>Ga0209698_10007086_pt1 | contig 11814 bp, 10 predicted proteins | sample LitLauG_LLR_2012_FD_187203 | JGI IMG/M metagenome (GOLD analysis project Ga0209698, IMG submission 187203) | Freshwater sediment microbial communities from Pennsylvania, USA - Little Laurel Run_MetaG_LLR_2012 (SPAdes) (version 2) | ecosystem: Environmental > Aquatic > Freshwater > Creek >... | reverse complement strand
GCGGCTAACGCTCTCTTCTCTGATCTAGATTTCCGCTCCCTGTTGCAAGGCCGAAATTATCAGCGCTATCGAGAAAAAACAAGAGTCGGCTTTGCGCCACAACCGGTCATTTCTTCGTAGCGCGCCAGGGGCTGAGAGACCAGATATTGAACCTGAATAGCTAATTGAATCGACCGTCACCAGACGCCCGGGCTTGCCCCGACAGCCGCCGTGAAGGCATGAGTGAAGTGGCTTTGATCTGCGAAGCCGCATTGTAGTCGTCCCGCGGAGCGTCGATTTCTATCAGACTTTGAGCCAATTTTGATTTTGAATCGGCCGACCATAGACCCGCTGAGAAGCGAGCCAATCTTTGAATCCGCCATCTTCTCCGTTCTTCGGGGGCAGCGCAACATGGAAGGGCCAAGTCAAATTCTGACGGAATTCAAAAATTATTTGCGCACGGATGCGCGATGACCGCCCTGAAATACACCGAGAGCGTCATTGTGGTCAGAAAGGCCGCTCAGACCTTGTGCATGGAACTCGATAGATTGCGGTCCAGCCTTATGAGGTCCATGTTCCCAACTGTGACGAACGGACCGCTGCGTCGATGAAGGCGAGACCCTTCACGCCATCTTCTACAGTCGTGACTATGACGTCGGTTGGTAGAGGCAATCCGTGGCGGGCTGCGCGGATGGCCGCCGCCGCTTCGACATAGATATTGGCGAAGGCTTCGAGATAGCCTTCGGGATGGCCGGACGGAACGCGAGATGAGCGCCGGTTCTCGGCATCTGCCCCCGCGCCGTTCCGGGTGATGAGTTGGCGCGTGCCGCCGAGCGGCGACCAGAGGAGTTGGTTGGCCTCGCGCTGGCTCCATTCCAGGCCGCCCCTGGTTCCGTAGACGCGCAGACGGATCTCGTTCTCGTTGCCGCTCGCCACCTGGCTCGCCCAGAGCACACCGCGGGCGCCGCCGGCGTAGCGCATCATCACCTGAGCATTGTCGTCGAGCCGCCTCCCTGGAACGAAGGTCGTCAGATCCGCGAAGAGTTCGACGAGGTCGAGCCCGGTCACGAAATCGGCGAGATTGAAGGCATGCGTTCCGATGTCGCCGATACAGCCGCCGACCCCGGAACGCGCCGGGTCCGTGCGCCATTCCGCCTGCTTGTTACCAGATTTCTCTGTGCTCTCCGCAAGCCAGTCCTGCGCGTATTCGACCTGGACGAGCCGGATATTTCCGAGGGCTCCGTTGCGCACCATCGCGCGCGCCTGCCGCACGAGGGGGTATCCCGTGTAGTTGTGCGTCAAAACGAAGACGAGGTTGGACCGGCGGACCTGCGCGGCCAAATCCCTTGCATCCTCAAGCGTGGTGGTCAGCGGCTTGTCGCAGATGACGTGAATGCCGGCGTCGAGGAAGGCGCGGATGGCCGGGCCGTGCATATGGTTCGGGGTCACGATGGAAACCGCCTCAATGCCATCGGGCCGCGCGGATTCCGTCTGCGCCATCACGGCGAAGTCGTCATAGCTGCGCGCGGGGTCGAGGCCCAGCGCCTGTGCGGACCTTTTCGCTTTGTCGGGCGAGGCCGACAATGCTCCGGCGATCAGCTCGAAATGATCGTCGAGCCGAGCCGCTATCCGATGCACCGCGCCGATGAAGGCGCCCTCGCCGCCGCCAACCATTCCCAGCCGGATGCGTCGGGACGAGTCTGGCGTGCCTGCTGGGTTCATGGGCTTCGCGCTCCTTCAGGGCGTGCTCAGACCACCGCTCGTTGCCGACGGTGCTTCTGTCTTGAAATGGATCCGAACAGGCGCGGCCGTCGGAAGCGAACGCGCCGCGCGCGCTGCGATTGTGGGCGAACGGCTCAGGCCCGCGCCGGCGCGCCCCGCTCGGCGATAATTTTGTCTGCCACGCGCCAGGCGTTGGCCATGATGGTGAGGGTCGGGTTGGCGCCCGTGCCGGTAGGGAACGGCGAGCCATCGACCGCGTAGAGGTTGTCGACCTCGTGCGCACGACACCACCTATTAAGCACGCTGGTGTTCGGGTCGTCGCCCATGCGCGCCGTGCCGTGCTGGTGCGAGCAGTTGCCGGTGACGCGGTCGGCGTAGACTTTGGTGATCGTCCTCGCCCCGCTGGCCTCCAGGATGTCGGCGCCGCGGTCGATCAGATACCGGCCCTGGTCACGGTCGTTTGGGTGGGCTTTGAGCGTCGTACGCGCAACCGGCAGGCCCCAGGCGTCGACAACGGCGTCATCGAGGTCGATGCGGTTGTCGTACTGGGGCATGTCGTGCAGCACCATCGCGACGGCGAGCGAGTGGTTGTATTGCTCGCGATCGACTTTTTTGGCGTCCGCGCCCCAGGACGGCGCGCCCGGCAGCCGCCAGTTGATGGGGAGCGGGATGCCGACGCCCGCGACCGCGATATGGCCGCCGGACACGAAGCCGCGCGAGGCGTCGTGTTCGTAATGCTGGAAAGTTGAGGCACTGACATAGCCGCCGCCGGCCCAGGCATAGATCGGGTCGTCATAGACGCCGACGGCGGCGGAATATTCGTGGAAGGTGACGTTTCGACCGACAAGGTCGCTGCCGTTGGCGAGACCGTTGGGAAAACGCCCGGATTTCGAGAGCAGCATCAACCGCGCGGTCTCCATGGCGCCGCAGGCGAGGATGAACAGATCCGCCTCTTGCTCGAACGCATCGCCATCGGCGTCCTGGTAGACCGCCGCCTTGATGCGCCCTGCGCCGTCGAGCACGAGCTCTCGCACATAGGACTCCGGACGCAGGTCGTAGCGTCCTGTAGCGGCCGCGTCCGGCACGAAGACGTTGAGCGCGGAGGAGCGTGTGCCGGTGGGGTCGCCATGTTGCTGGGCGAAAGCGCTGACCACGGTCGCCTTGCGGCCGTTAAAGGGTCGCGAGAGGGCGGCCTGAGGCGTGGGGAAGGCGTTCCAGCCGAGCGCCGCGCAGCCCCTCATGAACTTGTCGGCATAGCGCGAGCGCGGCATGGGCGGGCAAGGATAGCCCCCCGACCGACGCGATTCGAACCTGTTGGCGCCCGCCTCGCCCGAAACCCCAAACGCCCATTCCACCTTCAGGTAATAGGGCTCCAGTTCGTCGTAGGTGATCGGCCAGTCTGCGAGACTGGCGCCGCGCAGGTCGCCGGCGAGGGTGCGCATGCGGAAGTCGTTCTCCGTGAAACGGGGCAACCAGCCCTGCCAGTGGACTGTGCCGCCGCCCACCATCTGCGGCACGGGACAGAAGTTCTCGTTGCGCGCAGTATCTGCCGCGGTTTCGCGCCAGGTGCGGGGGTTGAGGATCGGGTCCGGCCACAGGTTGTAGCGGTTGATGTTGGCGAGTTCGTCGCCGCCAAAGGTTTCCTTCGTGCGCCAGGGCCCTTTCTCGAGCGCGACGACCTTGACGCCCGCTTCGCATAAAACCTTGGCGGCGGCGGCGCCTGAGGCCCCGGCGCCGATGATGACGACGTCGGTCTTTGCGGGTTTGGTCTTAAAGGCCATCGTGGAACTCCTTGACCTTCTCGGCCTCGCCTTCGACAAAATATTGAAGCGTGGTGTAGCGGCCGGTATGGACGTCTTTCATCGAGGCCGGGCCGGGGAAGCCGATGACCTTCCAACCCATCTGCTGCCTGTTCCCCCCGTAAATCGGGTCGGCGTAGAAGCCTTGGCGAGTGTGGGTGATCAGCAGCGGCAGGAAGTCGAGTTCCACTTCGGTGGAGGTCTGTTGCAAGGCGGGCGGTGGGGAGACGGGACCCGCGAGAGCGTCGCTGGGCGTCAGGGTCGTCGGCTGGCCGACGCCGCTCGCCTCGACGGCCCGCAGCACGACGTCCTGTTGCTCGGGCGTCAGGGCGACGAAATCGGCGGAAAAATGCGCTTGGGCGCGAACGTCCAGGTTCTGGATCCCCTCGACATAGCGAGCGCGCATGATCTCGATCCGCTGCATCCAGGACTCCGCGCTTCGGCCATCCAGCACCTCGAAGCCCGACCCGTCGGGCTTGGCGAATATGTAGCTGAGGCCCGAGAGATAGCGCTCGAGGAAGTCGATGCAGCCCGCTTCGCGCGCGCCCGGCGTGTCGTCGGTCGGGATGATCCGCGCCATCGCGGCTTCGATCGTGGCCCGCTGGTGCGCATTGAAGAAGGTGTCGGGCATGGGCGTTCTCGCGAAGTTTAGGGACGGGCGCGCTTAGCGCTTCTTGGTTTGACTGATGGCGACCGCGATGATGATGATCGCCCCGCGCGCGATGAGCTGCTGGCTGAACTCCAGACCCATCAGCACCAAGCCGTTGTTGATGAGGCCGATCATCAGCGCGCCCATGATGGAGCCGAGCACCGTGCCGGCCCCGCCAAAAAGGCTGGTTCCGCCCAGCACGGCCGCCGCGATCACCGACAGTTCGTCGCCTTCGCCAAATTGGAAACGGCCAGAGTGCAGGCGGCCCGCATAGAGCATCCCCGCCACAGAAGCCGCGACGCTTGACAGCATAAGAACGCGGAACTTGATCAAGGCGGTGTCGACGCCCGAGTAGCGCGCCGAAGTCTCGTTGCCGCCGGTCGCCAGCACGCGGCGCCCGAAGGTCGTGCGACGGAGCACAACATGACCGACACTACCGAAAGCCACCATCCAGATCAGCAGGCTCGGCACGGGTCCAATATTGCCGCCGCCGAAGATTCCGGAATAGGTCTTGTTGAGAATAGGGATCGCGGCTGTAGCGCTGATCCACATGGCGACGCCGCGAGCGATCCCCATCATCGCGAGCGTCGTCAGGAACGAGGGGATGCCGACGCCTGTCGTCAGCCAGCCATTGACGGCGCCGACGATGGCGCCCGTGCCGAGGCCGCAGACGATCCCGCCGAAAATGCCGAAATGGTCGATCCCCATCGCGGTCGCGACCGAGGCGAGCCCCGCCACCGCGCCAACCGACAGGTCGATCTCGGCTGTGCCGAGCACGAAGGTCATCGCCACGGAGACGACCGCGATGATGGCGGTCTGCCGGATGATGTTGAGGAGATTGTTGGGATCGAGGAAGCCCCGCTCTCCCAGGGTCGCCGCGAAGATGACGAAGATCGCGACGAAGCCGATGTAGATTATGTAGTCGCGCCAATGGGCGAGAGGGGACGGCGTCTTGCGGGCCGGCATGGCTGAATCGGTCATTGCACGGGCGCTCCGCGGGCTTCCTGCATCGCTTTGTTGAGCTTGCTTTCGGCGTGCTGGAGCGCGTCGAGCGAATCGGGATTGGCGGGATCGTCCAGCTCGTGGCGCGAGATATCGCGCACGATGCGCCCCTCCGACATGACAAGGATGCGGTCGCAGGCTGCGAGCAACTCCTGCAATTCCGACGACAGCACTAGGATCGCCTTGCCGGATTTGGCGAGGTCCCGGATCAAAGTGACGATCTCGCTCTTGGAGCCGATGTCGATGCCGGCCGTCGGTTCGTCGAGGATCAGCACGTCGGGCTCTGTGGCGAGCCATTTGGCGATGACGACTTTCTGGGCGTTGCCGCCCGACAGGGTCTTGACTGTCGCCTTGCGCGAATCCGTCTTGATACGCAGCCGCTTGATCGAATCTTCCGCAAGGGCGGCCAGCTTGGCGCGGTCGACCCACGCTTTCTTTGAGAGGCGGTCGAGATTGGGGAGGCCGACGTTGCTCTCGACAGAATGGAAGGCGACGAAGCCCTGACGCGCCCGATCTTCCGGCACAAGCGCGATGCCGGCGTCGATGGCGTCGCGCGGCTTGGCGATGGCGACCGGCTTGCCCTTGATGCGGATCTCGCCGGCGACGATGGGTTGGACGCCGCAGATCAGACGGGCCAGCGACGAGCGTCCGCTGCCGAGCAAACCCGCTACACCCACGACCTCGCCGCGGCGGAGGGTGATGCTCACTTGGCTCGGCTTGTGCTCACCTGAGAGATTGCGTGTCTCCAGCAACGTTTCGCCGAGTGTCGCGGCCTCGCGCTTCACATCGGAGAAGCCGCGCGAGCGGCGGCCGATGATGTGGGCGATCATGCTGTCGAGCGTGAGCTCGGACATCGGCGCGGTGATGATGTGTTTGCCGTCGCGCAGGATCGTGGCGCGGTCCGCGATCCTGAAAATTTCGTCCATCCTGTGGGAGACGTAGACGATCGCCACCCCTATCGCGCGCAGCTGACGCACGTAGTCGAACAGCCGCTCGACCTCGGTCTGCGACAGAGCGGTCGTCGGCTCGTCGAGAACCAGCACGCGGCAGGGCTGCGAAGTCGCCTTGATGATTTCGGTCAGTTGCTTGTGACCTGCTGGGATGTCGGCGACCTTGCGTGTCGGGTCGATGGCGACGCCCATCGCGGCAAACAGCGCCTTTGTCTGGGCGATCGCGGCTTTGTCGTCAATCAAGCCGCCCGCCTTGATCTCGCGTGTAAGGAACACGTTCTGCGCCACCGTCAGGGTCGGCACGAGGCTCATTTCCTGAAACGCCATCGAAACGCCTGCGGCGCGCGAAGCCTCCGGAGAATAGGTCGTCAGCGGCACGCCGCCGATTTCGATCGCGCCGGAGGTCGGCGGTTGCACGCCGCGCAGAATCTTCAGAATAGTCGACTTGCCGGCGCCGTTCTCGCCGAGCAGCGCGTGGACTTCGCCGGGGCGGACGTCGAGGCTGACGCCGTCCAGCGCGCGGACCGCATCGAAATGCTTGGAGACGTTCGTCATGCGGACGGCGTCGGGCGCGGACATGCTCATGGGCCGGGGTCCTGAAGATGGTGGGGACGCCCCTCTCCCTGCGCGAAAAAGGCGTCATCCTGCTAGGCCGGCCGTCACATACTCTTCTTGATTTTTTCCGTGACGGGCTTGTGGTAGACCTGTTTCCAGGCATCGGCGAGATTCGCCTTGGTGACCGGCAGCGCGGGCAGCGCCACATAGGCGGGGGCCGCCTTGCCGATGAGGCCGTAGCCAGCCAGCATCGCCTCGGTCACGCCCTGGTCGTAGGGCCGCTGCGCTGACAGCCCCTTGATCACGCCGTCGCTCGCCATGTTGATAGCGACGTTCTCTCCCAGATCGCAATTGGTGACGATGAGATCGTCGCGGCCGTTGGTGCTGGCGGCGGCGATGACGCCCTCGGCTGGCACGTCCCACACCGCCCAGATGCCTTTGATGCTGCGATGCGACACCAAGATGGCGCCGGCGGCCTTCTCGGCGTCGCCGGAGAAATCAGGTCCGCCAATGCCCTGCTCGGCGACGATGTGAATGTCGGGATAGTTTTCGGCGAGAGTCTTCTTCACCGCATCGTAGCGCTGCTTGGTGACGAAGAAGTCCGCCGCGTGGAAGATCAGGCCGACATCGCCCTTTCCGCCGAGCGCCTGAGCGAGCAGGTGCGCCGTCGCGACCCCGTTGCCGTAATTGTCTGCGGAAACGACGCTAACGTAATCCTTGCCGACCGTCAGCCCCTTCGGCACGTTGTCCATGAAGACGAGCTTCACGCCCGCGTCCGCGGCGGCTTTGTATTCGGCGGCTGTGGCGACGGGATCGGTCGGGATCGAAACGATGATGTTGGGCTTTTGCGCCAGCACCGTCTCGATGTCGGAAACCTGCTTGTCGGGCTTGAACCCGGCGTCGGTCACGGCCACCACATCGATGCCCATGGCGGTGAACTGCGTCTTGAGCCCGTCGATCTGCGCCTGCGACCAGTCGTTGCCGGCGTAATGCATGACGATGGCGGCCTTGGCGTGCATGGCCTTGATCTTGGCCAGTTCATCGGCGCTCAACGTCACCGAGGAGGCGGGCTCCGGCTTCTCGCCGTTGGGGCCGAGGCTCATGACGTGCTTGCCGACCTCGGCAATGGCCGTTGCGGGGTCGGTGGCGTGGGCGCCGGTCGCGAGAGCGAGACCGAGCGTGAGGGCGAGAGCCGTCGATTGAAGCAGTGAAGCCAGGCGCATGTGATTTCCTTTGTTGATTGATTGTTGATCTTTCGGGCCGGACGATCCGGCCCGAAGTCAGTTTCGGGCCGCCTCGTCGGTGACGAAGGCGTGGCTCGCGCGGGCCGCGCCTATAGGGTCGGGCCAACTGTCGAGTTCGTTGCAGACCCAGCCGGCGTAGCCGATGTCCTTCAGCGCCTGGATCACGGCGGCGTTGTCGCAATCGCCGACGTCGACCGGGGTGAAGGCGAACGGCTCGCGCCGCCAGCCCTTGAGATGAACGTAGGAAATGCGAGACGCATGTTCGCGGACCATCTCGGCGACGTCGCCGCCGGCCGCAGCCAGATGAGCCGTGTCGGGGCAGAAGCCGATGCTGGTCTTGCCGAAGATCTTTCGCACTTCGTCAGGGTTCTCGACGATGGTGGAGAGGTGGGGATGATACTGGGCGCGTAAGCCCCGCGCGTCGGCGATGGCCACGATCTTGTCGAGCGCCGAGGCGAGCGCGTCGTAGTCCGCCGGGCGCGTGCCGTCGAACCGCTTCGCGCCGCCGCCGACAACGAGATGCTCGGCGCCGAGCGCCTGCGCGGCGTCAGCCGCTTTCGTGATGCGCGCCAGTTCTTCGGGCAGGACATCGGGGAAAATCAAATTGCCGCCGCTGTAGAGCGCGACGAAGGCGAGTTTCGTCTCGGTAAGGATGCGCCGGAACGCGACATAGTCGTCCGCTTCCCCGTCGAGCACGTTCCCGTCGAAGAACTCGATTCCCTCGTACCCCGCCGCGGCGATGTCGCGGGCGGCCTGCGCCATGTCGCCGAACGTCCGATAGGCCAGCCGTGTGATCGACGTGACCCCGACGGCGTCACCCCCCAGCGGACCCCAGCAATTGGCGTGATAGGCGAGCTTCCAGGACAACGTGACCTCCCTTGGCGGTACGGCTCACGCCGCCCGTTTTGCTTCTGATGACAGTAAATATGCTGTTAAAATGCAAAAGTCAACGCCGATTTGCCTTTTTGCCGCATTCCGTCAATTTTTGCGGTAGTGTACAGCCATGAATGGCCGCATAAGGCGGATCGTGAGAGACATGCCGTGGCGGTAAAATCCGACTTGGGACAGGAGGCGAGCCGCGCTTTGGCCAAGACGCCCCGCGACCATGCGACCGACCGGGTCCGAGCCTTCGAGGCGGAGCGTCAGAGCCTCGCCTCTATCCTCACGATCATCCGCAACGGCGGACCCACGACGCGGCTCGACATCGAGCGCAACGCCCGCCTCGGGCGCGCGGTCGTCGTCGACCGACTGGAGACGCTTGCGAATTTTGGCCTGATCGATGATCGCGACGTGGGGAAATCGGTCGGCGGACGTGCGCCGCGACTGGTTCGTTTCCGCCCGGAAGCCGGCAGCGTCCTGGTGGCCAATATGGATCGCGACACGATCGGCGTCGGTCTCGCCGGTCTCGACGGTCAGCTTGTCCTTGAGCATTACGAAGACATCGACGCCGGCATGTCAGGAGACGCGCTCTTCCAACGGTTGGACGCATTGTTCTCGTGGTCGCTCGACAAAAGCGGCTCGGCTCAATTGTGGGGCGTCAGCCTCGGCCTGCCGGGCCCTGTGACGTCGCAGCTCGGCGACGGCATCCAACTGCCCGACGTCTATGCCATGCCCGATCTATACAACGCCCGTCTGCTCGAACGGCTGGTTGAGCGCTTTGAGGCGCCGCTCTGGGCGCGAAGCGCCGTCCAGGTCGCGACCAAGGGGGAAGTGGGCGCGCTGACGCCCGAGCAGAGCCGGGACATGCTGTTCGTCGATCTCGGCACTGAGATCAGCGCCGGCTTTCTCTCGGAGGGTCGGCTCCACTGCGGCGCGCAAGGCATCGCCGGCAGCATCGGGCATGTCTATGTCGGGGACGCGCACACGGCGATTTGCAGTTGCGGCAATGTGGGCTGCCTGCAGGCCGTCGCCGGATGCGAGGCTATCGCGCGGGAAGGGCTGCGCGCCGCGATGGAAGCCCAAAGCCGCGTACTGGCCGAAACGCTGCATAAGACCGGCGCGGTGACAGTCGCGGACATCGGCATGGCGACCCGATTCGGCGATACGTTCTCGGCCGATCTCCTGGCGCGCAGCGGACGTTTGATCGGCGCCGTCTTGGCGACGCTGGTAAACGTGCTCAATCCCTCGATCATCGTCATTGGCGGCGAGTTGGCGCAGACCGGCGATATCTGCATTGCTGCGATCCGCGAGGGCATTTACAGGCACTCCCAACCGCTTTTGACGCGCGACCTCTCGGTCGTACGCTCTCGCCTGGGGCGCTCCTCGGGACTGGTCGGGGCCGCGGAAGTCGCCCTCGACGCCCTCTTTTCCACCGATATCCTGGAGGGATGGATCACGTTAGGTTCGCCGCTCGCGCATCCCGACGTGATGAGGCTGCTCGAAGACGCGCGGCGCGTCGTTCGCGGCAAGCCGCACGACGGTCGGCCCATCGCCCGTTCCGTGCCGGCGTGATGACGAACCGACATTTGCATCGCACGGCCGGTCGACTAGGCTCACCCTCGAGGACCGCCCTTGAGAGCGCGGGAAACGGGACGAGACCGATGCCGACGACCGACGGGGGGACATCCGCAGGGAAGCGGCCGCTTTTTGCGGGCCTCGGCCCGCATGGAGAGCGGCCTGCGAGTCCCGAAGCGATCTGCCTGTCCCCCGAGGCTCTGCGGCGCGCCCGCGACGCGGCTTACCGGATCGTCGTCGTGCTTCACACCACGACCTCCGACTGGTCGAAGCGGCAGATCGCGGGCATTCGCGCGGGCCTCACCGAGGCAGGCGCAACGATCGTCGACGTGATCGACTGCGCCTACGAAGCGGCCACGCAGGTCGAGGCCATCGCGTCGGTCGTGAAACAGAAGCCTGACGCCGTGATCAGCATTCCGTTCGGCGGCGGCGCCGTGTCGCGCGCGTTCAAGGCTGTGTCGGCGGCCGGGATCAAGCTCATTCTCCTCGACAACGCGCCTTCCGGCCTCCTGCCGGAGGCGGACTACGTCAGCGTCGTCTCGTCCGACAATTTCGGCCTCGGGCAGATCGCCGCGAGCTTGCTGTCGCCGCATATTCCAACGGGAGGCTCGGTGGGCGTCGTCGCCTACAGAATCGACTTCTTTGCGACGGCGCAACGCGAGATCGCCTTCTCCAAATGGATGCGGCGGGAGCGACCGGACATCGCGCTGACCCAAGTGAAGTTCGACACGCCGGCGCGATCGGGATTGGTGGTCGGCCCCTACCTTGATCGCCACCCGAACCTGGACGGTCTTTTCGTGGTCTGGGACGAACCGGCTGTGGAGGTCGCACGCGAAATCTCGTGTCGACCTCGACGCCTCGCGATGACAACTGTCGATTTGGGAAAAGCCGTCGCGGACGCGCTGATCGGCGGAGACATCGTCAAGGGCGTCGCCGCGCAGCGACCTTTCGAGCAGGGACACGCGGCGGCCATCGCAACGGTTGCCGCACTAACTGGTCAGCCGGCGCCAGCCTGGATTGTTTTGCCTGGGCTATCTGTGACAACCGCCAATGTGGGCGAGGTTTACCGAAGTGTCGGCGGCGAGCCTGCCTCGCCTGCATTGATGGCCGCTTCCAACAACTAGAGCGGAACCCGCGCCATTTTAATCGAGGGAGGTTACCAAATCCTGCGGTTTCTGGTTCCGGCTAAGGGCCGGATCCGAGGCCGGCGGACATGTCGAAGGCTCTCGCGGTCGATCTTCAGAAAGCCCTGAAAGGTGCTCGTCAGCTGCGAGACGCCACCAAATAAGCAGCCTTAGATCGAAGTTAGGCAGCCGCTGCATTGCAACATCTTCACATATCCGGCGCGCCTATGACCGCTTTGGGCGGAGAGCACGCATAGGTGAGTGTCCAGCAGCGTCTGGTCTTGTCGCTAGAGCGGTCAGTGATCAACTGAATCGCTTGGCAGCTCTCCGCGTCAG
>Ga0209698_10007085_pt1 | contig 11817 bp, 19 predicted proteins | sample LitLauG_LLR_2012_FD_187203 | JGI IMG/M metagenome (GOLD analysis project Ga0209698, IMG submission 187203) | Freshwater sediment microbial communities from Pennsylvania, USA - Little Laurel Run_MetaG_LLR_2012 (SPAdes) (version 2) | ecosystem: Environmental > Aquatic > Freshwater > Creek >... | reverse complement strand
TTTGGCCTGCGTCCCCTTGCCAGCTCCCGGAGGACCCAGCAGAATGACCGGCCCAATCTTGCGAGCGGTTTTTACGGCCATCCCGAAATGGCCCCTTTACTCGTATTCTTCCCGGTCGTTCTACCGCAACCCCAGCCCGATGCGCATCACCAGGTGCGGCGTCCGCGAATCCGTCCACTCTTGGGCGTGAAGCCGTCGTAATGGCGCATGATCAGCTGCGCCTCAATCTGCGTGACCGTATCCATGGCAACGCCGACCACGATCAGCAGCGAGGTTCCGCCAAAGTAAAAATTCACGCCCAGACCATTCGTGACCCAGGTCGGCAGGTTCTCGAAAAACCGGCCCAGGAGCGGAAGATGGTTGAGCTTGATGCCGGCAATCATCCACTCGGGGATCAGCGAAATAATGATCAGATAGAGCGCGCCGACCAGCGTGATGCGCGTCAGCACATCGTTGATGAAGTCGGAGGTGCGCTTGCCGGGCCGGATGCCGGGAATGAATCCGCCCCACTTCCGCATGTTGTCGGCCACCTCGTTCGGGTTGAACACGATCGAGATATAGAAGTAGGCGAAGAAAACGATGCCCATGCAATAGAGCAGGGTATAGAGAGGCTCGCCCCAGCGCAGCGCTTCGAGAGCCGGCCCGACGACTTTGTTATTGCGCAGGGGCGCGGCCAGCATCTGGGGCAAAGCCAGGATCGAAGAGGCGAAGATGACCGGCATCACGCCGCCGGAGTTCACGCGCAGCGGCAGGTGAGTCGACTGGCCGCCCATGACTTTCCGTCCGACCACTCGCTTGGCGTATTGCACCGGAATTCGACGCTCGCTGCGTTCGACATACACGATGAACGCGACCACCGCAATCATGAAGACGAGCAACAGCGCCATGAGTACGGGGGTCAGGGCACCCCAGGTTCCGTTCTTCGCCTTCTCGACCAGGTCGAACACGCCGTGCGGCAAGCCGACCACGATGCCGGCGAAAATCAGCAGTGACATGCCGTTGCCGATCCCGCGCTCGGTAATCTGCTCGCCCAGCCACATGATGAACGCGCTGCCCGTGGTCAGGGTGAGCATGGTCATCAGGATGAACCCCGGGCCGGGGTTGTTGACGAAGTCGCCGCCTTTTTCCAATCCCACGGCGATGCCAAACGACTGCAGCGCGCTCAGGATGACGGTGAGATAGCGGGTCCACTGGGTAATCTTCTTCCGGCCCATCTCACCTTCCTTCTGCAACTTGGCCAGCGGCTCGTATACCACCGTCAGCAACTGCAGAATGATAGACGCGGTGATGTAGGGCATGATGCCGAGAGCGAAGATCGTCATGCGCCGGATATTGCCGCCGCTGAACAGATCGACGAAGCCGAGCATGGTGCCGCGGTTTTGCTCGATGAATTGCGCGAACTTCTCGCCATTGATGCCAGGCGTGGGAATGTGGCCGCCAATGCGATACACGGCCAGCAATCCAAGCGTGAACAGCACACGCTTGCGCAGGTCGGGAACCCGGAAGATGTTCGCCAGCTTATCCAGCATTACTGCAAGACCTCGAACTTGCCGCCTGCCTTGGTGATCTTTTCCTGCGCCGATTTCGAAAACTTGTGGGCGCGCACGGTGATGGCCGATTTGAGTTCGCCGTTGCCGAGAATCTTAACCGGCTTCTTGCCGTGGACCACACCGGCCTTCTTCAGGACTTCAGGCGTGATCTCGGTTTCGCCGAGTTCCGCCAGACGGTCGAGGTTCACGACCGCGTACTCTTCGCGGAAAATGTTGGTGAAGCCGCGCTTCGGGATGCGGCGGTGGAGCGGCATCTGGCCGCCTTCAAATCCGCGCAGCAGGCGCGAACCGGAGCGGGAACGCTGTCCCTTGTGGCCGCGCGTGGAAGTCTTGCCCATGCCGGAACCCATACCGCGTCCGACGCGCTTGCGCTTTTCCGTTCCCTTGCGGGGTGCTCTGATCGTTGAAAGATTCATGACCAATTCCGATCCCAGCTGTCAGCTGTCAGCTCTCAGCTATCAGTAAAACCCACCCGGGTTCCGCTGAAAGCTGAGAGCTGACAGCTGAGAGCTTATTCCACAATCTCCACCAGGTGCGGCACCTTTTTCACCATGCCGCGGATGGCGGCGGTGTCGGGGCGCTCGATGACCTGGTTCAGCCGGGTGAATCCCAGCCCTTTGACGACTCTTTTGTGCTTCACCGGAGAGCAGATCGCCGACCGCACCCACTTGATGTGGATCTTGGCGCTGCCCGCTGCTTTTGTTTTGGCTGCCATCTCGATTCCTCTTGCGTAGTTCGTAACTCGTAGTTCGTAGTTCGCAATGCACCAGCCATCCGAAGTACTAACTACGAGCTACCAACTACGATTCACAGTTCCTGCGCCGTCTTGCCGCGCATGGCGGCTACGTCTTCCTTGTTTTTCAGTTTCCTCAACGCGTCGAACGTCGCCTTGATCACGTTGTGCGGGTTGGTGGTACCAATCGACTTCGTGAGCACGTTCTGAATGCCCGCCGAGGTCATCACCGCTCGCACCGCGCCTCCGGCAATCACACCCGTTCCTTCCGGTGCGGGCTTCAGCAACACCATGCCGGACCCGTAGCGGCCGAGAACGGTGTGGGGGACGGTGGTCTGGGTCAGGTTGATCTTGAACAGGTTCTTCTTCGCCGACTCAATTCCCTTGCGAATGGCCTGGGGAACTTCCTTCGCCTTGCCGGATCCGTAGCCGACCACGGCCGCGGACGGATCGCCCACCACGACCAAGGCCGCAAACGACAGGTTCTTGCCGCCCTTGACGACCTTGGTCACGCGGTTGATCGAGACCACCTGGTCTTTCAACTGGTACGCACCCGCATCGAGTTTTTTTATGACTGTTGGCATTCTGTTTCCTAATTCGTCGTTGGTCGTTAGTCGTTCGCAGCGCCTGGTTTCGCGAGCAACTAACGACGAACGACCAGCGACTTAGAATTTCAATCCCGCTTCGCGGGCGGCATCGGCCAGCGCCTTGATGCGGCCGTGGTAAATATATCCGCCCCGATCGAACACCACCTTCGTGATGCCCTTCTGCCTGGCGAGTTCGGCGATCTTCTTGCCGACCTGTTTCGCAGACGCCACGTTGCCGCCCGTGACGCGTTCGCCCTTCTTCTTGCCTTCGGCGGTTGAAGCCGCCGCCACGGTGACACCCTTCAGGTCGTCGATCACCTGTACATAAATATGGTTCAGGGACCGGTACACGTTCAAGCGCGGACGCTCATGCGTGCCGATCACTTTCTTGCGGATGCGGTCGTGCACCCGCTGCCGCGTCTGGTTTTTCGAGGCTCTGGTCAGCATATTAGCCCTCAGCTATCAGCCATCAGCCGTCAGGTAAACCACATTAGCCCGCACCTTGAACAACCTCGGGCTGATGGCTGACGGCTGAGAGCTTATTTTGCTCCTGTCTTTCCTACCTTCTTCTTCAAGCGTTCGCCGACGTAGCGGACGCCTTTGTTCTTGTACGGGTCGGGCGGACGCAGCGAGCGCATTTCGGCCGCGACCTGTCCGACTTTCTGCCGGTCGATTCCGCTCAGCGTCAGGCGCGTCTGCTTGGGATCGACAGCGCAGTCGACGCCCGTGGGCAGCGGATACTCGATCGGGTGGGAATAGCCGAGGCTGAAAACCACGGTGCCCTTCCCTTTCAGTTCCGCGCGGTAGCCGATGCCGACGATCTCCAGTTCCCGGGTCCAGCCCTTGGTGACGCCCTCGACGGCGTTGTTGACGAGCGCGCGGGCGAGCCCGTGCACCGCGGCCTGCGAGTCATTCTCGCGGATCGCGACCAGGTTGCCGTCCTTCTGCTCCATCTTGATGCCGGAGGGCAGCGGTGTGTCCAGTTTGCCTTTGGGCCCCTGGACCAGGACGGTGTTTCCTTCGAATCTGACCGTCACGCCCTTCGGGATCGCGATCGGCTTTTTTCCAATTCGTGACATAAGTTAGCTCTCAGCTGTCAGCTGTCAGCTCTCAGTAACATCTCAGCCTGTTTAACTGATAGCTGAGAGCTGATAGCTGAAAGCGCTCTTCTACCAAATCTCACAAAGCAATTCGCCGCCCAGTCCCTGCTTGCGCGCCTGGCGTCCGGTCATCACGCCTTTGGGCGTGGTCAGGATGTTGATGCCGAGCCCACCCAGTACGCGCGGGATCTCGGTGCGGCGCACGTAGACACGGCAGCCGGGGCGCGACACACGCTCCAGGTTCGAGATGGCGGCCTCGTTGTTGTTGCCATACTTCAAGTAGACGCGCAGGACCTTGTGTCCTTCCTCCTCCGCCGGCTTGAAGTTCGCGATATAGCCCTCTTCCTTCAGGATGCGGGCAATTTCGGTCTTCAGCTTGGAAGCTGGAATGTCGACTTTCTGGTGCCGCGCGCGGATCGAGTTGCGGATGCGCGCCAGCATGTCTGCGACCGGATCGGTCAACCTCATCGTTTGCTTCTCCTCGAGCCACCCGTTCGCTCCGCGTCCAGCGGAGAACCTGCGGCAGCTACGTTCAGTCGCTAGTTGCTGGTTGCTAGTTTCTAGCAAACCCTGCCTCTCCACGACCGTTCTGCACTACTTTTTTTCCAGCCGTTGGCCGCTCCGCTCATGCATCACCAGCAACGAGCAACCAGCAACAGTTTTCTACCAGGACGACTTCGAAACGCCGGGGATCTCGCCCCGCAGCGCCAGTTGCCGGAAGCAGAGACGGCAGATGCCGAACTTCCGGAGAAAGGCGCGCGGACGTCCGCAGATCTTGCAGCGGTTGTGCTTGCGCGACGAGAACTTTGGCTTTCTTGCGTCCTTCACTCGTTTTGCTGTAGTGGCCAAACTTAGCTCCTAGCTTCCAGCTCTTGGCTGTTGGCTTTCAGCTCTCAGCTGTCAGCTTTCAGCGAAACCTCACAACTTCATTCACGCCCGGAATGGCATTCCGAGGTGCTTCAACAGAGTGCGTGCCTGATCGTCGGAACGCGCGGTGGTCACGATCGTGACGTTCATGCCTTTCAGTTTGTCGACCTTCGCGTAATCGATTTCCGGGAAAATCAACTGGTCGTGCAAGCCGAGCGTGTAATTGCCGCGGCCATCGAACGACTTGGTCGAAACTCCGCGGAAGTCGCGCACACGCGGCAGCACGATGCTCACCAGGCGGTCGAAGAACTCGTACATGCGGTCTCCGCGCAGCGTAACCATCGCGCCGATCGGCATGCCTTCGCGAACCTTGAAGGCCGCAATCGACTTCTTGGCGCGTGTGACGACCGGCTTCTGGCCGGTGATCTGGCCGAGTTCGTTCACCGCAGGGTCGAGAATCTTCGCGTTCTGCGTTGCTTCGCCCACACCCATGTTGACGACAATCTTGTTGAGCCGCGGAACCGCATTCGCGTTCTTGAGCTCAAGTTCCTTCATCAGAACTGGAGCAACTTCTTTCTCGAAGCGCGAACGCAGCCGCGGACGATCTTTCGCAGAGTGCCGCGGGGCTTCCGGCCCGGCCTTGGGCTCTTCGGCGCGCTTCTCGCCTTTGCCCGGCTTGCCTTTTTTCTGTTCTTCTTTTGCCATGTTGACTACTACTTTCTCTCACGGTTTCGGGGTGTCAGCTTTCAGCTGTTGGCTCTTAGCTTTTAGCTCGACGTGTACCGTTTCGTGAAACTCAAGTTCCGTTAATTCTGCCAGCGTCTTCGCCACAAGCTAAGAGCTAATGGCTAACGGCTAACAGCTATTTATCCAGCGTCGTTCCGCACTTCTTGCAGATCCGTACCTTGCGCTCGCCGCGGACCTCGTGCCCGACGCGGACTGGGCCACAGGTCGCGCAAACTAACGCCACGTTCGCAATCGAAATCGGCCGTTCCTGCTCTGCGATGCCACCTTTGATGTTGCGCTGCGGATTCGGGCGGACGTGCTTTTTCACGGTCATGACGTGCTCGACCAGCACTTTCGCCTCGTCGGGAAGCACGCGCAGGACGCGCCCTTCCTTGCCCGCATCCCGGCCGGTCATGACTTTGACCGTGTCGTTGCGCCGGATGTCTACTCGCTTGTGCACTGTCGTGGTTGCGGTTCCCATAATTCCTCAGGGGCTAAAGCCCACATTTCTGGCGGCTCTGAGCGGCACGGCTGAAGCCGTGCCCTTCCCCAAAACCCATTTTCAAAAACCTCTCCAGCCTCGCTTTTGCTGAGACCTGACACCAGAGACTTACAACACCTCGGGCGCGAGCGACACAATCTTCAAAAACTTCTTCTCCCGCAGTTCGCGTGCGACCGGGCCGAATACGCGGGTGCCGACCGGTTCGCCCGCATCGTTGATCAGCACGGCTGCGTTCGAATCGAAGCGGATGTAGGTTCCGTCGCGGCGGCGATGCTCTTTTCGCGTGCGCACAATGACCGCTTTCACTACTTTGCCTTTCTGCACCTGCCCGTCGGGCGAAGCCTCTTTGACGCTGGCGGTGATGACGTCACCGAGCCCGGCCCGCAGGCCAGTCCCGCCGCCCAGCGGCAGGATCATCTGCAGCTTGCGCGCGCCGGAGTTATCGGCGACCTCGAGCATGGATCTCATCATTACGGCCATGTTCGTATCTCCCTTCGCGTCTTCGCTGTTAGCTCTTAGCGGCCCGCGACGACATCGACGTCGGCCGGGATTTCCGGCACCAGCGCCGTCTTGCGCACGATCTCTTTCAACGTCCAGCGCTTCAAACGCGAGAGCGGTCGCGATTCCTCGAGGCGCACGGTGTCGCCGATGTGGGCTTCGTTCTTCTCGTCGTGCGCGTAAAACTTCTTCCGGATCGAAATCACCCGCCCGTAGAGCGGATGCGCCTTCTTGCGCGTGACCTCGACCACGATCGTCTTCTTCATCTTGTTCGAGACGACTTTGCCGAGCAGCAGCTTGCGGCCCGAGCGCTTTTCCGGCTGGCCTGTGGTTTCCGGCATGTTATTTCTTCTCCGTCTTGCGGGCGGCGGCCAGTTCCTGCTCGCGCAGAACGGTCTTCACGCGCGCGATGTCCCGGCGCAGCCCGCGAATCTTTTTCAGGCTCTCCGTCTGTCCCATATTCATCTGGAACTTCAGCTTGAAGAGTTGGTCGGCCAAGTCCCGCTCCTGGTGCTGGAGCTCGGCGTCGGTCTGGTTGCGAATCTTGTCTGCCTTCATAAAATCAGGTCTCAGGTCTCAGGTGTCAGGTCTCAGGAAAATCTTCCCGGCCTGCGACTTCAGCAAATCTTTACAGCACTTCGCGCTTTACAAATGTTGTTCGCAGCGGAAGTTTGTGGGACGCCAGGCGCATCGCTTCCCGCGCGTCCGTGATGGTCACACCTTCCATTTCAAACAAAATCTTTCCCGGGCGCACGACCGCGACCCAGTGATCGGGCGCGCCCTTGCCCTTGCCCATACGGGTTTCGGCGGGCTTCTTGGTCACCGGCTTGTCCGGAAACAGGCGGATCCAGATCTTGCCGCCGCGCTTCACAAAACGCGTCATGGCCACGCGGCTGGCCTCAATCTGCCGGTCGGTGATCCAGCCCGGCTCAAGCACCTTCAGGCCGTATTGGCCGAACGCGAGTTCTGCGCCGCGCCAGGCCTTTCCGGTCATGCGTCCGCGCTGCTGCTTGCGGTACTTTACTTTCTTCGGCATCAACATAAAATCAGTTCTCAGTTCTCAGCTGTCAAGTTCTCAGGAAAAGCTTTTGAACCCTCCGCTTTTCACTTCTGCAGCCTGACTTCTGACTTCTTTACTTCCTCAAAACGCGCCGGTGGTTTCACGCGCCGGCGTTGCTTCACGTTTCTTGGCCGGCAGAATCTCACCTTTGTAAACCCAGCACTTCACCCCGATCACGCCATAGGTGGTGCGTGCTTCGGAAAAGCCGTAGTCGATGTCGGCCCGCAACGTGTGCAGCGGGAGGCGTCCTTGCAGGTACCACTCCGAGCGCGCGATTTCGTTGCCGTTCAACCGGCCACTGACGCGGACCTTAATGCCTTTGCATCCGAAACGCAGCGCGGAATCGACTGATTTGCGCATCGCGCGGCGGAAGCCCACGCGCTTTTCGAGCTGCAGCGCGATCGACTCCGAAACCAGCTGGGCGTCGAGTTCCGGTTTGTGCACTTCCTGGATATCCACGTGCACTTCGCGCGCGGTGCGCTTCTGCAGTTCCTGCTTGAGCTTGTCGATTTCGGCGCCCTTGCGGCCGATGATGATGCCGGGACGCGCGGTCTTGATGATGATCCGGAGCTTGTTGCCCGGACGCTCGATCTCGACGGCGCTCACGCCTGCTGACTTGAGCTTGTCCTTCAACTCGGCCTTCAGCTTGACGTCTTCGAGCAGCAGCTTGTCGTAGTCGCGCTCGACAAACCAGCGCGACTTCCACGGCTTGGTGTAGCCGAGGCGGAAACCGTAAGGATGAACCTTCTGTCCCATAGTTGCTCCTAAACTCTTCTCGGTCGTTGGTCGTTTGTCGCTGGTCGTTAGCAAACCAGACCTCCCAAACGACTAACGACGATCGACCAACGACTATTTCTTCGCGGTCGCTTTTTTCGCGACCGCTTTCTTTTTCGCCGGCGCCTTCGCCTTGGCCTTGGCTTTCGGCTTCGCCGGAGCCGCGGCTTTCGCGCTTTCGCCTGTCTCTTCGCCGACCACGTGGGCTACCGGGGCGCCGTTCTTGTTGCGCTCCGACAGCACGATCTCGATGTGCGCGATCCGCCGCACGTAGCGGTACGCCCGGCCCATGGGCGCGGGGCGGATGCGCTTCATGCGGGGCCCGTCATTCGCCACCGCGCTCTTCACGTACAGGTTGTCGAGATCGACATCCAAGCCCTTTTCAGAACTCAGAAAATTGGCGTTGTCGATCGCCGACTGCAGCAGCTTGCCCACCGTTTCCGCCACACGCTTTTTCGTGAACGCCAGCGTGTTGCGCGCTTCTTCCACGCGCCGGCCCTTGATCAGTTGCAGCACCAGCCGCGCCTTCTGGGGCGAGACGCGCATGTATCGTGCTTCGGCTCGAAATTCCATCGTCGCGTCTCCTCGTTACGCCTTAGGCGGCGGCGCTGCCGGAGTTGCCGGGACAATCGCTCCCGGACCACCCGGAATGCCGGCCGGTTTCGCCGCCACTTCGGTCGCTGCCTTCATCGAGTGTCCCTTGAACTGGCGGGTGAAGCTGAATTCGCCCAGCTTGTGTCCCACCATGTTCTCGGTCACATAAACGGGGATGAATTTCTTCCCGTTATGCACGGCAATCGTGTGTCCCACCATTTCGGGAATGATGGTCGAGCGCCGCGACCAGGTGCGCACAACTTTTTTCTCGCTGCGCGCATTCATGGCTTCGACTTTCGTTGCCAGGTGCGCATCCACGAACGGCCCTTTTTTTGTTGAACGTGCCATAAAGTTCAGCTCTCAGCTTTCAGCTCTCAGCTCTCAGGCCGAGGCGTCAAATACTCGCGACTCGCTGCTCGCGACTCGCGACCTACTACCCTTTCTTTCGCCGGTTCACGATGAACCCGTCCGTGCGCTTGTTGTTGCGCGTCTTGAAACCACGCGTCGGCTGGCCCCACGGGGTTACCGGATGGCGTCCACCGGAAGTCTTGCCTTCACCACCGCCGTGCGGATGATCGACCGGGTTCATCGAAACGCCGCGGTTGTGCGGGCGCTTGCCCACCCAGCGCGTGCGACCGGCTTTACCCCAGGTGACGTTCTCGTGATCCGTGTTCCCAACCTGACCGATCGTCGCCAGGCAGTCCTGCAGCACTTTGCGCGTCTCGCCCGAAGGCAGCTTCACCAGCGCGTAGTCGCCTTCTTTTGCGACGAGCTGCGCCGAACCGCCCGCGGAGCGCACCATCTGCGCGCCCTTGCCGGGCTTCAATTCCAGGTTGTGAATGGTGGTGCCGGGCGGAATATTCCGCAGGGGAAGCGCGTTGCCCACCAGAATGTCGGCCTCGGGTCCGCTCACAATTTTCTGTCCGACCTTCAAGCCGTCGGGCTGCACGATGTAACGCTTCTCGCCGTCGGCATAGCTCAGGAGCGCAATGCGCGCCGAGCGGCCGGGATCGTACTCGATCGAGACGACGGTGGCGGGGATGCCCGTCTTGTCACGCTTGAAATCAATGGTGCGCAGCTTGCGCTTGTTGCCGCCGCCGCGAAAGCGCATGGTGGTGTCGCCGGAATTGCGGCGTCCGCCCGTGCGAATCTTGCCTTCCACCAGCGGCTTGTGCGGCTTCTTCGACGTAATGTCGTCGGTCACCAGCGTGGTGCGATAGCGCAGCGTTTGGGTTGTCGGTCGGTATGTTTTAATCGCCATTTCAGCTCTCAGCTCTCAGCTCTCAGCTCTCAGTTTCCGTCGCCGCCGGTTTTACTGACGGCTGACGGCTGATCGCTGACGGCCGCTTACAGGTTTTGCGCGTACTCCGGCATCTTCTCGCCGGTCTTCAAGCGCACGTATGCTTTTTTCCAGTCCGGACGGTAGCCGGCGAACTTGCCGCGGCGCCGCTCTTTCCCCGGATAATTTGCCGTGCGCACCGAAGCGACTTTCACTTTGAAGATGGACTGCACCGCTTCTTTGATCTCCGTCTTGGTCGCCTTGGGCGCTACCTGGAACACCAGGGTGTTCTGGGTCTCTTTGATCCCCAGGCCTTTTTCGGTGATCACCGGCTTTTGGATAATCTGATACGCGGATTTCATCAGGCCACCTCCGCCTTGCGCGAACGCCGCGCCGGCTTCTTCTTCCCGGCCGCTGGCGGAGCCGCATGGTCGCGCTTGGAGGCCGACTTCTTCAGCGAATCCTGCAGCCTTTCGAGCGCGGACTGGGCGAACACGGCGTGGCTGTAGCGCATCAGGTGATAGGGATGCACCTCATTGCCGCGCACCAATTCGAGCCCGTCAATGTTGCGCGAGCTGAGTTCGAGATTCGGATTCGGCTGCGTGGAAACGTCGACCAGCAGGGTCGTGCCTTCGATTTTCAGTTTTTCGAGCGCCTCGCGAAACAGCTTGGTCTTCGGTTCTTTCACGTCGAACGTTTTTACGACCACGATCTTGCCGTCCGCCAACTTGGCGGCCAGCGCGGACCGCAGTGCCCCGAGCAGTTTCTTGCGTGGAAAGGTGTAGTCGTAGGAGCGGGGCTGCGGACCGTGCACGGTGCCGCCGTGACGCCACAGCGGGGAGCGGATCGAGCCGATACGCGCGCGCCCGGTACCCTTCTGCTTCCACAGCTTCTTGCCGGAACCGGAAACCCGCCAGCGGTTCTTGGTCGCATGCGTACCCGCACGCCCGGCGGCGCGATAGTGCCTCACGGCCTCCCAGAGCAGGTCTTCATTGACCGCGCCGAACACTTCGTCGGCCAGGTCCATGGTGCCGACCTTCGCTCCGCTCAGATTGTAGATATCAATCGTTGCCATATCTTCTCTCGCTCGGCGGGCGAGTCGCCCGCCGGACAGCCGGCCAGAGGCCGGCGCTACTTAAGCCTTCTTGGCAGCGCGCTTCGCCGCCTTCAACGGATCGACCGTCGCCGAACCCGCAAATCCACGGCGCTCCCTGGGCGGCCGCTTCGCCTTGTTGATGACAATGTACCCGCCATTCGCGCCGGGAACGCTGCCTTCGACCACGAGCAGGTTCTCGTCTTTATCGACGCCCAGAATGCGCAAGTTGCGCGCAGTGACGCGGGCGTCGCCCAGGTGTCCCGACATGCGCATGCCTTTGAACACGCGCGACGGAAACGCCGAGGAGCCGATGGAACCAGTGATCTGGAACATCGAACCGTGCGACTTGGGGCCGCCGCCGAAATGATGGCGCTTCACGACGCCCTGGAAACCGCGGCCCTTGCTGACGCCGACGATGTCGACAAATTTTTCGCCATCGAAAATATCGACC
>Ga0209698_10007081_pt1 | contig 11819 bp, 5 predicted proteins | sample LitLauG_LLR_2012_FD_187203 | JGI IMG/M metagenome (GOLD analysis project Ga0209698, IMG submission 187203) | Freshwater sediment microbial communities from Pennsylvania, USA - Little Laurel Run_MetaG_LLR_2012 (SPAdes) (version 2) | ecosystem: Environmental > Aquatic > Freshwater > Creek >... | reverse complement strand
CGGAGAGGAGTCGGCTTTCAACTTCTCGTCGGATTTCGTCGTCTATTATCCGCAGGAAGACAGCTTCTTCTCGCACAACGAGCGCAAGTACCTGCCCCAGCGCCTGGGCGAGATCCACCCTGATTTCCTTGCGACGCTGCCGGCAGTGGTGGACATTCAACAAGGCGCGAAGATCGCCATCGCTGAGTCCGATCTGGAAGACTATCCCGGGCTTTGGCTGCACGGCACCGGCGGACCGGCACTGGCCGCGACTTTTCCTCCCTATCCGCTGAAGGAGAGTCTGACTCGAGATCGCGACTACCAGGTCGTCGAGAGCGCGGACTACATCGCGGTGACCGCAGGCACGCGCACGTTCCCATGGCGCGTGATCGGAATCGCCGATAAAGACGGCGATCTGATCACCAATCCCATCGTCTACCTTCTGGAAAAGCCTTCGCTGGTGCCGGACACGTCCTGGATCAAGCCCGGCAAAGTCGCCTGGGACTGGTGGAACGACAACAACGTCTACGGCGTCGATTTCAAAGCCGGGGTCAACACCGCGACCTACAAGTACTTCATCGACTTCGCCGCGAAGTACGGGATTCCCTACATCATCCTGGACGAGGGCTGGTACAAACTCGGCAACGTGCTCGACGTCGTTCCCGAGATCAACATGGAGGAACTGACCGCGTACGCAAAGCAGAAGAATGTCGGCGTCATTCTTTGGGTGGTCTGGAAAACGCTCGACGATCAACTCATCCCGGCGCTCGATCAGTATGAAAAATGGGGAGTGAAGGGGATCAAGGTCGACTTCATGCAGCGCAGCGATCAGCTTCTGATCGACTACTTCTACAAAGTCAGCCGGGAGTGCGCCAAGCGCAAGATGCTGGTCGATTTCCACGGCGACCAGAAGCCCGCGACCATGACGCGTACCTGGCCCAACCTGATCAGCACCGAGGGCGTGCGCGGCATGGAATGGAGCAAGTGGAGCGCCGAGAGCGAGCCCAAGCACAACGTGACGCTACCTTTCACGCGCATGTTCCTCGGGCCCATGGACTACACGCCCGGCGCCATGCGAAACGCGACCAAGGGAACCTTTGCCGCCATTCACACCCAGCCAATGGCGCTGGGAACGCGCTGTCATCAACTGGCCATGTATGTCGTTTACGAGAGCCCGCTGCAAATGCTCTCGGACAGTCCGTCCAACTATCTGCGCGAGCCGGAAACGATGGAATTTCTGGCGCCGGTGCCCAGCGAATGGGACGATACGAAAGTGCTGGATGGCCGCATTTCGGACTACATCGTCGTCGCCCGCCGCAACGGTCATGACTGGTACATCGGAGCCATGACCGACTGGACGGCTCGCACACTGCAGATCGACCTGTCATTCCTGCCCGATGGGGACTTCACCATGGAGGCGTATCAGGACGGCGTGAACGCCGATCGCAACGCCAGCGACTACAAGAAGACCACCACGCGGGTCAACAAAGGCACGAAGTTGACGCTGTCACTAGCCAGTGGAGGCGGCTGGGCAGCGAGAATTCATCAGTAGCTGAACGCGTACCGCCGCCGTCTCGGCGGCTGTCGTGGCGGCGCCCCGCCGCCACAGCGAGGGCGAAGGCAGGATGCCGGCGCCACGGAGGCAGATGGCGGCTATCGTTTCCTGGGCAGCGCCCGCGTCGCGCCCGTCGAGATTCCGCCGTCGACCAGCAGCGTCTGCCCGGTAACGTAGCGGCTCGATTCGGCCGCGAGAAAAACGACGGCCGCGTCAAGGTCGGAGAGTTGCCCCGGCCGCTTCACCGGAATGCGGTCGCTCAGGTATTCGACCCATTCTTTGTCTTCGTACATGATCTTGTTCTGGTCGGTGCGGAACCATCCCGGCGCCAGGCAGTTCACTGTGATCCCGTATGGACCCCAGTCGTCGGCCAGGCTCATGGTCAGTTGGCGAATGCCGCCGCGGCTGGCGCCGTAGGGGCCGAGACCGGCAAAACCGGCCACGCTCGTGACTGAGCCGATGTTGATGATGCGTCCGTAACGGCGCTGCACCATTCGGCGTGCCACGGCCTGCGCAACGAAAAAACTGCCCCGGAGATTCGTGTCGAGGATCAGGTTCCAGTCATCCCAGGTCACGTCCAGCGAAGGTTTGCGGACATTGCATCCAGCATTGTTGACGAGGATGTCGATGTGTCCGAATGCTTCCTCTGCGGCGGAAGCCATGCGTTCGATGCTTTGTTGATCGCGCACATCGAGGTCGAGCGAGATGGCCCGTCGTCCTGACGCTTTGATTTCCGCTTCGAATTCCACCAGGGAGGCCTGAGTCCGGCTTGTGAGAACAAGATCAGCGCCTGCACCGGCAAGCGCACGCGCGAACTGCTGCCCGAGGCCACGGGAGGTGCCGGTAACAATGGCGACACGGCCAGTGAGATCGAAAAGCCCGTGCTTGGAGTTGTCCTCGCTCACGCCTTTCCTCCCGGGGTCAGGACGACTTTCATCAGGTTGGGTTCGCGCGCGTACAACCGCTCGAACCACCGTGGACCGTCCTCCAGGGGAGAGGTTGCGGTGATCAGCGGCCTGACACGAATCGCGCCACTGGACAGCAACTCGATCGCCTTCGGATACTCGCCGGACGAGGCGCATGACCCCTGCAGGCGAATCTGCCGCGTGACCACTTTCTGAAGCGGCAGCGTGACTTCGGGCGTGACATTGCCCACCAGAACCACGCTTCCGCCCTTGCGCACACTCTCAATCGCAGCGTTGACCGTCTCGGTCTTCCCTACGGCCTCCACCGCAATGTCGACGCCGAGTCCGTTCGTGTGATGGGAAATCTGCCGGGACAGATCGTTAGCGGGGAATGTCGCGGTGGCTCCAAGTTCCTGGCTGAGCCGCAGCCGGGTCGCATCCACATCAGCTACGAATACCTTGGAGCAGCCGGCGACGCGCAGTGCTTGTTGCAGCAGCAAGCCGATCGTCCCAGCGCCCACCACAAGAGCTGAGCTGCCTTCCGCAACCGGGACCAACGAAACAGCATGGAGAGCGACGGCCACCGCCTCCAGCAACGCGGCTTCCTCAAAGGGCAGATTCGGCGGAAGCCGATGCAGGATAAGCGCGGGCACCACCACGAATTCGGCGAACGCGCCGGCTCGACGATAGTCTCCGCAGGAAACGCCCAGGACCTGGCGGCGGTCGCACAGATTGATGTCGCCGCGGAGGCAGTTCGCGCATTCCCCGCAATACACTGTCGAGTCGACCGTGATGCGATCGCCCACGGACCAGCCCTTTACTCCGCCGCCGATCGCGGCAATCGTACCGGCGGCCTCGTGACCCATGACGAGCGGCGGGATGCGGCGGCCCGACGAGCCGTCGTACCCATGTACATCGCTGCCGCAGATTCCGCAGGCGGCCACGCGCATCAATATTTCGCCTGGGCCCGGCTGCGGGTTCTCGAGGTCGGCAAGTTCCAGGCGACGGTACTGCGACAAAAGCAGCGCTTTCATTTGGACGCTTTCATCTGCCAATCCGCCGGCGCAACGATTCCACTGCCCTCGCGGATGGTCAGTATCTGATTGGCTTTCACCTGCGTGAAGCGTTCGATTTTCTGCGTGGTCGGCCACTTTACTTCCAGCACATCTACGGCCTGCGCTTTCCCGAGGCCGAAGTGCAGCCGCAGATCGCTTTGCGACATCACGCTATTGCCGCTGCGGACTTCGTCGATCTGTGAATGACTGCCCACGACCGCCTTGGCGCGAGCGCCGATAGCCGTGCGGTTGCACTTGGTGCCGATCAATTTGAGCTTGATCCAATTCTGCTTGTTCCCGCCGTCATTGCGCAGCAGGGACGGGAGGTCGCCCATGTTCAGCACCAGGGCGTCGATATCGCCGTCGTTGTCGTAATCGCCAAAGGCAGCGCCGCGGCTGGAAAAATGCTCGGTAATCCCTGGACCCATGGCTGCGGACACATCTTTGAACTGGCCGTTCCCCATGTTTTTGTACACGAGGCGCGGATTCTTGAATGTCTGACCAATCTCGTGACCGGCGATCTCCGGATATACATGCCCGTTGACCTGAATGAGGTCAGCCCATCCGTCGTTGTCGTAGTCGACAAAGCCGCAGCCCCACGCCACGTACTGATTGTTAATTCCAACACCCGAGGCGAACGTCACATCGTTGAACGTTCCGTCGCCGTTGTTGTGATAGAGATTGCAGGTATCGTCGGCGAAATTCGTCTTGAAGATGTCGAACCATCCGTCGCAGTCGTAGTCGGCGACGGCCACTCCCATGCCCGCCTGCTCGTGCCCATTTTCGCTGTAAGCGCATCCGGAGATGACGGCGATGTCGGTGAAAGTGCCGTCGTGATTGTTGCGAAATAACATGCTGGGCTCGGAGTCCACCGCGACGTAAATATCAGGCCAGCCATCGTTGTCGAAATCCGAAGTGACGGCGGTGATCGAGTAGCGCGGGCCCGGCTTCAGGATGCCGGATTTCTCCGACACGTCAGTGAACGTTCCATCGCCGTTATTGCGGTAGAGTACGTTTGTGTCTCCCGTCAGGCCGCGCGGACCGCACATCACCGGGATGCCTTTCCATTGGCACGATTCGGGTCCGTTCGGATTCGGGGTCTTCGCGGGATCGAGTTTGATGTAGTTACAGACGAACAGATCGAGATGGCCGTCGCGGTCGTAGTCGAGAAAGGTGCAGCCCGCGCCCCACCGGATCTTCTCATCGTAGACACCGGCCTTGCGGGTCGAGTCGGTGAACGTGCCGTCGCCGTTGTTGTGGAAGAGAATGTTGTGTCCCCAGAAGCAGCAGAACAGGTCGTCCCAGCCGTCGTTGTCGTAGTCGCCGACACAGACGCCCGTTTGCCAGCCGGTGCGTCCGAGTCCCGATTTCTCGGTGACGTCGGTGAAAGTACCGTCGCGGTTGTTTTTGTAGAGGTGCGAAGTGGGTGCTTGTCCGGCGGGCCAAGGTTCGCCCAGGCGAGTTCCGTTGGTCAGGTAAATGTCTAGCCAGCCATCCTGATCGTAATCGAAGAAGGCCAGTCCGCTGCCCTTGGCTTCGATAATGTAACGCTTGTGGTTGGGATCGCCCCAGACGTTGGGACTGGTCAGGCCCGCTTCGCGGGCGACATCAACGAATTGAACCGGCGATGTGACGCTTGGGGACGGAGCCGATTGCAGCGCGAGGCGCCGTTTCCATTGCCAGAGCGGAGTGGCCAGCGCATCGACCAGTGTGCTGCCGAGCACGACCAGAGAAGAGCCGAGAAAACGACGCCGGGGAAGATTCATGGATGGGTCCGATGGGCCGATACTTGAAGCCACCTCGGTCGACTTCCTGATCGGGGGACGGCCGGGGAACCGTAGCGCCGCCGTCCCGGCGGCTGTCGCGGCGGCGTCTCGCCGCCGCTGCGAGGGCGAGACGCACTCGCGACAGCCGGCAAGATGCCGACGCTACCAGGATGTCAACCGAAAATCCAAATCACAACTTTATCACTTTGAAGTCGGGATCTTCGGGAACGCGCGCGGAACGATGCCGGCGCCTTCTTTGACCGCAATGATCTGATCAACGGCGACGTCTTTGAGTCGGTCCACCTGTCCACTGGGCCAGGTAATTTCCAGCGATTCGATTTTGCTGTGCTTTCCCAGGCCGAAGTGAATTCTGGGGTCGCTGGCCGACATGTAGCTGCCGCCACCCTTGGCCTGTTCCACGTGTACGAATCCTTCCGAGGTCAGTCTGAGCGAGGCGCCAATTCCGTCTCGATTCGATTTCGTTCCGATCAGCAGCACGGTCAGCCAGTGATTCGCGTTGCCGCCGTCATTGCGCAACAGTGAGGGATAGTCGCCGCGATTGTTGGTAACAATGTCGATGTCGCCGTCATTATCGTAGTCTGCGGTGGCGAGGCCGCGGCCGACGATCGGGCGCATGAAATCCGGGCCCAGCGTATCGGAAACTTTCTCGAACTGCCCTTTGCCCAGATTGCGAAACATCAGGAGAGGCTCTTTGTACGTGACCTCGCCGTGATACAGAGAAACGTTGTCGAGCATGGAACCGTTCAGTTGCAGGATGTCGTTCCACCCGTCGTTGTCGTAATCCAGGAACTTCATCGACACGCCGCTTAACAGGACGGCCTTGTTGCCGATCCCTGACCGGAAGGTGTCGTCGGTGAAAGTGCCGTCCTGATTGTTGTGGTAGAGCCGGTTCAATTCGAAATCGAGGTGGGTGATATAGACATCCTGCCATCCGTCGCCATCGACGTCGGCGGCGTCTATGCCCATGCCGGCCTCGTAGCGTCCGTCTTCGCTGGCGGCGATCCCTGAAATCAGGGAAACGTCTTCGAACGTGCCGTTGTGCTTGTTGATGAACAGAAAGTTCGGCCACGAGTCGTTCGCGATCGCAATATCGGTCCAGCCGTCGTTGTTGAAGTCCGCCAGAACCACGCCCATGCCCTTGGCTTCCGGCTTGCCGACTCCGGACGCATCGCTGACATCGGTGAACGTTCCATCGTGATTGTTGTGGTAAAGCTTGATCCGCTGCCCTTTGTAGTTGCCCGGATGGCAGTAGGAGCGGTAGCCGGGGCGCTTTTCGCCGCACCAGAGGTTGTTCTTCGGACTCCACTCGATGTAGTTGGTGACGACCAGATCCAGCCATCCGTCTTTGTCGTAATCGAACCACCCCGCGCTCGTCGACCATCCGCCTTCATCGGCGACGCCCGCTTTCGCGGTCACGTCGGTGAAGGTGCCATCGCCGTTGTTGTGATAAAGAATGGCGCGCCCGTAGCCGGTGACGTAGAGATCCGGGTATCCATCGTTGTCGTAGTCCCCTACCGCTACGCCTTGTCCGTAATGTCCTTCACCGGCCAGGCCCGCCTTCTCCGTCACGTCGGTGAAGGTGCCGTCGCCGTTGTTGTGGTAGAGCGCGCTACGCAGAGGATGCGGCGGCTTGTAGATGTCCGTCGCCGCCGACTGCACAAAGTAGAGATCCATCAGGCCATCCTGGTCGTAGTCGATCCAGGCGACGCCCGTCCCCATGGTTTCAAGGTAGTACTTTTCGTCGGTCTGCGTGGCGTCTTGCTGAAACGTAATCTTTGCCGCGTCGCGGACGTCGGTGTAGCGCACGGGAATCGTGGATTCGGGTTTCTTCGCGTTTGGATCCACCCCGCTGTGCAGGGCTAGGCTGGCGCCCAGACACGCAATCAGAATTCCGCCGTATCGAAAGATACGAATTCGCCGCGCGCTCGATGGATTTCGCTTCATCCTGGGAATTAGTGTAATGCGTCGCCGGGGAGAGGCTTCCGTCTGGGTAGTTACAGACTCCTGTCTGCAATCATCAGGGCCAATTGCAGCACCTGCTGCCGCGCCGCCATTGGAATGGGCTGGCCCGACGGGGCCGCTTGCGCTGAAGTTCCGGACAGCACTTGTTCAATCCGGCTGACATCCAGCCCTCCGGCATTGCTTCCTTTGAATCGGTCCAGCACTTCGCGGGCTTTGTCGATTTGCCCCATCTGGTAGTAGAAAATTCCGAGCGTGGAGTAGCTTCCGACCCACTCGGGCAACAGTTCTACCGCTTGTTCCAGGTGCTGCGCAGCCTGGGTGGCGTTCCCCCGCAGGACGGAGACGAGGCCCAGCCCCCACACGATTTTCCCCGAGCCCGGAACTCGCGTCCGACCCTTCTGCAGGGTTTGTTCGGCGCCGCTGAGATCGTCGGATCGCAGCTGTACCAGGGCCAGCGACAAGTAGTACTGGTCGTTATCGGGGTTCCTCTGGATTGCGCTGCGAAAAATTTCCGTCGCCTTCGCCGAGTCGCCCACGTGCGCTTCGATATCTCCGAGCAACGACAAAAACGCATCGTCCTGCTGGCCCGCGCCGGAGACCTGCTGGGCCGCAGTGAGGGCGTCATTGAACTGGCCTTTGCGGAAATACGCGTCCGCCAGGTCGAACTTCGCGTCGTCGGAGTCGGGATTGGCGTGCAGGGCAGCCTGAAAGTGCTGGATCGCGTCATCGTACAGGCGGAAGCGAGCCAGCAGCACGCCAATTCCCGTCTGGGTGCGGAAGTCGGCCGCGCTCATCTGATCGAGTTGCGCAATCGCCTGTTTTGCCTCATCCACTCTTCCCAGTTTCAGGTATCCTTCGGCCAGCAAATACAAATCCTGGGGCTGGCCGGGATGCTTCTGGATCTGCTCGGTTAGTTCGGTAATGTCGAGTTGAGCGCGCTGTTGTGCCGAGAGTGATGTACGGTTGTCCAGATAATCAAACAGATGCTGATAAGGATAGGGCCCGGTATTTGCGTTCTTGGACAACGTTTGGAAAACCGACAAGTCCCTCTGCGCGGCCGCGGTCTGATGAAGACTTCGCTCCGCCATCGCCAGCTTGTAGTAGCCGTCCGCCGGATGCGGGCTGACTTTCACGAACTTTCGCAGCAGTTCCGCGGCTTCGGCAAATTTCTTGTCTTTCGAGCGCAGGTTGGCTAATTCCAGCAGAGCGTCGGCGAAGTTCGGATTGGCGCGCAGCGTCTCCTGAAATAGCTGTTCCGCCTTCGCATAGTTGCCCTGCCGCTCTTCGATGTAGCCAATGTCGAACAGGCACGAAACGTTTCGCGGATCCTGTTTCAGGCCCAGCTGAAAATACTTCAGAGCCTCGTCGAAGCGGCCGAGATGCCGGTAGGCCAGCCCCAGGAACGCATACGAGCGCGCCGAAGGGTCCAGTTCAATAAGCTTTTTGAATTCTTCAATCGCATTCTCCGTCTTGCCCGACATGAAGTAGCTTTCTCCGAGAGCGGCGCGGAGATCGGGACGCTGCGGAGCAACTTTCAATCCCGATTCGAGCAGCGGGATGGCGTCCTCGAAGTAGTTCTGGGTCATGCTGACGCGCGCCGTAAGGAAAATGATGTCGGCATTCTCCGGCGCCAGCTTCCGCGCTCGCGTCAGCAATTCCAGAGCGTCCAGTGGACGAGATTGATCGAAGGCGACCTGTCCGAGCAGATACAGCGTCTCGGCGGAATCGGGTTTAAGCTTGAGCGCCCGGTTCAGGTCCGACTCCGCCTTTGCCGAGTCTCCGCTCTTCAGATAGACCTGCCCGAGGTTGTAGAGGATCTCAAAGGTTTCCGGCTGCAGCGCGTTGGCCTGCTCCAGTTCGAGCCGCGCGGACGTGTACTGCTTTGCGCCCCCCAAGAGGACTCCGAGCGTAAAGTGCAACTGCACGTCCTGTTTATGCGCGGCGGAGAGTTCCCGCGCCGCCTGCAGTCCTTCCGCCGTCTTTCCTGCCAGGAGATCGGCGCGCACCAGGTTCATTCGGGTTTCGACCGAGGAAGGATGTACGCGCTGGAAAAGAGGAACAGCCGCCGCCGGCGCGCCTTTGGCCATCAACAGCAGGCCCAGGTTGTAGTTCGAATCCCGGTTGTCGGGCGCGAGGCTCAAGACCTTGCGAAATTCCTTCTCGGCGAGCTCCCATTTCTGCTGCGTGACGTAGAGATTCCCGAGGTTGTTGCGGGTCTTGGCTGAGTTGGGAGCCAACTTCAGCCCGTGCTGGAAGGCTTCTGCAGCCCGGTCGAAATCTTTTTCGCCCGTGTATGCGATGCCCAGCAGGTTGTAAGCCTCAACGCTCGACGGGTCTTGCTTGAGTTGCACCTCCACCATTTCGCGGGCTTGTGTGAATTGAGCCTTTTGGATGAGTTCTTCCACCCGTTGCAGGCTCAGAATGTTCGGCGAGGCAGGCTCCGCGTGGCGGCGGTTCTGCTGCGTAGCCTGGCCCTGCGGCCAACAGGGAACGGAAGCAGCAGCCAGGAGGAGAAGCCCGACCCAGAATGAATGGCGATTTGATGTGTGGACTGGAACCGAGGCACACCCGAACATCTGCCAAAGCCTCTCCGAAGGCCTCAATATAGCATCTGCAGCATCTGCTGGGCCATCGGGTGTTTCGGCTGTTTCTGCAAGAGAGCTTGCAAAATAGCGCGCGCCTTTTCCTTCTCGTTCAGGATCAGGTACACCTTGGCGAGGTTCAGGTAGCCCTGGTCGAAGTCCGGCGCCTTCTGGATGCAGGCTTCGAATTTCGTCTCGGCTTCGGCGTAGCGCTGCTCTTGCACCAGCATGACGCCCAGGTTGTTGAGCGCGTCGGCGTAGTCCGGTCGCAGGGCGATGGCCTGCTCCAGGTACTGGCGCGCCCGGTCAAGCTGCTCGCGGCGCGCAAACAACATCCCCAGGCCGTAGTTTGCCTCGGGATTTGCTGGTTCACTTTCGAGCGCTCGCTCGAGAAGCTTCTGAGCTTCGTCCAGATTTCCCTGACGTCGGTATACGTTGCCCAGGTTCAGGAGCGCGGTCGCATAAGAAGGCCGCAGTTGCAGGCAACGCCGGAAGGCTCGAATCGCTTCTTCCGGTTTCCCTTCCTGTGCCGCTAGCATCCCGAGATTGTTCCAGGCCTCCGGGTAGTCCTCGCGCAACTCGACCGCCTTTTCCAGGTACCGGCGCGCCTCGGCGAGAGAATTGCGCCGAAGGTAAAGTGTTCCAAGGTTGTAGTACGCATCGGGATCGTCCGGCTTCTCGGAAATCACTCTTTGAAACGACGCGGCGGCCTCGTCGAGGAAGCCGTGCTGAAAAAAAGCGACGCCGTAAGTGAAGGAGTTTCGCTGGAACTTGTCCTGAAACAGGGTCCCGGCAAACGGCAATGCCCTGCGAAAGCGATCGTCATCAGTCCGCGGAATCGATACCGCATCCCGCAACAGCTCTTCAGCGGAAATCGTCCCCGGGAAAACTTTGACGATGTTGCCGCTCTCATCAAGCAGAAACGATGTTGGAAGCGGGAGGTCCCGGTGCCGGTCGAACATGTAACGGAAAACGATGTTATAAGTGCCCGCCACGTCCGGAGTGGCCAGCAGAACGGGAAACTGGATGCCCTCCTGCAAGGCGACAGACTTCACCCGTGCGGGATCCGGCGGATCGTCAACGTTGACCGAAAACACTTCAATCCCGCCGGAAGCCAGCGACGAGAGGGCTTTTTGCAGAGTGCGCAACTGTTCGCGACACGATGCGGACTCGCTGCTCCAGAAACAGAGCAGAACGATTTTGCCCTGCAGCGCTCGCAAGTCGTGCGTGGTGCCTGCCGTGTCGGGCAGAGAAAAATATGGTGCCTTAACCGGTTCAATGAGCCACGTACCCGCCGACCCAACCCCTTCTTGAACTGTTGCGGTTTCGCCTTTCCAAATTTGCGGCAGAACCGCGAACGGCTTCGCGCGAAAACCTGGTGCGCCTTCATCGATCTCAATGCGGTGATTGATCGGCAACTTTTCCACAACCTGGGTGAGCCCGCTGGGCCATCGGAGAGTGATCTTCACGGGTTCGGAGGTCTTGCCAATCCCGAAAACAATTTCTTTGGTGTGCTGGGACAAAAATCCTGAACCGGCCTGCAAATACTTGGTCTGGCGAAGACCTCCCGCATCCAGTGTCACAGCCGTTCCAATCGCGTCGCGGTTGCTCTTTTGTCCGCGTAGCCGCAAGACGACCGAATTTCCGATGCGCTCCATCGCGTTGCGCAGGATGCGGATCTGCGGCGCGGTTCGGTTTTTCAGCACGACCTCAAGCCGTCCGTCGCCGTCGAGATCAGCCAGGGCAAACGCCCGGCTGTCATCGCGAAAATCCAGTCCCACGACTCCGGAAACGTCGGAAAACGTTCCGTCCCGGTTGTTCGCGTAGAAGACATTTCTTTCGCGGCCATTCCATGTGGAATCGGAACGGATAAGTTCGTTCATCGCGGTCCAGCCCCGTTCGTAATCGGAAGAGGGGGTGGCATCGGCGGGGGATTTTGCGACCACCTGCCGCCAGAAAAAGCTGGAGACATCGCGCGGATCGAGGCCGGAGAG
>Ga0209698_10007080_pt1 | contig 11819 bp, 11 predicted proteins | sample LitLauG_LLR_2012_FD_187203 | JGI IMG/M metagenome (GOLD analysis project Ga0209698, IMG submission 187203) | Freshwater sediment microbial communities from Pennsylvania, USA - Little Laurel Run_MetaG_LLR_2012 (SPAdes) (version 2) | ecosystem: Environmental > Aquatic > Freshwater > Creek >... | reverse complement strand
ACGTTATAAAAATATTGCATTTGATCGATTGTATGAACGTTCTTTGGCGGAAAAAAATGATACCGCCAGGATGAGAATCGATCAAATGGCCGACCAGCTTATGATCCGGCAGGCGCCGGTCGTACCATTATGGTACGATGTCGTCATCCGGCTGCAGCACACATATTTAATAAATTTCTCACCTAACAGCCTGAATTTGCTGGAGCTCCGGAAAACAAGGATAGGTAACTGATTTTTCTTATAAGTTAAACTTCGGATAATCTGACTCGTTACCAATAATAAATCTTAGATTACGGCTTTCACAGACGTTTAATTTTATCAAATGGGTTTTATATTGGTTTTCTTTTTTCTTCATTGGTTCCTTTCTTTGTTTTTTCACTCCTTTTTTCTTCACCGATACGCTTCTCATCAAATGTATACAATGACAAAGAGATGGGAGAAGGTATTTTATTTTCTGACTTTTCTTTCACAGGGATCCTCTTACCTCGTGCCGAGAGCTTACGCGGTCATGCACCGGATGCACCATACTTATAGTGATACGGAAAAGGACCCTCATTCTCCCCATTTTTTTAAAGATATATGGCAGATGATGTGGCATACGCATAAGATTTTCCAGGGATTCCATTCAGGCAAAAATCTGCCGGCTCCCGAATTTACTGCCGAATATATTCCGAAGTGGGATAAATTGGACAGGTTCGGGGATCATCTCCTTACCAGAACGTTCTTTGCACTTACCTATACAACAATCTATATCTTCTTTGCCCCCAGCCTTTGGTGGTTCCTTTTATTGCCGGTCCACTTCTTTATGGGTCCGGTTCAGGGCGCTATCGTCAATTGGTTCGGGCACAAGTTCGGGTATGCGAATTACAAAAACGGTGACCGTTCTAAAAATACTACACCTTGGGGGTTTATTTTGATGGGAGAACTCTTTCAAAACAATCATCACTTTCAAAAACGCGATCCCAATTTTGCCCGGCAGTGGTATGAATTTGACAGCACCTATTTAATAATGAGAGTGCTGCACTTTAACGGCATCATTACACTAAAACCTTTAATCCTGTAAGTCCGGAACGCACCCATTTTCCGGCATTGAATACCATCCAGATCAACAATAAAATGAATAATCCAATGTCTGCAAAAATACGATTCGCTAAAACTAAGGAGCTTGATTTCTACTCCACCTTGAATACCAGGGTGGACGAATATTTTATTAACAACAAAATTTCCAAGAATGGCAACTGGGTCATGGTGTTCAAGACCTTTTTTTATTTGAGTATTTGCACCGCGGCCTATCTGTTGCTGATCTTAAGGGACAATAGTCTGGGTATGCAATACCTCCTTTGGGTGATCGTCGGGTTTTTTACTGCCTTTATTGGCCTTAATATTTCTCATGATGCCATTCACGGGGCACTGTCAAAGCACAAATCCGTCAACCGGTTCTTGAGTTACACATTCAATATAATTGGCGCCAATGCTTACCTGTGGGGTATTATGCATAATATTGTTCATCACACTTATACCAATATCGATGGTCATGATGAAGATATCGAGTCAGTGCCGTTACTGAGAATGTGCCCGCATCAAAAGTGGATGAAAATACACCGGTATCAATACTGGTATGCATTTTTATTTTATGGATTTGGTTCCCTTGTGTGGGTATTTATCAAAGACTATAAAAAGTTTTTTAAAAAGAAAATCGGCAACTACGACAATAAAAAGCATCCACCGATTGAATATTTTAACCTTTTCTTTTTTAAAGCAGTGTATTATGTGATTTTTCTGGTGTTGCCATTGATCCTTATACATGCGGCATGGTGGCAAATATTGCTCGGTTTTTTTGCCCTTCATTTTTGCGAAGGTATTACGATGGCCGTTATTTTTATGCTGGCTCATGTCGTGGAAGAAACCGGCTTCCCGCTGCCGAACGAAACCGGCAATATCGATAATTCCTGGGCTATTCACCAGTTACATACTACGGCTGATTTTGGCAGGGAGAACGGGCTGCTCAGTTTTTTTTGTGGCGGGCTCAACTTCCAGGTAGAGCATCATTTATATCCACGGATCTGTCACGTTCACTATAAGCCAATATCTGACATTGTAAAACGGACCGCGGAAGAATACCAGGTGCGGTATAATTCAAATCATTCCTTCGGCAGCGCGATCATGTCGCACATACGTCTGCTGAAAAAGTTAGGCCGGTCTGAAACGGTGTGGGCACCCTAGCCATTGAAAATACCAGACACTTACACCGGCGGACCCGGGTTCAGCATCTATATTTCCTGCATTATATTTTTTCGAAGACGAGCCTGAAATGGTCCATCGTTTCATTTTCGAAACATATTTTATTGGGACTTATTTTAAATACCTGAACCTGGTGGCGAAATTCCTTGTCAAAAAGAAATTTAGGGATCAGCGAAGCATACAAGGCATACTTTTTCAGGTTGAATTTCCTGAAATTGATCCTCCATCTTTTAATTGTTTCAATATAGTCTAATCGCCCGCTGCTTTTGGAAATCAGTTTGAAGTAGGGCAAGGCATTTTTTTCGACCTGCTCTGCCCCATAGGGCAGCCAGGATCCGGGAAATTGCTTCACCATCAGGGCCATTGCATACGAAGGAGAGTCTTTGGGAGCATCCACACTCACTTCCTCTAGCGGAATCATATTCTTGCTAAAGACCATGGTCTGCATATAGAACCTTCCTCCTTTTGGCAGCAGATCGTTTAATTCTGTAAAAAAGCGGTGGTACACCTGGTCCTGCTGGCCGGCTTTGTATTCTTCAATGGAGCAAAAATGCTCCATACCGCCGATGCAGGTAACGGCATCCAACACGCCAAAATCCTTGGGTGTAATGAGTCTGCAATCCATAATGCGAACATCCAAACCATTCTTTACGCAGGCGGCGGCCTGGCCGGAGGAAAGTGTGACCCCCATTCCAATGGCTCCCCGTCTTCTGATATAATTCAAAAAAGGCCCCCAGCCGCAGGCCATATCCAAGACGCGGCTGTCTTTTTTAATTCCGAGGCTGTCGGCAATAAATTGGTGTTTATTTTTTTGGGCCTGCTCCAGGGTTAACGAGAAATCGCCATTGAACATCGCCCCGCTGTAGTCGGCACTCTCGCCCATGCTTAAACGAAATATTTCATCAATAGTCGTGTAGGTAAAATCCAGATCGTTCTTAGTGGCCATGAAACGTTTTATTTTTTTGAAGCTGCAATATATTGCATCGGTCCGGGATTGGGGTCTTTAAATATTCAAACGATATATTATTCAAATATTATTGGTGTACCTGCTTGTTTTATAGGTCGATCAGTCCGGTGTGAATGTAGTGCCGCCCGTCGCACATTATTTCACTTGCGCTGGAACGGCCCGATTACCCGGGGGCAGGTAATTTTGTTAACCTGTTGCTGGCAAACATCCGCGCCACAGAAGCACCGCGGTGCCACCAACTTGCCAACCGCCCCGGGCGTAAGACAGTGGTGCTTTTTGTAAGCTGCGCAATAGAAATGGTGGCCCGGTTTTAGGAATCTCCGCCAAAAAAAATAGGGTATGTGATGCATGACCGCTGCCCAAGACGCGCTGCCGGAACAGCGTATTTTTATGGCTTTAATTTATTGGCGAAGACTTTTTTTATTTTGTCCACCTTGGGTTTAATGACAAAATAACAATACGATTGTGAACCGTGATTGTTGTAATAGTCCTGGTGATAATTTTCTGCGGGGTAGAAAGTGGTTAACGGCTCGATTGCAGTAACAACCGGTTGGTCAAATGCACCACTTTTATCCAGTTCCCGTTTATATTTTTCAGCCTTTTGTTTTTGCGTATCATTGTGGTAAAAGATGACACTTCGGTATTGGGGACCGATGTCATTTCCCTGCCTGTTCAACGTCGTCGGATCATGGCTTGCCCAAAAAACCTCGAGTAGTTCGTCGAAACTGATCGCATCGGGATCATATTCGATTCTGAGGACCTCAGCATGCCCTGTCTGCTTGCCGCACACTTGTTCATAAGTCGGGTTAGCCACGTGTCCGCCACTGTAGCCGCTTTTTACTGACTCAACCCCTTTCAATTGTTGGAAAACTGCTTCTGTGCACCAGAAACATCCATTTCCAAAAGTGGCCGATTCCAGTACATTTTTGCTTGTCATCGTTGAAACTTATTGGTGAAGTACGTGGAGTAACTTATTGATTCCTGGGCCAAAGATAGGTGCACCGGAAATAATTTACTTTATTTTACACCCGAAATTCGAACCAATGATGGAAAATTCAGCGGACCGCCACCATGTAGTCAGGTTGCATCCCGGCGATGACCTACGGGGATCTATTGAAAACACGCTTGCTGCGTGCAAGATTGATGCGGGATGGATCATTTCCTGTGTGGGAAGTCTCCGAAGATATTGTTTGCGTTTTGCCAACGAGCAAGCTCCTGCGACCAGGAACGGATATTTTGAAATTATAAGTCTTGCAGGAACAGTTTCCCGAAATGGAAGTCACCTTCATATAGCTGTCGCCGACAACACCGGGGCCACCATCGGTGGACACCTGCTTCATGGTTGCACGATCTACACTACGGCGGAAATTGTACTGGCTCAATCGGGGACTTATGTGTTTAAAAGAGAACCTGACCCGGACTCGGGCTTCAAGGAACTATGGATCGGGCAGACATAAATCTTTTCATTTGCAGTTACCTGCCGGTCGTTTCCTGTTTGCGGGGGCTACAGGACGGCGGGTTTCTCCGGATGGCAAGCGGATTATTTTGCCTTCCGCTATTGAAAATGTGCATCCGGCTTTTTTCAATGGTGATGCTCGGCGGAACCGTTTGCCAGATCCAATAGAATCCGGCAGGACGAGTCTAGAAACCGGGTTCCTCTGGGTCCATGGCTTTTTAAGCAGCTGATGCTTTTCCTATCCTATTTTTGTGCCGCATTAAAAAGTGCGATTGTATCTATTCATGAAATTATTCCCAGCATCTGCCATACAACAACTCGAGTTTGATAAAATAAAGCTATTGCTTGCCGGGCATTGCCGTACAGAATATGCCAGGGATAAAGCCGAAAACTTGAGAATCCACACAAAAAAGGAATTTATAGAGCCGGAATTGCAACAGGCCTATGAATATAAGTTGTTTTTTCAAAATCACCTGTATTTCCCCGATGATGTCGTCATCAACCTTGCCAAGGAACTGAAAATGCTCAGTATTGAAGGATCTGTTTTAACGGGCAGCCAGTTCTTGCTGATCAAGAAGCTGACTATAGCCATTCAGCAGATTTTTCGATGGTTTGACAATGACCGAAGAGTGGCATTTCCGAGCCTGTCGCTGGTGATCAGTGAAACTTATTATGAAAAGGTCATGTCCCAAATGATTGACGAAGTTGTCGACGAAGAAGGACATGTAAAAGACACTGCGTCGGAAGCCCTTGCCGACATCCGGCTGCGGTTGTACCGCAAGAGGAATGAATTGCGACGTCTCTTCGATCGAATTGTCAGCAAAATGAACAAACAGGGCTTCCTCGCCGAAATTGAGGAAAGCTTCATGAACGGCCGGCGTGTGCTGGCAGTATTTGCTGAGCAAAAGCGAATGATAAAAGGAATTCTCCACGGGGAAAGCGACAGCCGGAGGACGGCCTTTATCGAGCCGGAAGAAACCACCGGCCTGAATAACGAAATTTTTTCGCTTGAAAATGATGAACGCCGGGAGGAGTACCGAATTTTACAAAAGCTGACCAAAGATGTGAGAATATATGATTCCTTGTTGCGCACCTATCATGGCATCTTGGGTGAATACGACTTTATCAGGGCCAAAGCGAGGCTTGCCATGGATTATAACGGGAATATGCCTGCCGTGCATGATAAGGCGTTTGTGAAATTGGTCAATGGGTGCCACCCGCTATTGTTTATCTACAACGAAAAGCAGCAAAAAGCCACGATTCCGGTCACGGTTACCCTTGAAGATGCCAGCCGCATACTGGTCATCAGCGGTCCTAATGCGGGCGGAAAGACCGTTACGTTGAAGACGGTAGGCCTCTTGCAAATGATGCTGCAGAGCGGGTTGCTCATCTCGTGCAGTCCGGAAAGTGAATTTGGGATCTTTAAGCAGCTGATGATACATATCGGCGACACCCAAAGCCTGGAATTTGAGTTGAGTACCTATTCCTCCCATCTGATGAATATGAAATATTTTATGGAGAATGCCAGCGGGAAGACGCTTTTTTTTATTGATGAACTCGGCAGTGGAAGCGATCCTAATCTAGGCGGCGCCTTTGCCGAAGTCATCATGGAAGAACTTGCTAAAAAACATGCAATTGGCATTGTTACCACCCATTACCTCAATTTGAAAGTAATGGCCAACAAGGTCCAGGGCATTATGAACGGCGCGATGGCCTTTGACGAAAAAAACCTGAAACCGCTGTACCGGCTCATCGTGGGAAAGCCGGGCAGTTCGTATACATTTTCTATTGCAGAACGAATCGGGTTACACCATTCGCTGATCAATAAGGCCAAACAACTGGTAGATGAGGATCATTTTAGTTTGGATAAGTTGTTGAACCGCACCGAGCAGGATTTGCAGCAGGTGCAGGTCGAACGCAAAAATCTGGATAAGCTCTTAAAGGAAAATGAGAAACTGAAAAAAGAACTGGAGCAAGTCATGAACCGCGAAAGACATAACCAACAAATGGAGGTCCTGAGAAATCAAAACAAGGTCAGTGAAGAAAAATTGTCCTACATTAAAGACATGGAGCGCAAGCTGAAGGCGATCGTTGTCGAATGGAAAAGAACCGATAACAAAGACGCCTTAATCAAAATGATCCATTCGCTTCTCTTCAGGCAGCAGGAAAAGCAAGTGGTTGAAAAGCAGCAAAAGAAAATTGACAAACGCTACGTAGAAACGGCAGACCCTGTGAAAGAAGGGGATAAAGTCAAAATGACCGCCAACCGTCAAGTGGGTATCGTGATCAAGATTCGCGGCAAAAAGGCAATTGTACAGGTAGGTGCTGTGCCTATAACGGTGGATGCCACGGACCTGGTCGTAATCAAAGACAAAGTCGGGGAGGGGGAAACGCGGTCTGACAATTAAACCCGGACCAGCGACTCGCGGTTCAATGTCGGGTGGCTGTTTTCATTTTTTTCTTAAAGTATCTTCGGAACAAAAAATTATGCTGGATGGCCTCCAAATCTTCTTTTAATCTGTCACTGGCAGAATCAAGATTTAAGACCATGCTTTTCAGGTGGGCGGCATCCTGGGTATCATTTAAAATTTCCCCGGCGGTATTTTCCTTTTCGGTCAATGCGGTGCTGGCCTTTTTCATATTATTAGAAAATTGAGAAAGCGTATCCATGGTTCTGCGGAGTGTTGTGACGGTAGTTCTTAAATTATTAAAAATAATAGTGTCGGATACCAGGTCATTGGGCAACATCCCTTCCTGATTAAGGTGGGCAGAGAAACGAGCGAGGTCGGTCAGCACTATTTCACTTTCGATAGCGGTCCTTTTAAAATGGGCTACCCCTAATTTCAAATCACTGACCGTCAGCTTCACGTTACCTGAAAGGCCTGAATCATTTAACAGGGTGTTGAGCGTTCCTTTTCCGTACAGTAGGTTCTTGCTGATGCCCATTAAATTATTGGTAATCACCTGCAGATTTTTGCTGCTTTCATTCAGGGAAGAAAGTAATTCCTGGGCTCCGGCTGTTTTGTCCGATAAAAGAATATCCTGGCTGGTTATTAAGGGACTTTTGTTTGTTCCGCCGTGAATAATGATTATGGTATTGCCCACAAGTCCGTCAGAGCCAATTCTGACTTTCGCGTCTTTGTGAATGAAAGCCTCCACCTTCTTTTCAATGTTCATCGGAATTAATACGACCCCTTCATCTTTGATGTCAATATTCTTGATCACGCCCACCTTTACCCCGGAAAGCCAGACATTGTCACCATTTTTCAGGCCATTGATATTGTCCAGCACAGCCCTAATTGCGGCTTTATTTACAAAAGTGCCGTGCTGGCCACCTAATGTAAATACTCCCAGGAGTAAGATGACCAGCGCAATGGAAACGAACATGCCCACTACGACGGAATGTTTATTTTTGAAAATGTTCATTTAGTCGCTTATGTGGGCGTTCCGGTCGCCGGCACCGTGATTGGGCACGGTTGTAAATTATCGATGTCATTCCACGGGAATTAATATCAGATTGCCAGTTACAACTCCGTCCGTTCTTCGGACATATTATTGGATCAGATAGACTCTCGTGATTTTATTTTTTTCAATTTCATAGATAGCGGTGCTTTCCTCTCTATTTTTGCCCATTCCGGTAATACTTTCTTTGTCGATTACGGAATGACCCTGCATGATTCTCTCTTTAATTTCACAATGCAGGCCGGGGTTACTGGCAAAGAGCGGGGACCACCGTTGCCGCAGAGCTTCCTTTCCTTTGGATATTAATTGATCGGGGAACTGGTATATTTCCACACTGTCGTCGTAAGGAGCCAGAAATGCGTCTAGGTTACCGGCGTTATATGCGTTCAGTTGTTGTTGTACCAGCATCACAGGTGTTACCGCTATGAGCGAGTCGGGATGGAGGGCGTAGCCTTTATTGATCACCACATCAATTTTCGTCAGGTTGTCCAGGTTTTCAATGGGGTTGGCTTTTAGGAGGATCATGTCCGCCTTTTTTCCAACGGCGATGCTGCCGAGACTGTCCTCTTTATTCAGAAATTTAAAAGGATTAATGGTGGCCGCCTGAATAATCTGCCAATTGGTGAGACCGCTGTTTTTCATAGCCGTCAGTTCGGGGTACAGTGAGGCGGCGTGCTGTGTACCGATATTGCCCGCATCAGTACCGGCCACTATGGTCACTCCGCCATCCGCCATCTTTTTAAGATTCACGCTTCTGTTAGAATCGAGTCGGGCGAACCGCTGGACCGACTGTTTTAGATGGAGGCGCTTTTTGATAAAATTGAACATGGCAGAATCGGGCAAATGCTGCAAGTCGGTCAGGGAACCTATTTGCCCCGGATTCGAATTTTGTAAGTCATAAGTCGAGAACCGGTTTTGCTGCCCAAACGTATTGGTGTAGCCGTCTGCCACCACCAGCGTCGGACAAACGATTATTTTTTTTTCTTGCAGCAGCCTGACAAAATCGTCCGAGACTACCTGGTCTTCCACTTCGTGCACGAGATAGTCGCAGCCGTTCTCTACGGCCAGCTGTGCGGTAATTTGCTCCGTGGCGTGCACAGCCACTTTTAGGGAGTTTTTATGCGCTTCATCAATGATTGCTTTCAGGACGGGTACAAATCTGCGGGCGCTGGCCGCTACGCTATCCTGTTTTACGATAAACCAAATCTTTATGAAATCCGGATGATGAAGTATTTCGTCCCGAACGTCCTTGGCACCTTCTTCCGGTGTTTTTACAAGTATAAAAGGGTCGTCATTCTTCAGTGCCTTGAAAACTTCCGGCTCATAGGATGTAAGCAAGGGCCCCGTCATAAAAATCTCCGGTGCATAATCTTTGGTAGCAAAGGAATCCCGTTGCTCCAGGAAATTATAGGTGCTTCCCACGTCAATTACAGAAGTAATTCCCAGCCGGACATAACGGCGCAATAAATCTTCCATGTTGTTGTGTACCCATTTTATTTCCTGCTCATAGGGCCGGAATTTTCTAAGGTCTAACGCATCGGGTCTCGCATATAAACCCCCACTTTGAAAAAAGTGAACATGGGCATCTGTCAGCCCAGGCATCAGGAACTTTCCCTTCCCGGCAATGATGTCTGCGCCGGCCGGTACTCTCACGTCTTTCGATGACTGCATGGCATTGATGATGCCGTTTTTTATCACCACCGTCTGGTCCGGGATGAGTTTTTGATGCACGACATCCACGACGGTTACGTTCGAAATATAGGTTTGTGCACAGGCTGGAATGGCCAGGAGCAGCCAGCCAATAATGCAACTGATGGTACGGTTCATGATAATGGGGGTTAAACCGGATAAATATAGCAGGAAAATTTTAAAGTGCTTTTTGGTGTTTCGAAGCCCGGTCGTATCGTACGGCTTCTTGCAATAATTGGCGGAGGGCATTTTCATCAATCTGTTCTGCGGAACCAAAAATCTTATAAAATTTTTTTTGTTACTTCCTCGGGTGAGATAATGGTCCTTATCGGCTAATTGGTTGCCATGCCATAATCCAAACAGCACGCCTTCGGTGATGCCACCCCGGGGAACAAAAGAGGGCCATATAATACAGATACCCCTGTTGCCGAAGAAGAACGGGACATTGTAAGCTATTTTTTCTTTCACATAAGGGGGAGTATGCGCCCGCGTTACCTGCCGCAGTACATCGACAATCGAGCGTTCATTTTCAGGAAGCACGTCGTACAAGTGAAGGATCGACTGAATTTTTGGGAAAATTGATTTCATTTGGCAATGGCCTGTGGCATTTTTGGTTCGGTCACGGCAAGGAATTCCTCAGATATTCGTGTATGTCGCCAGGTCCCCTTTATACATTAGTGTCCTCATTCGCAGCGGCCGACGACGATCGAACGTTCGCACTTATGAGCCGCCAACGAATGTGGCAGCGATACTCCTGCAGCTGGCATCCTTGCAGTTTGAAGAGAGTGGCAGGCCACCGGGGCTGTTCCATGTTTCTCAGCATTGTCAAAACCCCCGGGTTGGTGCCCCGCGAGAAATTCACTTTTTGCGTTTTTGGGGCAAGGGTGCCACTGCCTTCAATACTGGTTTTGTTTTCAGCGCTCTTTTCTTATCAGATACTGATTTGGTGATCGTGCGGCCCGATACCATTTGGCCGGGGTCTTTCACCTTTGCCAGTGAATTAACATAAGCATTGTGGACGAGGGTGGTTGCGTAAGCCAAGGGAAAATCTTTTTTACTGCGCACCAGCAGGTACCGGTACTGGTTCCCATTCCCGATCAGCATTTTTTCCGGATCGGCAATCTGTGATCCCCAATAAAAACCGAAATGGATATTCTTGCTGGTCCTGCCGATGGCAATGGAGCAAAAGGTGTGTCCCTGTCGCTCAGTAGGGGACCAGCCAAATGCGAGTGCATTGTAATTGTCATAAATGAGTTCGTTAGCGGTTGGATAGAGATCCCATACAAAATCTCTCAACCATAGGACGATCCCGCAAATATCCTTGTCAAATGGCTGTAAGAATTCCAGGAGATCCTTGGTTTGTTCCTTGCTCATCTTAAAAAAATGTTAGATCATTGGAAAGTTCCATTCAAAGAAGAGTTCGCCGCTGCAACGAACTCATTTCAAGATCACCGCCCCGATGTCCCTTGTCAATTTCGTTTCAAGATCTTTTAATTTTACATGTGTTTGGATCAAAAGCATTTGCCTTTCAGAGGAAGTGGTTACTTCCAGTTCTTTCTGGTTCTGTGCGATCAGGCTTTTCAGCTTCTTTAATTCGAGGTAACTCAATGTTGAAACAATTTCTTCCTTGTAATTGTCCTCGCGCGTAGGTACCGGCATCTCGAAATTTGCCAGCCAGTTGGGACTGATTTCATACGGGAATTCAATCAGCGACACGACTATGCGGCTCATTTCAAGATCGTCACTATATAAAAAATTCTTCGCCGTCGGCTCTAGTTTTTGTTCGTACCAGGTTTTATACCGGTTGGCGATATTCAAAAGTGAGGTATTGGTAATTAACTCTTCGTCGATGCAATCGTTCAGCAGATAGTCGGCGACTGTTTGGCCAGGTGCCCATTCCTTAAGCCCGAACTCAATGAGGCAGCGGATGACAGCGCGTTCATTATATTCTTCCTTATTCAATAATTCCAGGACATTGACATCGTCCGGGGCACTCCCTTCCAC
>Ga0209698_10007079_pt1 | contig 11820 bp, 8 predicted proteins | sample LitLauG_LLR_2012_FD_187203 | JGI IMG/M metagenome (GOLD analysis project Ga0209698, IMG submission 187203) | Freshwater sediment microbial communities from Pennsylvania, USA - Little Laurel Run_MetaG_LLR_2012 (SPAdes) (version 2) | ecosystem: Environmental > Aquatic > Freshwater > Creek >... | reverse complement strand
CTGGGCAAGGGCTGGGGAAACGCACAGAGCAAGCGCAAGCATCAGGTAACGAAGGTTGGAAAAGCGCACAGGTAGCCCTCGAAATGGCAGTGATGAAACGACAGGGACCAGTTCACAGTGTTCCACAGTTATTTTTCACTTCGGGTAACGGATAACCTTTACTGAGAGTGTAGACGGCGCAGAGTGGAAGTATGCGCCGGCTACACTCGTGAGAACGAGTCTGCAATCCATCCTTGCGGCCTTCACCCCGAAACCCAGTAACCCCTGATCTCGGAATATTTTGCGCGCAAGTCATTTGTTTCCAATATTTTAGCGGCCGCTGCCCGAATGGCACTCTTTGCAACTTACAGAAAACAGGGATTTTACGTCACAAGTATCACAAGAAATTTTTGCGCAGATCTATCCTCAGGCTACTCGTACCGCAGGCTCTCGACAGGATCGAGTTGCGAAGCCCGAGAGGCCGGAACAGTTCCGAAGATGATCCCCACAATCGACGACACGATGATCGCGATGATGGCTGACAGGCCGGAGATGGGAAAGTGGTAGTCCGTGAACAAGCGTACTGAAAATGGCAACGCGAGGCCGGCGACGATCCCGACGACACCTCCGCTCATCGAGATCAGGATCGCCTCCGCCAGGAACTGGAAGCGGATCGCGCGATTCGTCGCCCCGATCGCCTTGCGAATTCCAATTTCACGAATGCGTGACGTCACTGTCGCCAGCATGATGTTCATGATGCCGATGCCGCTCACCAGCAACGTAACGAACGCCACCAGCAGCAGCACTAGAGTCAGCGCATCTGCAATCTTGGTGGCAACGCTGAGAAGTTGCGTCAGGTTCTGCACGCTATACACCGACTCCGTCCTGTGTCGCGATTGGAGCACCTTCTTGATTGCAGCCGTAGCGGGCACAACATCTTGCGGGCTGGCGACTGAGAAGTAGATCTGGTACACCGCGTTGGTCGGCGTAAAGAACCGGCTAACCGTGTACGGGATCAACATGGTTTCGTCCTGGATCTCTGACTGCCCGAACGTGTCCACGCTCTCTTTGAACACACCAACGATCGTGAACGGCAGGCCGGTGCTCAGCTTGATGATCTGCCCGATCGCAGACTGGTACGAGCCGTACAACTTGATCGCCAGCTTGTCCGTGATCACGCCGACCTTGTTTCGTCCCGATGTGTCCTCGGCGTCGAAGAAGCGTCCGACCAGCACTTTCAGATTTCTCACCCGCATGTAGTCGGGCGACGACCCGAGTACAAGGATGTCGCTCTGTTTCCCGCCGCCAACGCTGATGCGGTCATTCAGGGCGATCGTCGGCGACGCGGCCACCACGCTCGGCACCTGCTCGCGTACCGCCTGCACATCGTCGACGGTCATGGGATCGGGCGTGGAATCGATGCGCTGCAATCCTCCCTGGTAGTCGGCATAAATCATATTGGTGCCGATGGACTGCAGTTGCCGCAGGATGTACTGCTTACCCGTGAGCCCGATGGTCACAACCAGAATGACCGACGCCGTTCCCACCGCCATCGCCAGCGCGGTCAGGATGAACTGCATCTTGTTGCTGCAGAATGCGTCGTAGGCGAAGCTCAGGACCTCATTGAGCCCGATCGTAAAGCGGCGTTGGGTTTCGGTAGCTACGGCGGTCGCGTTCGCCATTGGTTAGTTAGATGTTAATCCGCCGTCACCAGACGCCGCAAACTAGCGAGGTCTTGCGGGTGCCCCATTTCTCGCGCGTCCTTTGTGCGAGAAGTGGGGTTTTCAGATTCGGCAAGACCGTTGCTCCAGCCACGTCCTGCAATCGTCACCGCCGCCAGCACCACGATCAGCGGATCGACTGGACGGAAGTAATAGGTCTCAGGGTGCGAGAAATAGTAGGTCAGGGGAAAGAAGAACAGCACAATAGCAAATCGCACGCCCAACGCCCGATCCCGCTTCCAGACCCGGCGAAGGCCAAGCAGTCCCAGCACAGACATTGTGGTGTCGACGAAAATATTCGGCGGATCTAGCGGTTCTTCTTTCAAATACTCGTGACTGAAGCTCCAGTAGCCCGTCCACATGTAGACGGCACGCCGCACGGTCATCCACGCAAACCATGCCGGATGACTGCGGATGTACGCCTTCGCCTGTTGCAGCTTGTGGTCCATATAAGCAATCTCGCCCGATCGCTCGTACTCTTCGAGTTCCGCGTCACTGTGGTTGGGATGCAGGCTGCTGTTTACCCAGCGTTCCGAATATCCGTTGTTGCCGATATAGAGTTCGAGCCCGTACCCGCTCCGCACGGGGATGAATCGGTGAAAAACCTCATAATTGCGAATGATCCACGGAGCGAGCACTGCGATGCCTGCGAGCGCTGCGGCGAGGGCAGGTCCTTTCCACGCACGACCGTTGCGATACAGCTGATAGAAACTCCACAGTCCGAGGAAGGGCAAGACCGCGAGGGTCACTGGCTCGGTCAGCGCGGCGATCCCGCAGAGGACACCGTAAGCGACCCAGTCGCGGGCACGCGACGACTCTTCCAGTCGCCACGCCATCAGAAACAGACAAGTAAGTTCGAGCGTGACTAGGGGCGTCGACCAAGCCCAGTCCGCTCCGTAGTACACGCCGTAGGGAGAGAACGCCCATCCCCAACCAGCCCATTTCGCCACGCGCTCGCCGAATGCGCGTTTGGCCAGCAGATAAACCGGCACGCACGCCAGCGCCGAGAACAGGCTGTTCAACGAGAGCGTGGCGATCACGGACGCTTTCGTCTCAATCCCAAATATTTTGAAGATGGCCGCGAGCACATACGAGAACACCGGAGGCAACAACGCGGACAGGCCCGTGTCGGCGAATGGGCTGCCGAAGCCGTGTCCCGTGACGATCGAACGGGCAATTCGCCCAAATGCCCAATGCTCGAGGACGAAGGGATCCATCCAGTCCTGATAGAGAAACGGGATCACCGCCAACCGCACGGCAACTGCGATTGCCGCCATCAGTGTGTAGGGCTGAATTCGACGTGGCCGAGACGGAATAGTTTGCATTCTGATGATTTCGAATGGCAGCGCGAGCGCCGAGACGCCCCAGCGGCAGCCGGCTTGAGGCCGGCGCTACTTTTCAGTATATTCGGCAGACGCTCACTTGCTGGTTCTCGTAAGCACACGTCAGGCCGGTGTGATCGGCTGTGCGCGATACGATCACCCAGTTCACGCCGAATTCATCTTTGAGACGCTGAAAATCCGGAGCCTTGAATTTTTCCCAGCCGATTTCGGCAGTCACCTCCCGCAACCAGCGTGGGGCGAGGCTGGGGACGCGGGCAGCCATCCCTGCATCTTTGTCGTAATCGGCGAGGACACTGCGTTCAGCGAGCGCGCGGAATCCGTGGTAGTCCTCGCCGGGCAACTCGACGTAATGTGGATCGAGCGCAAACAGCGCATCTACAGGAGTGTTCGAGCGAACCCAGGCGAAGGCCTGCAGCCATTGATTGTTAGTCGATGCTCCAGGGAGTTCCAGATGCTCGATTGCTGGAAACATCTGGCGCTGCGCGTAAAACATCCCGGCGCCCAAGGGTGCGAACAGCAGCAGCCAACGATAGGTTCGGCGACGGAGCACGTAGTCCCCGATCAGCCCCCCGAGAACCAGAAAGAACAGCAGATAAAGAAGATGCAGGTAACGCATGGGCTCAAACGGACGAAGCCGCTCCAGGCTTGGTGGAAGCATGACGGCCAGACCGCCGATCGTCTGGAAAACTCCGAAGTAGAGGAGGCTCAAGACGAGCGGACGCAAATACGTATCGTCGTGACTCTCGCGTTTGTGCGACTGCCACTGAAACGCGTAGAGCAGCGCAAGCGGCGCGAACACGCCCAGCCATTCGTACCACTCCCAACGTCCGAGGAAGTAGAAACTGCGAGTGGCGGCGGCTTTGCGCCACGCGTCGGAGGCGGGCTCAAGAATCCAGCCAAGGGGAATCAGGCTCGCCGCACTGAGTGGAATGGGCCGGTGCTCGGGAGAGGATTCGTTCAATATCCACCAGAGAAAGATGCAGAACGAGATTCCAAATGCAGCCATGATGGCGTGAATGACGAATGCAACGAGCAGCAGGACGCCGGCGCGAAACAAACGGCGGTCCAGCACGGCAACGATCGCGGCCAGGATCGCCGCGGTCGCCAAAGTACGCGGATGGAGATATTGATCGGCGAGGTTAATAGCGGTGCCGGAAACCGGAAGGGTGAGCAGCAACGCGATCGTTGTCACCGCGGCCCACTGCGCCCCTGGCCGTTCGAAGCAACGGCGGCTTATGCGCCAGCATCCATGGAGCACCAGGAACAGAGCGGCAACTTGCCAGAGCAACGACGCCCATGCGATCGGCAGGTGAGTAATTCGAATCGAGAGCGCGACGAGCTTGTCGAAGATCGTGGCTTGAAATTGGACACGAAAAAAATCGGCATCATGCGGAAACAGCGTGGGATTCAAGTCACGCTTGATGGCAGCGAGATAAAACGCATCGTCCTCCAGTCCCGGATGGTAGCCCATAATCAAGAATGCAATCATCGTCAGGAGCAAGATGGGCATGAGATTTCGCGGGGACCAATCGGCGCCAGGTCTGGTTTTTCGCAGGATCGATCGCGTAGGCAGTTTCATTTGTGCGGGGACAAGTCAACCCATGCTCAGTCTCTGCAAAAAACAGAGGCAAGCGTGAGTCACATTGTCATTCTCTCAAAAAGATAAGGTCAGGAGCGCACCGGTTCGGAATGGCGGGTGTAGTAGCTCTCACCGGCGAACTCGAGCTTGCGGCCTTTCTCGCTGAAGCGAGGCAGGTGCAGCATTCCCATTTTCTGGAATGCAAACTGCAGAGTCGTGGCCATCACTCCGAGACCGTACTTCACGCTGCGGCGGAAGTTGATGGACGATGCGTCGTCGAAATACTTCGTGGGACAAGAAACTTCCCCGATACGGAACCCGAAGTAGACGCACTGCGCGAGCATCTGGTTATCGAAAACAAAGTCGTCGGAATTTTCGAGCAGCGGCAACTCGGTCAAGACATTGCGGCTGAAGGCGCGGTACCCGGTGTGGTATTCGGAGAGCTTAACGCGCAAGAAAATGTTCTCGAATGCAGTAAGGAAGCGGTTGGAGATGTACTTGTAAAGCGGCATGCCGCCGAGCAAGGCACGGCCGCCGATGATGCGCGAGCCAAGGACCACATCGTAAACGTCATAGGCCACCATGCTGGCCATCGCGGTGATCAGCAGTGGGGTGTACTGATAGTCCGGGTGCAGCATGATCACGACATCGGCGCCAGCGGCGAGAGCCTCGCGATAGCAGGTTTGCTGGTTGCGCCCGTAACCATAGTTGCGGTCGTGCGCGAAGACGTGCAGCCCAAGTTTGCGGGCCACGGCGACGGTCTCGTCGTGGCTGTTGTCGTCGACGAGAATGCGGACGTCCACGAACTCGGGGAGTTCCGCGACGGTGACCTCCAGGGTCTTCGCCGCGTTGTAAGCCGGCATAACAACCGCGATGCTTTTGCCGTTAATCATGAAAATGTAGACAGGTGGCACCTATAGTTTACCTGACGTGACTGGGAAACACCGACATCCGTTTGGGTACGTTGGTCACCCGCATACGGCGCGAATTTCGGCGTCGGGCTGTCTATCGGAGAACGTTGGTTAACGGGTGGTTTTGCCCAGAATTCCTTCCATGTACTGCTTCCAGGCGATCGCCCAGGTGTGGGTTCCGTGGCCGTGGGTGTTTTCGCTGATGGGCAACAGGATAAAGATTCCGTTCTTGAGGCGCGTGCCCTGCTTCTCAGCGATGCCGAGTTCGGGAGGATTGATGAAATCGTCGGCGGAGTTGATCCACGTAACGCGGGCGACGATGTCCTCCAGGTGCGGCGAAGGGTCGTAGTTGCGGGACGCGTTGACCTGATAGAGAAGGTCGTTGGCATCGAGGCTGGCGAGACGAGGCTCGACGGAATCATTGACATACTTGTCGGCAGCTTCGCGGGTAGGAAATCTGTTTTGCATGAGCACCGGGGCGCTGCCCGCGATCACCAGCAAAATTTGGGCGGCCCGGAGAGCCTGCTTCGGTTCTTCTTTATAGTCGCCATTCTGCCACTCGGGATCGTGGCGGATTCCTTCCATCAGCATCTCTCGCCACATGCGGTTGCGTCCGGCGATCTGCACGGGGAGGCAGGCCATCGGCATCATGGCATCCATGAAGGTGGGATAGGTTTCGCCCCAGACGAATGCGTGCATGCATCCCATGGACGTGCCGAAGAGCAGGCGCAAATGGTCGACGTGCAGGGCTTCGGTAAGAAGCAGATGCTGCGCCGCTACCATGTCGTCGTAGTCATATTGCGGAAAGTGCGCGTGCATCCCGTCGCTGGGCTTGGAGGACTTGCCGTGGCCGATGCCGTCGGGCGCGATGACGTAATAGTGGGCGAGGTCGAGCGGTTGTCCAGGGCCGAAGAGTTCATCGGCGAACTGCGGCGCGAAGAACTGGTGACCGGAACCGCCTGTGCCGTGGAGAAGCAGAACGGCGTTGGCCACGTGGCCCTGAGAGTCGCGGACCGGCTGGCCGAACGTGGTGTAATGCAGGCGGAGTTCAGAGAGTTGCTCGCCTGAACGGAATTTGAAATTGTAGGCCACGAAGTCACCTTCCGTGGCATGGAACTTGGCGGTGTCTTGCGAAACGATGAAAGGGGCGAGCAGTAACATTGAAATCGTGAGGGCGCGCGCAAGCGTCCGCATATCCCGTCTCCTTGTCTTTAGCCTGTTACTTCATGCCGTCAAGCACCGAGCCGATGATTCCGCCGACCACGCCGCCTTCCACGGTTTGCCGGGTTTCGTGCGGCAGGTAGCGCTCGATGGCATGGGCGAGCTTGGCGATGGGGAGCGTCTGCAACCAGACACGCCCTGGGCCGGTGAGAGCTGCAAGGAAGATGCCGTCTCCGCCAAAGATCATGTTCTTGATGCCGGGGACCGTCGTGATCTGGAATGCGACACTGGATTGAAATGCCCCGACGTGTCCGGGGTGAACGCGGAGAGTCTCACCGGGCTGCAAGTCGCGCATTACGAGTTCCCCTGAGAGTTCGATCCATGCTATGCCTTGTCCGCTAACTTTTTGCAGGAGGAATCCGTCGCCGCCGAAGATGCCGGCTCCGAGAGATTGCTGGAATCCGACGCCAATCTGGATGGCAGGAGTAGCGCAAAGGAAACCGTGGCGGTGAATCATGTACTCATGGCCGGGCCCGACCTCGACCGGCACAATGTGACCGGGGAGTTTCGTGGCGAAAGCAAGTTCGCCGGGGGCGCCGATAGCGCGGTATTCCGTCATGAAGATCGAGCCGCCGCCCGCCACGCGCTTGAGTACTCCAAAGAGGCCCCCACCACCCGCGAACTGCGTGTGCGTGGTCATCTGAATCGAACTGCTCATCCAGGAAAGTTCTCCGGCTTCGGAGATGATGGAGTCGTTGGGATCGAGGATGAATTCCAGCACGGGCATGGTTGTGCCAGTAATGCGATTTTGCATGATGATCTCCTGAATTGAGCGGTGCGATGTGCCCGTTGGGCGCGAGACAGAGAGTATACAACGGCGGATATTGGCGCCCGAAGCAGGACTGTCGCAGGCAGATCCCTCGCTGCGCCTGAAAAGCGGCCTGGCTCGGATAACGCCGTCAGTGCGGCGTTGGGTGTAAATTTCACGGTGAAGAAACGGACTCGCGCGGTTTCAGACGATCTTCACGTTGTTCTGATATCTTTCGATTTGCTCTGCTTTCCGCGGCCTGTCAGGGAATGCGCTTGAAACAACGCTTTACCCCATTTTTCGTCCTCGTTGCGAGCCTGCTAATCGCAGCGGTGGGATGGGCGCAGGGCCCTGACACTTCCACACCTTCGCCCTCAACAGAGGACGAACGTCCAACAGCCCATTCGATCACTGGTACAGTGCTTGACCCCTCAGGCGCCGCGATCGCGAACGCGCAGGTGCGCGTGTTCGGGGCCGGGGACGAGGCAATCGCACAAACTACCACAGATGCGGTCGGGGCATTTCACTTCGACAATCTGCCTGCGGGCAAATACAACGTCGCTTGTCAGGCACAGGGGTTTCGCGACTTCCGGGTTGGGGTTGCAGTTGGTGGCAAGCGCCTGACACCTGTGCGCGTCGTGATGCAGATTCTGGTGCAGACCGAGAACGTAGTGGTGGCGACCGGAATCGACATTCCCACTGTCAGCACTGAGACCAGCGAGAACCAGAACGCCAATACGATCAATCGCGACGCTCTCGATCGCGTTCCCGTGTTCGATCAGGATTACATCACGACCATGTCGCGGTTTCTCGATGACAATGCCATCGGGACGAACGGCGTGTCGCTGGTGGTGAATGGGATCGAAGCGAACGGGCCGGGAGTGACACCGTCAGCCGTGCAAGAGGTGAAGATCAACAACAATCCATACTCGGCGCGGTTCTCGCGGCCGGGGCGGGCACGATTGGAGATCGTGACCAAGGGAGGGACCTCGCAGTATCACGGCACGGTCAATTTCATGTTCCGCGATTCGGTGTTTGATGCAGCGAATGCGTTCGCGACTTTGGGGAAGCCCCCGGAGCGGCGGGAATATTTTGAAGGTTCGGTGACGGGACCGCTCGGGCATAGCAAGCGGACCAGTTTCTTGCTCTCTCTCGACGAGGATCTTCTGGATCAACAGGACATCGTGGATCCGACTGCGATCGCGGCCGCAGAATCGGTGGGGCTAGGGCCGTTCGCAGCGAGCGTACCGAACCGGACGCCACACTTCTTCGGGTCGGGGCGAGTGTTTCACGACCTGACCAACGGAGATCAGTTCTGGATTGGGTATTCGTACGAGCATCAGTCGTCGACCAATTCTCTGGTGGGCGGGACGACTTTGCCCAGTGCGGGCACGAATACATATTTTTTTGAGCATGAAATCAACGTGAGTCATTTGCACTCATTCTCACCGCACTGGGTAAATCAATTGCGCTTCCTTGTCGGGCACTTTGACAGGGGAAACCGAAGCAACTTTCCTGACGCCCAGACTGCGGTGTCGGGGCTGTTCACAGCGGGCGGGGCACAGGCAGATTCACGGCGCACGGAGTATCACTTTGACGGGACGGACTTCGCGACCTATGCCCATGGCAAACATCAGCTGAGCTTTGGGATTGATGTGCCCGACATCAGCCGGCGCGGATTGGATGATTTCACGAATCGCGCAGGCACCTACACTTTCGCCAGCCTGGCCGACTACAGCAACAAGAATCCCGCGAATTACCTGGTGCAGACCGGTCCGGGGCACGTGGCTTTCCTGGAGAAAGTGCTATGCGGATTCGTGGAAGATAACATCCGGCTGCGGCCGAATTTCTCCGTGTATCTGGGGGTGCGATATTACTGGCAGAACTACTTTCACGATGAGCCGCACAACTTCGCGCCGCGTGTGAGCTTCGCTTACGCGCCGAGCGCGAAAGGCAAGACGGTCATCCGCGGCGGCGCCGGGATCTTCTATGATCGCACGGGGCCGAGCCCGATCGGTGACCTGCTGCACTTCGACGGCGTGCATTTGAAGAAGTACATCGTCACTCCGACGGCGACCCAAAACCTCACGTATCCGATCGATCCCGCGGTGGTGGCTGCGACTCCGACAAGCATTGTGATTCTCGATCCCGCGCTGCGGATTCCCTACATGCTGCAATACAGCCTGGGAGTGGAGCATCAAGTCACTCAGAAGAGTACGGTTGCGGTTACATACATCGGAAACCGCGGCATGGATCAGTTCCGATCGGTGGATGCAAACGCACCGGTGCTGGGAAGCACTGTGCGGCCCAATCCGGCGGTGGGGCAGGTCCGCGAGATGCAGTCCGAGGGATATTTGAATGGCGACGCGTTGGAAGTCACGTTTCGCGGCAAGCCGAGCAAATACTTCTCTGGCCAGATTCAGTACAACTTCAGCCATACCGACAACAACACGAGCGGGATTACCTACTTTCCGGCGAACAGTTACAACGCCGCCGCCGATTGGGGACTCTCGGACAATGATCGCCGGCACAAGTTCGATCTGCTGGCGTCCACGCAGCCAACGAGGTTCTTCACGCTGGGGATGGCACTTTCAGTGTATTCGGGCAAGCCAGTGAATATCACGACCGGGAACGACGACAATCACGACGGAATTTTCAATGATCGCCCGAAGGGAGTTGGGCGGAACACAATGCCGGGGCCGGGGATGATCGATCTGGATCTGAATTTATCGCACGACTTTCCGCTCTCGAAGGATAGGAAGGAAACAAAAGTCGTGTCCGTGTCGCTGAATTCTTTTAATGTGCTGAATCATCCGAATTACGTGACCTACACTGGGGTTGTGTCCTCGCCGCTGTTTGGAAAGCCTGTGTCTGCACAGCCCCCGCGACGCATGCAGCTGGATGTTGAGTTCAAGTTCTGAAGCGCGGGCGGACGAATGCGTCCGCCGCCACGCGTCTTGTTTCCGGGGCTAGGTGCTCGGCGGAATCAGCGTTCCGGCAGGGCTGGGATTCGACGGATTCGTTGCATTGACGAAATACACTCCAGACACCATGGCATTGGTCACGGGATCCAGCACCTGCACTCCGAAATATCCTTCATATGTGACTTGCTGGCCCTGATAGGTCCCTTGCACCAGAAATGCGTTCCCGGTGACCGGGCCGGTCAAGGTGAAGTTGATCGCGTTGGGTGTCGTACCCACCAGATTTGCACTCAGTGCACTGCTGGAATTTTCGCTGAGCGTGACCGTAAGGCCTTCGGGCGTGCCGTCCGGAAGAGTGAATTGTCCGACGTAAGCGCCGGAGAGCTTGGGAACAAAAGTGCCGGTGATCGTTCCCCCATCTGGACAGGCGCTTCCGGTCGCGGACGAGTAGGTACCCTGGAATGATTTGCCATCACCACCTAGAATGCCGGTCACGTTAAAGACGTTGCCGTTTTCGGTGTAACTGAAGTTGAAAGGGCCGCCAAGAGAAGCGACGGTGCCGCTCAGGTCGTAAGAACCAGAACCGGAAAGCACGCAATTCCCGCCGAAGACGACCGTAGCGCTGGCGGGATTCACGGAGACGATGGCGATCTGCGACAGGCCTGAAGCGGAGACTTGCCCGTTGGGAGACTGCTGGCCGTTGACGAGAACTTGCCCTTCCTTGAGAGCGACTTCGATGCCGGTGAAGGTGCTTGCGTTGAAAGTCGAGTTGGCCTGCAATTCCCAGGCGCCAGAGATGTTGGGAATGGTGGCAGTTGTGGAGGTGCCGTTGTTGTGGGTCGAGCACGAGAGGAGCACGAACAAAAACAGGATAAGCGGAATTGAAGATGAAAGGTTGTGGATCACTACATACTCCTGGTAAGGATGCGGTCATCGTTGCGAAATGTAAGCACACAACGAGTACCGAAGTGAAGTGCGATAAAGTATGGGTCCCGCTGTGTTAATCGAAGATCAAAGAAAGATGAACAGTGTGTGAATCGTCCCTGGCTCTCCGGCCGGAATGGCATTTGGCAGGTAACTAGGCCATCGCGTACCCTAGCTCGCATGAAATCCCTGAGACTGGGTATTGACTGTGCGCTGGTGCTCATCGTGGGCTGCTCGGTGACGTCGTGGGCACAATCTACCTTTACGCTGGAACAGATTCTGAGCGCGCCATTTTCGAGCGATCTGGTGTCGTCGACCCACAGTAACCGGGTTGCGTGGGTGTTCACCATCAAGGGCGTGCGCAATGTGTGGGTGGCGGATGGTCCGGAGCTCGCCAGAACTGCCCGGCAGGTAACGCACTATAAAGAGGATGACGGGCAACCGATCGCCAGCCCGCGCCTCACTCCTGACGG
>Ga0209698_10007078_pt1 | contig 11821 bp, 10 predicted proteins | sample LitLauG_LLR_2012_FD_187203 | JGI IMG/M metagenome (GOLD analysis project Ga0209698, IMG submission 187203) | Freshwater sediment microbial communities from Pennsylvania, USA - Little Laurel Run_MetaG_LLR_2012 (SPAdes) (version 2) | ecosystem: Environmental > Aquatic > Freshwater > Creek >... | reverse complement strand
CCACGAGGAGCCGAGGCATCCTCACATGCTACGAGAGTAGGGTATTTCGAGAGCGGGACTCGAAGGAGCGTTGATGATCGACGAGGAACTAGTCCAGTTACTAACGCCAGAAGGTGAGCGAGTCGCTCACCCCGATTACGCCAGCACGCTCTCGGGCGAGCAGATCCTCTCGATGTATCGCGACATGGTGATCGTGCGACGCCTGTGCAACGAATCCACCTCCCTGCAGCGCCAGGGCCAGCTCGCGCTGTGGGCTCCGATCCAGGGCCAAGAAGGTGCCCAGATCGGTGCCGGTCGCGCCCTCGCCCCCATGGACTTCACGTTCCCGACCTACCGCGAGCACGGTATCGCCTGGTGCCGGGGCGTGCCACCGGAGAACCTCCTGCGGCTCTTTCGCGCGGTGAGCAATGGAGGGTGGGACCCGCAGAAGTACCGCCACCATCTCCCCACGATCGTGCTGGGCAACCAGGTGCTCAACGCGGTGGGTTACGCCATGGGGATCCAGCGTGACGGCGCCGACGAGGCGGTCCTCACCTTCTTCGGCGATGGAGCGTCGAGCCAGGGCGACGTGCTCGAGGGATTCGTCTGGGCGTCGTCGTTCAACGCGCCGATCGTGTTCTTCTGTCAGAACAACCAGTTCGGTATCTCCACGCCGTCGTCGACCCAGTCCAAGGTGCCGCTGTTTCGACGCGCCCGAGGCTTCGGCTTTCCGGGAGTGCGCGTCGACGGCAACGACATGTTGGCGTGTTACGAGGTGACCAAGGCGGCCCTCGAGAACGCCCGCGCGGGTGGCGGTCCGACGATGATCGAGGCCTACACCTATCGCATGGGGGCCCACACGACGTCCGACGACCCGACGCGGTACCGCGTCGACGCCGAGGTCGAGGTGTGGAAGCATCGCGACCCCATCGAGCGCATCAAGTCGTTGCTGGTGCGTGAGTACCAGACCAACCCCACCGCCTTCGACGCCATCAGCGAGGAGGCCGAGGCGTTCGCCCTCAAGCTGCGCGACGACGTCCTGGCGATGGGCCGACCCGACCCGCTGTCGATGTTCGATGACGCCTATGCCGAGCCTCATCCGTTGGTCGAGGAGGGTCGTCGCGAGATGGCTGAGTTGCTGGCGCACGGGAGCGTGGTCTGATGGCCACCACGACCATGACGATGGCCAAGGCGCTCAACGAGGGCCTGCGTCGCGCCATGGAGAACGATCCCAAGGTCCTCTTGATGGGCGAGGACATCGGCAAGCTCGGCGGGGTCTTTCGGATCACCGACGGACTACAGAAGGACTTCGGACAAGACCGGGTCATCGACACCCCCCTCGCCGAGTCGGCGATCGTCGGCACCGCGGTGGGCCTGGCCATCCGCGGGTACCGCACCGTGTGTGAGATGCAGTTCGACGGTTTCGTCTTTCCCGCCTTCGACCAGATCGTCAGTCAAGTGGCCAAGCTGCACAAGCGCTCGGACGGGATCTACACCATGGGCCTGGTCATCCGACTGCCGTTCCAGGGTGGTATCGGTGCGATCGAGCACCACTCGGAGAGCCCGGAAGCGTACTTCGCGCACACGCCGGGGTTGCGGGTGGTGTCGTGCTCGACGCCCAACGACGCCTATTGGATGATCCAACAGGCGATCGAGAGCGACGATCCCATCATCTTCTGTGAGCCCAAGAGTCGCTACTGGGAGAAGGGTGAGGTCGACCTCGAGAACCCGCCGCGGGGCCTCTACGACGCGGTGGTGCGCCGTGAGGGCAGCGACGTGACGTTGGTGGGCTACGGATCGAGCGTCAAGACGATGGTGCGCGCCGCCGAATCGGTGGAGGCCGAGGGGGTGTCCCTCGAGGTGATCGACCTGCGCTCGATCGCCCCGATCGACTTCTCGACGCTGGTCGCGTCGCTGCAGAAGACCGGTCGGCTGGTGGTGGTGCAGGAAGCTCCGCGCAGCGTGTCCGTGGGTTCAGAGATCGTGGCTGAACTCACCGAGCGTTGTTTCTACTCCCTGCGCGCTCCGGGCGTGCGGGTCGCGGGCTATCACGTGCCCTATCCGCCCGCGCGAATCGAAGAGGACTACCGTCCTACGGTGGAGCGTATCCTCGACGCGGTCGATCGAGTGATGGGGTACGAGAGTTGAGCACCGAGGTCTTTCTCCTGCCCGACGTCGGTGAGGGGCTCATCGAGGCCGAGATCGTCGCGTGGAAGGTGCGCGTCGGTGAGGTAGTGACCCTGAACCAGCCACTCGTCGATGTCGAGACCGCCAAGGCCGTGGTCGAGTTGCCGAGTCCCTTCGCCGGCACCATCGTCACGCTGCACGGCGAGGTCGGCGACACCATCGAGGTCGATCAGCCGCTCGTCACCCTGGACGTGGGAGCGGCGTCGGTGCCGCTCGTGGCGGAGATGCAGGTGGTGCACGATGTGCCCGACGAAGGTCGTCGTGAGCCCGTCCTGATCGGTTACGGCGTGGCCGACGACGCCGACCCTGCACCACGACGAACCCGACGATCCCCAACGCCACGCGACATCGTCGACGGACCGGTCACTGCCGAGGTGACCTCCACCGCGGGTCCGGTGCGTACGACGCCGCCGGTCCGATTGCTGGCCAAGCAGTACGGCATCGACCTGGCGGCGGTCAACGCGACTGGTCGCGACGGACTGGTCACCCGCGACGACGTCGAGCGGGCGCGGGCGGGGACTACCGCGAGGAGGGCCGTTGCGACCGGGCCGCGCAGCGCCTCGCGCTTCGTCGGCCGTGAGATCGAGTCGTGGTCGACGGGCGCTCGCGAAGAACGAATCGCGGTCAAGGGCGTCTTGAAGTCGATGTCCGAGGCCATGGTCCAGAGCAATTCCGAGCAGCCTCAGGCCGCGGTATGGCTTCGGGTGGACGCCTCTAGGACGATCGAGTTGTTGGCGGGTCTCAAGGCGCACCCGAACATGTCCGGGGTGCGCCTGTCGCCTCTGACCATCGTCGCGCTGGCGGTGTGCGACGCGGCGCGTCATTTCCCCGGTATCAATTCGAGTTTCGATGCTGACAGTCACGAGGTGGTGGTTCGACGCTACGTCAATCTCGGTATCGCCGCCGATACACCACGCGGTCTGATCGTGCCCAATATCAAGGACGCCGACCGTCTCGATCTCGTGGGCATGGCGTCGGCCCTCTCGTCACTGGTGCAGTCGGCTCGTGACGGGACCACCACACCCGCCGAGATGCTGGGCGGCACCTTGACCATCACGAACGTGGGTCCCTTCGGGGTGGACGCCGCCGTGGCGATCCTCCCTCCGGGCACCGGAGCGATCGTGTGCGTGGGGCAGGTGGCCAAGGCGCCGTGGGTGGTGGATGACCAGGTCGTCGTTCGTCACGTCGTGGAGCTGTCGATGACCTTCGACCATCGCCAGGTGGACGGCGCACTCGCGTCGCGGGTGATCGCGCACATCGGTGCGTTCCTCGAGGATCCCGCGACGGCGCTGCTGGCCCAGTGATCAGCCGCGCGCGGCGAGCGCGACGAGTGCCCGATCGGCGTGAGCCTCCATCGCGATCTCGCTCGTGATGACATCGATCAGCGTGCGGTCGGTAGCGATGACGAACGTGACCCGTTTGACGCGCAGGAGGTCGACGCTGCGCTTGACCCCGTAGAGCGCCGCCACGCGTCCGCCCTCATCAGCGAGCAGAGGGAAGTCGAGGGCGTTCTTCCGAGCGAAGTGCGCCTGGCGGTCAAGAGAGTCCATCGAGATGCCCACGCGCTGGGCCCCGTGGGCGGCGAACTCCGCGGCGAGGTCGCGGAAATGGCAGGACTCCTTGGTGCAGCCTCGCGACTGCGCCGAGGGGTAGAAGAAGAGGACCACCGGGCCAGTCGCCAGGGCGCTACTCAGGGTGAAGTCTCGTCCGTCGTGGTCGCGCAGGGTGAAATCGGGGGCGATGTCTCCGGTGCGCATGTAGCCAATCTAGGGCGGGGCTCAGGCGTCGAGTCGAAAGCCCACACCGCGGATGGTCACCAGGTGTCGAGGCTGCGTCGGATCGACCTCGATCTTCTGGCGCAGGCGCTTGACGTGGGTGTCGAGCGTGCGGGTGTCCGAGAGTTGCATCCCCCACCAGAGGGTGTCGAGGCAGACCTCGCGGGTCACGACCTGTCCGAGGTGCGAGGCGAAGAGCGCGAGAAGGTCGAACTCCTTGCGGCTCAGCTCGATGTCGACGCCGTTGCGGGTGACCGATCGACGCACGAAATCCATCTTGAGGTCGCCGAAGACGATGAAGTCCTCGTCGTTGGACGACGAGGGGCGCCGAAGGATCGCGCGCATGCGCGCCACCAGTTCGCGAAGTCGGTAGGGCTTGGTGACGTAGTCGGCCGCCCCGATCTCGAGGCCCAGGACCACATCGACCTCGCTGGTTCGTGCCGTGACCATGATCACCGGGATGCGGCTGGAGTGGAACACCTCGCGACAGAAGTCGACGCCCGAGCCGTCGGGCAACATGAGGTCGAGCAGGATGATGTCGGGCTTGGACCGGACCAGGATCTCGCGGGCGTCGGCCAACGTCTTGGCCCCGACCACCACGAATCCCTCGGCCGCCAGACCGACGGCGAGAGCGTCTTGGTAGCTCTCCTCGTCCTCGACGACGAGGACCGACTGGCGTCCCTCGGCGTCGACCATCACGTTCACCGGACGACCTTTCGAGTGACGGCACGGCTCGCGGTGTGACCAGGGGGAGGAGTCAACGCGTGCCATGCCATGGGGCAACCTTAAGAAGCCAGGGTTACAACTGGGTGAAGTTGTGGCTACTGTACGGTGCTCTTCAGATGAATCCTCCTAGAAGGGCGGCGCTCAGGCCCCGGTCACCAGTGAGAAACCGTCGTAGTGGGCCGTGCTCGATTCGTAACTGCCCGAGACCTGGCAGGTCGACACCGTGAAGCACTGCACCGAATAGATCCCGCCGGCGATCCCGACGGTCGTCGCGACGCCCGGGAGTCTGATCGAGGTGCCGGGCGACCACACGTTGTGATGCTCGCTCACCAAGTAGGCGACGTATTTCTTTGACGCGTCCACGTACGCGGCACCGGCCACGCACGTGCCGATGCCGGGACAGCTGACGGAGACGACGCCGCCGTTATGTCCCGCTTGCGATGCGCCCGCGGGCAGGGCGAGCTCGCGGGCGTGTTGGACGACGCCGTTGATCACGTTGTCCAAGAAGCCTTGGTAGTGACCGCCCTTGTCGAGGTACTGACCGCCGAGGGCGCAGTTGCCCGCGCTCGCGCAGGCCACGCCCTTGAATCCGTAGAGCAGGGCCTCAGGGTTGGGGGCGCGGTTGGGCAGACTGATCTGAAGCGCACGGTCCCACACGCCGTCGACCGAGAGTGCGACGAGCGGCTGCACGGCACCGGTGAAGGTGTTGAAGGTGCCCGCCGCGAGACACGAGCCACTTGGAGCGCACGCGACCTCGTTGAACTCGGCGCCGGCGAAGGCACTCGCGTCGCCCGGGAGGCCGACGGCGAGGGCCCGGCGCCACGAACCGGCGATCTCGGGTACCACCACCGCCCGCTCGACGTTGTTGTCGTCCACGTAGGACCCCACTGCGACGCATGACGACGCCGACCAGCACGACACCTGGGCGAGCGTCACGAGAGGGTTCGCATTCGCATTGGCGGGCAAGGCGAGTTGGGTGGCGCGGTGCCAGACCCCCTTCACCTCCGTCGCGACGAAGCCCTCGGTGGTGAAGAGCGTGGTGTTCGTGGTGTAGGTGCCCACGACGGTGCAGTTGCCGGCACTGGCGCACGCGATCGAGTGCGGTGTGGCGCTCTCACCCGTGGACGTCGCGTTGGCGGGCAGGGCGAGGGCGACGCTCTTTTGCCACTTGCCCGCGAACTCGACCTTGGCGAAGGGTAGGAGGTCGTTCGACGTGGCGTATTGACCGATCGCGACGCACATCGAGTCGGCGGGACACGCCAGACCCTCCATCGTCACCCCCTTGGCGGCGGAGTACCCGGCGGGCGGGGTCACGTTGAGCGGTGCGCGCCAGACCCCCTTGACCTCGGTCTCGATGACTCCCGCGGCGTAGCCGTGCGCCCCGACGTAGATGCCGGCGATCGAACAATTCCCGAGCGACGAGCACGACTGGAACGGGAGATAGCCCTGATTGAGGCCGGAGTTTGGGGTGGGCAATGTCAGTTCGACCGCTCGAGGAGCACTCAGGGCACCCGCGCTGGACAGGGGCAGCAGGGACGCGCCGACCGCGAACAGCGCGAGGGCCAGACGTGGGACTTTCATGAATCTCCCGGTGACGTGAGTGGAATCGGCGAGGACCACCGCGCCCCTGGTCGATGCGCGTGAGAAGGACCTCGCACCTCAGTATACGGACAGGCTCGCGAATCCTCAGAGGGGTCGTGAACCTACCCTTTGGCACCAGCGAAGACTCCTAGAATGACGTCGTGCGCAACTCGGTGAGAGCCACCAGGTCGCCAGCGTGAACACGGGGAATTCGATGACGTCAATCCTGTTGGTGGAAGACGACGCTGAGATGGTCAGCCTGCTGGGACGCTTCTTGCCCGAGGAGGGATACGAACTGCGGGTGGTGGGCGACATGGCGAGTACCTTGCGCGCGGTGTCGGACCGCGAGCCCGACCTGATATTGCTCGATATCGTCCTGGGCAATGAGGACGGCCGCGACATCTTCAAGGAGATTCGCGAGATCAGCGACGTGCCGGCAATCTTCCTGACCGGACGTGGTCTCGAGTCGGACCGCATCGCTGGTCTGAAGATGGGAGCGGACGACTACATCGTCAAGCCGTTCTCCCTCGGCGAACTCTCCGCGCGGATCGAGTCGGTGCTTCGCCGTACGAGCACCAACTCCGCGCAGCATTCCATCGACGCGCCCAACATGAAGTTCGGACCCTTGGAGATCAACGAACAGACCCACGAGGTGCACCTCGATGGCGTGTTGATGGAACTCACGGCTAAGGAGTTCTCCCTGCTCGCCTTCCTCGCGACCTCGCCTCGCCAGGTCTTCTCGCGCGAACAGCTGCTCGAACACGTGTGGGCGTCCTCGCCCGAATGGCAGAACGAGGCCACGGTGACCGAGCACATCCGTCGCCTTCGCCTCAAGATCGAGACCGACCCCGATCACCCTCGCTGGATCACCACGGTGCGAGGCTTCGGCTACCGCTTCGAACCCGTCAGCGCTTAACCGGCGCGAGCACGGCGACTCAAGAGAGAAATCACCTCGTCGACCAGCGCGCTGGGTCGAAAGGGCTTGGCGATGAACGTGGCGCTCCCGGCGTCGAGGTGCTCGATGACGTCCTCAGAGGCGGTGCCTGACATCATCACGACCAACAAGCCGGGATCCTCGTCCTGGAGGAGGCGCGCCAGTTGCGGCCCCGCCATCTCGGGCAGCACCACGTCGCTCAGGAGAAGGTCGATCCGCTCGCCGTAGCGAGCACGTACCTCGAGGGCGTCCTCGGCCGAGACGGCTTCGAGGACCACGAAACCGTTGCGCTGGAGGACCTGGAGGGCGAGTCGACGAAGCCCGGCGTCGTCCTCGCACAGCAAGATGGTGGCGGACACGCGTGCTCTCTCCTTGGGGGTCGGATGGGTGGTCACGTCGTGGGGTTCCTCGGGGCTGGTGGACGACCGAACGGGCCACCACGTGGTGAACGTCGTCCCCACACCGAGCTCGGAGGTGCAGACAATGGCGCCGCCACTCTCCTCCACCAATCGTCTCGCCGAAGCGAGGCCGAGGCCGGTCCCCTTGAAAGGTCCCTTCGTCGTGAACAACGGTTCGAAGCAGCGCTCGCGGGTGGCCTCGTCCATTCCTGTCCCGGTATCGGTGATGCTCATGACGACGTAGGCGCCGGGGGCCACTTCGAGCACGTCGTCACGCTCGACTAGCTCGCGCACGGCGGTGGTGAAGGTGAGCGTCCCTCCGTCGGGCATGGCGTCGCGCGCGTTGATCGAGAGATTGAGGACCATCTGCTCAAATAGGTCGGCGTCGACGGTCACGGGTGGCGTGGTCTCGGCGAGGTTCCAGTCGACGGTGATCCGTGAACCCATGATGCGTTCGAGGACGTCGGCGTTGGCGCTGAGGGCGGCGCCCACGTCGACCAGCACGGGGGCGGGCTCCGACGTACGTCCGATGCTCTGGAGTTGCGCGGTCAAGTTCGACGCGCGCGACGACGTCGCTTGAATGTCGTGGACCAACGCGGTGGCCTGTTCGTCGCCGGCCACGCTGCGCGAGAGGAGTTCGGTGTACCCCAAGATGAGCGTGATGAGGTTGTTGAAGTCGTGGGCGACGCTGCTCGCGACCTGACCGCGCAGTTCCATCCGATGCGCGTGGCGAACCTCCTCGCGCAACTCACGCTGATCGGTGATGTCGTCCAAGAGCGTGAGGACTCCGGGCCCGTTCACGTTCCCTGGCAGGACCGCGACCGACACCGAGATGAGGCGTTCGCGCCCCGCGATCGTCGCGGAGAACTCGTGCGTGTCGCGAAGGCCACCAGCCAACAAGTCGCTCCACAATTCTTTCAATGCGCGACTCACTTCGTCGGGCCACGCGGCGTCGGCCAACGCCGTCGGCGAGAAGTCGGGCCAGCGAAGCAGTCGACTCGCCGAGCGATTCCACCAACGCACCCGTCCCGCGCCGTCGGACTCGACGATCGACACGGGTGCCGCGTCGACGAGGATTCGCAGGCGACTCTCATTGTCACGAATCGTCCGGTTGAGTTCCAACGCTTCGACCGACGTGGCGGCCAATTGACCCAACAACATCGCGAGTTCGCGGTCCTCATCACTGAAGGCGGCGTCGGTACCGCGTCGAGCGGCGACCACCCCACGTGATCGCCGTTGGGAATCGAGGACCGGAGCACAGAGCCATCCCTCCTGTTGCCAAGGCTCGCGAGCGTCATCACGGGCGAAAGGCAGGTCGCTACTCTCGACAGCGGAGGCGTCGAGAACCCGCGTGGCCCGACCCCGTGAGGCGACCGCCGCGACGAGGGAGTCGCCCGCCCCGAGCGCGAGGATGGCGCGTTCGGCGTCGAAGACGCTGCGGGCACTGCGCGACAGACTCTCGGCGATGGCGGCCTCGTCGTTCAGGGTGCCCACGACGAGCGAGGCGCTGATGAGTTGGTGCAATTGACTCGCGACTCGCTGGCTGGCTCGCAGGGCGAGCCGTGACTGATAGCGCAGCCGCCAGCGCTCGAGGTCGACGCCGAACGCCGTGATCACGTCCTGGGCGGCGCCCAGGTCCTCGTCGGACCACGCCGTCGCGTCGTCGCCGCGCGCGAGGACCACCGCGCCGGCGGGTTGGTCCTCGACGACGAGTCGCACGATCACGCCGCGGGGGATCGCGTCGTGATCGCTCCACACCACGCTCTCGCCCGACCTGATCACCTCGTGGATTGCCGCGTCGAGGTCGAGCCCACGGTCCCAGTGGGGGCGACACGTCGCGAACGAGTGGTCGTGTTCGAGGGTGCACCTCGAGGACAAGGAATCGAGAGTGGGACTGACGACGGCGACCCAGTGGGCGAACTCGGGTACCGCCGTAGCGGCGAATTGCGCGACGAGAGGCGCGGGGTCGGCGTCGCGCGGCGTCGACGCCAGAACGTCGCGCCGCGCCTCGTTGTAGCGATGGACGAAGGGCCGGGTCCGCGCGAGAGTGGCGTCACTCACGAGGCGACCACCTGGGAACGAACCCGCTCACAACGGCTTTCCCGAGAAGAGGGCGAAGTCCTCGAGAAAGTGATCGATCTCTTGTGCGTCGAAGGGCCGGGCGAAGTGGAAGCCCTGACCCACGTCGACCTGCTCGTTTCGAAGGGCCAGTCGTTGCGATTCGTCCTCTACGCCGGAGGCGATCACGCGAAGATGGAGCTCGCGCGCATCGCGTACTAGCGAGCGGATCAGCGCGGCGCCATCGTCGGTGTCGGCATTGGCGGCGACGAAGGCCCGGTCCAGTTTGACGATATCGATCGGCCAGTGCCGCAGCGTGTCGAAGGCGGGGTGTTCCGGGGAGAAGTCGTCGATGGCCAGGTGCACGCCACGCGCGTGCAACTCGATGACGTGCTCCACGATCTCGGGCTCGTCGAGGGCTCGATGGGAGAACTCCAAGGTGAGGTGCGCCGGGTCGAGGCGGCTGTGGCGCACGCTGCGTGTCACGTCGTCGACGAAGGAGACCTGGCGCAGTTGTTGTCGCGATACGTTGACCGCGACGGGGAAGCGGTAGCCCTTGGCGTGCCACTCCGCACCCTGCACGCACGCCGTCTCGAGGGTCCAGCGGCCGACGGTGACGATGTCGCCAGTCGACTCCAGGAGGGGCAAGAAGTCAGCGGGACTCACCACACCGCGAGTAGCGTGACGCCATCTGATCAGGGCCTCGACACCGGCGAAGGCATTGGTGTGCAGGTCGATCTCGGGCTGGTAGACGAGGTAGAACTCGTCGGCCGCGAGGGCCGCGGCCAGGTCGGCGGCGAGTTCGGAGTCGTGGAGCGATTCACTGGTCACCGACGCACCACCTTCCTCGTGGCTCCGTAAGAGTCGACGCGACGACGTACATCTCTCACGTTGGCGACGATACCAGCAACCTCGCGGCCGACGTTGCTAGCGTCGTGGTGCGCGTCACGTGACGGCGACGAAGGAGGAACGCCCGTGAGAGTTCTCGTCACCGGAGCGGCTGGCTTCATCGGGTCGACCACGACCGAACGCCTGCTGGCATTGGGTCACGACGTCGTGGCTCTCGACAGCCTCGTCCGGGGGCGCCGCGAGAACGTGCCGATCGGAGCGGACTTCGTCGAGGGCGAGTGCGGTGACGGAGGTCTGATCCGGTCGCTCGGCCCCTTCGACGCGTGCATCCACTTCGCCGCGCGCATCGAACCAGCCGATTCGATGTCGATCCCCGAACATTTCTTCGCCAACAACGTCGCTCAGAGCTTCACCATGATCGAGGCCCTGGTACAGGCCGGAACCCCGAAGATCGTCTTCTCGTCGTCGTGTGCGGTCTACGGCAATCAAGTCGAGATGCCCATCGACGAGACGCGCGCCACCGCTCCGCACAGTCCCTACGGAGAGTCCAAGTTGATGGTCGAGCAGGGGCTGCGCTGGATGGCCGAACGCGGCCGCCTCCGGGCCGCTTCCTTGCGCTACTTCAATGCCGCGGGCGGGACCCCCCAGCACCCCGAACGACACGACCCCGAGATCCACCTGATCCCTCTGGCCCTCGATGCCGCGACGGGTCGGCGCGAGGTGCTGTCGGTGTTCGGGACGGATTACCCCACTAGCGACGGCACCTGCGTGCGCGACTACATCCACGTCAGTGACCTGGCCGACGCCCACGTGCGCGCCATTGACGCCCTCGAGGAGCACCGCGAACTGACGTTGAATCTGGGAACCGGCATCGGTTCGTCGATCCTCGAGGTGATCGATTCGGTCCAGCGCGTCACTGGCACCGAGGTACCGGTCCTCCTGGCCGACCGGCGACCGGGCGACCCGGCCGAGGCCGTCGCGTCCAACCACAAGGCCAAGGAAACACTGGGTTGGATGCCCCAGAAGTCCCGCCTCGACGAGATCGTCGCGGACGCCTGGGCCGCCCACCAGACCACCTAGCAGCGCTCAGGGTCCCAACCGATCTCGACGGGTCGATTTCGCCAGTCGCGTGGACGGGTCGGCATTCGCCATTCCCCTTGCCATCAAAGGGCTTTAGTCCCATTGTCCAAGTTGGGAAGTTGTTGAGAAAGCGTAGGGGGAGGTGTGATGTGACGATGCGACTTTGTTCATATGACAAAGAGCGAGAAGTCCCTCAAGAACCAGCTGAAGTCGGTCGGTCGTTTTCCCAAGTTTCTCGCCCTGGTCGGAGTGAG
>Ga0209698_10007077_pt1 | contig 11821 bp, 4 predicted proteins | sample LitLauG_LLR_2012_FD_187203 | JGI IMG/M metagenome (GOLD analysis project Ga0209698, IMG submission 187203) | Freshwater sediment microbial communities from Pennsylvania, USA - Little Laurel Run_MetaG_LLR_2012 (SPAdes) (version 2) | ecosystem: Environmental > Aquatic > Freshwater > Creek >... | reverse complement strand
CCGCCCGCACGCACTCGGCGGGGAGCTGGCTTGCGAGCTTTCGGCTGCGGTTCGAAGCCCTGTCGCCGCACGCCGCGAGATCATTCACGGCGCTCATGAAGACATCCAGCAGTCCGCCGAGCACCTCATAGCCTGCAATCTCGATCTGCACTCCGCGCGGGGTGGCGTAAATGGTCTCGCGGCTGTGCTGCTGGATCGCCGTGAACGCGGCGGCAGCGGGAATGAGGTCGGTGAGCGGTGCATCGAATTTCCCCGAGAGCAAATCGCTTTCATGATCAAGGAAAAGCGCGGTGCATTGGGAGAGGCATTCGCCGATGGCCATCGCGCGCAGCATTTCGATCGCGGCCTTTTCCGAAGTCATGCCCTCCAGATTTCTCGGCTGCCTTGCGGCAGGGAGGATGGCGAGGAATGCGTCGCGCACTTGTTCGTAGCTGAGATGGCCGAGCCGCGCGCCGTCCTCGTAGTCCACGAGCCGGTAGCAGATGTCGTCCGCCGCCTCGACGAGAAACGCAAGCGGATGCCGCGCCCAGCACTCCGGTGCACGCTGGATCAGCCCGCAGTGCTGCGCAACTTCGGCAAAGTGCTCGCGCTCGCCCTGGAAGTAGCCGAATTTTTTGAGGCTTGCGCCTTCGTGCGGCACGGGGCCGGTGAGCGAGGCGTGCGGATATTTTGTAAATGCGCCGAGCATTGCGCAGGTAAGCTGGAGGCCGCCCGCATTGTCCGGCATTTGCAGGCGCGTGAGGATGCGGAAGCCCTGCGCGTTGCCCTCGTAGCGTTCGATGTCCGCGATTTCGGCCGCGCTGAGTCCTTCGCGTGCTGCGAGCGCGTGAGGACTGTCGCTCCTGAACCAGTGCTGGATCGCATCCTCGCCGCTGTGGCCGAAGGGCGGATTGCCGAGGTCGTGCCCGAGCGCCGCGGCGTGGACGATTGCGCCGAAGTCCGACTCGTGCAGTCCCTCCCTGCCGAGATCGTGGCGTGTGCAGATGCCCGCACCGATGCGTGTGCCGAGCGAGCGACCGACGCTGGCGACTTCGAGCGAATGCGTGAGCCGCGTGCGCGCGAAATCATTTTCCGCGAGCGGAAAAACCTGTGTCTTGTCCTGCAGCCGGCGGAATGCGGAGGAAAAAATAATGCGGTCGCTGTCGCGCTGGAAACCGGAGCGCGCCGGCTCGCGATGGCTGGGTTTCAAGCGGCCCAGCCGGTCGGCGGAAAGAAGTTGCTGCCAGTTCACGGGGAGGGCGGGGCAACGCGTTATTTGACCGCAGGCGGCGGCGGATTGTATGGCAAAGCCACCGGCGGCGGCGGTGGTGCCGCGCTGCGTTTTTCAACGAACCAACAGATGCCCACCGCAAAGGCGATGACGAGGATCGCGGCGATGGTTTTCCAAGCGCGATCCGGCGCGGGACTAGGCATCCACCAAGTTGCCGATGCGCTCGGCCATCTCGAAGTCCATCTCGGTGAGGCCACCCTTGCTGTGGGTCGAGAGGACAATCCGCACCTTCGCGTAGCGAATGTCAATGTCCGGATGGTGATCCATCTCCTCCGCGAGTTCCGCGACGCCATTCACGAAGTCAATGGAGCCGGCAAAATCGTCGAACTCGAACGTGCGCTCGATGCAATTTTTTTCGAGATCCCACTCGGGGAGATCCTTGAGCGCGGCTTTGATTTGCTTGGAATCGAGAAGTTGTGACATGATGGGTGAGATGTGGTGCGGGGAATAGCACGGCACGCCGGGTTGGCAACGGGATTCTGCGGAGCTTGGGCTTGCGGGTGCTGTTGCGCTTTGGAAATGCTCCGCATTAGTGGGATGCGAACGCAATCGGACGGTGCTCCGGTTCGCTCAACTCTGCGGCGGATTCACTTCGCGGACGGCCGCGCCGTTTGTGTCGCTGAGCAGCAGGATGGCGAGTTTCTCCACGTTGCTGAGTTCCGTCGGCTTGAGCATCTGGTAGTCGAGGCCGTTCGCGGGCGCGGCTTCGCCGGTGAGCGGCGCGGGCTGCGCGTTTTCCGGTGTGTTCAGGCTCGCGTAGTCGAAGCGTCCGCGCAGGTCGGTGTAGCCGTCCTTGAAGAAGCGCACGGTGCCGTTCTTCAGGCGCGCATAGACTTTCACGTAGGCCTTCGTGACGGGCTTGTTGCTGCCGCTGTCGCGCGCCTCGATGCGGCCGTAATTTTCCGTGAGCGTGAGCTTGAGCGTGTTGGCGTGATACGCCTGCGCCTTGTGCTGTCCGGCGCCAACGACTTCCACGAGGACATTCGCCTTCGCAAACTCACCCGGCAGCGGAATGTCGAGCGCGTCCTTGCCCGCGGGCAGCAACTGCTTCGCGCTCTGGTTCGGCTTGATGATGCTGAAGCGGCCCGCGTCCTGGCTCACGAACGGACTGCTGCTGAACGAGAACTCGGGATCCATGAGGTAGTAGTTGATCGTGACGACGCCGAGATTTTTCCAGGTGAGCGCGATGCTCTTGTTCTCGACCTTCAGATCAAATGTCGGCTCCGTCGCAGCGAGTTCGGCCTGCTGTTTCTCACGGTCCGGCTTGTCGTCGGACTTCTCCGCGCCAAGCTTGGCGCCATTCGCCGCGGCCTTGCCCTCGGCTTCGTCGAGCTGCGAGGCGACCTCGGCGAAAAGGTTCCGCCAGCGCGCGACGGGATGGCCCGCGTAATTCGCCGCGATGCCGCGTGCTTCGGCGAGGTTGTCCTCGTAGAAGTCGGCGTAGCATTTGAAGTAGTCGTGCTGGACGCGCGTCGGTAGCGCAGCCGCGTCCACGGCGTGGAAACGCGCGAGCGCCTCCTCCACGCGGTCCTGCAGGAAGAGCTGGTACGTCACGCTCATGCTGTCCATCGCGTCGAGTTGCGGCTTGTGCGCGAGGATGCCGAGCAGCGCGTGGTATTGCGCGAGCACGTCGGGATTCGCGATGCGCCGCTCGCTGCCGAGCCGGTGCGTACGCTGGTTCACGAGCGGGCTGTATTCGAGATGCTCGTACGAACGGCGCTCGATGGGATCGATCGTGATGAGCTTCGACGCAAGGAACGGCCCGCAGCCGCCGAGGAAATCATCGCGGTGCTTCAGCCATTCGCGCAGCGCCGCGGTGTCGTTGTGGACGACCGCGTAGCTGTAGATCGCATCATTCCACACGTGCCGCTGCTGCATCAGGCCGGTTAGCTTCTTGAAGAAGTCCGCGTCCTTCCGGCAGCGCCACGCGATGCGTTCGAGATTCAGCGACTCGATGTTGTTCGCCCCGATGAACGCGAACACCTCCGCGTCCGTGCCGTACTGCGAGACGTAGTCCCACGACGCCTTGTCGAACTGCGTGAGCTTCGCGACGACGTTGAACTCGAACGCCTTCGCGGCCGCAGCGCTTGTGCCCGCGACGGCGACATTCACCGGGTAGTGCGGGAACTTCGCGCCGTCCTTTGCCGTCGCCGGGAAGTAAAAGTAATACTCGAACGTCTTCGTCGTGTAGGGCTCCAGCCGTGGACGGCGCGAGTCGGTCGCCTTGCTGCCAAGCACGGGCAACGCGCCCTTCGGGATTTGCAGCAGCACCTCGGCCTTCACGGGCGAACTGGTCGGATTGGTCACAACCACATTCGCGCCGTACACCGCGCCGGTGAGGAATTCGCCCGTCACGTATTTCTCAAAGCGCTCGTTGCCCTCCTGCCGGTAGCGTTCGCTCTGGCGGAAGAAACTCTGCGAGACAAGGAGCTGCCCCGCGTCTGCCTTTGCGGGCGCGGCCTGTTTGATTTCCTTGTGGTACACAATCACCGTGCCGCCCGCGGTGAAATGGAACTGCCCGGCGTCCGCCTTCTGCGTGTGCTTCGGCGCGTCGAACGGCAAATCCAGCACGGCGAGCGCGAGCAGCATCTCTGTGAAATTGCGGCTGGCCTCCGCGACATTCCCGGAAACAAACGCGCCCTTTGCGCCGCCCGCGACCCAATCCGCGTAGTCGCGCCAGAATGCGTTCACCGTGACGAGTTCCGCATCCTGCTGCCCGATGGGGAGGCGGTAGTAATTGTTCTCCGCCCATTCCATCGTCGCCCCGATCTGCCGGTAGTACGCGCGGACGAGGGCGCGGGCCTTGTTCGCCGCGCCGGTGCCGAAGTAGAGCGCGCCGGCATCTGTGGCGAGGCCAGGGCTTTCATCTTTCTTCGCATCCACGATAGCAAAACCGGAAATCAGCTGCTTGCTCCGTTCCTCGAGCTGCAACTCGTTCTTCGCCTTCGCGAGTCGGTCCATGTCCTTGTCGGCTGCCATGCGGATCTGAGGAAGGAAGACTCTCGCACCCGGGACGGGATGCGGTGCATCCGCTGCCGCTTCGTGCGGTGTGCGCGTATTGCCGCGGATGGCCAAACCTGGTATCGGTGTGGCGGCAGGCGGGGCGGCGGGTGCGAGTGCCGCCGCCGCCGACATCGGTTCCTTTCGTGCGAGTTCGTCCATCTCCCGGGCCTTCTCGCGCTTGAATTCACCCAAGCCTTCCGTCTCCGCCTGCAGCGCCCGCCCGCGCAGCGCGGTCTCGAACAGCCGATCCTGCTCGTCCGGATTCGGCGGAATCATCTCCCACACTTCGCGCAGATGCCGTGCCGTGTCCGCCGCCTCGCCGCCGATGCGCTGTGCGAGCAGCGCACGCTCGACAACGTTCAACCGCCCATAGGCCCACGGCTGGAGGTAGGACTTGAGATCATTATCGAGGAGGAAGTCGTCCATGAACGTGCGGTCCTTCTTGTTCGCGAGATTCGGCTTGATGACCTTGTCAAAGAACGCGCGATCCTTCCTTGCGAGGAAGAAGTTCAGCTCGTGGCAGGCAAACTCGCTGTATTTCGCGCGCTTTTCGTCGTCCTTGAGCTTCGGCCATTCGAGCACCCATGCGAACTTCGCGAGTGTCTCGTCGCTGTTCAGCGTGGTGAACAGCGAGTAGATTCCGCCGAGCGTGTCGTAGGTCTCGAACTCGCTCGTGAGGATGTCCGTGAGCGTGAGTGTCTTTCCGGGCTCGACGACGGTGATCTCCTTTTTCTGCGTGAACGGCTTTACCGGATCGAGGTTCCACACGAGCCGCTGGTCGGCGAATTTCGTCGGCACCTCGGGCAGCGCGAACGAGCGCCACTCGGCGTTCGCGAGATCCTCGGCATAGATCTGCACGTGCTGGCGATCGCCGAGAATCTTGCGGTCAACGCGTACCGTGCCGTCCTTGTCCGGCAGGAAATTGTAAATAGCCGGCGCAGACGCCGCGAGAAAGTCGAGATTCGACTCCGCCGCCGCACCGCCGGGGCCGGCCGGTTTTTTCGCAGCAGATTCCACCATCGCGCGACGCATCGCGGATGATCTGTCGCCACGCATTTGGCCCGCCATTTCGCCAGCATGCTGCGCGAGTTCCTCGACGGAGGTCGCGCGCTTGTCCCATGGATTCAGCAGCAGGCCAGGACGCGTGAGCATGTTGCCGGGGAAAAGTTTCTGGTAGCGGCGGTCGAGGATGTAGCGGTATTCATCACCGATCTCGCGGCCCGCCGCGTAGAGGTTCGGCATCCGCGCAGGCGCGCCCGACGCCGCACCGAAGCGCGCGAAGCTCCCGAAGTCGCCGAAGATTCCGCGCCCCGGCTCGAAGCGCGACGCAGCGATATGGACGCGCGTGAATGCCGAGATGTTCGCGAGCTTCACGGTGATCGCGTCCGGCGCTTCAAGGACACCGGTGATGTGCAGCGGCGCCTCAGACTTTGCCTGCAAGTTGCGCGCAGCACCGAGATACCAGCCGCTGCTCGCCTTGCCTCCACTGACTTTGATCGCGATGTCGCGTTTCTCCTCGCGCAGCCGCAGCGCGTAGTCGCCGGGCGTGAGGTCCCTGATGACGAGGAAGCCGTCCGAGATTTCCATTTGCCCGCTGTGGTCGGCGGCGAACGTGCCCGCTTTTACCTCGATCAACGACACCTCGCGCTGCAGCCAGTCCTTAGGCAGAAATCCAAACTTGCTCAGCTGATCCGTGAAGCGCGGCGGCAGCGGCACGCGGACCGGCTGTCCGGTGCCCGTGTGGATCACCGCGGGCCAAGTGCGCTCGAAGTCCGCCAGCTCCCACGAGCTTTGCCGTCCGTTCGGAATCTGCGCAGTCAAGCTTGCAATGCCGCTCAGCGCTCCGAGCTCCACGCGGCCCTTCTCGTCCGTGCGCAGCGGGATCGTCTGTGCGCGTCCGAATTCGCGGTGCCTGAACGTGAACACCGCCTGCTGGTCCACGAGCGGTTCGCCGTTCCGTCCGAGCAGTTCGAAGACATAGCTGTTTCCGAATTTCGAGAGGTGCCCGTCGTTCGTCGCGTCGGTCTTCTCGATGCCGTTCAGCGTCCAATGGTGATTCGCGGAGACGTCGCTCTTTTTGCCGCCCGCGCTGAGGACATCCACTTTTCCAGTGAGTGTGACGGTGAGCTGCGCGAGGCGCTCGGGAACGCTAATGTCGTGCGTGAGCACGCCGCCCGCGGTGAGCTTGAGATCCTTGAACTCGTGCGTCGTGGAAATGCCGTCGAGCGTCGTGGAAGTCACCGTGAGCTTCGGCTCGGTGAGCAGCGAGGGATCGAGGTGCGCCTCGCCGAGCATGAGCGCGGTGCGCACGGCGAGCGTCGCCTCGCGCCGCGCGAGGAGCTGCTCGCGCTCGATGTGGAATTGTGCGTCGAGCACGTAAGCCTCCGCGTGATGCTCGAACTGCGCTAGCGTCGCGAACGTGCCCTCCGCGTCCGCGAGCACGACCTGCTTCATGCCGGGCTGCGCGGTGAACGGCACCACGATGCACCCGAGTTTCTCGTCGCGCGTGAGCTTGCGGCCGTCGAGCCACGCCACAGCGTCCTTCACCTGCACGCCGTTTTCATCGAGCACCGTAAGCAGATCGCCGGACGGCCCCGTGCTCTGCAGCACCTGCCACTGTCCGTTGCGCACGAGCGCGCGGCTGCTGCGACCACCGCCGATGAATTCCACAATCCACGCGCCGCGCTTCCCGGTGAGCGCGGGGAACTTGAACGTCTGCCGCGTGCGCTTGAACGGCCCGGTATCGAACGTGTGCGTCTGTTCGCTGTTCGCGACGAGGCCGTCGAGGTTGAGGTCCGTGTTGAGCTGGCGGTGCTGCGTGAGGAAAAAGTTCAGCGCATTCACCTCGTAGATTTTCACGATGAGCTTCGGCGTGTTCTTCACGACGACATCAAACTGCACATCGTCACCCGCCTGTCCTGCGCCCGCGGGCTTGAACGCCGGTGCATTCGTTGAGGGAAACTCGATGTCCACGCGCTCCTTCAGCCGCTGGAATTCCGCGGGCGTGATCAGCGAGGCCCACTGCTCGGGATTGCCCTGCGCACTCGTGATGAGCGCCTCCGCGAGCACCGGCTTCAGCCACGTGTTGCGCACGTAATCCGTGTAGGGCGCCATCATGCCAGTGCCGATGTCGCCGAGGTTTTGCGCCGCGGCGCGCTGGAAAATGTTCAGGAAATAATCGCGCACGAGCAGCTCGTCGTTGCCAATGGGCTGGCTGCGGAGAAGCGGCTCCGCGAGGTCGGCGTTCAGGTCGCAGGCCGACTGGCGTTCGAGCAGTTTCTCCAGCCACTTCGGATTCACGTAGCCCGTCTGCCGCGGCAGTTTCAGATACTCCATGAAGCGCGCCGGATCATACACGCCCTTCTTCCGGTCGTGGTCCAGGCGGCGGAAAAGGATGTTCGCCTTCAGCGTGTTGAACGCATTCGGCAGCGTCTTCGCGTAAGCCCATACGCGCTCCAGCCACGCCTCGCGCTCCGCGTCGTCGAACTCCACGTCCACATCCGCCGACGGCGCGAGCTTGCGCAGCTTGGTGAAGACGAACTCCTGCTGCGTCGGCAGACTGGGTATCTGTTTCGCGAGCGCATCGAGCTGCTCCGGCAGCAAAGCGCGGTGGATGGCGAATTCGCCGAATCCGCGCGATTCCCTCGTCTTCAAATCCGTTGCGATCAATTCCGGCAGCCCTGGCACGTCGGGCCGCTTCAGCCGGCTGAGCAATGCTCGCCGGCGGTATTCGTCCAGTGCGACCCTGTTCTTCACCAGCGCCTCCAGCGCCTCCTCGGAAAACGATCCGAGCCCCTGATCATTGTCAATCGAGTCGCGCTCGAACACCTCGCGCCCGATGCGCTTCGGATCGAGCGTACTTGGCAGGTCCGGCTTCCTGTCGCGCACTTCCTGCTGGTGATTGAACTGCAAGCCAAGCCGGTCGCGCAGGAACGCCAGCGTCCTCTGCGGATTCGCATCGTAGCCCAGCATCGCCTCGCGGTTCTCGATGATCTGCCGCCGGTCGGAATCCCGGAAGCGCTTCTTCCACTGTGCGAGAATGTCCGCGAGCTTCGCCGCATCGCGCGTGTTCTGGTAATGCAGCGCGTGGAAAAAGTAGTAGTCCTCGGTGCCGGGAACGAGTTCGCCGAGCACCTTCGCGCGGTCCGGCGCGAGCGCGAATTTCTCGATGAATCCGATCTCATTCTCCGCCCAAGAGCAGACGGGAAGAACCAGTGAAGTGACCAGGGCGAATGCCGCGGGGAACGAAGTGCGCTTTTTCATGGGATGACAGGGTTTGTTAAATCGTGTTGCGTCGCGCCACGGCTTGCAATGCCGCGCACGCCACACCCTTCATAGCCCGCGCGCAGCGCGCAGTTGTGATCGTTTTGTAAAAGCGGTGTGAGTTTGTTGCGAGATGGACGACCCCGCAAAACACGCCACCACGCGCATTTCAATCCTCGGTGCAGCTTCCCGGCGGTGTAATCCGCGCGCGTAACTTCTCCCGCAGCGCATCCAGCTTGCCTGAGGTAACATCCGTTTCGGGTTGGGCGCCCTCCTGCTTCCAGTCACGTTCGGCGATCCACTGCCGCAGTTCGTGCAATTGTTCCGGGGGCAATTGTTTGATCACTTCCTCGATCTCGGCGAGCGTGCTCATTCTGGGAATGATGCATAGGCTCGCAAGAGAGTCAACGCAAGGCAAGCGTACGGGATTCCTGCCGCCGCAGTTTTATCTCCGGGACCGCGCGGCGTTCTTTGCCGCACACCTCACCGCCCCTTAATGACGGTCGTCGTGAGGATGAAGACTTCCACCTGCTGCGTGGAGGGTTGCAGCTTGTGGAGCCCCAGCAACACCGACCCCCCGCTCGTGGCGACGATGTTCGTGCTCGTCTGCAGGGTTTGAAAATCGGGTTGCTCGACCGTCACGTGCTTCCCACCGCCACCTTCGATGGTGATCTTGGTCCACCCGAGTAGCGTGCTGTGCTGCGACGCGACTTGCAGGTCCACGTGCAACCCGTCCGCCTGCACGGTCGGCTCCGCCTCAAAGGAAATGCCGACATCATTCGACTCGAATCCCCCCGGCACGCCCAAGCCCTTCAGGATCGCCGGCGGCGGGTTTTGCGCGCCGGGCTTTTTTGCTTCCTCCGCGGGTGCCGCCGGGCCGGACGCGGCGGGCGGGACCGGCTCCGGGGCCTTCACCGGATCTTTCGCGGGCGAATACCTCGTCGCGTAGCGGACGTGACGAACGTTCGTGGAGATTGCCCGCTGGCCGGATTTGGTGATAATGGTCGGGTAATCCACCAATTCGGCCTCCTTGTTCGCGATCATCGCGACGATTTGCGCCTGCGCGCCGCCGCACTTTGCCGCATCGGACAGATCGGGGAGGAGATCCACCGCTCGGGCTTCCGGGAGTCGCGCGACGAAAAGATCCAGGCGGACTTGCGGAGCTTGCGGCTCTTCCTCCGCCGCGGCCTGTCGGCAGACGGTGAGCGGGGCGATTGCGAGGAGGGAGAGGAGGAATGTCTTCATGGTTGGGATGGGGACAGTAACCAAGCATGCAGCTGTGCCGGGGGAGATTTGCGAACAAGGAATAGTGGACTTGGTGCTCGTTTCACCTCGCAGTGTGCGTGAGGCGAGTGGGTATTTGCAAGGTAACGGTGATGCGCCGCACGTCCGCCTTGCAAGTGCGCGTGCTTTTCCCAAAGGTCGCACCCTTTTCACCACAATGACCGAGCCCACCATTACCAAGGAACTCATCGCAAAGCACGGCCTCACTGACGAAGAATATGCCCGCATTCAGGGCATCCTTGGGCGCGAGCCGAACATCACGGAGCTGGGCGTGTTCTCGGTGATGTGGAGCGAGCATTGCAGCTACAAGAACACGAAGCGCGAGCTGCGGAAGTTCCCGACGACGGGGCCGCTGGTGCTGGTGAAGGCGGGCGAGGAAAATGCGGGCGTGATTGACATCGGCGACGGGTGGGCGGTGGCGTTCAAGATGGAGTCGCACAATCACCCGAGCGCAATCGAGCCGTTCCAGGGCGCGGCGACGGGCGTGGGCGGAATCATCCGCGACATTTTCACGATGGGCGCGCGGCCGGTGTTCTCGCTGGACTCGCTGCGCTTCGGGCCGATCCACGGCGACACGGAGCAGCACAAGTGGAACCGGTCGCACTTCGCCGGCGTGGTGAGCGGCATCGCGCACTATGGGAATTGCATCGGCGTGCCGACCATCGGCGGCGAGGTGTTTTTTGACGAGAGCTACAATGGCAATCCGCTGGTGAATGTGTTTTGCCTCGGCATCCTGCGACACGAGCAGATCGCGCGCGGCGCGGCGAAGGGCGTGGGCAATCCGGTTTTCTACGTCGGCGCGGAGACGGGGCGCGACGGGCTCGCGGGCGCGGCGTTTGCATCGCGCGATCTCACGGAGGAGAGCAAGCAGGACCGGCCCGCGGTGCAGGTGGGCGATCCTTTTCGCGAGAAGCTGCTGCTCGAGGCGTGCCTCGAATTGCTCGCGACCGATGCGGTGGCGGGCATCCAGGACATGGGCGCGGCGGGCCTCACTTGCTCGACGTGCGAGACGGCGAGCCGCGGCGGCACGGGCGTGGAAATCGATCTCGCGAAAGTGCCGCAGCGCGAGACGGGCATGACGCCTTACGAGACGCTGCTGAGCGAGTCGCAGGAGCGCATGCTCATCATCGTGAAGAAGGGCCACGAGCAGACCGTGGTGGACATCTTTGAAAAATGGGATCTGCCCTACGCGGAAGTCGGCGTGGTGAAGGACGACGGCATGATGCGCGTGCTCGATCACGGCAAGCTCGCCGTGGAAATCCCCGCTGCGAAACTCGCCGACGACGCGCCGCTTTACTCCCGCGAGTGGAAGGCGCGCCCGGAGCCCGCGCCGCTCGATTTTTCCACGCTCGCCGCCGTGGACGAAAAGGCCGCGCTGCTCGCGCTGCTCGCGCATCCGACCATCGCGAGCAAGCAGTGGGTGTGGCGCCAATACGATCACATGGTGCGCATTGGCTGCGCGGTGCTGCCGGGCAGCGACGCCGCGGTGTTCATCGTGCGCGAGGCGGACAAAATCCTCGCCGCGACGAGCGACTGCAATTCGCTCTACGTCCTGCAGGATCCGCGCGAGGGCGCGCGCATCGCCATCGCCGAGGCCGCGCGGAATCTCACGTGCAGCGGCGCGCGCCTGCTCGCGGTGACGGACAACCTCAACTTTGCCAATCCGCACAATCCCGAGCTGTTCTGGCAGCTTCGCGAGAGCGTCGAGGGACTCGCCGAGGGCTGCCGCGAATTCGGCACGCCGGTCACGGGCGGCAACGTGTCGCTCTACAACCAGTCGCCCGCCGGGCCGATCGATCCCACGCCGACCGTCGGCATGGTCGGCATCATCGACGACGCGAAACACATCACCACGCAGGCGTTCAAGTCCGCGGGCGACGTCATCATCCTCGCCGGCCCGGTGCTCGATCCCGGTGTGGCTGCGACGCCCTCGTCGCCGTCCGTTGCCGCGGCACCCGCGCCGCGTGGCGAGAACAGCGACGAGGCGTCGCTGCAACGGAC
>Ga0209698_10007076_pt1 | contig 11822 bp, 11 predicted proteins | sample LitLauG_LLR_2012_FD_187203 | JGI IMG/M metagenome (GOLD analysis project Ga0209698, IMG submission 187203) | Freshwater sediment microbial communities from Pennsylvania, USA - Little Laurel Run_MetaG_LLR_2012 (SPAdes) (version 2) | ecosystem: Environmental > Aquatic > Freshwater > Creek >... | reverse complement strand
GCAGCGCTTTGCGCGCCGCTTTTACCGCGGCTTCTATATCGGCCGCGCTTCCCTGCGCCACTTCCGCGAGGACCGTGCCTGCCGAGGGATCCGCGGTCTCAAAATATTTTCCATCGGATGGTGAATGCCAGGCACCGTCAATGAAATGCCCGAACTTGCGATTGTGGCGATCCAGCCACGCCAGCGCCTCCTTCGGATCCTCCGGCGCGGGGCCGTATTCCATGGTGCGAAATTTCTCGATTACGCTCATCGGGCTTCTTCACTCCTCAGTGTCGCTTCACGAATCGCCGCAAGCGTACTACTCCCGGGCTTGTCTGATGTTTAATTCTTGACCTCGAACGTCTTTTTCTCGCGTAGTGTCTCGATGCGCTTCAAAATAAATTTCAGTCGCTCGCGACCCCACTTCGTACTGGTGGCCACTTTCTCGACATCGCGAAACACTTCCGGATCGCCCAGCTTCTCCCGGAGTTCGTCCAGGAATGGATGGACTTTCGCCAGAATGAAAAACATTTCGCCGCTGCATGCAGGCCGCAGGAACAAGTCTTCGTCCAACACGCCCTGAAGGACAAACGACGCGGCCATTCCCCAATAGCTGGCCCCTTGCCGCAACCAGTTATTTTCCTGGGAGCCCGCCGCGTTCGCCACTTTCAGGAAATCGTCGGCAGTCCTTGGCGAAAATTCCCAGAGCCACCAGTTGCGAGCTTTCCGCAATTCGGGTTCGCGCCGCAGTTCATACAACTTCAAAATAATTTCCGCGTCCTTGGCACTCGCCTTTTTCCCCATGGTTCCTCCGCCATGTAGCACAACCACTCCTGGATGTGCTCTTCGAATGAGGCTGTTTACGCGATCGGATGCCGGTAATCCGCTGAATACCGCCCGGTCACGTGAAATTCGATTTGCCGCTCAATGTCCCCCAGCATGCCGCTGGCGCCAAACCGGAACATGTGCGGCTCCAGCCAGCTGTTGCCCAGCTCTTCTTTCATCAGCGCCAGCCAGTCTAGCGATTGCTTTGCGGTGCGAATGCCGCCAGCGGGCTTGAAGCCGACAGCCATGCCCGTTTCTTCAGCGTATTCGCGGATGGCGCGCACCATCACCAGGCCGACGGGCAGCACAGCGTTAACAGATTCTTTCCCCGTGGACGTCTTGATGAAGTCCGCGCCGGCCATCATCGCCACCATGCTGGCGCGAGCCACGTTGCGTAGCGTCAGCAGATCGCCCGTCCCCAGAATTACTTTCAGGTGCGCGGGGCCGCAGGCGTCCTTGAACGCCACGATTTCGTCATACAGTTTCTGCCACTGCGCGCTGAACACATGCGCCCGCGTGATGACCACGTCTATTTCATGAGCGCCGGCGTCCACCGAACGCCGGATTTCCGCGATGCGCTCTTCCAGCGGCGAAAGGCCCGCCGGAAAGCCAGTGGAAACAGCCGCCACGTGAATGTTGGTGCCTTCCAGCGCGCGCCGCGCCGTTTCCACGAAGAGGTGATAGACGCAGATTGCACCCACATGCAGATTCAATTCCTGAATGCCCAGCTTTTCAACGAGTTCCTGCTGAAGCGGCTGGCGCGCCTTGGCGCACAGGCGCCGGACGCGTTCGTCAGTATCGTCGCCGCTCAGGGTGGTCAAATCCATGCACGTGATGGCACGCAGCAGCCAGGCGATCTGCCAATCTTTCTTCACCGTGCGGCGCGTCACCAGTGTCGCCGCGCGGCGCTCGACGGCGCTGGTGTTGACGCGCACATCCTCTACCCAGTCGAGATTCAGCGAAGTGCCACGATTCGCGGTCAACTCGCGCCCGCTCAAGCGGGCAATCCCGGGTTGGTTCGATGAATTTTCACTGACGATGCGGTTGCCCTGGCGGTCGGTAATTTCCAGCCGCGGCGGGCGTTTTGGGGTGTCCATGGCGATGTCTCCGAAGTCCTTGCCAGGTCTATGGGCGGTAATTTCTTAGCATACCACCAGCGTATCTTGCGCGGTTATAGCGGCCGGCTCCAGCCGGCCCAGACTATTGCCTATTAGATGCGAAGCCTGCCCGCAGCGCTACTTCCCCGCCGCATCCTTCGCATTCGGCGTCGGCCTTGAAATCAGATCAACATACTCTCGGTAGAATTTCGCTTTGTCCAGATCGTCTTGGACTTCCACCAGCACCTCGCCCATGCCCGGCTGCAACCCTGGCGTCCAAGCGAGGGTGTTGCCGTAGCCCGCGCCATGGTCCAGATCAATATCCACGTAGAGTTTTTTCCACTTGGTGATGATCGTTGGATCCAGCCAGGCCACTGCGGCCAGTTCGTCCCACAAATAACCCGCCTCGGCATATTTCGCTACGTATTGCGCCGCGGGTTGCGGGCTCTTGCGGATCTCTTCGATCAGCGCCTTCTCCATATGCGTTTTCACGGAAATGTCCACGGTGGTCAGCGCCATGCGCGGCCACTTAGCGTGCAACACAGCGTGCGTCGCTTCCGGGTCCATCCAGAAATTAAACTCGCGCGTGGGTGTAAGAGAAAATTCCGGATCATCGGTCTGCGGATTGATGCTGCCGCCCATGACGATCAGTTCCTTACTCAGGGCCGGAAATTCGGCATCGAGCGCGATCGCCAGCGCCAAGTCGGTCATCGGGCCGGCGGCATAAATCGTCACGTCATGCGGGTACTGGCGCACCATTCGCACCATGAAATGCGCCGCGTCTTCACTAGAGGCTTTAATCGTCGGCGCGCCCTCAGGCATGGGCGGAATTTCGTTCGGGCCGTGCGGTTTGCCGCCCGCCGCAAAATTCCACGCTCCTTGATAGACCACTTTGCCGTGGATCGACTGCCACTTCTCCATATACTCCTTGCTGTTGACCAGCGGGAACGCGGCCCCGGGCACCACGGGGATGTCTCGGCGGCCAATGATTTCCATCAGGCGCAGCGTGTGCTGCACCTCTTCGTCGCGCCAGGCGTCGCCGGTCAGCACGGTGATCCCAAGCACGTCGGTGTCGGGCGAATTCACTAGTGCCAGGATCGCCTGCATGTCCGTACCGCCTGGACCCGCGGCGTCCTGGTCAATAATCACTTTTCGCTTCGATTGCGCGCTCAGGCCTGCCGATAAACTAAAGATGAGCAATGCAAGCGCACAGCAGCGTACTATCCCTCTCATGAGTTCGTTCCTTTCGAATGATGACCAATAAGAAATCCTGTTTCACGTCTAATACATGATTGTCTTCGTCAAATGGTGCGGCCACGTCGTGGTGTGGTAATGCGTCCAGATGCGCGCGTCAATTTGCGGAATGATGATCTGCAGGTTCGCCGGTCGCAGTTTGTTGATTTCATCGGTCAGCAGCGCCGTTGCGTACAGGCAGTGCGCACGGATTTCAATCTCCCAGCGCGAATCCCGAGGGATCAGTTGGTACGTATTAATCGCGTTCTCCAGTGCCTTCGAATAGCTGGTGATGCCCATCAGCCGCAATCCTACGGGGACGATGTAATCGGCAAACGCCGTCATCTTCTGCGGATCGTCCAGCCGGAATTTCTTGGCCTTGTGTAGAGTTGCGTAGAGCATCCAGATGCCCAATTGCGGCAGTTTGTAGAACTTGATTTCGTGCCCGTCGAGCATGCTGACGTCGTTGAACCGCGGGAACTCCGTCACCAACCGTTCGATCAGCCCGTTGCCGTTGTCGTAGAGCTTCGGCGAGCAGGAATGCACGAACTTGTGAAATTTCCCGTCGTATTTCTCGCTCAGCGTCTTGCCAACCTGGTGCAAAACTTCGAGTTTTTCATCGAGCATGGGCATCTCGATGTTGCCCTCGAATACCTTGTTCAATTCCGGCCGGGTGATCTTCGCCAGATACTTCCCGTCCAGGAACGGCACGCCATTATCCATGGCGCGCTTGATGCAGGCGAACTCCGCTTCCGAATCGGACCAGTGCTGCCCGGCGTAATCCATCTGAAATTTTTCGTGATGCGCGAAATCGGTGAACGCCGTGTCAATCGCATCGGCCACCATCACGAAATCAATGGCCACGTCCGCATCGCCGTCGGCCAGCCCAAACGGCAGCGCATATTCCGGCATGGGCAGTTCTTCGTACGCCATCCAGGAGGCGACTTCCACCAGTTTGTCGTAATTCGTCTGCACATCGCGCGAACTCTCGATGGCGTACCGCAGGCTTTCCAGTACGGGACTTCCGATATCTTTAGGCCAGTGCATACTCTCTTTGGAACTGGCGCGCCCCGGATTTGCCAGGACGGCCGGAAGAAGTGCCATTGGGGTGAATTGCGAGATTGCCGCGGTTTTCCCGAGCAAACCGAGAAATCTTCTCCGCTTCATCTCAGCTGCAAACATTGTATTTGATGCAGGACTCGACTTTTCGTTTCCGTTCAGAAACTTCCTCCCGTCGTTTGCACACAATGGTCTACAGAAACCATTGAACTTACTTGCCCTGGATGCGGCTCACAAACATCTGCAAGAATTTCTCCGCCTGGACTTCGGTGCACACTTTGGCGTTGGGCTCTACTTTGTCGAGCCCTTCGATCACGTAACGGTCGCCATCGGGAAAATGGTGCAGCACGTTGCGTTCGATCGCGCCGCGGCGGTTCGCCACTGTTTCACCGCGCGTGAACTCACCCCGCGTCTCCACGTCCACGTGCATCAAGGGGGCCTTTACCAGCGTGGGATCAAGGGCCACGCCCACTGCCAGTGGGTCGTACATCGGCGTTCCCACGTCGCCGAACTTCTCGCCAAGAGCGATCAAGAAATCCGCCACCTTGTAAATGAAATCGCTGACAGGACCCGGATGGGCCTTGAGCTCTTCGATGTGCTTCCGCGTAAGCATGGTTTTATCGCCGACGTCGAGTCCCACCATCGTCAGCGGCCAGCCCGCCTGAAAAACGATCTGTGCAGCCTCTGGATCGTTGAAAATATTTGCTTCGGCCGCGGCATTCACGTTTCCCCCGGTGATCGAACCGCCCATGATCACCACTTCCTTCACCAGCGGCACGATCGAGGGATCTTTTTCCAGGGCGAGCGCGATGTTGGTTAGCGGCCCGATTGGCACCAGGGTGATCTCATGCGGATTTTCATGGACCATCTGGATGATCAGGTCCGGCCCCCAACGCGGATCCACTTTGCATTTGCTGGGTGGCAGTTCGATGTTCGCAAGCCCATTCTTGCCGTGCCAGAATTCGGCGGTGATCAGCTTCTGAAACAGCGGATGCTGCGCGCCCGCAGCCACCGCAATGTCGCAGCGGTTCGCCAGCGATGCCATGCGCAGTGCATTCTCTAATCCTTGTGCCGCCGTTACATTCCCCGGGACCACCGTCAGCGCGCGGACATCAAACTCCGGCGAATTCAGCGCCAGCATGATGGCCATGGCGTCGTCCGTGCCTGGGTCCGTATCAATGATCACTTTGCGTGGCCCCGCCAGCGCCATTGAACCCAACATGCCAAAAACAAATACCGCGATACTTCCTCGCTTCAGTCGAGCCATCGCAAAACTCCCTGTTCCATCACTTTCCAGTCTTTTACTTCCTTTACCTCATTTACTTCCTGTACTTCACTCCTTAGGAGGTTCTCGCCACAATAATCATCGCCAATCCCACCAGGAAGCACGCAAACATCGCGGCGATATAACCATTTGTTCCCTTTGGCGCGCTCTTGAACTCTTTCCAGATAAACACGCCCCAGAACGCCGCGACCATCGTTGCGCCTTGTCCCAATCCGTAGGAAATCGCAAACCCCGCGCGGCCCGCGGCGATGATGTTAAACGACATGCCGACGCCCCAGATGAGGCCGCCTAGGACTCCCGTCAAGTGCGTGCCGAGCCCGCCCTTGAAGTAATCGGCGAAGGAAACCGGTGCGCCCACAAACGGCTTCTTCATAATGAAAGTGCCGAGAATAAAATTGCTGATGAAAACGCCCACGGCGAAAACAAACACCGCCGCGTACGGGCCAAGCTTCCCCGGTTCAGGTTGCGCGAAGTCCGGATACATTGCCGCGGCCACGAAGCGGTAAAAGAAACCCATCGTCACGCCGCACGCCAGTGAAAGGATCAGTCCCTTGGTGCTGATCCCCGCAGCGCCTCCCGGCAATTTTCGATAGGCCACTGCGTCCAGGATGATCGCCAGCACCACCAGCAGCACGCCGCCAAAGAGGATCGTAGCGTTGCCCACCGGATTCTCCCTGTAGTTCACCAGGACTCCCAGCACCAGCGCCAGCCCGATGCCCACCGGAAATGCCACGGACATCCCAGCGATATCAATCGCGGCGACCAGCAGGATATTCGCCAGGTTGAATATTGCGCCCCCGATCAGCGCGGACTGAATGCTAGCGTGCGACGCCTGCCCCAGATCGTCGAGAAATGGCCGCCCCGCCGTGCCATTGCTGCCCAGCGTCAATCCCAGCAGCAGCGTCAGAATCAGCACACCGATCGTGTAATCCCAATAAAACAGTTCGAAGCGCCAGCCTTTCTTCGCCAGTTTCTGCGAATTGGCCCACGAACCCCAGCAGAACATCGTGATAATGCAGAAAACCACCGCCCACGCATAACTGTGGAGAACAAACATTGACGCTCCTTTGGTACTTGCGCTTTCGCTGCCCCTGGCTAATAGAAATTCGTTTTACTTGGCTACCGGGCTGAACGCTAGGCCTTTCCCCCGCGCTTATTCCATTCCGCCGTAAACTCCGCATTCGTCGGGAACGACTTCTGCGTGCCCACTTTGGTGGTCGAAAGCGCCGCGTACAGATTCGCTCGTGTCACGGCTTCCTTTTCGGGAAATCCCGCGCCCAAAAACACCGCAAAGCTCCCGATGAAGGCATCGCCCGCGCCTGTGGTGTCGACGGGCGTCACGCTGAATGGCGCGATCACTTCGCTTCCTGCCGCCGAAGCCAGCAACGCGCCACGGCTCCCAAGCGTGAGAATCACCTTGCCGAAACCCTGTTGCAACAGCGCGCCCGCGCACTTTTTTGCCTCGTCGATTGAATGCACGGGCAACCCAGTGATCACTTCTGCTTCCGTCTCGTTGGGAATGAAATAATCCGCCGCGCTCAATTGCTTCGCATCAATCGGCTGCGCCGGCGCGGGATTCACGATACATCGGATGCCGTTTTTTTTCGCGAACTGCACAGTGTACGCAATCGTCTCCATAGGAATCTCAAACTGGAGAACGATTGTGTCCACGTGCTTCAAAGACTCCCCGGCCGCATCCACGTCCGCAGGTTTCAACAAATCGTTCGCGCCTTTCACCACGATGATGCGGTTCTGCCCGTTGGGCTCCACGAAAATCGGCGCCACGCCGCTGGATACGCCGTCCACAATCCGCACATGCGATGTATCAATCCCCAGCGACGCAAAATTCTTTACGGTCGCCTCGCCGAAGAGATCGTTGCCGAGCTTCGCGACCATTACCACATCCGCGCCGCACAAACGCGCGGCCACGGCCTGGTTCGCCCCTTTGCCGCCGAACCCCAGATCGAATTTTTGTCCGAAGATCGTCTCGCCCGGCCGCGGAAACCGGTCGCTGAACGTCGTCAGGTCCACATTGGCACTGCCCACCACCGCAATTCTGGGTGTCTTGCTCATTCGTTTCCCTCGCAGACAAGCGAACGCGGCAATATAACACGCCGCGAAGCCCGTGCAACCCATCCTGCCTCATTCTTCTCGTAGCACCCTTTTTTCGTTCGACAAACGTTAAGTCCCTCTCATTCTTATCCCCGCTGCGTTGACGCCTCCAAATCCCGATGTTAGTCTCGCAAACGCCTCCAATCGCATGCGCGCCGTTGACCTGATCCGAAAAAAGCGGGATTCCGGGGAACATTCCCGCGACGAAATCGACTTCCTCATCAAAGCCTACACGCACGACGAAATTCCCGATTACCAGATGGCTGCCTGGCTGATGGCTGCGTGGATCAGGGGCCTCTCCCGTGCGGAACTCGCCGCACTCACCGAAGCGATGCTGCATTCCGGCGAGGTTGTCGACCACTCCTACCTGCCGGTGAAAAAAGTGGATAAGCACTCCACCGGCGGTGTCGGTGACAAAACTTCCCTCATTCTCGCGCCAATCGTCGCTGCCGGCGGATTGGCCGTGCCGATGATCAGCGGCCGCGGCCTGGGCCACACCGGCGGTACGCTCGACAAGCTTGAAGCCATCCCCGGCTTCAACACGTTTCTCTCGCTCGCGGAGTTCAAGCGCGTGCTTCGCGAATGCGGCATGGCCCTAATTGGCCAGACCGCGGAGATCGCTCCCGCCGACAAGAAAATTTATGCCCTGCGCGATGCCACCTCCACCGTCGAAAACATCGGTCTGATTTGCGCCTCCATCATGAGCAAGAAGCTTGCCGAAGGAATCGATGCTCTCGTGCTGGACGTGAAAACCGGCTCCGGCGCCTTCATGCGCAAAGAAGAAGACTCCGTCGCCCTCGCAGAAGTCATGGTCGATACCGCCAAGCGCATGGGCAAGAAATGCGTAGCGCTCATCACCGACATGGGCCAGCCACTCGGGCGTTTCGCGGGACACTCCAACGAAGTCATCGAATCCATCCACGTCCTGCAAGGCCATGGCGCTACCGATCTACGCGACCTCAGCCTGGAGCTTTCCGCGTGGATGTTTTACCTCGGCGAGCGCGCCAAATCCGTGGACGAAGGCCGCGCGCTGGCCGTGGAAATGGTGCAAAGCGGTAAAGCGCTGGAAAAATTCCGCGAGTGCATCCGCCTGCAGGGAGGCAATCCCCGCGCGATCGACGATCCTTCCCTGCTCCCCGGAGCGCGCGGCCGGCTCGATGTGAAAAGCACCGCCTCGGGTTACATCGCGGACATCAACTGTCTGGATCTGGGCATCGCATTGGCGATGATTGGCGGCGGCCGCGAGAAGAAAGAAGATCGCATTGACCTGGGCGTGGGCCTAAAATTTCACAAGCGCATAGGCGATCCCGTGCAATCCGGCGAAACGCTGGTGACCATCGCCTACAACACCGAGGCGCAGTTGCAGGCCGCGCAAAAAATGATTGCCGCTGCGTACCAAATCAGTGATAAAAAGCCGCCAGCGCGTCCTTTGATCTGCCGCATCATCGGCGGCTAGGCATCTCTCGATTCTTGACGGAAAATGCGTAAGGAGAGCGAATGGGAAGATTCACGGGTGTTCTGGGCATGCTGGTCATCCTCGGCGGAGCGTATCTTTTTTCCACCTCGCGCAAGTCCATCCAGCTCAAGACGCTTCTCTGGGGCCTCGGCCTGCAATTGACGCTCGGGTATTTCGTTCTGCGGTCCACTATCGGCAGCAAGATCTTTAGCTTCCTGGGAAACGGAGCCAATAAACTCCTGAGTTTTTCGTATGCCGGCTCTACCTTTGTTTTTGGTGATCTCGGGATGCCGAAGGAACTCTCCCGGCTCGGCTTCAATTTCGCGTTTCAGGTGCTGCCCACGATCATTTTCATCGCGGCCTTCTTCGCCGTTCTTTATCACCTCGGCGTCATGCAATTGATCATCCGGGTGGCAGCCTGGATCATGACGCGTGTGATGGGCGCTAGCGGCGCGGAATCTCTCAACGTGGCCGCCAGCATCTTCATGGGACAAACCGAAGCGCCGCTCACCATTCGCCCGTTTCTCCCCAAGCTGACCAAATCTGAACTTATGTGCGTGATGACCAGCGGGATGGCTCATATTTCCGGCGGCATGATGGCCGGCTACATTCAAGTAGGTGGTGCCGACCCCAAGAATCTACTTACCGCCGTCATCATGACCGCTCCGGGCACACTGCTGATGGCCAAAATGCTGGTGCCGGAGACGGAGCAGTCGCTGACCGCCGGCCGCGTGGAAATGCCCCCGATGGAAAAAGAATCCAATCTGCTGGGAGCGATCGCGCGCGGCACCGGCGACGGACTGAACCTCGCGCTCAATGTCGGCGCCATGCTCATCACCTTCATTGCGTTGCTGGCATTGCTGAACGCCATGATGGGCGGCGTTCACAACTGGCCGCACATGGGCTGGTTTCCAGCCAGCATGCAAACGCTGTTCGGCTGGATCTTTTCTCCCGTGGCGTGGCTCATCGGGATTCCCTGGCATGACGCCGCCAAAATCGGCAATCTGCTCGGCACCCGCATGGTCATCAATGAATTTGTGGCCTTCAGTCAACTCGGCCCGATGAGAGGCAGCTTGGATCCGCGCTCATTCACCATCGCCACGTTCGCCCTATGCGGGTTCGCGAACTTCAGTTCCATTGGCATCCAGATTGGCGGCATCGGCGCTTTGGCACCCGAACAGCGCGGCCAGCTCGCCAGGTTCGGCATCCGTGCGATGCTCGCCGGCACCATGGCCAATTTGATGTCCGCGTGCATCGTGGGAATTCTTTCATGAGCGCTCCTGTAAAGGCCTCTTCGAAGGCGAAGCCATCCGCGCAGTTCGTCCGCGCGGAGACCGCCGCGCGCTTCATCCAGAAAAGAACCAAGCTCCGGCCGAAGATTGCGCTCGTGCTGGGCTCCGGCCTTGGCGCATTCGCGGACGAGTTTGCCAATGCCACGCGTATCCCGTACGCAAAAATTCCGCATTTCCCGCGTTCCACCGCCATCGGCCACGCGGGGCAGCTCGTCATCGGTAAGGTGGACGGCATCGAAGTGGCGGGCATGCAGGGCCGCGTACATCTCTATGAAGGCTACTCGCCGCAAGACGTCACGTTCTCCATTCGCGTATTCACGCGGATGGGCGTGAAAGCAGTCATTCTCACCAACGCCGCCGGCGGTATCAAAAAAGAGTTCACCCAAGGGCGCCTAGTGGTCATCAGCGACCACATCAATCTGCAAGGCGCCAATCCCCTTTCCGGCCCTAACGACGAAAATTTCGGCCTGCGCTTTCCCGACATGACCAACGCCTACGATAAGAAATTCCGTCACCTGACACTTGCCGCCGGCCGCGAGCTGGGCATCGAACTCGGCGAGGGCGTTTACGCCGCGCTCGCCGGCCCCAGCTACGAAACGCCCGCGGAAATCCGCTATCTTCGCGCGATCGGCGCCGACCTGGTGGGCATGTCCACGGTCCCCGAAGTGATCTCCGCGCGGCATTCCGGGCTGCGCGCGCTCGGCATCTCGTGTGTTACCAATGCTGCCGCTGGCGTCCTCGACCAGCCGCTGAATCACATCGAAGTGCTGGAAACCGCCGAACGGGTGAAGAGCCAGTTCATCGGCCTGCTCCGCGCGGTCATTCCACAAATCGCCGCCTCTCTTTGAACTTTTCAATTCTTGAACTCATGAACTCTCCGGAGGTCCCAATGCCCGAATTCGACGCCCTGATCGCCGCGGCAGCCAAGGTCCGCGAAAATGCCCACGCCAAATTTTCGAATTTCAAGGTGGGCGCGGCGCTGCGCACTCCGTCCGGCAAAATCTATACCGGCTGCAACGTCGAAAACGCCACCTACGGTCTCACCGTCTGCGCCGAAAGAGTCGCCATTTTCAAAGCCATCAGCGAAGGAGAACGCCGCTTTGACGCCATCGCGGTCGTCACGGACACGGGCACGCTCACGCCTCCGTGCGGCGCCTGCCGCCAGATCATCTGGGAATTTTGCGGAGACGTTCCGGTCGTCTTGGCCAACTTGCAGGGCAAAGCCGAGACCTTTCGCATGAGCCAACTCTTTCCGAAACCCTTCGACTCCTCTAATCTGTAGCTCACCCCTTCAGGGGTGAGGCCTTTCACAACGCCGGCGTGATTTCTCTCGTAGTAGTGGAACCCCTCAGGCCTGAAAGGCCTGAGCGACACAGTTTCAAAAGGAATTTTTCATGAATCCGAAGCGCGCCTTCTGCTTTCAGCTCGTACTCATCGTCGCCTCCCTTCTGCTGTCCTCAGCAGTTGCCGCACACGACTCCGCC
>Ga0209698_10007075_pt1 | contig 11822 bp, 8 predicted proteins | sample LitLauG_LLR_2012_FD_187203 | JGI IMG/M metagenome (GOLD analysis project Ga0209698, IMG submission 187203) | Freshwater sediment microbial communities from Pennsylvania, USA - Little Laurel Run_MetaG_LLR_2012 (SPAdes) (version 2) | ecosystem: Environmental > Aquatic > Freshwater > Creek >... | reverse complement strand
AACCAGATCTTCGCGACCGACACGGCCCAGAAGCTCGAGGATTTCCGCCGTATGCTCACCCGCATCGACATCCCGGTTCCCCAGGTGATGATCGAGGCGCGCATCGTCGAAGCCGACGAGAATTTCAGTTCGGATATTGGCGCACGGCTGGGCATGGTCCACGTGGGCTCCAACCAGTGGCTGAGCAGCGGCGCTGGCGCCACCTATGGCGGTACTTCGGCCGCATCGGGAACCAATTCTCTGAGCGTCAACGGCGTCAACATCACCAATCCCAACTTCGTCAACCTGCCTGCCGGGGGCCTTAACGGTTTCAACGCTGGCACCCTGGGCATCACGCTGTTCGACAAATCGGTCACCAACTTGCTGAACCTGGAAGTGTCGGCACTTGAACTCGACGGCCGAGGCAAGGTGATCTCGAGTCCGCGCGTCATTACCGCCGACAAGATCAAGGCCGCAATCGAGCAGGGTACGGAAATCGCCTACCAGACCGTCTCCGCTGGCGGCGGCATTGGCCAGATCCAGTTCCGCAAGGCGGTATTGCGCCTCGAGGTCACGCCGCAAATCACGCCGGAGGGTGCCATCTTCCTGGATGTCAAGGTCAACAAGGACACGCCCAACCAAAGCAGCAACAATGCGCCACCCTCCATCGACACGAAGAATGTGTCCACCCAGGTGCTGGTGGAAAACGGCGGCACCGTGGTCCTGGGCGGGATATTCCAACAGACCGAAAGCATCACCACGACGCGCATCCCGGTGCTGGGAGAGATCCCCTACCTGGGCGCGCTGTTCCGCGACCAGGTCAAGGTCAACCACAAGACCGAACTCATCATCTTCATTACGCCACGTGTCGTGTCCGAACGCGTGAACCAGGCGGCCCAATAGAGTATCCCCGCGTCGCGCTGGCGTGATCGACGACACCGGCGACGCGGCGTCCCCGCCCGGGGACGAACCGCCCGAGATACCTGCCGGGCTGGGGCGCGGATCACCGGTTTTCCTGGTGGGCATGATGGGTGCCGGCAAGACCACGGTTGGCCGCTTGCTCGCCCAGGGTCTCAACTACGCCTTTATCGATGCCGATGCCGAACTCGAGCGGCGCTCAGGGGTGCGCATTGCCACCATGTTCGAACTCGAAGGGGAGGCCGGTTTCCGCGAGCGCGAACAGCTGCTCCTGGACGAACTGACCCGGCAAACCGGCATCGTCCTGGCAACCGGCGGCGGCGCCGTGCTGCGGCCGGAAAACCGCGCCTGCCTGAGCACGCGCGGCCTCGTGATATTCCTCGATGTGGCTGCCCCGGAGATCGTACGGCGCACCCAGCATGACGTGAATCGTCCGCTGCTCAACAGCCCGGATCGCCGCGCCCGCATCGAAACCCTGCTCGAGCAGCGGCTGCCGCTGTACCGGGCAAGCGCGCATCTGCGATTCCGGTCGCCGGCCCGCAATCCCCGGCGCCTCGCCGACACCATCCTTGCCCATCCCGTCATGGCGACCATGCTGCCACCTGGTGGTGCGGAGGATCCTCTTGCGACGTAAAATGAGCGCATGCGCAAAATCACGGTCAATCTGACGGGTCGTTCCTACGACATCCTGATCGGTCCCGGCCTGATCGGCACGGTAGGCGACGTGCTGGCACCGCTGGCACCCACCTCCATTCACATCGTCTGTACCGACGTGGTTGCGCCGCTCTATGCCGCGGCGGTGGAGCAGTCTTGCCGTGCGGTTGCGCCCACGCACCTGTGCACCATCGCTGACGGCGAAGGCATCAAGGACCTGTCGACGGTATCGGTAATCATCGATGCACTGGTGCGCGGGCGCGCTGACCGGCGCAGCGTTCTCGTGGCGCTCGGTGGCGGTGTGGTGGGCGACATCGCCGGGTTCGCCGCCGCCGTTTACATGCGCGGCATTCGTTTCGTGCAGGTGCCCACCACGCTCCTGGCCCAGGTGGATTCCTCGGTGGGCGGCAAGACGGGTGTCAATCACCCCCAAGGCAAGAATCTCATCGGGGCGTTTCACCAGCCCAGTGCCGTGATCTCCGATACCGACGTGCTGCGCACCTTGCCCGAGCGCGAGATCAGCGCCGGTCTGGCAGAGATCATCAAGCACGGGCTGCTTGCCGATCGTGCCTACTTCGACACCTGTGTCGCGGCGCTGCCACGGCTGCGGGCGCTCGATGCCGATGCGCTGGCGCAAGCCATCGGCGGATCGTGCGAGATCAAGGCGTCCGTCGTGGGACGCGATGAACGCGAAAACGGCGAACGCGCGCTGCTCAACCTGGGCCACACCTTCGGCCACGCCATTGAATCGCTCACGGGTTACACCCGCTGGCTGCACGGCGAGGCGGTCGGCTGCGGCTTGTGCCTGGCGGCCGATCTTTCCGCGCGCCTGAGCATGATCGGATCGGATGCGCACGAAGTGATCGTTGCCGCGGTGGCGGAGGCTGGACTGCCCACGCGCATTGCCGGCCTGTCGCGCAAGGCGGCCTTCGACTCCATGCGTACCGACAAGAAAGCGCTGGCCGGCCGCATCGATTTTGTCCTGCTCGAGCGCATCGGCCAGGCGGTGCGCCGGCAGGTGGACGACGCCCTCGTGGAGGCGACGCTGAGCGACGGCGGGTTCATTTGACCCACCTGACGTCCGATCCTGAAGCCGGGCTGGCCGCGTATGCCGCCCGGTCCTTGCAGACCCTCGGCCGAGCGCAGCACGAGGATCCACCGCACTCGCGGACCCAGTTCCAGCGCGATCGCGATCGCATCATCCATTCCACCGCGTTTCGCCGCCTCGAATACAAGACCCAGGTTTTCGTCAATCACGAAGGCGATCTGTTCCGCACGCGCCTCACCCATTCGCTGGAAGTTGCGCAGATCGCCCGGTCGGTGGCCCGTACGCTGCGCCTCAACGAGGATCTCGTCGAGGCGGTCTCGCTCGCGCACGACCTGGGCCACACGCCGTTCGGCCATGCCGGGCAGGATGCCTTGAATGCCTGCATGCAGCCCTTCGGCGGCTTTGAACACAATCTCCAATCGCTGCGCGTTGTCGACCTGCTCGAGGAACGCTATGGCAGCTTCGACGGCCTGAACCTGTGTTTTGAAACGCGCGAGGGCATACTGAAGCATTGTTCGGCGGAAAACGCCCGGCGCCTGGGTCCTATCGGCGAACGTTTCCTGCTGCGGCGCCAGGCCAGCCTCGAGGCGCAGATCACCAATGTCGCCGACGAGATCGCCTACAACAATCACGATATCGACGACGGCCTGCGCTCCGGCCTGATCGACGCCGCGCAGCTCGAGGAGGTGCCGCTGTACGCGCGGCATCGCGCTGCTGTAATGGAACGCATGCCGCATATCGCCGCGCGCCGTGCCATCCACGAGACCGTCCGGCGCATCATCGACACCCTGGTGTCGGACCTGGTCGCCGAATCACAGCGGCGCATCGTCGCGGCGGCCCCCGCCAGCATCGAGGATGTGCGGGCCGCGCAGCCCCTGGTGGCTTTTTCAGCGCCCATCCGCGCCGAGGCCGACGTGCTCAAGACCTTCCTGCACCGCAACCTTTACCGCCACCCGGAGGTATTGCGCATGACCACCAAGGCCGCGCGCATCGTCCGCGAGCTCTTTGCCGCCTTCCAGGACGAACCTCGCCTGCTGCCGGCGGAGCACTGCGCGCGCGCGCAGTCCGAAGGGCCGCGCGCCATCGCCGACTACATCGCCGGCATGACCGATCGCTTTGCCATTCGCGAGCACCGCCGTCTGTTTGCCGTGGGGGAGTTCTGACGATCGCGGCGACGGGCGTACAGGACCCGAACCGCAGCCCGGCAAGCGGGACGGGTTAGGAGCCATGGCGCGGCTCTCCCGGCTGGCTATCCCCGGCTGTCTGCACCACGTGGTCCAGCGCGGCATCGAGCGACGTCCGGTCTTTCGCGATCCAGCTGATTTCCTGCGCATGCAGGCCGACCTGCTCGATCTGTGCCGCGGCGAAAGCCTTGCTGTGCACGCCTATGTGCTCATGCCGGACCACTTCCACCTGCTGGTAACCCCCACGCAGGCCGACAGCCTGAGCCGCGCGATGCAGGCGCTCGGGCGCCGTTATGTCCGCTGGTTCAACCACCGGCACGGCCGAACCGGAGCGCTTTGGGAAGGCCGTTTCCGCAGCACGGTCATCGAGGCCGAACAGCATCTGATCGATGGCATGCGCTATGTCGAACTCAATCCGCTACGTGCCGCACTCGTCGCCGATGCGGCTACCTATCCCTGGTCCAGTCTTTCCCACCACCTCGGCCTGGGTGTCGATCCGCTGGTGACCGACCATCCGCAGTTCTGGTCGCTCGGCAATACCCCGTTTGACCGGCAGGCTGCCTATGCGCGCCTGTGCGCCGCTCCGCTGGACGCGAATTTTCTTGCCAGCGTGCGCAGCAATACCCAGCGTGGCTGGCCCGTGGGAACGGCTACGTTCATCGAGGCGCTGTCGCGCCGCACCGATCGCCGCCTGGTGCGCAAGCCTGTCGGCCGGCCACGGCGCAGCCGGGATGCACCGGCATCGTCGTGATCCACGCGCGCGTTGTTCCTGCGGCGTCGGCCCGTTTGCCGTACGCTCGGCGCTGCGCGTGATCCGCACGCATTCGTAACACCGCTACCGTGAGTGCAATGTCCTGGAGCCCCCGTTCCCTGCTGGAGATGCTGCGCCTGCGCGCGGCAGGCTTGCGCCTGGGGCCCGACGACCTGCTGCGCGACCCCATCTACCGGCGGCTCTGGCTCTCCATACTCATCAGCACGCTGGGCGGACAGATCACCCTGCTGGCGATACCGCTGACGGCGGCAGCGCTGCTCAACGCCAGTCCCACCCAGATGGGCTGGCTGACCGCCATGGAAACGGTGCCCTTCGCCTTGTTTTCCCTGCCATCGGGCGTGTGGCTGGATCGCGTGCGCAAGCTCCCCGTATACGTCGTTGGCGAAATCTTCCTGGCCGTGGTGGTGGGCAGCGTTCCCCTCGCGTGGTGGCAAGGATGGCTTTCCATGCCCTGGCTCTACGTGGTGGCCTTCCTGATCGGCTTCATCTACACCACCGCCGGCAGCGCGGCGCAGATCGTGCTCACGCAAATCGTTCCGCGCGAGCGTCTGGTGGAAGCACACGCCAAGAATTCCCTGGCATCCTCGGCGGCCGAGGTGGCGGGCCCCGGTGCGGCCGGGGCCCTGATCAAGCTCACCGGCGCCCCCCTGGCACTGCTGGCCGATGTCGTCCTGCTGGCGGGTTCGGCGGCCATCCTAAAGGGCATACGCGTCGACGAGGGACCGCGCCACCACCGAACGCGCTTTTGGGACGCGATGCGCTTGGGCATGGGATTCGTCGCCAGCCAGCGCCTGCTCGTGACCATGGCCGTGACCGTAGGCGTATTCGAGATCTGCTACCAGAGCGCCTTGGTCGTGCAGATCCTGGTGGCCACCCGCCTGCTCGGCTTGTCGGAGAACCAGGTGGGCCTGTCGTACGTGGCGCTCGGCGTGGGCACCATCAGCGCCAGTTCCATCGGGCACGCCGTTGCGCGGCGCATAGGCCCCGGCCCGACACTCGTGCTGGGTATCGCGATCTGTTCGCTGGGGTGGCTGCTGCTTGCGCTGGCACCGGCCGGGCCCTTGGGCATCGTAGCCTTTGCCCTCATGCTGGCGATGTTCGGGGTGGGCGCCGTGTTCGTGTTCATCAATTTCCTGGCGCTGCGCCAGGCTGTAACGCCATCGCCCCTGCTGGGCCGAATGACCAGCACCATGCGCTGGCTGATCATGGTGCCCGGCATACCGGGCGCGCTCATCGGCGGCTGGCTGGGTGAAAATCTGGGACTGAAGGCTGCGCTGGCATTTGCCGGCGGACTGGGACTGCTGCTGTCCCTGGTTGCCATCCGCCTGCCGGTGTTGCGCAATATGCGCAGTCTGCCGGCTCAGGTGCAGGAGATCGCGCCGCAAGCCGCAGTAGACCAACGGTAGCCAAGCCCCCTCGCAACCCGTTACGCTTGCGCCTTTCCAGAAATCCAAGGGGCCCCTTCCGTGAATTCGACATCCGCTGCACCGGTATCCACGGACCCTGCCAACCCGGGTGACAACCCCGAGGCATTCATCAGTGCGTCCACCCGGATGCGCGAATTCACCCTGCGGGCCGTGATCACCGGCGTCATCCTCGGAACCGTCTTCGGCGCTTCATCGCTGTACCTCGTTCTCAAGGTTGGCCTCACGGTCAGCGCTTCGATACCCGTGGCCGTGATCTCACTGGCCTTGTTCCGCATGTGGGCCAAGGCGGGCGGTCGGGATGCCACCATCCTCGAAAACAACATCACGCAGACCGCGGGTTCGGCGGGCGAGTCGATCGCCTTCGGACTGGGCGTCACCATGCCGGCCATCCTGATACTGGGTTTCGACATGGAGATCGCGCAGGTGATGCTGGTGGCGGTCCTCGGTGGACTGCTCGGCATCCTGATGATGATCCCGCTGCGCCGCGCCCTCATCGTGCGGCTGCACGGCGTGCTCAAGTATCCCGAAGGCACCGCCTGCGCCGCGGTACTGAAGGCGGGCGCCAGTGCCCAGGACCGTGCCGCCGCCTCGCCCTTGGCGCAGGCAGAAATGCGCACGGCCTCCGCCGCCGGACTCGGTGAAGCGCCGGGCGCCAAGGTCATTTTCGGCGGCTTTGTGCTGGGTCTGGTCTACAAGATCCTGAACGTTGCGCTCAAGGGCTGGAAGGATGTGCCCGAGTGGATCCTCGGCGCCCCCCTGAAGAACGGCTCGCTGAGCGTCGAGATTTCTCCCGAACTGCTGGGCGTGGGCTACATCATCGGCCCGCGTATCGCGTCCATCATGTGCGCGGGCGGTGTGCTCAGCTATCTGGTGCTCATACCGCTCATCAGTTTCTTCGGCAGCCCCGCTGTCACTGCACTGCCGCCCGGGCGCATGCCGATCGCGGACATGGGTCCGGACGCCATCCGCGGTGCCTACATCCTCTACATCGGCGCGGGGGCCGTCGCGGCCGGCGGCATCATCAGCCTGATACAGGCTCTACCCATGATCTGGCAGGGACTGCGGGCGGGACTGCGCGACGTCGGTGCCGCTGCCGGTGCTGCTGCGGGTGCTGCGGTATCGCGACATGATCGCGATCTGCCGCTGAAATTCGTCGGCATCGGCGCTTTCGTGCTCGTCACGGCCATCACGCTGGCGCCCTCCCTGCATATGAACCTGGTGGGTGCCCTGCTCATCCTGGCCTTTGGTTTTCTTTTCGTCACTGTCTCGTCCCGGCTCACCGGCGAGATCGGTTCGTCGTCAAACCCCATTTCCGGAATGACCGTGGCCACGCTGCTGTTCACCTGCCTGATCTTCCTGCTGGTCGGCTGGCGCGGCGGGCCCTACTATGTCACGGCACTATCGGTGGGCGGCATCGTCTGCATCGCCGCCTCCAACGGCGGAACCACGTCGCAGGATCTCAAGTCCGGCTATCTCCTTGGCGCCACGCCGCTCTATCAGCAGCTGGCCATCATGGCCGGTGCGCTGGTCTCGGCCATCCTGCTGGGCCCCATCCTGCTCAAGCTCAACGATGCGGCAACCGTCTACGTTCCCATAGCGGAGGTAGCTCCGGCCGGCCTGCACACCGATCCCGCCCGCCTCGACAAACGCGAGAGCCTGCAGGGCCCGCAGGCCCGACAGGATGCGGGCCAATACCTCGTCTGGCAAAAGACCGACGAGGCAGGAGGTCCGGCAGGCCGGTATCTCGTCAACGCCGATGGCACCGCGGTTTGGCTGGTCGATCCGGGCATCAACGGCACGCACGGCACCCGTCCCGACGGCACCACCGTGCGCAAGTTCAACGCCCCGAAGGCCACGCTCATGTCCTACATCATCAAGGGCATACTCGACCAGAAGCTGCCCTGGGCGCTGGTCATGCTGGGCGTGATGATCGCCCTCATGCTCGAGATGACCTTCGTACCGGCGCTGGCATTTGCCGTGGGCGTCTACCTGCCCCTGTCGTCGTCCGCGCCGCTGTTCATCGGCGGCCTCATCCGGGCGCTGGTCGACCGGCGGCTGCGCCGGCAGATGGCGCACGCACAGCTTTCCGAAGCGCAGCTCGTCGAGGCAACCGACAAGAGCCCAGGGGTGCTGCTCGCTTCGGGCTATATCGCTGGCGGCGCCATTGCGGGCATCCTCATTGCGTTCCTTGCGGGCGTGCTCGACCGCACCGACGCCGCGCTCAACGACTGGTCGACCGCGCACAACCCGCTTTTTGCCGGGCCCCTTTCGGACCTGCTATCGATCATCCCGTATGGCGGGCTGTGTCTCCTGCTCTACCACGTGGGCCGCCGCCGGCCGCCGCTAGCCGCCCGCTCCTGAGCGCGCGGCTAGCGCTTCTCAGGCGACAAATACGTCGGGCGCGACGGCACGGTCCAGTACTTCACCGCAGTCCACGGCCTCGAAACCATGCCGCTGAAAGATCGCCAGCACGTCGTCCACCGCTTGCGCGGAGCACGCGGCCAGCAGCCCGCCACTGGTCTGTGGGTCCGTCAACAGCGCGCGTTCCGTATCGGGGAATCCCGCCGGCAAGCGCACCTGCTTGCCGTAACCGGCCCAGTTGCGTGCTGAGGCACCCGTGACGAAACCGCGAGCCGCCAGTTCCCGTGCACCCGGCAGAAATGGGACGCGGGGCCAGTCGATCCGGACATTGCAGCCGGAGCCACGCGCCAATTCCAGCGCATGGCCGGCGAGCCCGAATCCGGTCACGTCCGTGAGGGCATGAACGCCGGGCAACCCGGCCAGGTCCGGCCCGGGCGTATTGAGTCTTGTCGTCGAGGCCAGCATGGCCGCATAACCGGCGGCATCCAGCGCTTCCTTCTTGAGGGCGGCCGAGTAGACGCCCACCCCCAGGGCCTTGCCCAGTACCACGCGATCACCCGGCTGGGCACCGCTGTTGCGCAGCACCCGGTCCGGGTGGACGAGGCCCAGCGCCACGAGGCCATAGATGGGCTCGACCGAATCTATCGTATGGCCGCCGGCCACGGGTATTCCAGCCGCCCGGCAGGCCGCTGCGCCCCCATCGAGGATTGCCCGTATGGTCGCTACCGATAGAACGCCGATCGGCATCCCAACCAGCGCCAGCGCGAACAGCGGCCGACCGCCCATGGCATAGACATCGGAAATGGCATTGGTCGCGGCGATGCGGCCGAAGTCGTAGGGGTTGTCCACGATCGGCATGAAGAAGTCCGTGGTCGCGACGATTGCCTGTTCGGCATTCAACTGGTACACGGCCGCGTCATCGGCGGTCTCGATGCCGACCAGCAATTGCGCGGGGACCGGCAGGCTGCTTGCGCCCTTGAGAATCTCCGCCAGCAGGCCCGGTGCGATCTTGCAGCCGCAGCCGCCGCCGTGCGCCAGTGCGGTGAGGCGTGGTTCCGTGGTGCCGCCAAGGTCCGCGCGGGTTTCGGGTCCGGCATCGGCAGCGGGGCTGTTCATCGTGGCGACTTCCTCTTTTTTTGCAAATTCGCGCGCTGCACATCCAGGGTTTCGCGGACGAGCCTGGAAAGCGCGCGTTCTTCCCGCACCGGCTCGAACAGATGCGCGCGCCGCGCGCACTGCCGCCGCAGGCGGGCCAGGAATTGCGGCTCGTCCCTGCTGCGCTCGAGCGCCCTGGCCAGCGCACTCGCATCGCCGAGCGGAACGTAGCCATCATAGTCGGCGCCCAGCATTCCGCGATTGCCGGGAATATCGGAGGCTATCACCGGCGTTCCGCTGAGCACGGCCTCGAGCACGACATGAGCCCCGCCTTCCACCTTGCTGGGGTGGACCAGGACGTGCGCCCGCTGCATCCAGCGCATCGTCTGGGCGTGCGGGCGTGCTCCCAGCCAGGAATATCCCGGGCAGCGCATCGCCGTATTGCGGGCTTCCGTTGCAAAGCGAGGATCCAGGGCGGCGCCCAGGTGGTGGATGCATATGTCAGGGCGATGGCGAAGCAACCATGCCGCCGCTTGCAGGGTCTGGGGCGATTTTTCGTCACGCAGGTGACCGACCGTCAGGACCCTCAGGCGCCGCGTGGTCTTTTCAAGCGTCGCACGCCGTGCGCCGGATTGATAAATTACCCGGGCCTTGCCGCGCAAGGCCTCCGGCAGGGCCAGCAGTCCCTGATCCTGCAGCACGACCAGGGCGTCGGCGAGTGCCAACGAGCGACGTGCCGTCGCTTCGGTGGCGATATCCCGGTAAAGGTCCGTGCCGGTCAGCACCACGACCAGCGCGCCGCGGCAGCCGGCACCGCCGGATTCGCGATGTGCAGCCCAGCGCGCGACGGACGCGGCGGACCGGCCCGCATGCAGGGCGATCAGCAGATCGAGCGGTTCGCCCTGCCAGGAGGAAAGGACGCTGACGTTGAACCGGGATGCCAGCAGCCGCGCCCAGCGCTCGGCCGTACGGCCATTGCCGTTGTTGACGCCCGGCAGTGCCGGGCTGACGATACCGATCGAGAGGCCTTGCATGGGCCTTTTATACCGCAAGGGCATGCCGGGCGCGCGTCCTTGCCCGGCTGAAGTACCGACCAGCGACGATAATGCCGTGGCGACGCGGCCACTCGCGGCGCCGTTCGAAAATGTGGGGAATCCATGAGCATCGAGGGTCGATTGTCCGGCGTATCGGCGCGGGCGAATGCGGCAGCAGATACTGTCGCCAAAAGCGCGGCGCAAGCAGTAGCCGCAAACCCGGCAGATCAGGCCATCGACGATCCCTGCGCGATACGCAGGGCCGACCCGGCGCTGATCGGCCGTGCTCTGCGCGCGAGCCGTGCACATACGCTGGGGGTATTTGCGGGCTACGAGCGTGCACTGGGCGCCACAGCGATGGCGGTTCCCTATTCGGCCGAGGTCAATCCGCCGCTTTGGGAACTCGGCCATATTGCCTGGTTCCAGGAATACTGGATCCCGCGAAATTCGCAAATCTGGCTTGGCATCAGCGCGGACAGCGCTGCGCCGCGCATGCCGTCGCTGCGCCCGGATGCCGACCGGCACTACGATTCAAGTCGCGTTGAACACACCGCGCGATGGCGACTGCCCTTGGCCGATGGCGCAGCCACGCTCGACTACCTCGACCGGACGCTCGATCAAACCTTGAAGATCGTCGATGGCTGGCCGACGTCAACGACGCCGCTGCACGCCCCCGCCTATTTCGGCTGGCTGGCTCTGGTGCACGAGGACATGCACGGCGAAGCGGCCATTTACATGGCCAACAGCCTGTGCATTGCCCTCGAGGCCAGCCGGCCGCGTTCTTGGAGCGCGGATGAAGGCCGGCCGCATGTCGGCGGCCATTGCCTGGAGATTCCCGCCGGTGTGCGCGAGACGGGATCCGGTGATGCGGTGTGTGCTTTCGATAACGAGATGCCGGCCCAAACGACATCGCTGGATGCCTACGCGATCGATGCCGTGCCGGTAAGCAACGCCGCTTTCGCCGAGTTCATCGAGGCCGGCGGCTACGATCAACCCCGCTACTGGACGGCAGCCGGGTGGGCCTGGCGCGAGCGTTGCAGTCCCGGCTGGCCGCGTTACTGGCGCCGGGCGGAGCGGCGCTGGGAGCAGCGCTGGTTTGGGGAGTGGGAGGCTATCTTGGATGAGGCGCCGGTCTCGAACGTCAGTGCGCACGAGGCCGATGCCTGGTGCCGCTGGGCCGGCCGGCGACTCCCCAGCGAGCTGGAGTGGGAATGCGCTGCGCAGGCCTGTGGCCCGCAGGCGGGCATGCAGGGCCGCGGCGCATTCGCGTGGGGGGACGTGTGGGAATGGACGGCCGATGCTTTCGAGCCCTATCCGGGTTTCATTCCCCACCCGTATCGCGACTATTCG
>Ga0209698_10007074_pt1 | contig 11826 bp, 12 predicted proteins | sample LitLauG_LLR_2012_FD_187203 | JGI IMG/M metagenome (GOLD analysis project Ga0209698, IMG submission 187203) | Freshwater sediment microbial communities from Pennsylvania, USA - Little Laurel Run_MetaG_LLR_2012 (SPAdes) (version 2) | ecosystem: Environmental > Aquatic > Freshwater > Creek >... | reverse complement strand
GAATTCCGGAAGGACGATGGGCTGAACGTTCGAGGACGATGTCATCGTCGCCTGCGCATTCGCGCCGCTGGCGCTTACAAGAAACAGAAGACCGGCTGCGGCGAGACTTTACCATCAATACCATGGCCGCGAACCTCGATAAGGATCATTTCGGTGAATTGATCGATCCCCTAAATGGAATGGCTGACCTCCAAGCCAAAATAATCAAAACGCCGCTGCATCCCGATCAGACCTTTAGCGACGATCCTTTGCGGATGATGCGGGCCATTCGATTTGCCAACCAGCTGGACTTTGCCATTGCGGAAGACACTTTCGAGGCCATCAAAAGGAACGCGCATCGCATTTCGATTGTCAGCGGCGAACGAATTTCCGATGAACTGAATAAGATTATCCTGACACCAAAACCTTCCGTCGGTTTTGATTTGTTGTATCGGGGCGGATTGCTGAAAGTTTTTTTCCCCCAAATGGTAGCGCTCGCCGGTGCTGAATATATTGATGGCAAAGGGCATAAGGACAATTTTTACCATACCCTGCAGGTACTTGATAACATCGCGCCCTATACGGGCGACCTTTGGTTACGGTGGGCAGCCATTTTGCATGATATCGCCAAGCCGGCGACCAAAAAATTTGAAGCCGGCCACGGGTGGACCTTTCACGGACATGAAGTTGTGGGTGGACGGATGGTCCCTAAGATATTTGCGCAGTTAAAACTACCGCAAAATGACAAAATGAAGTTTGTCAAAAGAATCGTTGAACTGCATTTGCGCCCGATCAGCCTGACTAAAGAAAATATAACGGATTCGGCTGTACGAAGACTTCTCGTTGATGCGGGTGATGATATTGAGGCCCTGATGACGCTTTGCAAGGCTGACATCACCTCTAAGAACCGGCAAAAAGTGCAGCGCTTCCTGTCCAATTTTGAAATGGTGGAAAAGCGGCTGAAAGAAGTGGAGGAATCGGATCATTTGCGCAATTGGCAACCCCCTATTACCGGGGAAATCATCATGAAGGAATATGGGCTGTCCCCCAGCAGGCTGGTCGGCGACATCAAAAATGCCGTTCGGGAAGCGATGCTGGACGGAGTGATTGCCAACGATTATCAGGCTGCCTTCGCTTTTATGGAGCAAAAAGCAAAGGAATTGGGCCTGCAAAAGCAACGGAATGGTTAAAAGAATTTTTCAGTGACCCGGTAACGTTTTTATTGATGAGTAATTCTTAATTTCGCCTTATGGCAGTCTTAAAGTTTAGGATTTATTGGGAGGACGATGACAGCGTCTATCGCGATGTAGTTATCAAACATGCGCAGTCTTTTTTTGACCTGCATACCATTATTTTGAAGTGTTTTGAATTTGACAACAAACATGAGGCTACTTTTTTCCGAAGCAACGACAAGTGGCAGCGGGGAAAAGAGATCACGCTGGAAAAATACGACAAAGAATACCAGGTGCAACCGTTGTTAATGAAGGATTGTGCGGTTGGTTCGCAAATCAAGGATCCCAATCAAAAATTTATCTATGTCTATGATTTCCATAAGAACTGGACATTTATGGTAGAACTCATCAATGTAAATAAGGAAGAAGATAATAAGACCAAATACCCTTCCTGTGTTCGCAGCGAGGGGATTGGTCTCAGCCAGTACGGTACCAAAGGACTTATTAACGAAAAACTGGCGGAAATCGAAGAAAAGTATGACCTCAATAGCAGCGTCATGCCAGACGGCTTTGGTGAAGAAGGAGAGTCGGACGTAGAGACAGGAGATACCGGGGAAGATGTCGAGGAAAGTACTTCGGAAGAAATAGAATAAGGAATGGCCGGGTTCTATTTAAACCGTTGCATTTATGGAGCAGAAAACCTGTATCATCATTTCAGGGCCCACGGCAGTCGGCAAAACAGATTGTAGTATTGCTCTGGCCCAAAAACACCATGCCCGCATTATTTCTGCTGACAGCCGGCAATGTTTTACTGAATTAAATATCGGCGTGGCCAAACCTTCTCCCGCGCAACTGGCCGCAGTGCCCCACTACTTTATTAATACCCATTCGATTCACGAGGAAGTTAATGTGAAGGTATTTGAAAAATACACCATTGGCGTCATTCAACAGTTATTTGATTCCGACAACGTGGTCGTCATGGTCGGGGGCACGGGATTGTACATAAAGGCGTTTTGTGAGGGCCTGGATGAGGTGCCGGCAGTGGAAGAGCGGATCCGCAAAAGAATTAATGAAGAGTATCAGCGAATGGGAATCGAATGGCTTCAAAATGAAATTCGGCGCGAAGATCCTGTGTTCTTCTCTGCGGGTGAAATTCACAACCCCCAGAGAATGATGAGGGCGCTTGAAGTCAGGTTATCCACGGGTCGCTCCCTGCTTGATTTTCACTCGGGCAAAAAAATCAAAAGAGATTTTAATATAAAATACATCAACCTGGAAATTCCCAGGAGTGAATTGTACGACAGAATTGACAGGCGCGTAGATGCCATGATGAATGCGGGCTTGCTCAAAGAAGCCGAACGCCTCTATCCTTTCCGGAAGCTGAATGCACTGCAAACGGTAGGCTATAAGGAACTGTTTGATTTCATGGAAGGAAAACCTTTGCCAGGCGGCCGTCAGCATTCATTGGAGAATGCCGTGGAGGAGATCAAAAAAAATACGCGGCATTTTGCCAAAAGGCAGCTAACCTGGTTCAAGAAATTCTGCAGATAATTGCGATGGCTGAAAAAATCCCGCAGCATTTATAACCCACTTTGAAAAAGCCGTGCCTTAATTGATTCTATCGCTTTTGCCAAATGACGGCAAATATTCTTTTTCTCATGACTAACCATCCTGCCGGCATCTTTCCTATAACGGTTGTTGACACTTAGGGTACTGTTGGCTGTTAGCAGCCCTGAAAAGTAATTGCCGTTATATCAGCGAAGAAACTTTTTGGGAAGATCCCGTGAGGCGGTCCTATGGATAATCTCAAAAAAGACATGCCTGTGAAATTATCGCTGTATCCCATAGTGGATACGCGTCTTATTTGAATTACTACGCTGGTAAAATGTGCAGTTGGCTGCCGGAATACTACTTCCCCCGGCGAATGGTAAATCACCGTTATTATCGAGGTATTTTGACCGATATGGGGGCTATTTAAGCCAGGGCCTGTCGCTGGCATTCTTTTTGTTTATTACTGAAGACTTTGAAAAGTATTACTGATTGATGGTGATAGCCGAAAAGTCGGTTTTAGTTAATCTTTCAAAAAAAATCGTAAACCTATGAAACAACAATTCCTTCGGTTGCCCTTGGTGGTCACGGCCTTTTTTGCCGTCACACTTTTTTTTTACTCCTGTAAGAAAGACCTAACGGGTGCGAGTACCGTCCCGGCCGGTACAACTAAGTTTTCCGTGTTCCTGGCAGATGATCCCGTAAACTATCAAAAAGTGCTGATCGATATTCAACAGATAGCTGTCAAGGTAGATACCTGCCTCAGCAATGCTGACAGCGATCCTTCCCAGCCAGGATGTGATGAGAATCATGATGTGCGGCACAGCAATTGTGAAATTTGGGACACCCTGGCCATTCATCCCGGCGTGTACGACCTGCTCACGCTGCGAAATGGGTTGGATACGCTGCTTGCCAGTGGTTTTGTCCTCAATGGAAAAATTGAGCGGATTCAACTTACGCTCGGAAGCCGGGACAGTGTCGAGGTAGACAGCACCGTCTATCCGCTGCAACTGGCCGGTAATCAGCCTTTCGTGTATGTGAATATTGCCCGGGAGCACCTGGATTCGCTGTCTGCCAATAATTTCCAAATGTACCTGGATTTTGACCTTTCGCATTCCATCAGGTATTTTAACGGAGGGTACTGGCTCAGGCCGGTCTTGAATCCTTTCGGTTTGCACAATACGGGGGAAATTGAAGGCAACATCCGGCCGTTGCGCTCCTTTGGCATGGTGAAGGCCTATAACGCCACGGATTCCGGCTTTGCATTGCCTGAAGACCACGGCAGATTTGAAATACGGGGGCTGAATCCGGGTAGCTATACCCTGGACGTCACCGGAATCAATGGTTACCAGGACACCACTATCACAAATATCACGGTCATACAAAAAGCCGCGACAACCGTCGGTACGATTCAGCTGCATCAATAATAGCACCAGTCATAAAAAATGCGCTGCCCCGTCATCGACGGGGCAGTTTTGTTTGCTACAACATCCCCTTCCAGCTGGCCAAACAATGAGGCCATTAGATTTTCAATCCGATCGTGGCAACAATATTGCCGGCTCGGTTGCCCAGTGCCGCCGGGACGTTCGGCTTATCCTGCAACAGGTAGGGGTAGTTAATATCCTTTTGGAAGGTGTATACATAGGCGAGGTCGACAAAAATGCCTTTGTTGCGGAACCCCAGTCCGCCGGATATCTTAAATAAACTGGCAGTTTGGCTTAGATAAGGATTACCATAATAGGCGCCTCCTAATCGAAACATGTAGGTGTTGAACTTTATTTCCCCGCCAATTCTTGCATTGAATGCATTCCTGAAAGTTGCCTTGGTCGTTTGGGTCAACGATGAGTAATAATTTTGGGAAGCCGCGTCACTGCCTTCAGCTGGTTTAAATGAATTTCCCTTGTAATTGGCATATTCGACATCGGCCGTGAGAAACCCCCGCTGCTTGGTGATATCGGCCACTTCATGGAAAACATAAGAGGCACCGGCGGCGATGGTGAGTGGTGTATTGAGCGCATATTTTGACACGAGGGCCTGTCCGTCATTTAAATCCTGTGAACGTTGTTCTTTTATGCCTGCACCGCCGTATCCTTCCAGGTCGGTAATGACCTGGGCAGAATAGGTATCTGTAAGCTGATAACTGGTCGGGATTTGTAGGGTAAGCCCCAGCCTTGCGTCCTCTATGGGCTTGTAGATAATTCCCAGCTTCAGATTACTGCCAACTCCTTTTGTATTGAGCGTTTCATTTGATTGAAAATAGTTGAAATTATTAGTGACGTTTCCAGACGCATCGCTTTCTTGATATTGCGAATGGCGATCATAATTTAGAAAAGTAAAATTGATGGCGGTTCCCACATATATTTTGTCCTTTATATCGATGCCTCCAGCCAAAGCAAAGGCCGTAATGCCCCCTGAAGAATGGATCGTATTTTCCTGCATCAACCCGAAGGCGGGGTTAGCCAGGCTTCGGTATCCGGCAATCGATCCGGCGGGACCTTGTATCGTCTCAATGAGTCCGGTGTTAAAACCCAGGCTCGAACCGAAGGGGAAACCGGTTGCGGCAAGAAGGGAATCTTTTACGTTGTTATCCACCAGTTCTTCCAGGTATTTTTCGGAGTAGGAGCTGGAAGAATTTAGCCCCTTGTAATGAATATTCTCATTAAAGTCTGCTAACCTGTTTAGTCCAAATCCAAAGTTGACAGATCTAACGGCATGGCCGGCCACAGTAGTTGCAAACAAAAAACCGCTGGGACCCAGGTTAAAATTATGGGCACCGGCGGCGTCGGAATTGCCTTTGTAAGCGGCGGTAAGATTCTTGAATGCATACCCGGGCGTGATGACAAATTCATCGTTCTTGTAGAAGCCTAAGCCAGCGGGATTGATAAACAGGGAAGAAAATTCGCCCCCCAGAGAGACGCCGGCTCCACCAATAGCCTGATTGCGGGCGGTCCCGTTTTGAGTCAGCCAGGAGTATCGCAGGGCATCAGCAGGTTCCTGAGCGGATGCCCGGATGGACAGGCCCAAGGCAAATGCTATAAAATGGGTGATCTTCATGATTGAGAAGTTGGACGATTTTTAAATTTTCAATCTTGGAATGGACGCCATCCATCCGACCATTTCATGAAATTAGCGGCTCACTTCAAAGAAATTAGTGCCGGAATGTCCTGGTCGCTGCGCCCCCACTGCTGCCAGGCGAAGATGAACTTGGAGCAAAGGTCCGGCGGGGCGTATTGTTATTGCCGCCGGCCCCCCGGTAATTAGCGGTATGGTCGTTACGGCCGGATGAAGGGAAGTTGGTGGGTGTAAAAACTCTTCGGATAAGATTTCCCAGCCCGGTTGCAGCGGCCGGCTTTTTGAAGACCCTGGCGGGGCCACCGGGGTTATTCACCGGACCTGTCGTTTGCACGGGGCTGTTGCGATCAAGGCCGTAGGCCACCAAATTAAATTTTCTCGGCCCCGGGTAGCTGGCGGGACGTTTTGGGCTGCCGCGATGAACGGCCCTTGTCCAACCGAAGGAATTACAGAATGACAAATAAAAACTGCTGCCATCGGTATAAGGGTAAAAAGTAACCCCGGTATACATTGGGTCATAATAAGCAGCGCTCGATGGATTAAAAAACAGCGACTCGTCGTCATTACCGGGATAGCTACCCAATGTTCCATCGAGCGAAAGGCTGCTATCGTCCTGAACCGTCCCGTTCAAAAGCATATCCGGATCTGAAAGTTTGCTCCCCTGGGCATACCCATCGGGTTCTGGTTCGTCCGGTCTGTCTGCGTTAACATAACCGGGTGTGGGACGGGCGGGGGAAAAATAGACATCATCGGGGGTTTGTCCCATCCGGTAGGCGGAACTGCAACTGCATAGCACCATTATCAAACCCAACAAATGCAGAAGTTTTGATTTCATGGTTTGAAGAATTAAATTTTTAGAGGTGAGTTCGGTACTTTTGCAACCTCTGCAGGTAAATTTAAGGTTTTGTCACCGGTAAATTCCAGGTAATGGAACCGTTGATTGTTAAATTCCTGCAAAGACGCTGATAATATCCAGCCCGGCATATTTCAGCTTTTTATGGAACGAAATCACCTGTCACCAATATGAGTAAAGAGATAACACCCAGAGCAAAGGACTATTCCCAATGGTACAATGATATTGTGTTAAAAGCAGGTCTGGCTGATTACAGCGCGGTTCGCGGGTGTATGGTCATTAAGCCGTATGGTTTTGCCCTTTGGGAAAACATGCGTGACCAGCTGGACAAAATGTTTAAAGAAACCGGTCACCAAAATGCCTATTTCCCGTTGTTTATCCCCAAGAGTTTTTTGAGCAAGGAAGCTGCCCACGTGGAAGGTTTTGCCAAAGAATGCGCGGTCGTCACTCATTACCGGCTAATGAATGATCCCAACGGAGGCGGCATTGTTGTGGATCCCGCAGCCAAATTGGAAGAAGAATTAATTGTACGGCCCACTTCGGAAACAATCATCTGGAATACATACAAAACCTGGATTCAGTCGTACCGGGATTTACCGATTCTGATTAACCAGTGGGCCAACGTAGTCAGGTGGGAAATGCGCACGCGCCTGTTCTTGCGCACGACGGAGTTTTTGTGGCAGGAGGGGCATACCGCTCACGCCACTTCACAGGAAGCTGTGGCCGAAACGCTGCTGATTTTGAATGTGTACGCCACATTCGCCGAAGAATGGATGGCATTGCCGGTAGTGAGAGGAGTAAAAAGTGTGAGTGAACGTTTTGCCGGCGCCGTAGATACCTATTGCATCGAAGCCCTTATGCAGGACGGGAAGGCCTTGCAGGCGGGAACGTCTCATTACCTGGGGCAAAATTTTGCCAAGGCTTTTGATGTGCAATTTACCGACAGGGACAATAAACTGGATTATGTGTGGGCATCCAGCTGGGGCGTAAGCACCCGGTTGATCGGCGCCTTAGTCATGGCGCACAGCGATGACAGTGGCCTGGTGTTGCCTCCCAAAATCGCCCCGATCCAGGTAGTTATTGTTCCCATATACAAAGGGGAGGAGCAAAAGACAATGATCGACGGGAAGGTCAAAGTTTACCTGAGCGAGTTTAAGGCACTGGGCATCAGGGCCACCTACGACGATGATGATAATAACCGGCCTGGATGGAAATTTGCCGAATATGAATTGAAGGGCGTTCCGGTCCGCATCGCCATTGGTGCCCGGGACTTGCAAAACAATGTTGTGGAAATTGCCCGCCGTGATACGAAGGAAAAAAAATCTGTTTCCATGGAGGGACTGGCCCAAACCGTGGCAGCATTGCTGGAGGATATCCAGGCAAATATTTTTGATAAGTCGAAAGTGTACCGGGACCAAAATATTACCAGGGCAGATACCTGGGAGGAATTTGAAAAGTTATTGGATGAGAAAGGAGGGTTTATTGCCGCTCATTGGGATGGCACCGCTGACACAGAAGAGAAAATCAAGGAACGGACCAAAGCGACCATTCGCTGTATTCCTATCGACAACCCCCAGGAGACGGGCGCCTGCATTTTGACCGGAAAACCGAGCAAGGAAAGAGTTTTATTTGCGAGGGCGTATTAAAAAGTGTACGTTTGATTTACTTTCTATTTCAAAACCGGCACCGCCCGGATCAAAACTAAAAGCATGGAACATTTTGATTTACTCAATAACGAACTGCAGGTAACGCCACCGGTGCAAAGTTATTTGACCGAAGCGGCTAAGTGGGGAAAATTCCTGGCGATTGTCGGCTTTATTTTTTGCGGGCTGACGGTCCTGTCTTCTTTGTTCATGCCTTCCTATATTAACAGCGCACAGCAATACAATTCTTTGTCGCCGGCTGCACTTTCGACATTGAAAGTGTCGATGACACTCCTCTTTCTTCTGTCCGGCGTATTGTTGTTTTTCCCCTGCCTGTACCTTTTTCGTTTTTCTGTGAAGATGCAGCAGGCAATGAGTGGTGTCAGCCAGGAAAATTTTGAAGAATCCACAAAGAATCTAAAATCGATGTTCAAGTTTTACGCGATCCTCGTTATCGTGACATTGTCGTTGTATGCCATTCTGATCATTGTGGGTTTGCTGGCAGCTGCGATGCGGTAGAAGGCCTTTCCTTCGCTATTTCGAGGCCAGGTAATTATAGTCTTCCAGCAGTTTTTCCAGGAAATCAATCGCATACATATCTGTATGGACCTTTAAAACTTCCTGCACCTTAACGGCCACCCGGTTGCACGTTTCTGTGTTATGATTCTTAAAGTACAGGCTGGTTACGTTTTTTATCGTGTTGATGTCGCGGTCGGAAAGTTTTAATACTTCGGGGAATCTCACTACGTAGTCTGTTTGCTGAATGTCCATAAATACGGTATCCTCTACTGAGAATACCGAAGTCGTATTGACCACCACGGTGTTGGCTGCCAGGTCACCGAGACGCTGATTTCTTTTTGAAACCGCAATGATAATGACGACAATGATCCCGAAAAAACCAGTAATGACGATATACACCAGCAAACTGCCCCGGGAGATAATTGTGTAGCCGAAAAAAAAGGGCCATTCAAATGCCTTGAACATCCACCTGACCATATATTGGCTCAGTTCAGGCTCCCCGCCGTCCAGGCTGATGACGCGGATGTTCATCAATTTTTTACCGATGGTCTGGCCGTGCATGGAGACTTCGGTGACCAGAGAATAAAGCAGCATCGGGACCGAAATAGTCAGGATGTCCAAGCCCATATTATTTTTCAAGACATCTTCGTTCACCGCGTCAAACCCCCCGTAATAGACATATTTCATGGCGATGTAATACAGCACCAGGAGCGTAAAGTCAATGAGGTAGGCAAATAGCCTCTTATGAAATTCCGCAATTTCAAATTCGAGGTCAATATTAAACGGGGTTCCGATCTGGATAACGCTCATAAAGCAAATTATCATATTATCAAGAATTGCGGCATTTTAATTTTTAAAAAGAATCATTTATTTCGGGCAGTATCGTTTAAATTTAGGGGTTGAATGTCTAAATCAGTGTAATGCGCGAGGCAAGGTTTATTAAGAAAAATGTGGACAAATGGAATCAGTACCAGCACCAGGAAACTAATGATCCTGATGAAATGGCTGACCGGTTTGTGGCGTTGCTCGATGATCTTTCCTATGCCAAGACTTTTTATCCTCAAAGCAAGGTGACCCGGTGGATCAACGGTATTGCCGCGGGGATTTACCAGAGCATTTATCAAAACCGGAAGCATAAATATTCCCGTATTTGGATGTTCTGGAAATATGAGCTTCCCTTATTGTTCCGGCGGTACCATAAGATATTCCTGTTTACGCTGGTTTTCTTTATTTTGATTGTGTCTATCGGCGTTATCTCCTGTACTTCGGATCCCAATTATGCGGAGAATTATTTCAATCATCGCGTCCAGCCAGGCTATTATGATGACACCATCTCGCGCATACAGAAAGGGGATCCCTTTGGGGTCTATAAGGATGCTAACCCGTTTTCAATGTTCGTTCATATTGCTTATAACAATATAAGTGTGGCGTTCAAAATGGTTTTGTACGGGGTATTTCTTGGCATTGGAACGCTGTTGCTCATGTGGAGCAATGGCTTGATGCTGGGCACTTTTCAATATATATTTTTTTCGCAGGGCCTGGGCTGGCAGTCGGTAATGGTCATCTGGATACACGGGACCATTGAAATATCGTCTTTCGTCATTGCAGCCTGTGCCGGGTTTATTCTTGGTTTTGGATGGCTGTTCCCCGGAACCTATTCGCGCAGAAAGTCATTTATGCGGTCGGCAAAGGACGCGATGAAAATTTGCGTGAGTCTCATACCTTTTTTTATTATCGCCGCCTTTTTTGAAAGTTATGTTACCCACCTGATGAGCAATACATTTCAGAAAGACTCGCATGATATCGGGCTGCCGGTTCCTGTGAGCGTGCTGATATTAGCTGGTTCCTTCTTTTTAATTTTGTGGTATTTTGTATTATACCCCATCCGGTTGAATAGGAAAGGTATAGTGCTGGAAGAAAAAAAAATTATCAAGAATGGAATAACCTATGAACTGTAGCCGTTTACAATTACTGAAATTTGTTGGTGTACTGTGGTTGCTCAACGGCCATTGTTTCGCCCAGGGCGCCGGCGCCAGGCTGGATTCCGCCACATCGGCGGTGACGGTGGATTCGGCCGTGGCATACACCGATACGCTGGCTGACACCAGTCTTATCAAAACGACCTTTACCAGTTCGGGGGATTCTGTCAATAAATGGAAGCGCAACCCGGATTTCGGTTATATGGCTTACCTGGACAGGCTGCTGAAAAAGAAAAAGAATGAACTCCGGCAAGACACCTTTGATATTGGTCAGAATATGAAACGCTCCGCCGGTAGCAACGCTGCTCCCCCGTCAAACTCTTCCTCCGGTGGTTTCCTTGGTGCATTACCCACCCAGGTATTTTTTTGGATCGTGGCGGTTGTTTTCGTGGGATTTATATTGTACCGCTTGTTTTTTAAACAGGGGCTTTTCGCACCGGACAGCAGCCGCCAGGAAGACGAACAACTGGAGGCCGATCCGGAAACCCTGAGCGACTATTCACAGTACTATCCACTGATTGTTACGGCGGAAAATTCGGGCGACTACAACCTGGCTATCCGGTACTTATTCCTCCAGGTATTGAAACGGCTCTCTGAACGGGAGTTGATTTTTTTCGCACCCGGAAAAACCAACCGACGGTATATCGGGGAGCTGAACGGCCAGAGTTACCAGGAGGAATTCGCGGCTTTAACACTCAATTACGAGTATGTGTGGTACGGTAAATTTACAATTAACCGTGACCGTTACCAGGCAATAAAAAATGAATTTATTCACTTTACCGGAAATTTCACCTGACTGGAAAAACTAATACGATACCTGTTGTTGCTTGTTGCATCTGGTTGGCTCGCGGGCGGCTGTTTGCACCCGGGGGAGTCTTTGCCACCCCTTGGCGAAACTTTCCGGAAGACCGACCGTCAGCCCTTTGGCTCTTATATTGCTTATAACGAAGTAAAGAATGTCTTTGATAACAGGTATATTGAAACGGTGCGGGATCCCTTTGATAAGGAGTGGGCCGATATTAAAGACTATGCCGATGATAAGAAATATTCCCTGTATATCC
>Ga0209698_10007072_pt1 | contig 11828 bp, 8 predicted proteins | sample LitLauG_LLR_2012_FD_187203 | JGI IMG/M metagenome (GOLD analysis project Ga0209698, IMG submission 187203) | Freshwater sediment microbial communities from Pennsylvania, USA - Little Laurel Run_MetaG_LLR_2012 (SPAdes) (version 2) | ecosystem: Environmental > Aquatic > Freshwater > Creek >... | reverse complement strand
CATTGTGGCCGGGGCCACCGTGTATCACGAGTTGCTCGACCGGCTCCGTCTGCCGGGCTTTCGTTACTCGCCGCTGGGCTTGCGCGACGGCGTGCTGGCCCAGATGGCGGCCGATTACGACCGCAGCACGCGCTCCGGCCGGCAGATTGAGTCCGAACGCTGGGAATCCATCCTGAAAGCCGTCGACCACTACCACATCGACCGCAAGCATGCGCTCGACGTGCGCGAGTCGGCGATGGCGCTGTTCACCGGCCTGCGCTCGGTGCATGGGCTTCCCCCCGAGTATCGCGAATGGCTGGCGGCGGCGGCCATGCTCTATGAAGTGGGCGATTATGTGAACCGCAACGGGCACCACCGCCATACCCACTACATCATTTCGAATTCGGAAATCCTGGGATACACGCCGCAGCAACGCCGATTGATTGCGGCCATCGCGCGTTATCTGGGCAAATCGCGTCCCACGGTGGAAGACGGTCCGATCAAGATGATCGACACCGCCGACCGGGCCAACGTGCAGAAGGCGATCCTGTTGTTGCGCCTGGCCCGCGCGCTGAACCTGGGACGCGGCCGGGCGGTGCGCCACGTACGCATTGGGGTGCGTTCGGCGGACGTGAAGCTGACTCTGCTTCCTCGCCGCCATCTGGGAGTGGACCTGGAACTGTGGGCTGTGGAAAAGGAGAGAGACTATTTCCGGGAAGTCTTCGGGCGTGAGCTTTCCACCGCTGCGTCATGAAGCGCGCGCAGAACCTTGGGCGTCAAACACCATTGCAGTATGCCGGAACTGCGGCGCATCTCGACTTTGGCCACGGCTCCCTTCTTTAACTCGAGCGAGGCCTCGCAATCGGAGTTACTGATGATCGATCCCAGGAACTGGCTCAGGTTGGGATTGTGGCCGACCACCAGAATCGCTTCGTGGCGGGCGTATTTCTCCAGCAGCTTGCGGAAGTCGGCCAGGGCCGCCTCGGGCCGCAGAGCCGGGTCCAACTGCATCTTGCCCTCGTAGCCGAGTTCGTTGCCGACCAGCGCCGCGGTCTGGGTGCAGCGCTTGAGCGGGCTGGAAACAATGACATCCACCTGCACGTCGAGCGCCGCCAGTGCCCGGCCAATGTATCCGCACTGCTCGATGCCCTCCTGGTCAAGGGCCCGTTTCTCGTCTTTCTTGGGAGTGGCAAAATGCGTGCCCGCGCTGGCGTGGCGTAAGAAATAGAGGATGGTCAAGCGTTATCGTTCCTTTCCCACCGTGGTTCGGGCTCTTCGCCTGGCTGCCGGCGCAGGCGCCGGGGGCAAGGCCGGGGCCTTGCCTTCGGCAACGGCAATCAGGAAATCCTGGGCGCAGAAAGCGGCGGAGCCGGCCGGAGGGCGCCGGTTGCGCTTGCCGCGCACCGGCTGCCAAGCCCGGATGTAGGTTTCATCCTGCAGCAGCACGCGCGCCTTGCGATTGTCGGCGAGGTAGGCGTCAAGAATTTCGCGGCGCACGCGCTCGCGCAGCACCTCGTCGCGCAGGGGCACCATCACCTCTACCCGCTCGTAGAGATTGCGGGGCATCCAGTCGGCGCTGCCGATGTAGATTTCCTCCTCGCCGCCGTTGGCGAAGTAGTAGATGCGGCTGTGCTCGAGGAAGCGCCCGACAATGCTGCGCACGCGAATGTTGTCGCTCACCCCGCGAACGCCCGGCCGCAACGCGCAAATGCCGCGCACGACGAGGTCAATCTGGACTCCCGCCTGGGACGCGCGGTAGAGGGCCTGCACAACCTTCTTGTCGAGGAGCGCATTCATCTTGGCGACGATATGCGCCGGCCTGCCGGCGAGGGCATGCGCCGCCTCCCGTTCGACCAGCGCGACGCATTTCTCCGCCAGGTCGAGGGGCGCCACCAAAAGCGGTTCGTAGCTGGGATTCTCGGAGTATGCGGTAAGGAAGCTGAAGACGTCGTGCACCGCGCGGGTGATTTCCGGATTGGCGGTGAACAGGCTGAGATCGGTGTAGATTCGCGCGGTGGTGGCGTTGTAATTACCGGTGCCGATGTGGGCATAACTGCGCGCGACGCCATCGGGATCGCGGCGCACCAGCAAAGACAGCTTGCAGTGGGTCTTGAGCCCGACCAGCCCGTGGAACACCTGCACGCCGGCATCTTCCAGGTCGCGGGCCCAGCGAATGTTGGAGGCTTCATCGAAACGGGCTTTCAGCTCCACCACCGCGGTCACTTCTTTCTTGGAAGCGGCATCGATCAGAGAGGGCACGATGAGCGAGTGCTCGCTGGTGCGGTACAGGGTCTGCTTGATGGAGAGCACCCGTTCGTCTTTCGACGCCGACTCAATGAAGTCGACGACGGCATCGTAAGAGTCGTAGGGGTGATGCAGCAGAATGTCGTGCCCTCGCAGTTCTTCGAACAGGTCCTTGGACTTGGAGGTGAGGCGGAGCTCCCGGGCGGCAAACGGGCGGTACTTCAGGTCGGGCCGTTCGACCTGCTCGTAGACGTTAAACAGGCGCGACAGATTGACAGGGCCGTGGACCGGGAAAACCTGCCAGGGATCGATCTCAAAGACCGAACGGAGGCGCTCGATGATCTCGGGATCCGCGTCAGCTTCGATCTCCAGGCGCACCGCGTCGCCTTTACGCCGGTTATGCAGTTCGGCGCGCACCGACTCCAGCAGGCTGCGCGCCTCTTCTTCCGCCAGGTACAGATTGCTGTTGCGGGTCACGCGAAACGGCGCAGACGAAACGATGTCGTAGCCGTGGTACATGCGCACCGCATGATGGGCCACCAGGTCCGCCAGGAAGATGAAATCTGCCGTGCCTTCCGAGGGCAGCCGCACCAGGCGCGGCAGCACCCGCGGAACCGATACCACACCGGTATAGGTCAGCGCCGAGCGGCGGCGACGGCGCAGCAGGAAGGCCACACACAGGGCTTTGTTGATGACCCGGGGAAAAGGGTGGGTAGGATCGACCGTGACCGGCGTAAGCAGGGGATCCAATTCCCGCTCGCAGTATTGATCGACGAAGCGCGTGGCCTCGGCGTCCAGTTCGTTCAGGCCCAGCACCCGGATTCCATTTTCGGAGAGAGCCGGGCGCAGCCGCGTATTCCAGCAGTCGTACTGATCCTTGACGAAGTCGTGCGTGAGCCGGTTGAGGGCGTCGCGCTTTTCGGTGAGCGTCAGGCCGTCGGGACCGGCTTCGTTGTAGCCGTCCTCGATCTGCTGCATCATGCCGGCGACCCGGACTTCGAAGAACTCATCCAGGTTGCTGGCGGAGATAGCCAGAAACTTCAACCGCTCCAGCAACGGATTGCCTTCGTCGTCGGCCTCTTCCAGAACACGCCGGTTGAACGCCATCCAGGAGATGTCGCGGTTGAGAAAATAGTCGGGTCGATCAAGAAAAATGCGAGCCATGTATGACGTACGCTTACGGCATCAGTTCAGGGGTTCTGGGTTGCAGATCGGAGCCTTCCCCAGGGATAGGGCGAATCGACAGTATAGACCATTCAGGAAGGACCTGCTCCGACGGCCGGTGGAGGGGCAGACGCAGCTTGCCCTGAGCGAAGTCGAAGGGTCCGCGCGGGGGTGGCACGGGCTCTTCCGAACAATACCCGGCGCTCCCTCCCCGGACGAGGGCGTCCGGGGCTCCATACCATTGCGTAAGAGAAATCGGCATCCGGCGGGGCCGGATGCCGAGTGGATGCCACGGGACCTTTCGCTTACGGCAGGTAGTAGCGGAATGATGTGAACACCATCCCGTCGAGGCCATGCGGCTCGCCGCCCGCGCCCGACCACGTCTGGCGATCGACGTAGGAGAACTGCGGCCCCCACTGCAGGCGGCCCCGATTCACCTTCTCCTTCGATCCGTCGTAGAGTTTGTACCAGAAGCCTACCGTGCCCTCGATCAGGAAGCGAGTGTCGGCGGTGCAACTGCCGAGCGATCCCGGCAGGAATCCGGTGCCGTTCTGCGGAATGGTCTCAGTCGAGCAACCGGTGTTGCTGAACGTCGGCGAGCCATATCCGACGAAGCTCTTGGCGAAGTTGTTGTTGTTGGCAAACAGAACCTGGTCGAAGTCGTAGGCCCGCTTGTTGTACTCGGCGCCGCCGTTGAGGTAGACGTCGACCTTCGAGCTGTGCCATTCGAGGGTAGCCAGGGTCTGATACTGGTGAATCAGGTTGAAGGAGCCGTCGGCGCGAATCGAGGCGTCGGCCAATCCGCCGGAGCCGTAGCGGCCGATTCCGCTGCCGCCGAAGAAGTGCATGCCAAGGTCGACGTGCTTCTGGGCAAGCGACCAGCGCAGGTTGGCGCCGATGCCACCGCCGCTCTTGGAAGAGTTCGTCGCCCCGGACGCGCTGGGCGCGGTGATGGTTCCGCACGGAGTCGTGACCGACGCTTCGGCGCAGGGGAAGATGCGATCGCGGAACTGGCTGAACACGCCGAAAATTTCGTAGTGGCCAAAGCCAGGCTCGAAGACAAGCTTGGCGATGATGTCGGGCGAGGGGTTGAAGGCGTACGTCGCGGTCGGGGTACAAGTGGTAACCGGAGTACCGGCGCTGTTGAGGGCCGTGCTGCAGGTGGTGATGGTCGGATTGTAGAGTCCGCCGCTGGCGCCCGCCGATCCCACCAGGAAGTTGGCGGCGTTGCCATGGGTGCTGACCGTCGCCTGTGAGTTTTCCATCGATGCGGCAAACCAGAACTTGTTGCCGAAATTCTTCGACAGCCGCAGGCCGTATTGCCGCGCCCAGCTCAGACCCACGTTATAGTTCGCGTCGATGGTCATCGGGAGCGCCTCGGTACGGGGGTCGGCGCCGTGTCGGGTTTCCATCACCAGGCTCCACATCTGACCGCCGGTGAACATCCAGCCGTTGTCGAGCGCGGCCTGGCCCCAGGCCTGGCGCTGGCGGAGCGAATAGCTGTTGCTCTGGTTGTTATTCGAGGTCGCCGCCGAAGAGAGGAAGTCGGCCTCGACATAGCCGGTGAGCTTGGCGCTCTTCAGCTTGCCTTCCGCCAGCATCGACACGCGCGACTGCCGGCCGGACCCGAAGAATTCAGACAGCGCGCTCTGCGAGGCTCCGGGCATGGTGAGGTTGTTGAAGGGCGTATTGATGTCCGAACCCAGGGCACGCGAACGGCGCACAAATTCAGCCGCCAGGAACCCGCCCGGGGTGATGGTGATGCCCTTGAAATGAAGCGCGGTAGGCGGTTCGGCAATCGCCTTCTGCGTCTCCTGCAGGGTCATGACCGTATTGGCCATGCCCGACTTCAGATCGCTCACATCGCTTTTGAGAGCGGTGACCGATTCCTGCTGCTGCGAGGCCTGTGAGGCCGCGGCATCGGCCTTGCTGGAGGCGGTGCTGGCCTCGGCTTGCGCCTGCTGCACGGCTGCGTCCTTGTGGTGCAGTTCATCCATGAGTTGCTGAATTTGCTGCTGCTGCTGCGTAATGGCTGCCTGTTGCGAAGCGATGGCGTCCTTAAGGGCTTGCACATCAGCCGCGGTGACTGCTGGCGCCTTCGCTTTTTTGGACGGCGTGCTGGTCTGGCTCACCAGCCCGGTCGCTAGAACCAGAATTACACACAATGTCCATACGGACCTCATGGGAATCTCCTTGTTTTGGTTTCGGTAATAAATTTGCAATGCCTGGTACTGCGGTCCTACTTGACCTGCTTGATCGTTTCCTTCACCTTGGCCGCAACATTGTCGGGCAGCGGGGCGTAGTCGAGTGCCGTTGTCAACTTCTGGCCGTCGTTCGCCATCCAATTCAGGAAATCGGATAGAATTTTGCCCTTCGCCGGATCCTTCGATTGGACCGGGACCAGCAGCCAGGTGAAACTGGAAATCGGATACGCGTCCTTGCCGGGTGCATTGGTGATCGACACGCGGAAGTCAGCCGGCATCTTCGGCGCCGATGCGGCGGCAGCTGTCACCCCGTCCAGAGTTGCCTTTACGAACGCGCCCGAAGCATTCCGCACGCTGCCGTAAGAGATTTTGTTCTGCACGGCGTAGATCAGCTCGACGTAACCGATCGAACCGGGCAGGAGACGGATCGAACCTGCCACCCCTTCATTCCCTTTTCCACCCATTCCCTTGGGCCACTTCACCGAGGTGTTGGCGCCGACCTGGCTCTTCCAATCCGCACTGATCTTGGAAAGGTAGTCCGTCCAGATGAAGGTCGTGCCGCTGCCGTCGGAGCGGTGCACCACCACGATGTCCTGATTGGGAAACTTCACATCCGGATTCACCTTGGCGATTTCCGGATCATTCCAATTTGTGATTCTGCCCAGGAAGATGCCCGCCAGTATCTCCGGCGTGAACTTGAGCTCCCCGGTCACGCCGGGAATGTTATAAGCGGGCACGTCCGCTCCAAGAACGGTCGGAATATTGAGAACCTTGGTCTTCAGCTTCCCTTCCGCATCCTTGATCTGTTCATCGGTCATCGGCATGTCGCTGGCACCGAATTCAACGGTCCCTTCGGTAAACTGGCGAATACCGCCGCCGCTGCCAATGGACTGGTAATTGATCTCAACGTCGGGATGGAGCTTGTGGTATTCGTTGAACCACTTGGAGTACATCGGGTTAGGAAAGGTCGCACCCGCTCCCGTCAGCTTCGACTGGCCGAGCACCGGCAACACCATGAGAACGCACACCAATAGCAGCACGATTTTTCTCACTCGACCGTTCCTCCCTCTTAAGACGTGATAGATGTCCTCGTTTCTATCGGCACTGTGTTACAAGACGGTTACAAACGAGTGAATTTCTGGTGAATGCCAACTGGGGGAAACAAGTTGAGAGGCCGGAGGTTTTACTCTAGCGGCCGCTGTGCAAGCGGCCGATCTCATTGGCGAACAGCGGATTGCCGGGATATTCACTGCGCAGGCCGCGAAGCAACTCCAGGGCACGCGGCTTATCTTTTTCGCGGACGTAGGCGATGGCGAGCAGGATGCGCGCAAACGGAGCGAGATAGTGCCCGTGCTGCGCCGTCATCTGCAGATCGGCGATGCCTTCCTGCTTGTCCGACGGCAAGCCTCCGAGCCGAAGGATCCAGCGCACCGGCGCCACCATGCTGCCGATGATGTACTTGCTGAAGCCGGTGGCGACCAGCGCGTCGTAGCAGTCGTGGCACACTGCCAGCAGTTGCTGAGCGGAATTGGATGCTACCTTGGTGAAGTGGAGCGAGGCAAAGTTGCGTTTCTCGATCAACGCGGCGTAGTCGGCTTGCAAGCCGGCCGAGAGAGTGAGGGCGAACAGCGCGTCACGGTCTTTCGCGTCGAGCGCCAGCCGCCGGTGCGCCAGAGTGTCCGCGCGCGCAATGGTCGACTGAAAGCGATCGCGCACGGCAGGGTCCGCTTTCATTTTCGAGCGCGCCACAAATTCTTCATCACTTTCGTAGAACTGCGACTCCAGGACTCCCAGCCGGTTGAATTCGGAAAACAACAGACCGGCCGCTTCGCTCACCGGGCCCAAGGGATCGTCGGGGTGCAGGCGCTGCCATGCCTCGAAGTCCTGCTGCGCCGCCGCAAAATCGAGGTTGTAAAGACCCTGGAAACCGTGCTCGAGCGGCGACATGCCGGCGGCGGGCTTCGGCGGAACTTCCGCGAGCGCGGCAACGGCCGTAGCCAGCGCGATCCACAATATTGTGAAATTCAGCTGCAATCCGGCATCCATGATAAGTGCTAAGTTGGACGTATCTGCCAGCTATTATCCGGAAGTTGAGCGGCTAGCCATCCTGGCCATGGATTGGATGCGAGCGGGCGGGGCGCGGGGATGCCGGCTTGTCAAACTCCTGTAAAATCGACCGCGGATTCCAGGTGGCCCGGGAAGGTTGTTCATGAGCGACTCAATCCGCTACGCGCCCGGCTGGCCGGGAATTCCACCGCGCTGGACCTCTTCGGCGAAGACCGGTGTCGGCACCGCGTTGAACCAGCACAGCAAAGTGTGGTTCACGATCAGTCACGGCATTCTCAACGAAATCTACTTCCCGCGCGTGGACCAGGCCTGCACGCGCGACATGGGCTTCATCGTGACCAGTGGCCGGGATTTTTTCTCCGAAGAAAAGCGGCATTGTGCGTTCGAGAATCGTCCGTGCGAACCCGGCATCCCGGCGTACGAATTAATCAACACCTGCAACAGCGGACGCTACCGGATTCATAAAGAGGTCTTCACCGATCCCTACCGCCACGTGGTGATGCAGAAAGTCCGGTTCGAAGCGCTGGTCGGGACGCTCGCGGACTATCGCCTCTATGCTCTCCTGTCGCCGCACCTGGCCAACTGGGGGAAGGGCAACACAGGATGGACGGGCGACTACAAGGGCGTGCCGATGTTCTTCGCCGAGCGCGACGGCGTCGCCCTGAGCCTGGCCTCTTCGACTCCGTGGGCAAAAATGTCCGTGGGATTTGTGGGCGCCTCCGACGGCTGGCAAGACCTGTCGGAGCATTTCCAGATGGAGTGGATTTACGACCGCGCCGAGAACGGCAACATTGCCTTCACCGGGGAGATCGACCTGGCGGCCTGCGGCGGCGAATTTCTGCTGGCTCTGGGCTTTGGCGGAATGTGGACCGAGGCCGGGCAACAGGCCCGGTCTTCCCTGCTTGAGGACTATGGCGAAGTGCTCCAGCATTACACCGCGCAGTGGAGAACCTGGCAGGCACAGCTGCTTCCGCTCGATCAGCCGCCGCGGCAATGCGATCTTTATCGCGCGTCGACATCGGTGCTGCGCACCCACGAGTCCAAGGATTTTCTGGGCGGCATCATCGCCAGCCTTTCGATCCCCTGGGGATTCAATAAAGGCGACGAAGACCTGGGCGGCTACCACCTGGTGTGGCCGCGCGATCTGGTGGAGACGGCCGGAGCGCTGGTGGCGGCCGGAGCCCTGACCGACGCCCTGCGCGTGCTGCGCTACCTCGAGGCCACGCAGGAAGCGGCCGGCAACTGGGCCCAAAACCTGTGGCTCGACGGCCGCCCTTACTGGAGCGGCATTCAGATGGACGAAACCGCGTTCCCCATCCTGCTGGTGGATCTCTTGCGCCGCGAATCGCCCGACTCGCTCGGAAAGCTTGATCGCTGGTGGCCGATGGTGCGCCAGGCAGCCAGCTTCATCCTGCGCAACGGACCGGTGACCCAGCAGGATCGCTGGGAAGAAGATGCCGGCTATTCGCCGTTCACGCTGGCGGCAGAGATTTCTGCCCTGCTGGCGGCGGGCGACATTGCCGATTTGACCGGACATGCGGACCAGGCGCAGATCATGCGCGATTCCGCCGACGCATGGAACGACAACATCGAGCGCTGGACCTACGCCACGGGCACCGATCTCGCGCAAAAGCTTGGCATCGAGGGCTATTACGTGCGCATCTCCCCGGCGCAGAGCGACGGCGCCGCAGCCTCGCCGTTACAGGGATGGGTGCCCATCAAGAACCGTCCTCCCGGACAGGATGGCGATCGCGCCGACCACATCATCAGTCCCGACGCGCTGGCGCTGGTGCGCTTCGGATTGCGTGCTCCCGATGATCCCCGCATCCTGAATACACTTCGCGTCATTGACGCTCTGTTGAGCGTACAACTGCCGCAGGGGCCCTGCTGGTATCGCTACAACGGCGATGGCTACGGTGAGCACAAAGACGGATCGGCGTTCGACGGCACCGGCATCGGACGCCCCTGGCCCTTGCTGGCCGGAGAGCGCGCGCATTACTGCCTGGCAGCGGGCCACCGCGACGAGGCCGAAGCCTTGCTGACGGTGATGGAAAACTCTCCCGCGGGTCAGGCCCGGGCGCTGCCCGAGCAGGTCTGGGATTCGTCGGATATTCCTGCTCTGGAATTGTTCCGCGGCAAACCGACGGGATCAGCCTGTCCGCTGGTGTGGGCGCACTCGGAGTATGTCAAGCTGCGGCGCTCGATCCGCGACGGCAAGATCTTCGATCAGCCGCCCCAGACGGTCCAGCGGTACCTGGTCGACAAGTACAAACGCCAGATCTTTGGCTGGAGATTCAACAACAAAACGCGCTCGATCCCGCGGGGAAAGACGCTGCGCTTGATCCTTCTCTCTCCTGCGCGGGTGCATTGGAGCGTCGACGGATGGAAAACTTCGCACGACACCACCACGCGCGATACCGGCCTCAGCATCCACATTCTCGACCTGCCCACGGCATCCCTGCCGCCCGGCGGGCAGGCGACTTTCACTTTTCTGTGGACCCAGGAGAATCGCTGGGAAGGAACGGATTTCACCGTCTTGATCGAGTTGCAGGAGCGCTAGATTGCGGAAATCAATATGTAGGGACAGCCGCCCTCGGCTGTCCGCGGAGCGAAGCTCCGCTTGGCCTTGTTGCGATCGTAAGGTTGAAGAGAGCAGGCTCCGCTTGGTCTTGTTGCGATCGTAAGGTTGAGTCTGAAGCGACCGACAGCAGGCGAGCTTCGCCCGCCGGACAGCCGAGGGCGGCTGTCCCTACATGCCATTGACATGTGGTACACATGAAAATATGCTGTACACATGTCCAAGATGATCCAGCTTCGCAACGTGCCCGACGCCCTGCACCGTAGCCTGAAGGCGCGAGCCGCCCTGGCGGGGATGTCGCTCTCCGACTACCTGCTGGCGGAAATTCGAGAAATCGCGGAGCGCCCCACGCTGGCGGAAATGCGGGAGCGCCTGCATGAGCGTAAACCTGTTGCGCTGCGGCTCGACACGGCGCGCATGGTCCGCGAAGAACGCGACGCGCGATGATCGTACTGGACGCGTCCGCGGCCCTCGATTGGCTCCTGCAGACCGCGGCGGGGCAACTCATTGAACAGCGAATCTACTCACGCAGGGAGTCTCTGCACGCTCCGCATTTATTGGATCTCGAGGTCGCGCAGGTGCTGCGCCGGCTGGTGCGCGAGGGAGCGCTCTCCGCAGGCCGCGCGGAGGAAGCCATTCACGATCTGTTAGACCTGCGAATCGCGCGCTATCCACACTTCGTGCTGCTGCCGCGGATCTGCCACCACCGCAACAATCTATCGGCGTACGATGCCGCTTATGTGGCGCTGGCCGAACAACTCGACGCCCCACTGGTGACGCGGGATGCCCGCCTCGCCGCCGCTTCCGGCCACCGAGCACAGGTTGAGGTGTATTAATGCCCGGAACATGCAGGGACAGCCGCCCTCGGCTGTCCGCGGAGCGAAGCTCCGCCGGTTTGTCGCGATTACCAGGTTGAAATCTGACGCGGCCGAGAGCAGGCGAGCTTCGCTCGCCGGACAGCGAGGGCGGCAGTCCCTACATGGCCACGGCTATTCCTCCACGCTGGTGTAGCAGAGCTCGACGACCGTGCAGTCGTCGTTCAGCGGATTGCCGGCGCAGAATTCCGAGACTGCCGAAAAGATTCCTTCCAGCGTGGGGGACTTCGCCGCGGCCGCCTCCAGCCGCGAATCTTCGAAGAAGTCTCCCATCGCGTTCTCGGCTTCGGTGACGCCGTCGGTCACGATGATGAAGCGATCGCCGGATTTCATCTGGCAGCTGGCACTTTCAAAAGTGGCATCGGCCAGCAAACCGACGGGCACATTGCCGGCCGGCGGGCGCATCACTTCGCCCTTGCAGACCAGCAGCGGAAGCACGTGGCCGCAGTTGACATACTCCAGTTCGCCGTCGCGCCGCAAGCGGGCCAGAAGCAGGGTCGCGTATTTCTCGCCGCCCATTTTTTCCGCGAAAAAGTGGTTCACCGCAGCGACTACGTCCCGCAGCGACATACCGGTTGTGAGGTGCGAGTAGATCATCCCCTGCAGCGTCGAAGCCAGCAGCGCGGCAGAGACGCCCTTGCCGCTCACGTCGGCCAGCACCACGGCCAGGCCCTCCTTGGTGAGGACTGCGTCGAAAAAGTCGCCGCCGATTTCCTT
>Ga0209698_10007071_pt1 | contig 11830 bp, 8 predicted proteins | sample LitLauG_LLR_2012_FD_187203 | JGI IMG/M metagenome (GOLD analysis project Ga0209698, IMG submission 187203) | Freshwater sediment microbial communities from Pennsylvania, USA - Little Laurel Run_MetaG_LLR_2012 (SPAdes) (version 2) | ecosystem: Environmental > Aquatic > Freshwater > Creek >... | reverse complement strand
GGCGAATCGTTCGATCTCGACAACCTGCTCGGGCACCTGAACACCGTCGGCTACGCTTCCGCCGATGTGGTCGAAATGCCCGGCCAGTACGCCCTGCGCGGCGGCATCCTCGACGTGTACTCGCCCGAGGCGGAGCGGCCGGTGCGCATCGAGTTCTTCGGCGATGAAGTCGATTCCATCCGCCGCTTTGATCCGACTTCGCAGCGCTCTTCCAACCCGATCGACGAGGCGTTGCTGTTGCCGCTGACGGAAACCCCGGTGACAGATCAGCTTCTCGGCGCGATTCACGCACGCCTTTCCGGCAAACGAATCGCAGGAACCACCGAGGAAATCGTTGAAGCGGCGGTCCGCTCTGGCGGAGTCACCGTGTTTCCCGGATGGGAGTTCTATGCGCCCGTTGCCGGCGCCGATCGCACGGTCTTCGACTTGCTGCCACGTGCTGCTGTACTGCTCGACGAGCCGGATCTTCTGCGCAGCGAGTTCGACCGCTTCTGGACGCGCGTGGAAGAGGCGCACGAGCGCAGCGGCGTGGGAAACCTTGTCAGGCCGAACGATTTGTATCTGCCGCCGGAGGGCTGGTGGGAGAAAGTCGCCGGGCTGACGGGAGCGGATGTCGAGCACCTTGGCATCACGCAAAGCGAAGAGGACAGTTCACTGTCCATCCTGACGCAGCCCACCCCGCGCTTCCACGGCGCGGTTCCGGCGATGCTCGACGAAGTAAAGAAGCTCACCACGGCCGGGAACCAGGTTTTGTTCTCCGTACCGAACACCGGTGAAGTCGAACGGCTCGCCGACATCTTCACCGAGTACAACGTCAGCTTCCGACTCGGAAGCCGCACCCGCGGAGGCGAGAGCTACGCTGACGAAACCAGCTACTTCGCCGGAGAGGTTAACACGACAACTCTCGCGAAAGGCTACGTGCCTGACGGCGTCGTCTTCCCGGATGCTCACCTCGCCATCTTCGGCGCGCGTGATCTGTTCGATGAATCCGACACCGTGGCGTCGCGCCCGCAGCGCCAGAGATCGAAGGTCTCGGCATTTCTTTCCGACTTCCGTGACCTGCAGGTAGCAGACTACGTTGTCCACGTCGAGCACGGGATCGGCCAGTATCAAGGGCTGAAGGAAATCAATCAGGGCGACGGCAACGCCGAGTTCATGCTGCTGGAATACGCGGAAGGCGCGCGGCTGTATGTTCCCCTGACTCGCCTCGACCTGATCCAGAAATACCGTTCTTCGGAAGGGGCCAAGCCAGCTCTCAGTCATCTGGGAACGCAGGCCTGGGCGAAGACCAAGGCGCGCGTGCGTAAGGCCATGAAGGACATGACCGAGGAGCTGCTCAAGCTCTATGCGCAGCGCAAGATGGCGCAAGGCCACTCCTTTGCCGCGGGAAACGAATTTGTCCGCGAGTTCGAAGATTCGTTCGAGTTCAATGAGACTGAAGACCAGGCGCAAGCCATCGCCGACGTGATGCGCGACATGGAATCGACGCTGCCCATGGACCGGCTGCTCTGCGGCGATGTCGGGTACGGAAAGACGGAAGTCGCGATGCGCGCGGCGTTCAAGGCCGTCAGCGACAACAAGCAGGTTGCGGTGCTTGCCCCAACTACTGTTCTTGCATTTCAACATTTCGAGACCTTCAAGCAGCGCTTCGCTCCGTTCCCGGTAACGATCGAGATGATCAGCCGCTTCCGCAATCCCAAACAGCAGAAAGAAATTCTGCAGAAGACGGAAGCCGGGAAGATTGACGTCCTGATCGGCACGCATCGCATTCTGTCGAAGGATCTGAAATTCGCCGACCTCGGCCTGCTGATCGTCGACGAAGAGCAACGCTTCGGCGTGCGTCATAAAGAACGCATCAAGCAGATGCGCAAGCAGGTCGACGTGCTGACGATGTCGGCGACGCCCATCCCGCGCACGCTGCACATGTCGCTGGTCGGGCTACGCGACATGAGCGTGATCGAGACGCCGCCCAAAGACCGCATGGCGATTCAAACCGTCGTAGCAAGTTGGGACGACAAGCTGATCCAATCCGCGATCGAGCAGGAGCTTGAGCGCGGAGGGCAGGTTTATTTCGTCCACAACCGCGTGGAGAGCATCTGGGAGATCGCCGCCAAACTTCAGGAACTCGTGCCGAAAGCCCGCATTATCGTCGGCCATGGACAGATGGGCGAAGCCGAACTCGAGAAAGTGATGCTGACGTTCATGCATCACGAGGCCGACATTCTCGTAGCCACGACGATTATCGAAAACGGCCTCGACATTCCGCTCTGTAATACGATCCTGATCAACCGCGCCGATCGTTTGGGATTGTCAGAGCTGTACCAGCTCCGTGGACGAGTCGGCCGCTCGAATCGCCGCGCCTATGCCTATCTGATGATCCCGCGCGAAGTCGAGCTCACGCCCATCGCCCGCCGTAGGCTGGCTGCGTTGAAAGAATTTTCCGACCTGGGCGCGGGATTCAAAATCGCCGCCCTCGACCTCGAACTTCGTGGCGCCGGCAATCTCCTTGGCGGCGAGCAGAGTGGACACATTGAGGCGATCGGATTCGAACTCTACACCCAGATGCTCGACCGCGCCATTCGCGAGATGAAGGGCGAAGCTGCTCCCGACGAGGCTGAAACTCAGCTTAATCTCGGCCTCAACATCCGCATCCCGGCAGAGTACATTCCGGAAGAAAACCAGCGCCTCAGAATGTACAAGCGTGTGGCCGGGGTGGAAACCGACTCGCAGCTTACCGACGTTGCCGCCGAGTTGCAGGACCGCTATGGGGAGCCGCCTCAGGCTGTCCGCAATCTGCTCGAGTATGCTGCTCTCAAACTGCTGTGCCTTCGTGTCGGGGTGAATGCCATCGACCGTAAGCGCGACACGGTCAGTTTCAAGTTCCGGCAGAATGCCGCCGTTGATCCCGAGCAACTCGCCCGCTTCGTCTCAGCGCAGAAAGGAGCGCAGTTCACTCCTGACGGGATGCTGAGGTTCGCCCTGAAGCCCGCCGCCGCCGACGAGGTTCTGCGAGCCCTGCGAGCGATTTTGGACCAGTTATCGGTGGAGAAAGCCTCTTCCGAGGCCCGCTAGCCCGCAGCCACGGCTGTCAGAAGATCCGACGCTAAAGTTGCTGTACTTCCGCGCCCAGCACCCCTGTCCACTAGTCCCTTCCCAACGGAGCTTGTTCCATTTACGATAAGGCCACTTGAGTCAGGGTGTACGACTGTTTCAGCTGGCTGGGGTTTTGGCGCGCATCGTGCAGAGTCATCCCCGTACGTTGCCGCATCCAACGAGTATTGAGTGAATTCGAGAGAGGGCCGTCCAGTTTCCTGGACGCCGTTCATTTCTTTTTGAACTGCAGATGCTGTTGATGGCCGAGGAAGAGAGCTATGAACATTCCCGCGAGAGCCATAACCATTCCCGATGAAAAGTTCTATCGCGCACAGATCACCAAGCGGGTCGACTTCGCACCCGATCTATGGATGTTCCGCATCCGTAGCGGAGGCGAATTTAACTTCGTTCCCGGGCAGTACGCGACGCTGGGAGTCGAGAACAACGGAAAGCGCGTCGAGCGTCCCTACTCGATCGCCTCGTCACCCTCGGAAGATGAAGTGGAGTTCTTTTTTGAACTGGTGCCTGAAGGAGCACTCACGCCCCTGCTGCACAAAATGCAGCCCGGCGATCAACTCCTCATGCGCAAATCTCCCAAAGGAAAGTTCTCGCTCGACACGGCGAACGGACGGAACAATCACCTGCTCATTTCGACCGTCACTGGCGTCGCGCCGTTCGTGAGCTACGTCCGCACGTTGTCGAAGGAGTGGAAAGAAGGCCGCTTCGACGGCTCCCACAAACTCTACCTGCTCAACGGCGCCAGCCGCCCATGGGAGTTCGGGTACAAAGACGAACTCATGCAGTTCGACAAGGAACTGCCGTGGTTCAAGTATGTGCCCACAGTCAGTCGCCCGTGGGATCACGAAGACTGGTCTGGCGAGATCGGACGCGCCGACGACATCCTGCGCAAGTACGCTGATCACTGGGAACTCGATGCGACTAACACCGTTGCGTACATCTGTGGACATCCAGAGATGATCGAACACAGCAAAGCCATCCTGAAGCGTCGCGGCTTCATTGAAAAAGGATCGGTGAAGGAAGAAGTCTACTGGATCCCGGCGAAGTCTTAACCACCGAGCGCACGGAGGTTCATAGAGGAACCCGGTGTACCCCTGTGTCCTCTGTGGTGAGTTTTCCTAGCTTTCCGCGGGCACGAAGAAGACCAGCACCGACAACTCCTCGGTAATGTCGTAGAAGCGATGCGCCACTTCAGCAGCGACGAAGAGCACGCTGCCCGCCGAGACTTCCGCGTCTTCATCGCCTGCGCGAAAGCGCGCCCGGCCACGAATCACGTAGTACATCTCGTCTTCGCGATGAGGCTTCTGAGGATCGGTGGCTCCCGCGGGCAGCACGTATAATCCGGCACTCATCGCAGGAACGCGCAGGAACTCACGATAGAGGTTGCCGGTCTGGGCTCGCTCCCGATCGATGTCGTCGACCTTGAAGGAACTCGCTTTCACGCCAGGATTCCCCCGAAGACCAATTCCGTGAACTGCGGAACCAGGTTGTGCGCCTGCAGGCTGCCCTCGGGCTTGTACCACTGGTAGATCCAGTTGATCATGCCGAGCAGCGCAAACGCCGCCGCGCGCGGGCTGACCGAACCTTTACCCTGACGCACGCGCTGCACCTCGGCCATCAGGCCTTCCACGAAGTGGATGTAATCTTTCTTGCGCGTGTTGATGCGCCGGCGCAGGGTCGGGGGCAGGGGATGGTTCTCGTGCAGCATGACGGTGATCTCGCGGTCCTGCGGGCTAAGCACGACTTCGATGTGCAGGCGGATCAGCGCGCGCAACCGCGCTTCCGGATCGGCAATGCCGCGCACCGGAGCCAGTACGCGGTCTTCGGTGATCTCCATGGCATGGTTCACGATCTCGAACAGGATCTCGTCCTTGCTCTGGAAATGATGATATAGGCCGCCCTTGCTGAGTTTCAGCGCCGCCGCGACGTCGTTCATCGAAGTGGCATCGTAGCCTCGCTGCTGAAACAACCGGGCCGCCGTGCGCAGGATTTCCTGCCGGGAATCAACCAGAGTGTCGCGAGCCATCGCGTGTCATGGTAAACAGTTGCGGCCCGGATTGCCAGTTCGCGCCGTGCAGACTCATGTGGGGACAGCCGCCCTCGGCTGTCCGCGGAGCGAAGCTCCGCGGCCTCGATCGGGTCTCAGTACGAAGGAAAATCTTTTCCGCTCGCTTCGCTCGCTGGACAGCCGAGGCGGCTGTCCCCACGTGATCCTCGCCATTTCCTCTAGCGCTGATACACCGTCGGGATGAAGTTCTGATCTTCAATCGGCGGGCGGATGTACCTGGTCTTGTCCAGCGCTGGCAGCTTGACCGGTTCCGGGGTGAGGTCTTCGTAGGGGATCAGAGAGAGCAGGTGTCGAATGACATTCAGGCGGGCGCATTTCTTGTCTTCGGCATTGACCACGTACCAGGGCGCCTGCTTGATGTCGGTAACGGCAAACATTTCGTCTTTGGCGCGGGAATACTCGGCCCACCGCGCCCGGGATTGCAAGTCCATCCCGCTGAGTTTCCAGCGCTTGGTTACATCTTTCATGCGGTCCTGAAAGCGACGCTCCTGCTCTTCATCGCTCACCGAGAACCAATATTTGACCAGTACGATTCCGGCGCGCACCAGCATCCGTTCGAATTCCGGACAGCTGTGCAGGAATTCCATGTACTCCGACTCGGTGCAGAATCCCATGACGCGCTCAACACCGGCCCGGTTGTACCAACTGCGGTCAAACAGCACCAACTCACCCGCTGCGGGCAGGTGGGCCACATAGCGCTGGAAATACCACTGCGTCTTCTCGCGCTCGGTGGGCGTACCCAGCGCGACGACCCGGCAAACGCGGGGATTCAGGCTTTCGGTGATGCGCTTGATGGCGCCGCCCTTGCCGGCGGCATCCCGGCCTTCAAAGAGCACGACGACTTTGAGGCCCGACTGGCGGATCCATTCCTGCAATTTCACCAGTTCAATCTGCAGGCGCCGCAGTTCGCGGTCATAGTCGCAGTCCTTGCCCAGCAGCAGTGGCTTCAGAGTCTTGACTGCGGGTTGCAGGCGGTCTAGTTTTGCCGACGACAGTATTGCGGTCCCATTCGTGTTCCCGTGTTTGATCTGATCTTTGCCCATATTTTGCCTTCTCGCGCGCACAATACTCGCTTTTGGGGCGTTTTGCGAGCCCTCTTGTATCCCATCGGAAGAGAGAGGGCAGTTCTTCAATGTGGCGGCGGGAACCCGAAAATTGCGCCGGGCTTCGCCCAGGCTTGGACGGCCGAGGCGACCGTCGCCACATGAGCCGTGCCTGCGGACCAAAGTTAGGGATTGACAGCGGACTAGCGCGACAAGTAGCATAATGGGACCGACCGACCGGTCGGTTTGCGGGAGCCGTTTCAATCCCCCGGGAGCATTCGTTGTTTTCGCCTCCCCTGTCGCAAATGAGAGGAGCACGATGGCGGTTACTATTTTCTATGAACGGGACGCGCGGCCCGAATCCCTGAAGGGCAAAACTATCGCGATCATTGGCTATGGGAGTCAGGGACACGCGCAGGCCCAGAATCTCCGCGACAGCGGACACAAAGTCATCGTCGGCCTCGATCCTTCCCGCAAGAGCGCCCAACAAGCGCGCGCCGACGGCATGGTGGTTGTGGCCCCGGACGAGGCCGCCAAGCGCGCCGACTGGATTCACATTCTAACGCCCGACGAAACCCAGGCGGAGATGTACGACCAGCTCATAAAACCCTATCTGCATCCCGGAAAGGTTCTCGGCTTCTCGCACGGCTTCAGCATTCACTTCAAGGCGATCGTTCCGCCCACCGACGTGGACGTGGTGATGATCGCGCCCAAGAGCCCCGGCCACCTGGTCCGCCGCGTGTACACCGAGGGACGCGGAGTCCCGTCATTGATCGCGATCCAGCAGGATGCCAGCGGCCACGCTCACGAACTTGCGCTGGCTTATGCCCACGGCATTGGCTCAACCCGCGCCGGCGTTCTGCAGACAACATTCAGGGAAGAAACCGAGAGCGATCTGTTCGGCGAGCAGGCAGTTCTGTGCGGCGGACTTACGTCCCTCATCAAGAAGGGATTCGAAACTCTGGTCGAAGCGGGCTACGCCCCGGAGATCGCCTACTTCGAGTGTCTGCATGAAGTGAAGCTGATCGTCGACCTGATCTACGAAGGTGGATTGGCGCGCATGCGTTATTCGATCTCGAACACGGCCGAGTACGGCGACCTCACCCGCGGAGAGCAGGTGGTGGGCGACGCGACCCGTCAGGCGATGAAGAAGACACTGGCGGACATTCAGTCCGGCAAGTTCGCTCAGGAGTGGATTGCGGAAAACAAGGCCGGCTGCCCCAACTTCAACAAGCTGCGTGAAGCAGAGATACAGCACCCGATCGAGATCATCGGCGCACAGCTGCGCGCCATGATGAGCTGGCTGCCCAAGGAAGGCAAGAAGCAGGCTTCTCCGCAGGATCCCACAAAACAGGTGGTGAATGCTTAAGGGAGCCGACATCGTTCTGCAGTGCTTGCGTGCCGAGGGCGTCGACCTCGTCTTCGGGTACCCAGGCGGGGCGATCATGCCGTTGTATGACGCGCTCGATGGCAGCGGAGTACGGCATATCCTGACCCGGCACGAGCAGGGCGCGGTATTCGCGGCAGAAGGCTACGCACGGGTTACGGGCAAGGTTGGCGTCGCCATGGCCACCAGCGGTCCCGGAGCGACGAACCTGGTTACCGGCATCGCCGACGCGAAAATGGACTCAGTTCCTCTCGTCTGCATCACAGGCCAAGTGCGTAGCGCGCTGATCGGCACGGATGCCTTTCAGGAAACGGATGTATTCGGTGTGACGTTGTCACTTACGAAGTGGAGCCGCCTGGTCCGCACCATCGACGAAATTCCGGAAGCGATCGCCGAAGGGTTTCACTGGGCGCGCAGCGGACGTCCCGGGCCGGTGGTGATCGACATTCCCACCGACATGCTGAAGGCGAAGCAGGAATTCTCCGGGCCCGTGAAATTCACGCCGCACGCGCGCCCGGCCGACGCCAAGGCCGACGGCGGATTCACCGACACGATCGTCGCCCTGCTACAGCAATCGTCAAAGCCTGTGGCGCTGGTGGGAGCCGGGGCCAAGATTTCCGGCGCAATTCCCGAACTGCGGCGGCTGCTTGATCATTTGAACATTCCGACGTTCGCTACCGTTCATGGATTGGGCGCAGTCCCACAGCAGGCTGCTTATTACCTCGGCATGGTCGGTATGCACGGCACGCGCGCCGCGAATACGGCTCTGCACGAAACCGATCTGTTGCTGGTGTTCGGAGCACGTCTCGACGACCGCGTCACCGGCGATCCCTCACGGTTCGCTCCGCACGCCAAGATCGTTCACTTTGAAATTGATCCCGCGCAACTGGATCGCGTGCGCCCGTGCAATCTGCCTGTCATCGGAAATCTGGCCGACACGATTCCCGCGTTCGACGCGGAACTTCGCCGACACGCCCTGCCTGATTTCGCGGCTTGGCGCTCCGTTGCCTGCGGACCCGAGCGCGCGGAGCTCGATCCGCGCGGTCTGGCGCAGCCGACCATTCGCTTTCTAGACGAACTCTTCGGCCGTCTGCCCAAAGACAGCGTGATTCTCGCCGATGTAGGCCAGCACCAGATGTGGGCCGCGCAGCGCTATCACGCGGACTCTCCGCGGGGTTTCATCACTTCTGGGGGGCTCGGCGCGATGGGTTTCGCTCTTCCGGCGGCGGTCGGCGTGCAGCTTGCCAAGCCCGACACCTGCGTCCTGTGCGTTTCCGGCGATGGCGGCTTCCAGATGAACATCCAGGAACTGGCGACCGTCCACCGTCTCGGCCTGCCGATCAAGATGGTCATCATCGACAACAAATATCTCGGCATGGTGCGCCAGTGGCAGCAACTCTTCTACGAGCGTAACTATGCCGAGACTGACCTGAGCGATAACCCTGACTTTGTCGATATCGCGAAGGCCTACAAGATTCACAGCTTCCGGGTTAAGGAAGATGTGATGCGCGAGTTTCCCGTATCGCAGGAGACTGGCGATCAGATTGACCGCTTCCTGCATTCGCCGGAACCGGAGTTGCTGGTGTTTGACTGTGCCCCTGAGGCCAACGTTTTCCCAATGGTCCCGGCCGGCGCCGCACTGTCAGAGATGTTGCTGGAAGAAGAGCCGACGCAGTAGACGCAAGCCGCGGCCAGGATGGCCGCGGGACAGCCGGCGAGACGCCGGCGCTACAACGGGGACGAACAACATGAACGCTTTCCAGATCCGCTACCGCAACACACAGGGAACTCTGATGCGCATCATGAACGCGGTCTCGCGCCGTGCACTAGATCTGCATTACGTGCATGCTGAGGCCGCCGAACACGACCATCAGGTCACGCTGGTGCTCGAGGTGAATCAGAAGCAGGTCGGGCAGCTTTATCGTGAGTGGTATGCGATTGCGGACGTGATTCATGCCGGTTCCGGACCGGCGCAGGCCACCGAGTGGAATTCGCCCCACCCTCCGGCGGGTGTGACCATCGATGAACCGCGCCCGGCTGCCCGCGCGTAACCATTCGAGTTTTTGATTGGGCAAGCATGACGATCCCTGGGCAGCGTCATGCATTTGGGGGAACCTGCGGCAAGCGGGTTCCCCGTTTTTCGTTGAGCGAGAAAAAGCTTGAACCACAAAGGGCACCCTTCGACAACGCTCAGGGCAGGCTGCGTCACACGAAGGAAAATCGTGATGCGGAAATCCTTCGTGTACCTTCGTGTCCTTAGTGGTTTATGCTCTTGTATTCTTACCGTACGGGTCTTCTAACTATGGATCTCAAACACATCAGTCGTGGAATTACTGAAGGCCGCGATCGAGCCGGCGCTCGCTCGATGTTCAAGGCCGTGGGATACACCGATGCCGACCTCAGCCGCCCGCTGATCGGCGTGGCCAATACCTGGATCGAAACCATGCCGTGCAACTTCCACCTGCGGCGCCTCTCGGCCAAGGTGAAGGAAGGCATTCGCGAAGGCGGCGGCACGCCGATGGAATTCAACACCATCGCGATCTCCGACGGCGAGACCATGGGCACCGAGGGCATGCGCGCGTCGCTGGTGAGCCGCGAGGTAATCGCTGACTCCATCGAACTGGTCTGCCGCGGGCAGATGTTCGACGCGGTCGTGTGCGTAGTCGGCTGCGACAAGACGATTCCTGCTGCGGCCATGGCTCTGGCCCGCATGAACCTTCCAGGGGTAGTGCTCTACGGCGGCACGATCGCCCCGGGCAACTATCGCGGCAAAGACGTCACCATCCAAGACGTTTATGAAGCGATCGGCGCAAATGTCGCCGGCAAGATGAGCGACCAAGAATTGAAGGAATTGGAGGATGTCGCCTGCCCGGCAGCCGGTGCTTGCGGCGGCCAGTACACGGCCAACACCATGTCCACCGTGATGGAGATGATTGGCCTTTCGCCCATGGGTTTCAACAGCGTTCCTGCCATGGATCCGCAGAAAGATCAGATCTCGTTCGAGTGCGGCAAGCTGGTGATGAACGTCCTGCAGAAAGGCTTGAAGCCGCGTGACATTCTGACGCGCAAAGCGTTCGAGAATGCAATTGCCTCGGTTGCGGCTACCGGCGGGTCGACCAATTCCGTGTTGCATCTGCTGGCCATCGCGCGGGAAGCTGGCGTCGATCTCGACATGGAAGATTTCCAGACGGTGAGCGAGCGCACGCCGCTGCTCGCCGATCTCAAGCCTTCCGGCAGATTCGTCGCCGCGGACATGCACCGCGCGGGCGGCATCGGCCTGCTGGCCAAACGGCTGATGAGCGGAAAGTATCTGCATGGTTCCGCCAAGACAGTGACCGGCCAGACGATCGCCGCCGAAGCCGAGAAGGCCACAGAGGCTCCGGGGCAGGAAGTGATCGCTTCGCTTGAGAAGCCGCTGAAGGCAACCGGCGGACTAGTGATTCTCAAAGGCAATCTCGCCCCCGAAGGATGCGTCATCAAGATCAGCGGCCACGAGCGGCTGGAGCATCGCGGTCCGGCGCGCGTGTTCGAATCCGAAGAAGACGCGATGGCCGCCGTCACGGCAAAGAAGATCAAAGCCGGTGACGTGGTGGTGATTCGAAACGAAGGGCCGAAGGGTGGTCCCGGCATGCGCGAGATGCTCGGCGTGACAGCGGCGATTGTGGGCGCAGGCCTTGGCGGCTCCGTGGCTCTCCTGACCGACGGACGCTTCAGCGGCGCCACTCGCGGCCTCATGGCTGGGCACGTTGCACCCGAAGCTGCCCTTGGCGGCCCGATCGCCGGTGTGCGCAATGGCGACATCATTCAGTTCGATGTGAAGAAGCGCGTGCTCAAAGTCGAAGTCACCGCCAAAGTCCTGCGCGCACGTTTGGCGAAGTGGAAAGCGCCGAAGCCGCCGTATTCCACCGGAGTATTCGCGAAGTACGCAGCTCTGGTCTGGTCGGCGTCGCAGGGAGCGATCACTAAACCCCGCTAGCCCCGGAGGGTTGTCATGCTGAGCGAAGAACGAGATCGCGAAGCGAACTCGTTCGTAGTCGAAGCATCCCTACCCATAGGCAAGTTCCGCAGGTAGGGATTCCGCGCTGCCGCTCGGAATGACACTCGAGGGGAATGGGCCTTTGGACGACCAGTTCCTAAACGATTTTCGCCGGAGGGTAACTGCTCCAGATCATCCCAACAGCCGCTCGATCTAGGTCGTGCCCGTAATCTTCTTCAGCGCTT
>Ga0209698_10007069_pt1 | contig 11831 bp, 7 predicted proteins | sample LitLauG_LLR_2012_FD_187203 | JGI IMG/M metagenome (GOLD analysis project Ga0209698, IMG submission 187203) | Freshwater sediment microbial communities from Pennsylvania, USA - Little Laurel Run_MetaG_LLR_2012 (SPAdes) (version 2) | ecosystem: Environmental > Aquatic > Freshwater > Creek >... | reverse complement strand
GTCCAGGCACAATTTCATGGCTTATCCTGTTATCTGACTTGCGATGTCGTGCCTCGGGGCCGACCACGCCCCAACTGGACACAGGTGTCCATTAATTGCAATATAGCAAATTCAGGCTGCGACGGCGCCGCGTTTGCGCTGCGGCCCGGGTTGCTACGCCCGGTCGCTTGACCGCGCCTCGAGCGTGCCGCACATCGGTTAAAGTCGCCACTCAGTTCGTCTTGATGAGGGGTGAAGAGGCATGCGACAGTCCATGGCAAAGCCTGAAGCGGCGACACTGGGGCGCCGTCAATTCATCTTTTCAGCATCCTTGACCGCCGGCGGCATGGCACTCGGCCTGTTCGCCGGCGAGGGTTTTGCCGATCCCTTCCCTTCGAAGCCATCGGAATCCGGGGGAGCTGCCGGCACGGAACTGTCCGCCTGGATTGAGATCGGGTCCGACAATACGGTGACCGTGCGCGGGCCCACCCCCGAGATCGGCAACGGTTCAATGACCCAGATGGCCATGACCATTGCCGAGGAGCTCGCCTGCGACTGGTCGCGCGTCAAGGTGGATTACGGCTCGGTGCAGCGCGATTACCTCGAGAAGGGCGTCTACAGCATCGGCTTCCAGCCCTTCTTCGGCGGACACAGCACGGAGAAGCCGCGCATGATCCACGGCCTGCAGCTGGGTGCCAGCGCGCGTGAGCGACTCAAGGCGGCCGCGGCCGCCCGGTGGAAGGTGCCGGCGGCCGAAATCGAGGCCCGGAACAGCGTACTCACCCACGCGCCGACCGGACGGCAGCTGCGCTATGGCGATGTGGCCGCGGCGGCGGCCCAGGTGACGCTGGCGGCGGAGCCGGCGCTGAAGGCACAGAGCGAGTGGACTTTCCTGGGCAAGGCATCGCCGGCCAAACTGCACATCCCGCAGGTCGTCACGGGCGCCGCGACCTTCGGCATCGATGTCAGGGTACCGGGGATGGTCCACGCTGCGTTGCGGCAGTCGCCGGTGCAGGGCGGTCAGTTGAAGAGCCATAAGCCCGAGGCCGTGCTCGGCATGCCGGGTGTGCGCGCCGTGGTGGTGGTGGATGCGTCCAAGACCAAGGGCCCGCCCCTGCCCAGCAAGGCGCCATGGGGGTCGGCCGACAATCGCGTGCAGAGCGCGGTCGCGGTCATCGCCGATCATTACTGGCAGGCACGGCAGGCCCTCGAAGCGCTCCCTGTCGAATGGGACAGCGGTCCGGGTGCGCATTGGGCGAGCGACGCGCAGGTCTATGGGGCCGCCCAGGCCCTGCTCGATGACGACAGCGGCAGGGTGCTGAAGAAGACCGGCGAGGTCACCGGCGTCACCGGCCGCAAGACCGTCGAGGGTGTGTATTCCACGCCCTACGCCGAAAACGCGATGATGGAACCGTTGAACGGTACGGCACTGGTCACGGCCGACCGCGTGGAGGTCTGGTGCCCGACCCAGGATCCGCTCCAGGCCTATTGGGTCACCATTGAAGAGACGGGCGTGCCGCCGGAAAAGGTGCAGATCCATCCGACCTTCGTCGGCGGCGGCTTCGGCCGCAGGACCCAGGCCGATGATGTGCGGATGGTGGTGGCGGTGGCCAAGGAGTTCCCCGGCGTCCCCGTCAAGACGATCTGGTCGCGCGAAGAATGCTTCCAGCAGGGCCGCTATCGAACGCCGATCGTCACGCGCTTCAAGGCGGTCCTGGGCGACGACGGCTATCCCCTGGCCGTGACTTCGCGCTGCAGCATGGTGGGCAGCCGGCCGCTGTTTCAGCTGACCTTCGGCTACGAGGACATGCCCTACTTTACGAGCGGCATCATCCCCAATGTTCATCTCTCCTCGACCCGGCTGCCGGTTCATGTCCTGAACGGCGCATACCGGGGTCCCTGCTACAACTCGCACGTCTTCCTGGTGGAAACCTTCATCGATGAGTGCGCGGTGGCGGCCGGCATCGACCCGCTCGAGTATCGGCTGCGCCTCGTTTCAAAATGGGATCAATCCTGGACGGACTGCCTGCGAGTGGCGGCGGCGGCGGCCGGCTGGGGGCAGCCCCTGGCCAGGGGCGAAGGCCGCGGCATTGCCATTTCAAGCTGGCCCCAGGCCACGCAGCACAAATTCGGATCGGTCGTCTGCACGGTGGCGCGCGTGAAGGTCAGCGCACGGGGCGAACTCACGGTCCAGCAACTCGATGTTGCCTGCGACTGCGGCAGCATGGCCAATCGCGATGCGGTGCGTGCACAGATCGAAGGCGGCACCCTGTTCGGGCTGAACATGACGCTGAACGAGCAGATGACGATCAAGGACGGCGCCATGGTCGAGCGCAATTTCGATCAATATCCCATGCTCCGCATGGCGGACCAGAAGCCGCCGGTCAATGTTCACTTCGAAGCGCTCTCCGGCGACGAGCGCTTCGCCATCATCGGGGAAGCACCGACCGGCCCGGTGGGGCCCGCCGTCGGCAACGCGATCTACCAGGCAACCGGCAAGCGCCTGCGCAGCACGCCGTTCAGGATTCACGACCTGAGCTGGACGTAGTCCCGGGGAGCCACCAGCCCGTCGCCGGCAGGTCCCCGCAAGCAGGGCGCCGTCAGCGGATGATGCGCGGATACTGAACGTGGGGCGCGACCTGAAACTGGTCGCGGCATGAAGGCGGCTGCTTGCCGCCCGCATCCTTGATGCCGTACTTGAGCGCCAGTTCCGCGCCGATCACGGTCTGGCCGCTCAGGTCCATCAGCTTCGGATCGTTGTACAGGGCCCAGACGAGGTGTCCGGTGAACTCCGTCGTCTCCAGCTGGAGATGGGCGAATTTGTCGGGCGCCGCCGCCATCATCGCCAGCAGCCGTTCGCTCATGAGCGCTCCCATCCAGATGGACACGGCCGCCACGTTGAAATCCTTCAGGTCCACCGCCATGTCCGCGGCAAACTTGTCCATGCTTGCCTTGTGTGCACCGTAGGCCGGACCGAAGATGTAGTGCACGGCGCCCGATGAAGACGTGAAGATCATGAGTCCGCGCCGCTGCTTCACCATCATCGGTGCCGCGTAATAGCTGGCCACATAGCTGCTGCGCAGCCCGACGTTGAGGGTATCGGCGACCGCCAGCGGCTTTTCCCAGAAATTGCCGGGTGCGCTGAGCTGATCATGGGTTGCGAACGCGTTGTTGACCAGGATATCGAGCCGGCCCTGCTCGCGTTGCACCTGATCGAAGAGACTCTTCACCTGCGCGTCGTCGCCATGGTCGACGCGTACGGCGATGCCCTTGCCGCCCGCCGCCGTGACGGCGTCCGCCGTTTCATAGATGGTTCCGGGGAACGAAGCTGCCCCGGTCTTCACCGACCGGCCCGTCACATACACGGTGCAGCCGTGGCTTCCGAGTGCGACCGCAATGCCTCGCCCCGCACCTCGACTGGCACCCGTGACGACGGCGACCGGCTTGCTGCTCATGTGTCCACTCCCGGGATTGACGGTTGAATGCAATGATCTGGTGTGCTGCGGCGCACGCGGCTCATCACGGCCTGCGCACTAGGCGGTCTTCGCACCGCTCGCTGCGCGATGAATCGCCGCACGAATACGCGGATAGGTGCCGCATCGGCAGATATTCGAGACGTGCGCGTCGATTTCATCATCGGTCGGCTTCTTGATCTGCCTGAGCATCGCCGCCGCCGCCATGAGCATGCCCGCCTGGCAGTAGCCGCATTGCGGCACGTTCATCTCCGTCCAGAGCTGCTGCAGCACGTGGTCGCCGTGCTCCGACAGGCCCTCGATCGTCGTCACGTGCGTGCCCTGGACCGCTTCGACCGGCAGCACGCACGAGCGTGTGGCTTCACCGTTCAGGTGCACGGTACATGCCCCGCACTGTGCGATTCCGCAGCCGAATTTCGTACCGGTCATGCCCAAATGGTCGCGCAGCACCCACAGCAGCGGCGTGCTCGGATCCACGTCCAGCGTGTGCCGCTTGCCGTTGACATGCAGAGTGATTTCGGACACGCGTTATTCCTGCGCCCGCCGGGCTGGAAAAGATGAAAAATGATGTTACTGCAACGATACAGGGCTGTCTATTAACGCAGCGCGGCGGCGCTCAGTTGCCCTTGCGCTGCTGGCGCAGCACATAGCGCTGAATCTTCCCGGAGGGCGTCTTGGGGAGTGCCGGCGTGAAATGAACGGCACGCGGGTAAGCGTGCGCCGCATAGCGGGTCTTCACCCAGTTCTGCAATTCCTCGACGAGGCGTTCCGATGCCTGCGCGTCCCGTTGAAGTACGACATACGCTTCCATGATTTCACCCCGGATCGGATCGGGCACCGCAATGACGGCACTTTCGCTGACCGCCGGATGGCTCTGCAGCACGGATTCCACCTCGAACGGCCCGATACGGTACCCGGCCATGATGATGATGTCGTCATCGCGCGATGAAAAATGGAAATACCCCTCCTCATCGATACGGCACAGGTCTCCCGTGAGGTACCAGCGCCCGCCAGCCGTGAATTTCTCCGCGCTCTTTTCCGGATCATTCAGGTAGCCGCTGAACCAGGACAGCGGGCTGGCGCGCAGATCCAGGGCCAGGCGCCCGACCTCGCCCGCGGCGACCGGCACGTCTTCGCGATCGTCCAGCACCACCGCCGCCCATCCCGGCATCAACTGCCCCATCGACCTCGATCTGAGCGGCCTCCGGAGAGCCGGGTGGTGATGGTTGTTGATCAACATCCCCATTTCAGTCTGGCCGTAGTGGTCGTGCACCGGAATGCCGAGTGCGGCGGTCGCCCATTCATTGACTTCCGGAGTGAGCGGCTCTCCCGCACTCGAGGCACAGCGCAGCTTGAGTCCCGCTGGAATCGTCGCTCCCGATGCACGGAGCGATCGATACACGGTCGGTGCCGCGCTGAAATTGGTCACGCCCTCGCGGCTCAATACCGCATAAGTCGACTCGGGAGTGAAACCGCCCTGCAGCAGTATGCTCTCCACCCCGGTCGTGAAGGTGGCCAGGATGCCGAAGTACAGTCCGTAGGCCCAACCCGGGTCCGCGGAACACCAGAAGACATCGTCCGGCCTGAGGTCGAGCGCAAATTCAGCGTAGGCCTGGAAGGACGCCAGCGCCCGTGCGGGCACGACGACGGCCTTGGGCCGTCCGGTGGTGCCCGACGTATAGATGTGAATGATCGGAGCATCGGCACGGATGGTAGCCGGGTTCGCCAGGCGCTTCGCGCCGGCCATCAGCGCGTGAAAATCGAGGGCGCGCGCATCCGGTGTGCCGGTGGTGATCACGCGCCATCCCGGATTCGCGGGAATGTCCTCGCCGGGCTCGAGCTTCGCGCGCTGCGCGGCATCGCAGACGACGACTTTTGCCCTGCTGCCGTTCAGGCGCAGCGCGATACCCGGCGGAGCAAAAGCGGTAAACAGCGGCACATGCACGGCACCCAGGCGCCAGATCCCCATGAGCGTCACCAGGTACTCCCGGCTCTTGCCCATGAGGGTCGCCACGCGGTCGCCGGCGACCACGCCGAGCCCGGCCAGCACCGCAGCGAATCGCTCGGATTCCTCGCGCAGTTCGCCATAGGTCAATGGCCTGACGCTGAGGTCCGCTCCGACGACGCGGTAGGCGACCGCTGCGGGATCGCGACGATCGCATAACAGCGCGGCCACGCACACCTCAGGCGCCGCGTACAGCGCCAGCAGTTCCTGCACCCGTGCCTGCACTGCGTCGTCCGGTGTCGTGGACATGATGTGGCGAGTCTACCGAACGGAGCGGGCCGGATTCCACGCCTTGAGAAGGCGCTTGCGGATGAAGCGCGCGTGTTCGTCCAGGACTTCCTGGTCCTCCGGTGCCCCGAAGAAGCCGCCGTGCGGCATGGCTTCCCAGACATGCAGTTCCGCCTCTACGCCCGCGCGCAGCAGCGCCCGATGCATCAACACGGTGTTTGAGAGGAACAGATCCCGTGTGCCGGTGGTCAGAATGGTTGGCGGGAATCCCTTGCGGAAATCCCCGAAGAGCGGCGAGAGGTAAGGGTCCTTCAGGTCGTGCCCATTGGCGTACACGCCAATGGACGGTGTCAGCCGGTGCTGCGCGACGATATCGACGGTGTCGTTGGTCTCGAAGGAATCCCCGGACTCGGTCAGATCCGCCTCCGGCGTGGCCAGCACACAGGCACCGGGCATGGGCAACCCGAGATCGCGCAGCTTGAGCACCAGCGACGCCGCCAGCCCCCCGCCCGCGGACCCACCGGCGACCGCGATGTCTTCCGGTTTATGGCGTTCCAGCACCCACCGGTAGGCCGCAACAGCGTCCTCGAGGCCCGTTGGGAAGGGATGGTCCGGCGGCATGCGATAGTCGACACAGTACGCGCGCATCTGCGCATGGCCCGCCAGCGGCGTGCCCATGTAGGCACCCGCCAATCCGGCGCCGTGGATGAAGGCACCCCCGTGGACGTAGAAGATCGCGCAGGCGGCGGTATCGGAGGCGAGGCTCTCCGGGACGACTTCGTAGACCGGCGTCTCAGCAGGGCGGTGGGTGACGATCCGGTGCGGAAAGGCCTGTGCGCTGGCCGCCATCTGGTCGGTGAGCCAGCGATTCCCCCCTTCGATGTAGCTTCGCCAGGCGGCCTTGTCCGTAGGGTCGGTCGGTGGCGGCGAGGCCGCAAATTGCGGTGGGTTGGACAGGAACGCCCGGGCCTGCGGGCTTACGGTCGGCGGCGCGGGGATGCGCCGAGCCGGCACCAGGACACCCCCGCCCTGCTTGTCACCCGATACTGCCGTCATTGTGATGCCTCGGCCTGCCTGCGGTTCTATTCGATGACACCGGCCTGCCTGCCGCTCGCACCCACCTTCAACATCGAGGTGTCGTTGGGCGGACAGTTCCAGTTCGCCGCGTCCCTGACGTCGCCCGTGCCGCGGTAATGCGCCATTTCCGGGAACTTGCACAGCGGCATGGTCCGCAGCGGCTTCCGACTCGGGTCGACCATGGGACTGCTGGGATCGTACAGGCTGGCCAGGAGGCTGTCAGGAGCCTGGCCCTTTTCGACCCAGTCCTCCATGGCCGTCAGTGCATCGAAATGGTCCGGCCCGGCGCCGATCATGCTGCAGTGGCCGGATCCCGGGATACCGAACAGGCGCACGTTGTTCTGCAGCTTTGCGTAGCCGCCGTAGCGCTTCGCGAGCTTCTTGTAGTAATTGATCGACATGTAGGGCGTCAGCACCTGGTCGCTCAGGTTGTGCCAGATCAGGAACTTACGGTTCAGTGCGATGAGTTTCGCGGCATTCTCCGGAAAATGGCCGCTCGCCCTGCGTGCTTGATCCTGGACGCGCAGCGCCTCGCTCCGGGGTATGACAATGCGATAGCCGGTCACCGGGCCCGGCCCGCCGACGTTGAAGGAGAACAGCGAACGCGTGTAGAAGCCGGGATCGTTGTTGTGGATCATCACCTTGAGGAAGGCGTCAGCGAGCGGCCAGTATCCCTCGGCCGTTGATCCCGTATCCGAATCCGGGAACGGGTCGCGGGCCGCGAGGTCCACCGGACGCTTAGGCGTCAGGAACGAGGCCGGCTGCACCTCGCTGACCGAATAGCCCGGCTGGACGACGTTGCCGTCCTCATCCGTCACCGCCGTCAGCAGCGTACTGACGGTCTCGATCTGCGCGCTGGTGAAGCACTTGCCATCCGAGTTGTTCCCTGCGCATCGCGGCAGGTCACGCTCGGGTCGAAAATCGCAGGCCGCCGGGTTCTGGATCAGGCCGTCCTCGACGCCATCGAGCTTGTCGCACTGCGCCTTGACGAGGGGATCAATGCGGCTGATGAGATCGGCGGGGATAAAGGCGCCCTCCGACCTGAGCGTGGCCGCGGGAATTCCCGCCATCTGGAAGGCAGTACCCATGACATTGGCGGCCGAGCCCGCGATGATGCCGTCGAATTCCTCCGGAAAATAGGCTGCGGCAACAAAGGCATCCCGGCCGCCGCCCGAACACCCGTTGAAATAGGAACGGCTGATCTTCTGCGGCTGCCGGGTTGCCGCCGCGTAAAACGCCACCGTGATCTTCTTACCCAGGGCGGCGAGCACCTGGTCCGCGCGGTAATAGAAGTCTTCGATCGCCTCCCTGTCGACGTTTCCGGGCCCGCGGATCGCCCAGGTTCCGCCTGCAAGCCCTTCATGCCCCTCATCCGTCGCCCATGAAGCGTAGCCCTTGGCGATGGATTCGCCGGGATAACCCTGATTGGTGATCGTCGTGATGGGCTTGGCCGCATCGCTGACGGCGAATTGGCCGCAGTGTCCGGAACAGCCCATCTGCAGGTACTTGCCGTTCCAGGATGCCGGGAACGTCGCCAGCAGGTTGGCGGTCTTGCCCGTCTTCGGATTCGTGACGAACGAGGCCGTCACCTGGCAATAGGCCGGCAGATCCCGGGTCGCTGCGACAAAATTCGCGCCGCCGGGCAGCTTTGGGCCGTTGGCGATTTCCCTGACGGTCACCGCCGGCGACAACTTAGCAACAACCGCCTGGATCACCTCCGGTCGACAGAATGCCCCCAGATCAGCGACGACCTTGCGGTCGGCGCCGTGACCAGCGGCCGGCGCACCGACGCACGCAACCATCATGCCGAGGCCCGCCAGCGCCCCGATCAGCTGAGTGCGGAATGACACTTTACCGTAGCGCAGCGCAGTCCCCTCCAGGTGCCGGTCGCTCCATGGGTGGCGTGCATGGCATCGACCGCGGCCTGACATCCGATCGAGATCCGCCCTCACGCGACCCACGAGGGCGGAGCACCGATTCGTTCAAAAATGCTTCTTGATGCCGAACTGAACCAGGCGTCCCACGGTCGCGCCATTGGTATAGCCGTCCTGTTCCGGCACGAGGCTGGGCTGCAGGTAGGCCGGCGGATCCCGGTTGAAGACGTTGCTGACATTCAACGTGAGCCCCAGATCCTTGAGCAGCCCCTGTCCATTGACGGCGTAGCTGAAGAACAGGTCCACGACGTCGAAGGAGCTGACGCTGGTCTGCTGCTGCGCCGTGCCCACCGGCGGATTCAGCGTGTAGCCGGAGGTGTGGTTCAGCGCCACCTCGGAGTACAGGCTCCCGACCTTTGCCCCGGCCGTGGCCCGCATGCGCAGGCGGGTGGTATTGGCCGCAAGCTGATCGGCATAGACGCCACCGACCACGGCGCTCTCCTCCTGGTTCAATTCATAGGTTCCGCTCAAACCGAAGTGGACGGATCCGAAGTCGGTACGCCGGGAGTAGTCCGCCGCGAAATCCAGCCCGCTGATCTTGAATTCCCCGAGGTTCTTCTTGCGCACGTCGAGGATGTTGTAGACGCAGGTCGGCTGCGGCGCGCAGCCGCCCGACACGGTCGTGGCCTGCGCGAGCACACCATTGAGCTGCGCCTGCGTCGGGTTGACAATGATCACGGGCGGTCCGAACTGGCTCCAGAAATTGAGCTGGTCGATGAACGGCGGATCCCCGATCACGCCCTTGTAGTCGATGTTCCAGTAGGTCAGGTGCAGATCCAGGCCTTCCACGAACGGCAGCTGAATGTCGCCGCCGACCGATTCGGTGGTGGCCTTCTGTGGTTGGATATTGGGCGCATTGCCCAGGATGATCAGCGTATTTTGACCCGGCTGAACCGGCGGATATTTGCCGCTGGCCACCAGCTGCGCCGGCGGCAGGATGAAGGCCAGCCCCGGGATGAAGCGCTCGTCCGTCGCCTGGGTCTGCTGGTTGTCGGCGAGGCTCGGTGCGACAAAGGACTTGCCCCAGGTGCCGCGGATCTTGAGCCAGTCGATCGGCTTGAAGGTGACGCCGAACCTCGGATCGAAGGGTCCGCCGAAGTCGCTGTAGTGATCGTAGCGGCCCGACGCGGAGAAGGTCAGCTCCTGGAGCCCGGGCAGGGCATTGGGCTTGCCGAAAATCGGAATATCGAGTTCTCCGAAGGCCGCCTCGACGTTGCGGCCGAGTGCGACCGTGGGCACGGGTCCCGCCGGCGGAATGATCAGCGTGCCATTGATGGACAGACCGGGATACCCGGTGTTCTGGGTGCCCGGCACGATGATGCCCTGCCGGGAATCGAAGGTCTCCTTGTTGTATTCGCCGCCGGCCGCAACTTTCACCGCGCCGCCCGGCAAGGTGAACAGTTCCCCGTCCAGGACCAGGCGTGCGTTGAACAATTTCTGGAGCGAACTGCCGTAGGTCGCAAAGTTTTCCACTGCGGCGAGGCCCTGGGGATTGCTCGAAGCCGGATCATAGGGGTTGAACAGGCCCGCCGCGGTCGCGTTGGCCAGGGCCGCCGCATCGACCTGGTTGGTATTCTGCTCGGTCGAACTCTCCCCGTAGCTCGCCAGCGCGCGCAGCTGCCAGCCGTGGCCCAGCTGCGCGGTCAGGGTCGGGGTGACCCCCCAGGTGTGCATCAGCAGGTTCTGCACGCCGTAATCGTTGGGACCCACGGCGAAGGTCACGGTCTGAAATTCGAACGGACTGGGGGTCACCTTATGGGCAGCAAAGAACGGGCTGTAGGCGAGGCCGGGAATCCCCGGAAATCCTGCGACCAGCTCGGTACCGCCGAACGCCCCGTTGGTGTTCTGGTACAGGGTACGGTCCATGTAGAAGGCGCGCATGTCGAAATTGATCGCATCGCTGAAGTCCTCCGTCACGCCCGCCATGACCGAATAACGGTGCTCTTCCGGATAGATGCTGACCTGCTTGCCCTGGTCGCACTGGTTGGCGGTGTTTGCCACCGCCGTGGCGGTGGTATAGGGCAGCGCATAGGTCGTGTTGGTGCCCAGCAGCTGCACGTTGCCGGGACTGCAGTTCAGGTTCCTGACCGGAAACGGAATCCCGGCCGTGTTGGCGGGGTACTGGGTCACGTAGCCGCGATCGGCTCCGAAGATCGCGCTGTGCTCCTCATAATTGTAGGAAATGGTTGCGGACCCATGGTCCCAGCTGTGGCCCGCGTTCAGGTCCATGTCGAAGGTGCCGTACTGCAGGCCCGCGCCATAGCGTGCATCGAAATCCACGCCGTCGGATTTCTTCTTCGTGATGTAGTTGATCACGCCCGCGACTGCATCCGAACCGTAGATGGCCGAGCCGCCGTCCGGCACGATCTCGATGCGCTCGATCGCCCCGGGAGGAATGATGTCGGCATCGGGGCTGGTCGTCGAGATGCCCATGCCGACCACGCGGTGGCCATCCACCAGCACCAGCGTCGCAGCGCTGCCCGAGGTGGTGAATCCCGGCAGATTACGCAGGTTCGGACGGTTGGTGGTCTGGGTGTTGAAGCCGCCCTGCGGGTACTGCAGGTTATTGAAGGACCCAAACTGCGGAATGTCCTGCAGCAGCTGCGACATGGTCGTCGCGCCGGTCGCCTGCAGCTCCTGCTGCGACACGCCGATGACGTTGGTTCCCACGGGCGCGACACCGCGAATCAGCGTGCCGGTCACAACCACTTCCTCGAGCGTGTCGGCGGCATCACCACTCGCACCTGCCGCGGTCGCCGGCGCATCCGCGGCGGCGGCCTGCAGCACGATACTCAGGCCGATTACGAAAGGCAGCGCCAATCTTGCGCGCACATGGATCATGGACATGTAGCCATCCCCCTCTTCGTTAAGGTCAACTCTGGTCCCGAAATCCGATGCTCCCCCGGGAAGGCGGGCGCGCCGCTGGCGCGCGCCGTCAACTTCCGCCCCACATACTTAACGCATGTTTAGTGCATTAAATACCACTAATACACACGTTTGTCTATTTGGAATTGAGCGACGCGTTGGAATTGCGCGCGGCGGGCGCGGCGGTGCATCAGAGCGTCGCGACCGCCCTCAGTGACAGTCGCAGATCCGGCTGGCCTCGCCGTCGGTGCACATGACGAAGCGGTCCGG
>Ga0209698_10007068_pt1 | contig 11833 bp, 5 predicted proteins | sample LitLauG_LLR_2012_FD_187203 | JGI IMG/M metagenome (GOLD analysis project Ga0209698, IMG submission 187203) | Freshwater sediment microbial communities from Pennsylvania, USA - Little Laurel Run_MetaG_LLR_2012 (SPAdes) (version 2) | ecosystem: Environmental > Aquatic > Freshwater > Creek >... | reverse complement strand
CACAACGATTCCTGCGGAAGCTCGCGCGTGATTTTGCATGACGGAGTTCAGCCGCGTGGTCATGTACTCGACTTGAATGGGCCGCACATAGAGCGCCGGAAATACCTTGATGTCGATTCCGACTCCCACAGCCGCAGCGATGGAATTGTTATTCGGCGCAAAGGCTTGCACCAGCGCGTTCGATCCACCAACCCGCGCTTCGCCCACAAGAACGCGTGCGAATGGCGAAACCTTGCCAGGAAATGAAACCTGCGGGCCTGCCATAAAGGTTTGCAAGTGCGTGCTGGCTCCATTGATCGTTCCGTATTGGCCGGCGAAGTCCGCGGTCACTCCGAACCAACCATTTGGCTTGAATGTACCGGACGTCTCCCATCCTTGTAAATTACCAGCATGATTCGTGGTTGTGGAAGGACAAGGAGGCCCGGGACAAAGAATAGTAACGGTAACCGGAACACTCGAACGCAGAAAGGAATACCCGCCAAAGATTTCAACTTTGTCTTGAGCTTGGGCTGATGCTGCAACTGCAAGAAATACGAAGAGAACGATGCTCACCAAAAACGATTTCCGCATAGCTGTAGCCTCCAAACAAGCTTGGGCTAGGTAATAGTACTTCTGATGCGAGTGGGTTGCGGGCAGGTTGCCTAAACTGAGCCAAGTGAGCATTTCAATATTTCGTCAATTTCACTCGCGATGAGTTTGGCGCTCAGTCAGGTGCAGGTGAAAGCATTCTCAGAGCCAGAATTGTGAGAATCGTTTGGAGCTTACTATCCTTGACGGGCTGCAACCCCGATGCTAGATTTCGCAACTGCACGATAATTTATTGGGGGCACCTCACTGAGCGGGAACTGGAAGAAACGCAGTTTGTTTGATTCTGGCCGGCGCAAGTTCCTGCATTCCTGGAAAGGTGCTCCCCTCGCTTTTATTTCCTCACAATTCCATCCCTTCTCATTGATCTCGAGCGAACTTTTGCAGGAAGACGCCAAGCCGGCCGACTTCCATGTCCACCCTCAATATCGAATGCAGGGAGGGATCGAAGCAATGCTTCGCAAGGTCCCTCCTGGGATTGATGGGTTTGCTTTGGAGAAGGATCACGATCGGATTGCTGCCATTCTAAGAGAGTTGAGCGTGGAACTTCGAGAATCGCTTCAGCGAACTGTCACACTGGAAAAGGTTTTGACTGAAAGATTCTCCGGCGGGTCGCCAAGGGCCACCCAGTGGAAAACTGTCCGCGAAAGGAACGGAATCAAGATATGGAGGGGGATTTTTGATGAAGCGGCTTTACTTGGGCGTGATGAATTTCTGCGGGAATGGCGTTCGTCCTTAAGTGCTTATTCCAAGCTGATCATTGCCGAGTTTCAGTTAACGGCTTTGCGTTCGATGGATCGCCCCTCATCGCTTCCCGAGCAGCTGCGATTATTGGAAACGATTGTGCGGTTTGAGCTCGTGGGGAGCGGAGCAGACTTCCACCGGGAACAGCGCGCAGGGAATTGGAAAATCGAATGGGAGCTTGGTGCGTCTGGCGAGGTGAAAATTCAGAATTGGGTTGTGGTGGACGAAGTCCGCAGCCGGGTTGTGACGCCGATTTTTCTGGATGTTACAGAGCAGGCGTTTGGAGGAAATCCCTCGTTTGTCACTCAACTGGTTCACGGTACGGATTATTGGCGAACCGTCCTGGATGGCGCGAGCGGAATTGATATCTACGGCCACAACGGAGTTTCAGCGGGGGACATCGATAACGACGGATTTGATGATTTGTATATTTGCCAGCCGGCTGGACTGCCGAACCGAATGTTTCGGAACCGCGGAGATGGAACGTTCGAGGACATCACGGAATATTCCGGACTGGGAGTTTTAGAAAATACGGCTTGCGCGCTGTTCGCGGACATTGACAACGACGGCCGCCAGGATTTGATCGTGGTGCGAGCAAGTGGCCCACTGCTTTTTCTGAATGAAGGCGAAGGAAAGTTTCGCGCGGCGCCGGATGCGTTCCAATTTGCGAGTCCGCCGCAAGGCACGTTCACGGGAGCGGCGATTGCGGACTATGACCGAGACGGCTGGCTCGACATCTACTTTTGCCTGTACGCCTACTACCAGGGTTCCGACCAGTATCGCTATCCGATGCCGTATCACGATGCGGAGAACGGTCCGCCGAATTTCATGATGCGGAACAACCGCGACCGAACTTTTCATGACGTAACGAAACAGACGGGTCTCGACAAAAATAATACGCGGTTCAGCTTTTGCTGCGCTTGGGGCGATGCGAACGATGATTTGTGGCCAGACCTTTATGTGGTGAACGATTTCGGGCGAAAGAATTTGTATCGAAATAATGGCGATGGAACGTTCACGGACGTGGCGCGGGAAGCGGGCGTCGAGGATGTTGGCGCAGGAATGAGCGTTTGCTGGGTGGATGTTTACAACGACTCTGAGGAAGACTTGTACGTTGCCAACATGTGGACAGCCGCGGGAATCCGGATTTCGGGGCAAGAACATTTTCAGAAAGATGCGAGTCCGGAGGTTCGAGCGCTATACCGGAAACACGCGATGGGCAATAGCCAGTTCAGAAACAGCGGGAAGGGACGATTTGAAGATGTGAGCATGCGGGCCGGCACGTCGATGGGGCGGTGGGCTTGGTCAAGCGACAGCTGGGATTTTGATCACGATGGATTCGCGGACATTTACATTGCGAACGGAATGATCTCGGGAACAAGCGGAGATGACCTGAATAGTTTTTTCTGGCGGCAGGTGGTTGCGAATTCCCCGACAGATGCCAAGCCAAACCACGAATATGAACTTGGGTGGAATGCGATTAATGAGCTGATTCGTTCGGACGGGGCGTGGAGCGGATTTGAGCGAAATGTTTCTTACCTGAATAATGCCGACGGCACTTTCTCCGACGTTTCGGGAATCGTTGGTCTGGACGCCATTGAGGACAGCAGAACGTTTGCGCTTGCTGATTTTGATCATGACGGCAGGCTCGAAGTGCTGCTGAAAAACCGCAATGGGCCGCAGCTGCGATTGTTTAAGAACGTGATGGCGGAACTTAGTCCAGCGATTGCATTCCGGCTTTCCGGAAAAAAGAGCAATCGGGATGCGATCGGAGCTTGCGTGACGATCGAGACTAGTACTGGACGGCAAACGCGGCGAGTGCAAGCAGGGTCGGGATTCCTGGCGCAGCATTCTAAAGAGCTGTTTTTCGGATTGGGAGCGGCAATAGGTTCTGTTCGAGCGACCGTGCGCTGGCCCAGCGGTTTGGTGCAGGAACTGCGAGATCTGCCAATGAATCACCGAGTATCGGTGGAGGAGGGCTCGGCGCCTGTGCGCGTTGGGCCATTTTCCGAGCCTTCTCCCTGGTCCGCGCGTGCGGCAACGAGCAACTCTACGGCTGAGATCCTGCCAACTTCCGTGGAAACATGGTTGCTTGTGCCAATTCCTGCGCCGGATTTTTCGCTGCCGACTGAGGACGGAAAACTCGAATCGCTCGCAACGCGCCGCGGACAAATTGTGTTGCTGCATTTCGGTTCCGGTTCGCACGAGAACTCTAGAATAGAGCTGGAGACGCTGGAAAAGTATCGTGGGCGATGGTCGAAAGAAGGTGTGCAACTGCTTGCTTTTGACGTGGACCCGGCAGGGAGAGATGGAGAGAATGCGAAGGGCGATGCAGGATTCCGCACTTCCCTGCCGCTACCTAGCGCTTCGGCCGATGTGATTGCGATTTACAATCTTCTCCACCGGCACGTCTTTGACCGGCACCGCGACATGAGCATCCCGACTTCCTTCCTGATTGATAAGGGCGGAGCGGTGGTGAAGTTGTATCAGGGCGCAGTACCAATTGAGCATTATGAAAAAGACTTCAAGGATATTCCGCGCACGGATGCGGAGCGGCTGGCAAAAGCGTTGCCATTCGCGGGTTTGAGCAAGACTTACGACTTCGGCAGAAACTATCTCTCGTTTGGTTTCGTGCTTTTCGAGCGCGGTTACGCGGAGCAGGCAGATCCCTTTTACCAGTTGGCGCTGCGCGAGGATCCAGAGAGCGCCGAGGCAATGTATGGCGTGGGGAGCGTTTACTTACACCGAAAGAAGAATAAAGAGGCGCGAGAGAGTTTTCAGCGGGCACTGCAACTTCACGCCAGCTATCCTGGAACGCTGCCAAATGCGTGGAATAACCTTGGCATTCTGTGTGCCCGTGAGGGAGACACGGATCGCGCCATCGAGAATTTTCGGCGGGCGCTGGAAATCGATCAGGCGCACTCGATTGCGCTCTTGAATTTGGGCAACGCTTACCGGCAGAAGAAGGATTGGACGGAAGCGAAAAAAGTTTTGCAACGAGCGCTGGAAATGAATGCGAACGATGCAGAAACCAATTACAGCCTGGGAATGGTTTTCGCGCAGACGGATGACTCGGAACGCGCTTACAAGTTTCTGAAAAATGCGATCGCGTTGCGGCCCGCGTATCCGGAGGCGCTCAATAATCTTGGAGTGCTGTACTTGCGTTCGCGGAAGCCCGAGGAAGCGATACGGAACTTTGAGGAGTCCATTCGCGTGGCGCCGGAGTACGATCAGGCGTACCTGAATTTGGCGAGAGTGTACACGATTCAAGGTGAGAAGGAGAAAACGCGGGAGGTGTTGATGGAACTCCTGAAAAAACAACCGGAGAATGCGCAGGCGAACGAAGAATTGAGGCAGCTCAATCCCTAGTTTGGGCCAAGGGACCAGGGACCGAGCAGTTCAGTTACGATCACGCTGCGAGCGGGCGGGGCAAGCGCCGCCCCTACAATTGTCGCGTTGTTGCGGCCCCATATCGCCAATTGCGTGGGTGAAATTCCAAAGCTAGAATTGGCTTTGCGATGAGACTGGGAAGCCTAGGATGCCGGCTACCTCAGTTCCAGCGCGCACTTTTCCCGCACATGAAAACACCTACCGCGAGATTCATACCGTTTCTTGGACTCAACCTTTTATTGTTTGCAATGTCCACGACGGCCATTTTCGCCCAGACGGATCGCAATGAGGAGTTCACTCGCGTTTCAGGGACAGTAAGCGATTCCGAGAATCGAGCCGTGGCAGATGCGAGTGTTGTTCTGGAGAGGGACGATCACAAGTATAAGTTCGATTCAAGCGTGGACGAGTTGGGGCGATTTGGATTCGCGAACGTACCGCCGGGAAAATACGAAATTCGCACGAGCAAGGCGGGATATGGGTTGAAGAAGGAAACTCTCTCGGTAATTCAACAGAAGGACCCGATGGTCCTCGTGATTCACCTGTTGAAGGAAGACGCGGACTCAACGGCGAAAAAAGCTGCTTCAACAGTCGAGTTTTCCGATGAGCCAAAGTTCACCGTGGCGGGGGTGACCGATCCGACGAATCTGGGAGGGCATGGGTCGGATACGAGTTTGAGGACCAGAGAGGCGTTGGCGAAAGAGGCCGCTTCTCTGCATCACGAAGGATCAGGCGAGGCAAGAGCGAAAACGGATTTGACGGAAGAGAGCGCGAATCTGCATACGCGGCTAGCGGATGCCGAGGAGAGCGCGGGGCGGCCACTTGAGGCAGTAAGGGAATATCAGCTTGCCGCAGGAATAGAACCGAGCGAGGCGCGCCTTTTTGCGTGGGGGGCGGAACTATTGCTGCACCGCGCGTTTGACCCGGCAATCGAAGTATTTTCCACAGGACACAAGAAATATCCGAATTCGGCGAGGATGCTGCTGGGCCTGGGAGTGGCAACTTACGATCAGGGAGCGACGGAACGCGGCGAGAGATTACTTTTGGAAGCGTGCGATTTGCATCCAGGCGATGCCACTCCGTATCTATTTCTGGGAAGAGTGCAGGAGGCCGAGAAAATTGAGCCACAAGGGTGGGCAGAAAAGTTCTGGCAATTTGTCAGACTGCATCCAGAGAATCCACAAGCGCATTATTTTTTTGCGGTGGCGCTCAGCAAGAAGGGCGATGGTCAAACGGACTCGGAGACGGTTGAGCGCGAATTGAAAAAAGCGATAGCGCTTGATCCACAATTTGGGAGCTCTTATTTGCAGTTGGGGATTTCCTATGCCGCACGAAAAGATGCCAGCGCGGCGATTGCTGCTTTTGAAAAAGCGATTGAGATTTCGCCGCTGCCGGACGAAGCGCACTTCCGTTTGGCGGAGATCTATAGGCAGAGGGGAGACGCGGAGAGGGCTCGCAAAGAGATGGCGCTTTACAATCAAACGTGGCGTGAAAAATCGAAAGAAGCGGAGGCCCAACGGCATGAGATTCGGCAGTTTGTGTATACGCTGCGGGAAAAGGATGCCGGTGCGCCGCCGAAGGATTTGAAGCCGGAGTGAGTCAAATCAGTTACGTAAGGGCGAGGCAAAGCCAGGAAACAAGAATCATAATCCGCGATGAAGCAGCAGTGGGAGGGGCAAGCCCCTCCCCTACCAGCCAAGATTCAATCTCCCGGTCAAGTTTCCACGGGGGTATGGGACGAAAAAACCGGCCCACCGTTGGAAGGGTGGGCCGGTGAAGATGGAGTTAAGCTGGACTGGCTTGCTCGCGGGATGGAGCAAGAACTCCAACCCGGACGAACCAGTAATGGGCAGCTAGAACGTGAGCTTCAGTCCCAACTGGATCAGGCGCGGGTTGTTCACGGTGGAATTCACCGAGCCGAAGCCGAATGCGTTTCTATCGCTGACCGGCGCCCCGAACTGCGCGTGGTTGAATAGGTTGAAGAATTCCGCCCGGAAATTCAGACCCGTACTTTCCCAGGGCAGCTTGAACTGTTTGATGAGGGAGAAGTCCGTATTGACGAAGTGCGGACCGAAAACAGGAACGCGGTTGGCGTTGCCCAAATGACCAGAAGCCGCAGCCGCAAAAGCACAGGGGTTGAACACATCACTAGGTGCGCCTAGAGCAGCAGGGGCAATACCCTGGACCGTAACGCCTCCGACGACCGCTGATTGGCCGATAAGGAGTTGACACGCGGGGTTGGGATTTGCAGCCACGATGCCCGCTTTGTATGGATCACTTATCAGGTCCGGGCGGTTGAAGTTGTTGCCGTTGCCGCCGGTGTTGAATGAGACGCCGGAGTTGTTGGCGCTGTCGATCAGCGGGTTGGCAAAGCCGGAGGTGATTTTTTCGATGATCGTCAACTGCCAGCCGCCAGCAAGCGAATCGGTTACGTTGTTCCAACTGTTGCCGAACTGCTTGCCCTTGCCGAACGGCAAATCGTAAATCACGCTGGCAGAGAAGTTATGTTTGAGGTCGATCTGAGAAGGCGCCCAATCGAGCGTCTGCCAATTGGGGAGCGGGAAGTAAGGGGCGCTTAGTTCGGAGCCCAAGCCGTCGGTCAGGCCATTATCGTAAGTATTGGAATAGGTGTAGGCAATGAGGGCGTAGAGGCCGCGCTTAGAGGACTTGGTCTCGGCCTTGACCTGCAAGGAGTTGTAAGTGGTTTTGCCGAGATCGCCGAATTCCAAAATCGCGTTGAAGTTTGGTGGAGTGTAGGGCGAAACGTAGGGAGCGCCGCCGGCAGCGCAACCGAGTGTGTAGGTTCCTCCAGCAACGCATCCCGAAGGGCCGTTGGTGTCGATGGCGTTACCGGCGACCAAGATGTGGCTGCCACGTGAACCGGCATAGCCAACGGTCAGCACGATGTTGCCGGGCAACTGGTGCTCGACGTTGCCATTGTACTGAAGGACCCGTCCGCGCCGGAAGTCCCTCGGTTGGTAAAACAGTGTCCCACTAAAATTGGATATGGTGGGCGGAGTAATAAAGATGGGGAATCCGCTAGAGATGCTGGAAACGGTGCCGCCCGCGCCGCAAGCCGGCGTACCACCGGATGGAGTAGCAACGGGGCACCCCCCGAACTGGAAGATGTCGCCTTCCGCGAAAAAGGGAGGGTTCTGCCAAAGGCCCTGAGCGCCCTGGCTCCAAGCGGAATCGTGGTAGATGGAGAAGCCCCCCCGAACGACCGTCTTGTCGCTGCCGTGCACTTTCCAAGCGGCGCCGATGCGCGGCTCAAGGGCAGTCCAATCCATGTTAACGCCGGCGGAGCTGCCGATGCCGCCTTGATCGGAAACGAGGAGCTGGCCGGTGCTGGCAAAAGCTCCGGTAGCAATGGAGGGTGGAATGAAGTCAGCCTGACGACCACCAGCTTCCTTGATAGGCGTAGAAAGATCCCACGCTAGACCGATATTGAGGGTCAGATCCTTGGAGATGCGCCAATCGTCTTGGAGGTACGGCCGTAAGATCTTCCAGCGGCGGCCCGTGACCGGGCCCTTAAAAGTCTGATCGTGTTCCGAGATGCTCACATAACCCAGAGCGACATCGGCCAAGGGATTACCAGAGAATAAGCCGAGGGGAATCCAGAATCCATCCTGGAATGCTTGGGTGCCAACGTTCATCTGGTTTGCGCGGACGTCAATTCCAACGTGCAGGTCGTGCTTGCCGCGTATCAAGTCAAGGGAATCAGCGTAGGTAAAGATGTTGGTACCACCCTGGAACGGAGTGTAGCCACGATCGCCGAGGGACCAAAGGCCGTTAAGAAACAGTACCGATACCAAGCCGCAACTATAGGCGCCCGGTGTGCACTTGGCGCTGCCAGCGGCGCCGGTGCAGCCTATGTTGGCGCCGGGGATGCCTATATTGGCGAGGTTCGCGGAAGAGCAGCTCCCCGTGCCCTGCGAAGTGATGTAATTGAAGATGCGGTTGTAACCCAGGCTGATCTGGTTCACCGTGGTGGGGGAAAAGACGTGCGTCTCCCCGATGGCAATATTTCGTGCGTGGTTGAGAATACCCTGATTGCTGCCGAACGCGCTAGCCTCGGCAAAAGATCCCGTTCCGCCCCCGCCAGGCACGTAGGAGACCGCTTGATCGTAGCTAAAGCGAGCGAAAATATTGTCGGCGCTTGAGAAAGTGTGATCCAGCCGGGCGTCCAGCTTGGTTTCGTTCAGGCTGCGCACGGGCTCGTTGATGAAGTTAATTCCTTTGCCCGGATCGTTGGCATTCGGCAGGGGATACAAATTAACCAAGGCTGCTCCTAGGGGGTTAAGTAATCCGGCGGGTATTTTGGCGCAATTAACGCCGGCAACCTGACTGCCGTTGGCATTGACGGCGGTGGGCGGACCGGGGTTGGCCACGGTGCCCGTGCACTGAAAAGGGGTACCGCCCGTATAAGGGTTGGTGATCGAAGTGGCGGAGACCGGAGCGCCAAAGGGGTCGGCGCTGAAATCCGCGTAAGGCTGTGCGGCACTAGTGTGCATGGCCGCGCTGGGCACCAAGCCCGTAAAGGTGATGGCGTGGAGCTGATATTTTTGTTCGCCATCCACAAAGAAAAAGGTCTTGTTCTTTTGGATGGGCCCGCCGATGGAACCGCCGAACTGGTTTAGGTTGAACTTTTCCGGCGTCGTGGCGAAGAAGCTCTTGGCATCGAGAGCCGTGTTGCGCACAAACTCAAATAAAGAGCCGTGGAAATTGTTGCCGCCGGACTTGGTGCTGACCAGCACTGTTGGTCCTGCGCGGGTGCCAAACTGCGCGGAGTAGTTGTAAGTTAAGACCTTGAATTCCTGAATGTCGTCGATGGAAGAAAACGTGCCGATACCGCCCGCGGTCAATTCGTTGTTGTCCACGCCGTCCAAAAGCCAATCCGTGCTGTTAGGACGGGAACCGCCGACCGACAGGGAAAACGAGCCGCGCGCCGCAACTTCGCTACTGGAGGCACCAGTGAAAAAGCTGTTCGGATTTGTTTCTTGCGTAGTGCCGGGCGTGAGTGACGCAAGTTGCACGAAATCGCGGCCGTTCAGCGGCAGATCGGCAACTTCTTCCGAGGTGATGACCTGACCGAGGGAGGGATTGGTGGTCTCAACGGCGACCGCGGAAGCAACGACTTCGACCGAGGCGCTTACGCTGGCGGGAGCCAAAATGAAATTCAATTCGCGCTGCTCGTCAACCTGCAGCTTTACGTCGCGGGATTCCGCCTTCTGGAAACCCTGAAACTCTACGTGCACTGTGTAAACGGAAACGGGCAGGAGATTGATGACATAATAGCCCGTATCGTTTGATTTGCCTTCGCGCGTTGCGCCGGTGGCTTGCGAAGTGACGGTAACCGTTGCGCCGTTTATCGGAGCGCCTGACTTATCCGTAACGGTTCCGGAAAAACTGCCTGTGCCCTGGCCGAAGGCCGCCTGGCCACAAAAAAGCAGAGCGAGACACCACACTACCGCAAGACAGAATCGCTTCATCATTATCAACACCCCTCTCGGATACCCCTGACTACTGTCGTTCTGTTGCCTTAACAAAGAGCTGGAACTTCCACCCGCTCTGCAGATAACTAAAGCTAGCGTCTCCGCCACGGGAAATTCCGCGACCCAGAAGAACGCTAAAGATCGATTAGAAAATATCCATGCAAATTACTGCCCAGGAACAGAAGTGTCAAGCAGATGTTTCGGAAAACCTGTGCAAGACTCTGAAGACTCCAAATCTGCGTGTGACGGCTGAACGGTCGCGCAAATCCGGCGCGCTTGCTGAATTTGCGCTTGTGTTATATTTTCGCGGCTCGCAGATTTGCAGGAGAGTGCATGTCCAAGCGACCTCGCATCGCAGTAGTAGGCAGCGCGAACACTGACCTTACCACGTTCGGCGATTCTTTCCCCCGGTCGGGCGAAACAATTTTTGGAAAGAGTTTTGATCTTGGCTTCGGCGGCAAGGGCGCGAATCAGGCCGTTGCGGCGCGGCTGTGCGGAGCAGAGGTCATCATGGTGGCCAAGGTCGGCAACGATCTTTTTGGCGAAGCCACTGTGAAAAACTTTGCGTCGTTTGGAATCGACACAAGGCATGTGCACATTGTGGAAGGTGTATCGAGCGGGGTGGCGCCAATTTTTGTGGAGCCCAACGGCCAGAATCGCATTATTGTGGTGAAGGGAGCGAACGATCTACTGAAGCCAGCAGACGTGGATGCCGCGGCGTCTGACCTGCACGGCGTGGATACGATCGTTCTGCAGTTTGAGATTCCCCTTGAAACGATTTACTACACCGTGCGATTTGCGCGCGAGCATAAGATTCCCTGCATCGTGAACCCTGCACCGGCTCTGGCCGCCGATTTGTCCGCGTTGTCTCCGACAGATTATTTCATTCCCAACGAGACCGAGGCCGAAAAAATTACGGGGTTGCCGGTGCATTCCACCGAGGAAGCAAAGCAGTGCGCCAAAACCCTTCTTCAGAAGGGATTCCGGAAAGTGGTGATTACTCTGGGGGAGCGGGGTTCACTGATTGCCACATCAGCCGGCGCGGAACTCGTAGCGCCCTTCCCTGTTACTCCGGTGGATACCACCGGGGCTGGCGACGCATTCATCGGCAGCTTTTCCGTGTTTCTCGCGGAGGGATTGGCTGAAAAGGAGGCACTGGCACAGGCAAGTCTTTACGCCGCGCTTTCCACGATGAAAGTGGGCACGCAAAAATCTTTCCCGAAGCGCACCGAATTTGAGGCGGAATGGTCACGGCGCGGCAAGAAATCATAAGCTTCGATTTATTTCAGGGACAGGCAGCAGATTCATAAGGAGCCAAAATGTTTGTATTGCAAAGTTACCCGTGGGCCGTTGTGTTTTGCGTGGTGACGATGTTTTGCTGGGGATCGTGGGCCAACACTCAAAAGCTGGCCCGGAAGGGCTGGCGTTTTGAATTATTTTATTGGGACTACACGATCGGCGTGCTGCTCCTGACATTGCTGCTTGGCCTGACCATGGGGAGCACTGGGGCGGAAGGCCGTTCTTTTTTGGCGGACCTGGGCCAAGTTTCTCAACCAAACTTGATTTCCGCGCTGCTTGGCGGAGCGATTTTCAATTTGGCGAACATTCTGCTGGTTGCGGCG
>Ga0209698_10007067_pt1 | contig 11834 bp, 8 predicted proteins | sample LitLauG_LLR_2012_FD_187203 | JGI IMG/M metagenome (GOLD analysis project Ga0209698, IMG submission 187203) | Freshwater sediment microbial communities from Pennsylvania, USA - Little Laurel Run_MetaG_LLR_2012 (SPAdes) (version 2) | ecosystem: Environmental > Aquatic > Freshwater > Creek >... | reverse complement strand
GTTGTATTCGGTGCATTCGTGGTGGTGTTCCAAGTACGCCCGAGAATCACCGTGTTGTTTGCGACGGCACCGGTGACGGCTGTGGCCGTGATGGGCTGGCGAGTCGGAGGCGGCACGGGAGTTGCGGCCTGAGGAACAGAACCGCCCAGCTTGAATGCCCACAGATAGTCGCCGGGCGGGGAGTTGTATTCGAGACCGTTGCCGCCTGCCAGGACCGCTACGTACTGTTCACCGTCGATCTCATAACTGACGATCCCGCCATGAACGCCGGCGCCCGCCTGCCAGCGCCACAGCTCCTTGCCGTTGCGTGCGTCGAAAGCGACGAAGTATCCGTCCGGCTGACCGAGGAACACGAGATCACCAGCCGTGGCGAGCGAAGAGTTGTGGCCGAGCGCCCATTCGTTCGGTTTCTGCCACACGATCTTGTTAGTGCGGGCGTCCATTGCGGTCAGCATCCCGCTTTTCATCTCGCCGAGCGGTCGGAAGAACCGCTCGTTGATCCCGAACGCGGAGTTCACCATGCCGGCCGGCACAAAGATGAGATTGCGCTTCGGGTTGAAGGATATGTAGCCCCAGTCGGCACCGCCTCCCGTGCCGTTGGGCTGCACCCCGGGGCTGTTTTTGGCGAGGGGAACCACATTGTCAAACGGATAGAAGATGCAGCCGTCGTACGTGCCGGTCTTGAAGGTGACGCCGAAGTCATAATTCGGCACCGCCCTCGTCGCGTCGTTGTCGCTCGGACACACAGGCGTGAACGGATCTCCCCGTGGGATCGGCTGGGTTGCGGCCGTATGATTCGTGGCATCCTGTGCCACCGGTGTCTCGTCGATGCCAATCAGCGGCTGGCCGGTCGTCCGGTCGAAGATATAGAGATAGCCCGTCTTGCCGGCAATTGCGACGGCCTTGCGATGCTGCCCGTGGATTCGAACATCGAACAGCAAGGGAGCCATCACCATGTCGTAGTCCCAGAGGTCGTGATGAGTCATCTGGTAGTGCCACTTGTAGGCTCCCGTCATCGCGTCCACGGCCACGATGGACCCCGAGAAGAGGTTATTCCCTGGTCTGGTCGTACCGTCGTCATTGGGGTTCGCGCTTCCGAAGGTCCAGTACAAGGTGTTCGTTTCGGCATCGATGGCAGGCTGCATCCAAGGGCAGGCACCCCCTACCGTCCACGAGGGCTGATTGGTGTTCGGATCCGTGCCGCTCCAGGTGTCGTTGCCGTACTCGCCGGTTGCCGGTATTCCCCAGAACTGCCAGACTTTCGTGCCGTCCGATGCCTTGAGCGCAAAGCCGCGCCCTCGGGAAGGGCCGTCACAGCCCGCCATCCCAATGTAGAGGAGACCCTTGTAGTAGACAACGGCGGCGGGCAGCTGCCGGATCTGACATGACGGCGATGTCGCGGCCGTACAGTAGGGGTCGACGTTGATGGCGGGCTGAACCGTCTGGATCCAGAGCTGCTTGCCAGTCTGCTCGTCGAGCGCCACCACCCGAGAGTCAATGAGGCTCGAGAAGACCTTGCCTTCCGCCACGGCCACGCCGCGCAAGTTGAAGGAGCAGCCGGTGCCGGTGGCGCTATCGCAGCCGTTATATTTCCACTTCATTGCTCCGGTCTTTGCATCGATCGCAAAGATATCCTGCTGCGCAGTCTGAATGTACATCGTTCCGTTCACCACGATCGGATTGCTCTGCTGGTTGCTCACCAGGGCGCCGCCTTCCAGGTGGGTCACCCACGCGCCTCCGAGCTTTGCCAGGTTTTCCCGGTTGATCTGGCTCAAACCCGAGTAGTGCGTATTGCCGTAGTTGCCGCCGACCGTCGGCCAGTCCTTTCCAACCGGGTCGCAGCAGTGCGCCCGCCATCCCGAATCGTCGCCCCGATCACGATCACCGTTCTGATCGTCCGCCAGCACCGCTGCGCCGGTTCCGCCCAGCATGATCGCAACGGCCGCTGCAAACACGATCCGCATGAGACCCTGATTCTTCATTCCCGCTCTCCTTCTCATTGGTGTCGACGCTTGCCTGCGCTCAGCTCACGGCGTCAACTGTGAGGGGAGCCAGCCCGCGGCGAGAGATTGCGTCTTGTAATAAGCGACCTCGTGCCCGATCGTTGCAAGCATGATCGCCGGCGTGAGGTTGCCTGAGGTGAATTGAATGTTGTCCGCCCAGAATGTGTTGTTCAAGCTGATGCTCTGCCCCTGCGCCCCGACGATCGTGTACTCAATCTGCAGATCTCCGGGCCCGCTGTAGCCCCCCTGCAGGAGCAACTGGAAGAAGGCCTTCCATTGGATCATCCCGGTCCCGGCTACAACGGTCGGCGACGTCCACTGGCCGCTCGCGTTCTGGGCCCAGATCACATCCTGGAGGGCGGTACCCCAGAGACGCGGCATCGCCCGGCGCAGATTGATGCTCCAGAGCGACTGCGGGCCGTCGGTCACGATATGACCGATTGCATAGTTGATGCCGAGAAGCGATGTCTCGCTACCCGTGTAGACGTGATCCATCAAATCCCAGATGGCCGTCCCGACGTCGTTGTTGAACGTGTGGTACGCGGCGCGCATCCGGCGGTAGATTCTGTTCAGCCCGTCGAGTACCTGCATCTGGACGCGCAGGGCCTCGAGCTGCTGGAGCATCACATCCCCGAACAAGGGGGGCGTAACACTTGCGTTGTAGGCATCGGCGCCGAAGCGGTACAGCCTGATGCCGTTGTCCGCTGCGGTCGCGAGGATCTGCTGAACGTATTGCGTCGCCACCCAGTCGACGGTCGGATCGATGCTCGGCACAATGCCCGTGGTGATTTCATCGCAGATGCAACCTGTGCTGCGGATTCCCTTCAGGATCAGCGGCAGGTTGGTCGCCACGCTCGCGGGCTCCACATGCCCGCCCGGCCGCACTGTCAGATTGGTCGCTGCAAAACCCATCTGGAGCGCAGCCTGGCCGATCAGCGCTCCCGTTTGATAGGGATTCGCCGCGGCGTACGCCTGAGTGGTCAGCCATTGCAGGTGTCGAGAGAAAATCGACCAGATGATGTGCGGCTGCGAAGGGGCAGGTCCATCCGCCCCGTCTTCCCTTCCTTCACTATCGTTCCCCGCGCGCGCCGCGGGCATGGTCTCGAGCACAAGTGCGGCTGCAAGACCTGTGCTTGTGAGAAATCCGCGCCGGTCCATGATTCTTCTGCTCCTTTGCGATCTTGTTAAGCCGCCACTCGTGCGCGGCCCACGGCGTTCTTGCGCGGATTACCGATCGTCGTCGGAGTGGCGTTGGCCATCGATGTCGGTGTGCACCTTATTGAGCAGAATGGGAGCACTGAACTCCGATGTCCCGCCGGAGGCGTTCGTGGCCGTAGCGGTAAAGTAGGCCTGCTGCGTCCCTTCTCTAAACGCGCCCGCAATGCTCCTGCGGAAGTGAAAGCTGGCGTTCCCAGACGCGTCGGTCGCGACGCCAATCGACCCCAGGTAGATTTCGCCTTCGGCAAATCCGGCTGGGTTCAAGCTGTGGTTGGCGAACAGTTCGACCACATAGTACGAATTCGCGCAGGCTGGCAGCGAGCCGTCAAGCGCCAGTTCACCGTTCACCCATGTCGACGTCGTTGTGGCTAGAACAGGGAAGTTCTGGGTCGAAGTGGCAGTACAGGGTCCGGCCGGAAGGTTTGGCGTGACGCCGTTGGGACCCCAGTCAATGCCTAGTAGCGCCGGGCTGCTGGGATTGCTGGTGCCGCCCGCGGAGGTTGTCAGCGAGACTAACGGCTGACCGTTGTTGTAGATTCTGTTTTGGGTGATGGTTTCCACCGAAGTATTCGAAACACCGATCCCGAGCCGGTTGCCTCTGATCACATTCTGCTGAATGTGGATGTCGGTGCCGCTGATCGGATCTATGCCGTAAGTCGTTCCCTCAATGATATTTCCCCGTGCCACGTATCCGCTGACGCCATTGGGCTGAAGGCCGTCCGAATAGCCCATGATGTGGTTGTACAGGACGCTGATTCCGCCAGCGCCGCCTCCGGCGCATTCGATACCCTGCGAGTACGGCGCCACGCTGTTTCGCGTCTCGTACATGATGTTGTACTGATAGACGGAATTGGTTGTGCCGCGAGTACACTCGAAGCCGTCGCCGGTGTCATAGATAACGTTGTATTCAACAGTATTGCGAGCACTCAAGCCCGTCGTTGCACCCCCGGCAATTCCATCATCACCGGTGACAAGAACCGCGGCGGCGCCAAGGGTGTCGTGAATTCGATTGTGATGGACGTGGTTATCGTGGCTGCGCAGGAGCATCACTCCGATACAGATGTTGCGGATCTCGAAGCCGCTGATGTCCACGTTTCCGGAATCGACCACCTGGAACGCCGGATACAGCAGTGAGCGTACGTTCGGACCCGCGCCGGAGGTCGCTGGGGGCGAGGCCGGGCAGGAGGCGTAAGTCGTGGTATTGATGAAGTTCGAGCCGTCGAGGACGACGGAGGGTCTGCCGTACTCAGCCGGGACTCTCACCGGCTGCGGCACCTGTACTTCCGTGCTCAACGGAAGCGTGTAATCGATATCGCGAACGCCCAGACCGCGGATGACCGCCGGGCCTTGAATAGGGGGCAGCGGGCTGTTCAGCATGATCACCCATGCAGAGCCGCTCGGCTCGACCAGGATCGTGTTGGACCCGCCCGCGGCGTTGGACTGCTGGATCGCCCACCGGAGCGTGTTCGCCGAACCATCGTCGGCGTTCTTGTTCACCATGAAGGTCGCCGCCTGGGCGGATGTGGCGCCCGCGATGGCGCCAACGATTGACGCAGTGATGTACTTGCGGAACATGAACTGTGCTCCTCCTACGTTGTTCTTGAGCCCGTTTATTCGGGCGATCCGAATCGAGCCGGCGGCTGACTCGTCGGCGGCGATTCTCCTTATTGCCCTGCAAGCTGTCTGCTAACCAAAGTTATCAGGGCAGAAATCGTGTCCGGGCGTTACCATTTCGCGTCGGTGCCCGAGACGGGACCCGCACAGTCGGGGGTGATCCCTGCGAGCTCGACGTCAAGCGGACATTGCCAGGAGGCGGGATGGATTCAAGGGTATTGTGGTCTCTCTCGGTTTTTGCCCTTTCTGCCCTGTGGCCGGGTCCGGACGCCAGAGCGCAGCCAGTGAATATCGCGGATGTCGTGGAGCTGTCTGGGGGTGGGGCGAGCAACGGCATCAACTGGAGGCAGGGACTGGAACTCGCCGCTGCCGAGATCAATGCCAAGGGTGGCTTACTGGGTCACCCTGTCGAGCTCTCTCACTTCGACACGCAGACCAATCCGGGGGTCTCGCGCGCGATGGTCCAGAAGGCGCTCGACGGCGATCCTTTTGTCATCATGGGGCCGATCTACTCGGGCTCGGTCAAGGTCAACATGGCCCTTGCGCAGCGGGCCGAAGTGCCGCAGTTCGTCGGCGCGCAGGCGGGCGACCTCACCGAAGCCGGCGATGCCTTCTTGTTCCGCGCCAATATCTCGCAGGCGCTGGGGATGACAAAGATCGCGGACTACATCGAGAACAGAATGAAGGCGAAGAAGATCGCGATCGTGTGGGTCAACAATGATTTCGGCAAGGGTGGCCGCGATATCCTGAAGAAGAAAATGGCCGAACGCGGGATCGAAGTCGTCGTCGACAGGCCGATCGAATATGGGTCTCTGGATTTCACGCCCGAAATCCTGAAGATCAGGGACAGCGGCGCCGACGTCGTGTTTCCCTACATGACCGCGGAGGACACGGCGCGGTTTATTCTGAGCTACCGCAAACTGGGCGCCCCGCAGCCGCTGGTGGGCGAAACAACCCTGCTGCAGCAGGACGTGATCGACCTCGTCGGCAGGGCCGCCGACGGCGCGCGCTCGCACCTGAGCCTGACCGCCGACGCTCCAGACCGGGCGATGGCGGATTTCCGGGCGCGGTTCGTCCAGCGTTTCGGCAAGGTTCCCGATCACAACGCGATCGCGAGCTACACCGCCCTGTACGCAGTGAAGGCGATGGTGGAGCGCATCGGCAAGCTCGATCGTAGGGAAATGGCCCGACAGTTCCACGGCGCGACGATCAAGAGGACGCAGGAGCCGGGGATCCTCCTCGATTCTACGTGGGATGCGAAGGGCGATCTGGCGCGTCCGAGCTTTCTCGGCGAGGCCGTTGAGGGAAAGCTCAAGATCACCGAAACTCTGCCCTGAAGAGAGCGGCTCTAGATGGGCGGGATTGCCTGCGCCGCGGCGACGCGGGATCTGCTGGGCGAAGTCCCGGTCTGGTGCTGGCGATCCCGCCGTCTGTGGTGGGTCGACGTCCTGACTCCGCGACTGCATTCGCTGGATCCGGAGACGGGTCGGCTACGCAGCTACGCGATCCCCTTTCGCCGCCTCGGCAGCATCGCATTGCGGGACCGGGGCGGCCTGGTACTGGCGACCGAGCGCGGTATCCATGCGTTCGATCCCGAGAGCGGCGCAATCGAATTTCTCGTCGATCCAGAACCAGGGCGGCCGAATCGTCGCCTGAATGACGGCCGCTGCGACCGCGCCGGCCGATTCTGGGTTGGCTCCATGAACGACGAGGCCTTTGTTCCCGAAGGGCGCTTTTTCCGCGTGGACCCGGATCTGCGGGTTGCGACGATCCTGGAGAACATCATCATCCCGAACTCCGTCGCCTTCAGCCCGGACGACCGGACGCTGTATTTTGCCGACACCCGGCGCTTCACGATCTGGGCTTTTTCGTTTGACATTTCGGAAGGCACCATCGGAGACCGTCGCGTGTTCGCAGAGGTGCACGAGGGCGAGGCCCGCCCGGACGGATCGTGCATCGATCAGGAAGGTTATCTCTGGAATGCCGAATACGCGGGTGGGCGTGTCGTACGCTACGCGCCCACTGGAGAGATCGACAGGATTGTCAGCCTGCCGGTCACCTACCCTACGTGTTGCTGCTTCGGGGGCACCGATCTCGGCACACTGTTCGTCACTTCAGCCCGGTTTCCCCTGTCGCATTTGCAAGCTTCACGGGAGCCGCTTGCCGGGGCGCTGCTGACGATTGAAACTGGGTTCCGAGGCCTGCCGGAACCGCTTTTTCGAGGCTGATCGCGTCCCGGCCGTCGCCAAGGGGCTATGAGTTTGTCGGGCCGTTGATGCGCAGGATACCGAGCTTATGCGCACGCGCGATCGCTTCGGTTCGATTGCGAACTTCGAGCTTCCTGAAGATATGGTTGAGGTACTGCTTGGTCGTGCCCACAGTGATGGCCAGCTGATCCGCGATTTCCTGGTTTCTCAGCCCAAGTGGAAGCAACCGGACCAGTTCAAGCTCCCCGTGGGTAAGAGGCTCCGTGAGAGGAGAACCGAGACGAAGCGCAAGCCCGCTCTCCGGCGCACCGATGTGTAAGCTCTCCACGAAATCCGGCGCCACGTGATGCACCCTCTGCAGGAGGGTTTTCAGCTTGTCGCCTTGATCGATGAAAGGCCTGCGAGAGGCGCCCGTGGCACCGAGAGCTACCGCGATTTCAAGCTTTTTAAGACCTGCGGACGAACGTCCTGAAGCAACTTCGCACAACGCCTGCAGGATATGAATACCAATAAGCCTGCCGCTGCTTCCTTCGCGACGAGCCGACTGTTCCAGACGTTCGAGGATCTTCGCAGCCAGGGCAGGCTGATTCTGCGCAAGAAGAAGCCTCGCATAGAGCGGTGAGTCGCGACCAACTGCCGACGGGCATTTTTCCAGCATGTCGTGCAAAGTGTGGGCCGCCGCCAGAACGTTGTCTTCCTGCAGCTGAAGCTCTGCGGTCGCTTCGGCGATCAGATGCCGGCGCCGGGGACTGCCCGACCTTTCGGCAAGATCCCGAGCGATGGCCAGCGTCTGCCAGGCAGCCGCTCTCTCGCCACAGGCGTGCTGCACCTTGGCAAGTCCACGCTGTCCGATCAAAACGTAATACAGAATGCCCCGTTGCCTGCACAGACTGAGGCCCGCCGTAAAGCAGTTTCGTGCAGCCACCAGGTCGTCACTTTCGTAGTACAGACTTCCCAGAGCGACGTGCACCATGCCTGCAATAGGCAGGGGACGGCCGCCACTGTCCACGTACTCGTCGATCGCATTGCGGCACAGGGCGAGGGCCTCCCTCAGTTGACCTTGTGCCTGCATTACCCAGACAAGATGCGCAAGGGCATCGAGCCTCTTAGAATGAACGCCGAGCGTCTGACCCAGTTCAAATGCCTCGCGAAGGGTCCCTAACGCGGCGGCATACTGGCCTGAGAGCGTTTGAGCCTGCCCGAGAAAGCTCAGGGTGAGAACCCGAAAGAACGGCGAACACCCCTTCAGGAGCGCGTCTTTGGCAAGCGGCACCGCCTTTTTCGGATCGCCCCAGTTGAGCGCCAGATACGTGTGAAAGAGCCGAACGACGACTTGCTGTGCGTCCGGGACGGCCGAGTTGTCCGAGCGATCCACGCATCTGGCGTAGTCCTGGCCCTCTGCAGTTCGTCCCAGCAGGTACAAAAGCCATGCTTTGTGTGCCGCAAGATCAGCGTTTTCCCTCACGACGGTGTCCGGCAGAGAGTCCAGCCAGGCGAGCAGCGTACGGATTTCTCCGCGACGCTGGGCTTCCTCCACTTCGGAACGGAACAGGCGCACCGCCGCCGGGATATCCCTTCCGGCAATTGCATGCTCGAAGGCCTGTTTGCCGTACCCGTGCGCCTCGAGCCACGTGCAGGCCCTGCGGTGAAGCTGTTGCTCGGTACTCGCGTCCAGACCGTTGCGCAGGAAATTCGAGAAAAGTTGATGGTAGCGATACCAGCAGCGCTGGGCATCAAGCCGAAGCAGGAACACATTGCCCTGCTCCAGGCGATCGATCATCGCTTTGCTGTCGGTTCGGCCGGTCACAGCATCACAAAGCCCGGCACACAGGCGATCGAGGATCGCCGTCTGATGCAGGAAGGCACGGACCTCCTCAGGCTGATGGCGAAGGACCTCACCCGCGAGATAATCCACCACGTACCGATGGTCGGCGCCAAAGCCGGCGAGCCTCGCTCTCACCTCCTCCGCGCCTAACGAAGGCAACTCCTCACGCCAGGAGAGTGCAGCCATCTGCAGTCCCGCGATCCAGCCCTCGGTGCGCGCCCACAGCTTCCGGCCTGACTCATGATCGATATTCAGCGCCATCGTCCTGGTCAGGAAGCACTGAGTCTCCTCCAGCGAGAAGAGCAAGTCCTCAGCACTAATCTGACTCATGCGCTGCGCTGCTCGCCACGCCGACAGCGGCAGGACCGGGGTCTTGCGACTGAGGAGCACGAGCCGAAGCTGCTCGGGAATGTGTTCGACAAGGTAAGTGAGCGCGGAGTCGATTTCAGGGCGCTCGACGGCGTCGTACTCGTCGAGGACGAGCACCATGCGCTCTTTAGCGTCGGCCAGTTCGCAAAGAAGGAGCATCACCAGGTCGCGTGCGCCCGGGGGATTGGCGCCCCCGAGAGAAGAGAGCGCGGCCCGTCCGACGTCAGGCGCGACGGTCTGCACCGCCGCCACTAGATAACGGATAAACCGGGCAGAATCGCCATCGTCCTTATCGAGCCACAGCCAGGCCCCTCGCCAGCCGTCGCGCTGGGTTGCAAGCCAGCTAGCAGTCAGAGTCGTCTTGCCGAAGCCAGCCGGTGCCGAAATCAGCGTCAATGGCCGTGTCAGTCCGGAATCAAGGAGCTCGAACAAACGTTCCCTTACGACGACGTTTGCCGGGAGATGCGGGAATCCGATCTTGGTCTTGATCAATCGTACGCTGGAAGCGGCCGGCATGAAGATCCCTTTTGGCCCCGCCCTTGAGTGCATGGTGAGGGAAGTGAGGCGGTGAAATCTTACCGTGTCTCACACCGGGTCGCTTATGTTCGGTCACGCACATAACGCTGCATCGCGTCATACCTTTGTCAAATCGCCCCCGTTGAGGATTTGGACTGCGTGTCATAGCAGATACCCAATCCGCGCTTTTCGACGCCGAACGGGGGAAGTGGGCTGTCGGCACCGGGATGCGATCGAGCGCGGGCACTCGACTAGACGTAGCCCAGGCGTATCGCGGGAACTTCGCTTGACTCAATGCGGGCCGGGCATGTATTGCTCGGCCTTTGCCGCCCGGCACGGGCGCGCAGTACGGGCAGATGAGGCGGCGATCTGCGTGGTCGACGCCGACAGCGTGGTGCAGCTGCGCGTCGCGATCCGCCGCCGCCCGTTCACGAAGTCGATTTCAAATTCCCAAGTAAGACGTTCGGCTCGCCGGGGAGCGGATTCTGGGACCTCGGCATGTAGCCCACCTTGGGCGGCATCAGATCGTCGGCGAGGACCCGTCCTACAGGTCTGCGCCCCGCAGCCCAAGTCGAAATAGGAACAATCACCCCTCGCGCGGGGCCTACTTCCCGCTAACGGGCCCGCCGTCCGGGCGTATCTCAGGCCGGTCGTACGCCTCTGCCATTACGCGGCGACGGCAAGCTCATAGCGCCGGATCAAAACTTCCGCCGGCAGCTTGAGGCCTTCAGCCAGGCGTCGAATCATTTCCAAGGAAAGCGGTCGCGTACGGTTCAATATCTCGGACACACGTGCGCGCGAGCCGATGTAGGGCTCGAGGTCCTTCCGCGTCAAGCCGCGCGATTCCATGACGTGCTCGAGAAATTCAATCGGATCGGGATCGTCAATCGGATATCGAGCGGCCTCGAAAGCTCCGATCAGCAATACCAGCACTTCCAGTCGATCACCTTCAGGCGATCCCGGTTCCGAGTCCCAAAGTGCTTCCGCCTCCTTCAAAGCGGCCTGATATTCGCGTCTTGTCCTGATCGGTTTCAGGTCCATCTGAGTCGCCCTTTAGACTGAAGTTGCATCGATGGCATCGTACTGTCGATGCGTCCCGACAAACCGAATGAACATCATGCCCCGGTTGTAATGCACCGCCACAACCAACCTGTAGTCGTTTCCCTTGATGTTGAAAACAACGCGATTGTTCGCGAGCAGGCTCGCACTGCGATAAGCCGCCTTGACATCAGCCGGAGATCCCCAATCGGCTCGCCTCGCCAGGGCGTACCAGGCCCGCAGCGGAGCCTCGGCCTGGGGATGCTTCTCCCAGAACTCCCGCAGCCGCGAAATGGCGATAATCCGCACGCGACATACTAACATGCTCCCATATTGGGAGCAAGTGAACTGCAATCGAGACCTTTAGAGCGCTGACGCCGGCAAAATCCCCCGGCAATACGGGTTCGGCAAGCGGATTCCTTGCCTCCTCCCTCGGCCAATCCGGGTCTGGACCCGGCGATGCGCCTCCCGAATCGCCCGCTGCCTCGCCTTGCTAGCCGAGGCCGTCGCCACCCAGGCCTAACCCAAGTGCGCCATGTGCTGCTCATCCGGATGACCGCGGCGCTCAAGTCAATTCTGGACAAAGCCAAGGGGGTTCCCAGCGAGGCGGATGCTCTGTACGTCATCCACCCCCTGGAGGGAAGGCCCTACAAGTACAGTCGGGCGAGAACGGCGTGGGATCGCGCCTGCGAGAGGGCCGGCGTCACGGACGCCCATTTTTACGACTTGCGGGCCAAGGCGCTCACGGATGCGAAGCGCGCCGGACTGGATGCGCAGACCATGGCCGGCCATGCTGACCCAAAGATGACCGCCCACTACACAAAGTCAAGGGAGGTCGTCGAGGTCCAGCCGCTGGAAATTGCCGCCTGAGTTTTTGGAAATTTCCAAAAACTCCGTTTTGAAAGGCGGGGAACACAAGAGGTAAGTGCTTGATTCATTGGTCGGGGCGAAGTGATTCGAACACTCGACCCCCTGCACCCCATGCAGGCAAACGAACTGTCATAAGGTCATGGCGCGAAAAGGTTTTCCAGAGTGCGCGCCTAC
>Ga0209698_10007066_pt1 | contig 11834 bp, 12 predicted proteins | sample LitLauG_LLR_2012_FD_187203 | JGI IMG/M metagenome (GOLD analysis project Ga0209698, IMG submission 187203) | Freshwater sediment microbial communities from Pennsylvania, USA - Little Laurel Run_MetaG_LLR_2012 (SPAdes) (version 2) | ecosystem: Environmental > Aquatic > Freshwater > Creek >... | reverse complement strand
ACGCGGCGCCAGCAGTCGATGGCTCCCTCGAAATCGCCGACAATCGCGAATCCAAGTCCGGTCAGGCGCGCCGGCAGCCAGTCGATGATCTGATAGGCCTTGGCCGCAAACTCTCCGAACCGGTCCGGCGGCAACGCCATGACGCCTGCCGCGGGGCGCAGGTTCCAGCGCCGCCCGATGAACTCGGCGAGGCGATAGACCACCGCGCCGGTCGGACCCGGCAGGACGATGAACCAGAAGAGCACTCCGAACACGTGTCGATGTGCCTGCTCCAGCCCATATTCGATCGCCTGGCGCGCAATCTCGCCTGGCGGCAGATCCGAGGCACGGAACCCGGGATCGCTGCGCCGCTTCAGGTCGGCCAGCTGCTGGCGCGCGCCGGCGATGTCGCCCGCTTCGATCGCCACCTGGATCTGCGTGAGCGGATGGCTGAACTGCCGGAATCCAAATGTGAAGTACAGGACCACGACGTCGAACGCCCACGCCAGGGCCCAATGGATCGAGCGCGCCACATAGAACGTGATGCAACAAACGATCGCCGCCGATCCAACCATCGCCAGCCAGGCGTAGACCCCGTGGCGCCGGCGGCCGGCGTTGAACTGCCGTGCCGCGGAATCCGACACGAGATGCGCCATCCCATAGACGGGATTGTTGGGGGGAAGGGCGAACGCCTGTTCGAGGACGAGAGTCGCCAGCAACGCCAGCCAGGCCATGGATCGGGCTCAGCCGCGAAGAAACTCGTAGAAGTTGCGCAAGATCGCCGCCGTCACGCCCCAGATGAATCGCTCGCGGACGCCGTCCTGGAACGGCATTGCATAGACGAAGCGCCGCGCCTCGGGAGTACCCGCCATGCGCCTCTGGTGATTGGCCGGATCCATCAGGAAGGTCAGCGGAACCTCGAACGCATCTTCGACTTCATCCCGCGCCAGTTGCAGTGTCACTGGCGCAAGCACCAGCCCGACGACGGGTGTCACTTCGAAATGGGTGATCGTAAGGTAGGTGGGCAGCATGCCCAGAACCTCGATGCGCGCGGCGGGCAGACCGATTTCCTCTTCTGCTTCGCGAAGCGCCGCTTCGACCGGTCCCCGATCGCCGTCATCGATGCGTCCACCAGGAAAACTGATCTGCCCGGCATGCGTCGGCAGGTGCAGGGCCCGGTGCGTCAGCAGGACATTGAGCCCCGTTTCGTCGAGCCCTTGCTGCCGGTGCAGCAAAGCGATCAACACCGCAGCCGGCACCGCCGCGCCTGCTGCGACCGGCCCGGCTCGCTCATCAGCCCGAAGCGCGGCCGTCCACGCCTCCGGGTCCTTGAACCTGCGCCGCAGCGCCTCCGGCGTGAGCCGGCTCGGATCTAGCGCGACGCCGCGATTCGGATCGCTGTCGAAACTCGGATCGAGGACCAACTGCCGCGGATCGATCGCCAAGGGCGAGCCGGCCGGGCAGGCGGTCCGTGTTGTGGCGAGGCTCAGCCTTCGCCCTTGGTTTCGAGCTTTTCGCGAATACGCGCCGACTTGCCGGAACGTTCGCGAAGGTAATAGAGCTTGGCCCGGCGCACGTCACCGCGCCGCTTGACCTCGATCGACGCCACCGCGGGCGAGTACAGCTGGAAGGTCCGCTCGACCCCCTCGCCGCTGGAGATCTTGCGCACCAGGAATGACGAGTTCAGGCCGCGATTGCGCCGTCCGATGACGACTCCCTCGTAGGCCTGGACCCGCTTGCGGGTTCCTTCGACCACATTGACATTGACGACGACCGTGTCGCCCGGCGCGAAGTCCGGGATGTTCTTACCCGCGGTCAGCCGAGCCACTTCTTCCTGCTCGATTTGCTGGATCACATTCACTTCATTTCTCCGTCGTTCGTCATGTTGCCACAGTCTTCGCTTGCAGCAGGTCGGGCCGCACTTCGTGCGTACGCGCCAGGGATTGCTCGAGCCGCCATTGACGGATTCGCGCATGGTCCCCCGACAGCAGCACCGGCGGCACGCCCTGCCCGCGCCAGGTCTCGGGCCGCGTGTATTGCGGCCCGTCTATGCGGCTGTCGGCAAACGACTCGTCGTTCACCGAAGCGCCTTTCAGGGCGCCCGGCAGGTGCCGGACCACCGCATCGATCAGGCACATCGCCGCCACTTCTCCGCCCGAAAGGACGAAGTCGCCGATCGAAATCTCCTCATCGACACAGGCTTCCACGAAGCGCTGGTCGATACCCTCGTACCTTCCGCAGATCAGCACCACCGATTCACCGCGCGATCCGGCCTCGGCCAGCGCCCGCACCCGGGCGTCGTTCAGCGGAACCCCGGCCGGCGACAGCACGATGACCCGTGTCGCACGTCGTGCCCCGGACCGGGACTCGGGGCCGTCGCCTTCGACACCGCATTCGCCGTGCGCTTCGTGCTGGGCGCCACGGGCGGCTTCGACCGCCTGGGCCAAAGGTTCGGCCATCATCACCATGCCAGGGCCGCCGCCGAAGGGGCGGTCATCAACGGTCCGGTGCACATCGTGCGTGAAATCCCGCGGATTCCAGGCATGCAGACTCCACAGCCCGCGCTCGCGCGCGCGTCGAGTGACGCCGAAGCCGGTCAGGGCCTCGAACATCTGCGGAAACAGCGTCACGACATCGAAGCGCATTGCCTTGCCGCCCTTGACATCTAAACCACGCATGACGCACCAAGCCGCGTCAATCCAGCCATTCCGGGTCCCAGTCGACCTGGATCCTTCCGGTTTCGCAATCCACCGAGTCGACATACCGGTCGATCATCGGCACCAGGATCTCGCCATTACCGGTACCCGCCTCGATCTCGAGCAGGTCATGGGCCGCGCTGGCTCGCAGGCCCTTGACCCGGCCCAGGTCCCGGCCAGATCTGTTCAACACACGCAGGCCGATCAGATCGACCCAGTAGTACTGTCCTCGCGGCAGCCTGGGAAAGTCGCCACGCACCACCGCCACCTGCACGCCGCGGAACCGCTCCGCCGCCTCCGGGTCTTCGCAGCCACGCCATTTCGCCACCAGGCCCGATCCCTGTCGGCGAACTCCCAGCACTTCGACCTCACGGGCCGGCTGCGTACCCAACAGCCACCAGTGCCGCGCAGACCTCAACACGTCGGCCTCGGGAGCGTACGGGGCCAGATGCACCCACCCGCGTATGCCATAGGCGCCACGCACCACGCCCAGTTCGACCAGGCCAGCCGGCTGGACCGACACCGCTTCACCGTTTACGGCTGTTTCCAACGCCGTCGCCCGGGGGACGCTTCGCGAATCAGAAGGGACCGAGTTGGCCACTTTGCACCCTGCCGCACCCGCTATTGCGCCTGCCCCTGCCGCCGAGTTCCGCGCTATTCGGGCCGATGGAACCGCCACCTTCGGAACCGGTCCAGCTTCCACCACGGCCCGTTCCGCGGGGGAGCAACCGCCCGCAGCCATCCGACGCAGTAAGCCCGCGCAGTACGTCGCGGCCTTACGCCGCGCCCGCCGGCGCTTCGGCTTCAGGCGCTTTCACAGCAGCGGCCTCCGGGGTCACTTCGGTTCCGGCCGCAACGGCCGCATGGTCCGCTACCGCGGCGCCGGCATTGCCGAACGTCTTGACCAGGCGCGCCACCGTGGGGCTGACCTGAGCCCCGACGCTGCGCCAGTGATTCAGGCGGTCCGCAGCGATGCGAAACCTCGTTTCATTCGGTGTTGCCATGGGATTGTAGAAACCGACCCGCTCGACGAAGCGCCCATCGCGGGCACTGCGGGAGTCAGTCGCCACAATCGAAAAAAACGGGCGCTTCTTGGCGCCGCTGCGAGCCAATCGAATTACAACCATGCGGATTTCCTTGCCTGCTGCGCGCAACGAGGCGCACCGGGCGTCGAAGAACGGTGAACCCGGCATTTTATCGGCCCTCGGCACTTGGAGCAAGGCTGGGGCGTTGCTTTGCAGCGCGACTGGGGAAAGACCTCACGAGCGGGGCTGGCCAGACGGCAGCTCGATACTGTATATTTATACAGTATCGACAGGCGAAGTTCACGGTTGCCCGCGCGGCGGATAGCGCACTGGCCGCTGTGGCCACGATGACCGGAAACGCCAACCCGACGGGGGTCCCGCCATGCAGACAGCGATCGAACGCCCACAAAGACCGGCAACGACGCCCCTGAAAGGGCGCGGCGCGGTGTCCAACCGCGAATCCCGTTTCAACCGCACCCGGCACGAAGCCGACCACGACCTGGAATCGGACTGCGACGAGACTGCGCCCGAGCCGGTCCGACCCACCGAAATTCGCATCGAGCTCGCGCGCAGCATCATTTCCAGCAACCAGTCGCCCGACATCCCGTTCGATCGCTCGATCAATCCCTACCGTGGCTGCGAACATGGCTGCGTCTACTGCTACGCGCGTCCGACGCACGCCTACCTCGGCCTGTCCCCGGGCCTGGACTTCGAAACCAGGATCTTCGCAAAAACCAACGCCGCCACCCTGCTTCGCTCCGAACTCGCGCGTTCGCCCGATCGGGACGGCATGATCGCGCTGGGAGCCAATACAGACCCTTACCAACCCGCCGAGAAGCGCTACGGCATCACGCGTGAATTGCTCGAGGTCGCGGTCGAACGCGGCCAGCGCATTGGCATCACGACCAAGTCGGCGCTGGTGGTCCGCGACATCGATCTGCTGCGCCGCCTCGCCGGGCGCGGCCTGGTGCACGTACTGATGTCGGTGGCAACGCTCGATCGCGCGGTGACGCGCACCCTGGAACCGCGCGCCAACTCGCCGGCACGTCGCATCGAGGCCATCGCGCGCCTGTCCGAAGCCGGCATTCCGACCGGCGTTCTGGTCGCGCCACTGATCCCGGCACTGACCGACCGCGACATGGAGCGAGTGCTTGAGGCGGCCGCCGACGCGGGGGCGCGCACGGCGGGGTATGTCGTTCTCAGGCTGCCGCTGGAAGTCGCGGGGCTGTTCCGAGAATGGCTGCAGGCGCATTACCCGCTGCGTGCCCAGCATGTCATGAGCCTGGTCCAGCAGATGCGCCATGGCAAGGACAACGATTCGAACTTCGGCAGCCGCATGCGCGGCTCGGGGCTGTTCGCGGACCTGATCGAACGCCGCTTCCGGATCGCCTGTAATCGCCTTGGCTTGAACCACCGCGAGCCCGCGCCAAGCCAGCCGCAGGCACCGGTTCCGGCACCGCAGCTGCCGGTGCGCCCGGCACCGAACCCTCAACTACCCTTGTTCGACTGAGGCCGCGACGCAGCGGCCGCCGCCAGCGCATCGCGCAGGACCGCCTGCCTGCCGTGCCGGCTTAGGCGACGGGCGCGAAGTCCCCGGCCAACGCGGCGGCGCGCTGGGGGTCGAGGGGTTCGACCCGTTCCATATATGCAGGGTGATCGATCCCCACCGCAATCGGCTCCCCAGCCTTGAACCCCCGGATGGCCGGGCGATCGAATTCGAATCGCAGGAAATGCACAGACGAGGTCTTGGTCTCGTTCTCCCGTTCCATGTCCTCGTCGGCGATGGCGTATACGCGGGGCTGCCCCGCCACCTGCACATACACGTGACGCTCGATGCCCTTGAGTCGCGCCAGTTCGGCCTGGCGCTCGACCGGGTCCTCGTATTCGATCAGCATGGTGGCCTTCAGGTTGGTGCCATCGGGCACCAGCGGGGCGTAGACGTCCAGTTCGGCCTGGATACCGTCGTCATCGAAGATGCGCTCGATGCGCAGCATTTCCTGGATCTGGTAGCGGACGGTGAGCTCGTCCTCGAACAGCAGCGTCACGTGCCCACCCACCGGCACGGTGCGAAAGCGCTTGTGCTCCAGCACGCGCGCGCGGAACTGGTTGCGCTGGCGGGCGTACGACTCCAGGCTCAGCAGGCTTTCTCTTGAAATGACGGGCACGGCAATCTCCATTCGCGTCAATCGATCCCGTAGGCCATCCTCAGCAGGCTGATCGGATGGGCGAGCTGCGGTGCGGGCGTGGCCGAACCCGCAGCCCGGACCTGCGCCGCGCCCTGCTCGATGTGGTGGCCCGCCAGCTGGCAGTCGGAACTGATGAAGGCCGGCGCCACATCGTTGACCGCACGGAACACCGGCCTGCCGATCTTCATCGCCATCGCGTGGAACTGCTTTTTCAAGCCCCAGGTGCCTGCGTGCCCCGAACAGCGCTCGATGGTCGCGACCTCGGTCCCAGGCAGCCACTTCAGGACTTCCTCGGTCTTGCGCCCGATGTTCTGCACCCTCCCGTGACAGGGAATGTGGTACGAGACACGACCCAGTCCCTTCTTGAAATCCACCTTCAGCAGGCCGTCGCGGCGGCGCGCCACCAGGTATTCGAACGGATCCCAGAACACCGCCTTGACGGCCTGTACCTCGGCGTCGTCGGGGAAGAGCAGCGGCAGTTCCTGCTTGAACATCAGCGTGCAGGACGGAATCGGCGAGACCAGCGCGTAGCCCTTTCGCGCCAGGTCAGCCAGCCGTGGGATGTTCAGGTTCTTGAGCGCTTCCACACCCTCCAGGTCGCCGAGTTCGAGCTTCGGCATGCCGCAACAGGCGTGTTTCTCGACCACCGTCACGTCGATTTCGTTATGCGCGAGGATCTTCAGCAAGTCCTGGCCGATTCCCGGTTCCTGATAATTGACATAGCAGCTCGAAAACAGGGCGATGCGACCGGGCGTGCGTTCGCCATTGCGGACCGCGGCAATGCGATCGGGACGGGCCGCCGAGGCGAAGGTGCGCGTCGCAAACTGCGGCCGCCACGCATTGCGGTCCACGCCCAGCACGGCCTCGGCGCCTCGCCGTCCCAGCGCACTCGCACCGACCGCGTTGATTGCCTGGGTCACGATCGGAATCCCGGCGAACCTGCCCATCGCGTCGGTCGAGGACAGCACGCGGTCGCGCCAGCTGCCGCCGCTGCGCTTGAACTGCGCCGCCTTGGCCCGAAGCATCAAGTGGGGAAAATCGATGTTCCACTCGTGCGGCGGCACGTACGGACACTTGGTCAGAAAGCACATGTCGCACAGATAGCACTGGTCGACGACCTTGCCGAAGTCCGCCTTCGAAACGGCATCCAGCTCGCCGCTGGAGGCGTTGTCGACCAGGTCGAACAAGGTCGGAAACGCACCGCACAGGCTGACGCAGCGTCGACAGCCGTGGCAGACGTTGAACACCCGCTCAAGTTCAGCCTCGATGCGCGCGGGGTCGTAGAACTCCTCGCTGCGCCAGGCGACCGGGTGCCGTGTCGGCGCCTTCAGGCTACCTTCCGAGACCGCCATCGTGAACGTTCCTCTCGATTACCAGAAATAAAACGGCCGCGGCCACCGTTGCCGATGCCGCGGCTGCAATCCGCCAGAGGCGGCGCGATCAGTCGACGATCGAGTCCAGCGTCTTCTGGAACTTGTTGGCGTGCGAACGCTCCGCCTTGGCCAGCGTTTCGAACCAGTCGGCGATTTCCTCGAATCCCTCGGTGCGCGCGGTCTTCGCCATGCCCGGATACATGTCCGTGTATTCGTGCGTCTCGCCGGCGATGGCGGCCTTCAGATTCGAACGAGTCGGCCCGATCGGCAGGCCCGTCGCCGGATCGCCAACCTGCTCGAGGTACTCCAGGTGCCCATGCGCGTGGCCGGTTTCGCCTTCGGCGGTCGAACGGAACACGGCGGCCACGTCGTTGTAGCCCTCCACATCGGCCTTGGATGCGAAATACAGGTAACGGCGGTTGGCCTGCGATTCGCCGGCGAACGCCGCCTTCAGGTTGCCTTCGGTTTTCGTGCCCTTCAATGCCATTGATTCTCTCCCGGTGAAGAAAAAAGCAGATGCGGTGAAGTCGGCGTGATGTCGGTAGAAGCTCTTGAACTGGCCCTCACTCAAACCAATGTACGCGCGCCGCTGCGATTGATCCAGTGAATTGTAATTATCCTTCCGATAGATAGCGTCTATCGAGGGGCAGTACCACCCAGGCAGTGCCGCGCCCGGTGCCCGCAGCGCTCAGAACTGACCGACGTCGATGCTCAAGGCGCCGGCGCCACCCGCCACGATCGCCGCCGCCAGTCCCGGCGCCTGCGTCAGTACATGGTCGGCGTAAAAGCGCGCAGTGGCGATCTTGGCCTCGAAAAAGCCGGCCTCTCCGGTCGACTGGTCGAGGCGCCGGCCTGCCGCCAGCGCGGCGCGGGCCATCTGCCAGCCACCGTGCACGATGCCGGCCAGGCGCAGGTAGGGAACCGAACCCGCGTAGGCAGACCTGACATCGGTGCGTATCACCGACAGCAGGTAGGCGACGCTGCGCTCGTAGGCATCGATCGCTGCCGACAGCGGCTCGCGCATCGCCGACAGGTCGGCCGCCCGGTGCTGGCCGAGGGCATCGGCGGTGGCGCGCATCTGCGCCATCCAGTCCCGCGCCACCGCTGCGCCATCGCGCGCGGTCTTGCGGGTCAGCAGGTCGTTGGCCTGTATCGCCGTCGTACCTTCATAGATCGGAAGGATGCGCGCGTCCCGGTAGTGCTGTGCAGCCCCGGTTTCTTCGATGTAGCCCATCCCGCCATGCACCTGCACGCCGAGGGAGGCAACATCGACCGCCATTTCCGTGCTCCAGCCCTTGACGATCGGCACCAGGTATTCGTACTGCGCCTGGTACGCCTTGCGTGCCGCCGCCTCGGGATGCAGGTGCGCAAGGTCATTCAGGCCGGCGGCGAAATAGGCCACCGCGCGCGCCGCCTGTGTCTGCGCGCGCATCAGCATCAACATCCGTCGTACGTCGGGATGGTTGATGATCGGCACCGGACCCGCGGACCCTTCGACGGCCCGGCTCTGCACCCGGTCCTTCGCGAACGCGACGGCCTGCTGGTAGGCGCGCTCGGCGATCGAGATGCCCTGGATGCCCACCTGGAAGCGCGCCGCATTCATCATGATGAACATGTATTCGAGGCCGCGGCCCGGCTCGCCGATCAGCTCGCCCACCGCTCCTGCACCGAGCGCGCCATGGCCGTCTCCGAAGATCAGCACCGCCGTCGGACTGCCCTTGATGCCGAGCTTGTGCTCGATCGAGGCGCAATAAACGTCGTTGCGTGCACCCGGCGTTCCGTCCCGGGACACAACGAATTTGGGAACGATGAACAGCGACAGGCCCTTGACCCCCTCGGGCGCGTCCGCGGTGCGCGCCAGGACCAGGTGGATGATGTTCTCGGTGAGGTCGTGGTCGCCGTAGGTGATGAAAATCTTCTGGCCGAACAGCCGGAACGTGCCGTCTGCCTGCGGCACCGCGCGCGTGCGAACCTGAGCCAGGTCCGAACCGGCCTGCGGCTCGGTCAGGTTCATGGTTCCGGTCCAGCGCCCCTGCACCAGGCGCGGCACGTACTTGACCTGCTGCTGCTCGGAGCCGGCCGTCATCAGGGCCTCGATCGCGCCGTCGGTCAGCATCGGACACAGGGCGAACGACAGTCCGGCCGATTGCAGCATCTCGAGGCAGGGCGTGGCCACCAGTTTCGGAAGCTCCTGCCCGCCGTAACGGGCCGGGTGCTGGATGCCCTGCCAACCGCCCTCGGCGAAGGCCTTGAAGGCCTCGCCGAAACCGGGCGTGGTCCGAACCTCGCCATGGTTCCAGGTTGCAGGCTGGCGGTCACCGGCGACGTTCAGCGGCGCGACGACCTCGGCCATCAGTTTGGCGCACTCCTGCATCACCGCCTCGATGGTGTCATCGGAGGCATCCTCGCAGCCGGGCAGACCCTGGACGCGCTTCAGGTCCGCCAGCTCTTCCAGGACGAACTTCATGTCGCGCAGCGGCGCTTCGTAGCTCATGGCCAAGCCTCTCGTCGGAGTATCGGAGTGTCGGAGTATCCGAGCTGCGCCCGCCGGGCGCAGCCAGCCCGCCTACTTGTATCGGTGCAACCCGTCAACCAAGCTGTTCGAGCAGCTGCGGCAACGCCTCGAACAGATCCGCGACCAGGCCGTAATCGGCGATCTGGAAGATCGGCGCGTCGGCGTCCTTGTTGATCGCCACGATGACCTTCGAATCCTTCATCCCCGCCAGGTGCTGAATCGCGCCCGAAATGCCCACGGCCAGGTACAGGTCGGGGGCGACGATCTTGCCGGTCTGACCAACCTGCCAGTCGTTCGGTGCATAACCGGCGTCGACCGCCGCGCGCGACGCGCCCAGGGCCGCGTTCAGCCGGTCAGCCACTTTTTCGAGCAGCTTGAAATTTTCCGCCGACCCCAGCCCGCGACCTCCGGAAACGACGATCCGCGCGCCCTGCAGTTCGGGCCGGTCGAGCTTGGCCACCTCGCGCGACACAAAACTCGACAGTCCCGGGTCGGGCACCACGGCCACCGCCTCGATGGGAGCCGCGCTGCTTGCCGCAGGCGGCGCGTCGAAACCGGTCGGTCGTGCCGTGACGAACTTGATGCGCTCGGGCGACTGGACCGTCGCGATCGCGTTGCCCGCGTAGATGGGCCGGGCGAACGTGTCCTCCGACACCACCGAGATGATGTCGGACACCATCGCGCAGTCGTGCCGCGCCGCCGCCCGCGGCAGCACGTTCTTGCCGAAGCTGGTCGCCGCCGCCACCACATGGCTGTAGCCGGCCGCCATCGCGATCAACTGCTCGGACACCGCCTCGGCCAGTTCGTCTCCCAGGTGCGGCGCGTCCGCTACCAGGACCTTCGCAACCCCGCCGGCCAGCGCGGCCTGCCGGGCGACCTCGGCGCACTGGTGGCCTGCCACCAGAACGTGCACCTCGCCTGCCATGCGCCCCGCCGCGGCGATCGCGTTCAAGGTTGCACCCTTGAGCCGAAGGTTGTCGTGCTCCGCCAATACCAGTGCTGCCATCGAAATGTCCCCGTTTTACCGACCCGTCGATTATCGGTCCCGACCCACGGTCAGGAAATGACCTTCGCCTCATTGCGTAGCTTTTGAACCAGCGTGGCCACATCCGGAACCCGGATGCCCGCCTTGCGCTGAGCAGGCTCGACCGTGCGCAGTGTCTTCAGGCGCGGCGCCGCGTCGACACCCAGATCCGCGGGAGTCAGCGTCTCCAGCGGCTTCTTCTTGGCCTTCATGATGTTCGGCAGCGTGACGTAGCGGGGCTCGTTCAAGCGCAGGTCGGTCGTGACGACCGCCGGCAGCTTCACGGCGATGGTCTCCAGACCACCGTCGACCTCGCGCGTCACAGTGGCCTTGCCGTCGGCGATTGCCACCTTCGACGCGAAGCTTGCCTGTCCGAACCCGCACAAGGCCGCGAGCATCTGTCCGGTCTGGCTGGCATCGTCGTCGATGGCCTGTTTGCCCAGGATCATGAGCTGGGGCTTTTCCCGATCGACGACGGCCTTCAGCAGCTTTGCCACCGCCAGCGGCTGCAGTTCCTGGTCGGTCTGCACCAGCACCGCCCGATCGGCCCCGATCGCAAGCGCCGTCCTGAGCGTCTCCTGGCACTGGCTGACGCCGCAGGACACCGCGATGACCTCGGTGGCGATCCCCGCCTCGCGCAAGCGCACGGCCTCCTCGACGGCGATCTCGTCGAAAGGGTTCATCGACATCTTGACGTTCGCGATGTCCACGCCGCTGCCATCGGACTTGGCGCGCACCTTCACGTTGTAGTCCACCACCCGCTTCACGCCGACTAGGATTTTCATGGAAATCGAGGTCCTACGAGAATGTGGCATCGACCGCCGGAAGGCGCGACGCGGCTGCGATTATACGAAGCGGGCACGGCCGTCGACAGACGGACGCCCCCGCGGCCAGTGCGCGCGCCGTCGAGCGGTCCGGCGCCGCGCCCATCAGATCAGATCCCGCACGATCTCGCGCGCGGCGTTGTGACCCGGCGCGCCGCTGACGCCGCCGCCCGGGTGAGCGCCCGAGCCGCAGTGGTACAGACCGGCCAGCG
>Ga0209698_10007065_pt1 | contig 11836 bp, 12 predicted proteins | sample LitLauG_LLR_2012_FD_187203 | JGI IMG/M metagenome (GOLD analysis project Ga0209698, IMG submission 187203) | Freshwater sediment microbial communities from Pennsylvania, USA - Little Laurel Run_MetaG_LLR_2012 (SPAdes) (version 2) | ecosystem: Environmental > Aquatic > Freshwater > Creek >... | reverse complement strand
CGATTCGTGCCAGCCATTTGCACAAGACCCAGCAAAATAAAGATCCGGCCAGCACTCCGGGAAAACGCAGCATCAGGTCGGAGGTACCGAACTGCCGCCAGAAGTAAAGGACGAAAACCAGCAATGGCGGATGCGCCAGTGTGAGACTCGCATGATAGGCGGAAGGTAGCGACGTCTGATTCGCCACTGCAAAGTGCCAGGCTTCGTCGGTGTTCAGGAATGTCGCGTGCGCGAGCCAGAGTCGCCACACAAATCCCCCAATCACGAGCATCGCCGCCAGCAAACTTGCGCGTTTCTGCAAGAAGAGATTAATACGAGCAGGCCAACTTTGATCCGCAACGTGCGTTTGCGTCGAATCCTCGGTAGCGGGAGGAAGGCTCGTCATCCGTGGCGATTGTAGCAACTGTGACACGCCGCCGACCTCTGGGCTCAAGTCCGAGACACGAAATCGCTAATCGGAAATCCTTACTATTTCCCCACGGACACTCGCTTCTTCCACGATCAGCCTGCCTACGGTGACTGGCAGCTTGAATCTTCGCGGGCCTGCGCTACCCGGATTGAAATAAAGCACGCCGCCCCGCGTCTCCTGCTTCGGGACATGGCTGTGGCCAGACACTACAACCCGGAATCCAGCCACCTCGGGCTTGAGATCAAGTTCGCCCAGATCGTGCAGGACATAGATCGAGACACCGGCTAGTTCAAGCACTTCGATCGCCGGCAACTTGCGAGCCCACGCCGCCTTGTCGATGTTCCCTCGCACTGCAGTGACTGGCGCGATTACAGCGAGTTGATCGAGGATTGGGGGATCACCGACGTCGCCCGCATGGATGATGTGTTCAGATCCGCGCAGCGCTTCAAGTGCTTCGGGACGAAGCAGGCCGTGCGTGTCGGAGATGACGCCGATGAGGATGGGAGTTCTCAGTTCTTAGAAGCTATCTCACACTGAACCTGAGGGTAAACCTCCCTCAGGGACTGAAGCCCGCATTTTCGGCGGCCCCGGGCGGCTCGGCTAAAAGCCGAGCCCTTTCAAAACTGGTTTATGAGAATGATCATGTTTTCAGCGGCTGCGGTTCTTCATCCTTTCGAGGAACTTGCCGACGCTCACGACTGCCCGGCCGATGGTTCCGCGGCCGATCTCCTGCGCCTCGTCGCGGGCGGTCACGCGTAATGTGTAGAACCGTCCATCGAAAGACTCCAGCAGGGCTTCCGCCGTGATCTGCGCTCCGATGCTGCTGGCGGCACGATGCTCGATGTTGATTGAGGTTCCGACGGTGATCTCATCGCCTTCGCAATACGGCTGCAGCGCGCGAAAGGCCGCCGTCTCCATGAGCCGGATCATGTCAGGCGTGGAATAAACGGGAGGCAGCTGCGGATGGTGCGACGTCAGCGTATGCTCAAAGGCAACGGTCTCTGCAGCTTCGCCCCGAGTCCCCAGCGGGATATCTTTTGCCAAGGTTTCCCTCCAAAAAGAAAAGCGAGCCAACGATTAGCGAATCATTGGCTCACAGAAAGTTTCTTACACCTATGCAACCGCTACGGCATGGCGACGCGCGTCGATCCCATCCAGCGCCTGCCATAGCATGCGGGCTGCATTTTCGGCGGCGTCCATGGCAGCATCGGCGGCTTCCGGATATTCTGCCAGACGCTTTTCGAGCAGACCGCGCCATACCCGCGCGTGGTACGCATCGGCCTCGGCATGCAAGGCAAAGTAGCCGCAGGTCTTCTCATCTGCGCCATACATCTCCCGCAGACGGGCCTCTTTCTCCCGGGCAATCCGTGGAACCTGAGACTCATAGGCGTAGAACGCAGCCAGAGCTTCTTCTGGCAGCCCTTCACTCGCCACGCGCTGGAAGTATCGGATCAATTGCCGGATTTCCGGGACCGGACTATGCCACTCCAGATTGCGCGACGATCCCATGCCTTCCGCAAAATCGAGCCACAGATCCGAGTGCGGGACCCCGTTCGTCCACTTGCCATCCTCGGCGCCCTTTTCATCGCACATGTTGGCCAACACTGCGTTACGTAACTCACCCGGTTCGAGGCGCATGCTGAGTGCGGCGAGATACGACGGGAATGCTTCTACGTGGTGGTAGTAGTCCTGGGCATACTCGCGCAGATCCTCGCGGGTCAAACGCCCGGCAGACCATGCTTTGTAAAAGGGATGGCAAAGCAGATCATATTTGGCGATGCGGGTATCCAACTGGCAAAGGAATTCGGTGGTGTTCATACTTCTCCTAAGAAGGTGGGACTGGCCAATATACGAAGGGCGAGCTTTTCCCGCAAGTGATCGAAATCACCTGATCCCTAAATTGCTAGAATGGAAAGAGAAAGCCGCGCGGGTTTTTACCTGGGGTTCGCCTTTTCGATGCAGTTTACCGAACAATTCGATGTAGTCGTCGTGGGCGCCGGCCATGCCGGATGCGAGGCCGCGATGGCTGCGGCGCGGATGGGCTTGAAGACCGCGCTGTACACGCTCAATGTCGATCTGATCGCACAGATGTCATGCAACCCGGCAGTGGGCGGAATTGCGAAGGGTCACCTCGTCCGCGAGGTTGATGCCCTCGGCGGCATCATGGGCGAAATTACCGACGCGGTCGGAATCCAGTTCCGTCTGCTGAATACTTCGCGCGGACCGGCAGTTTGGTCTCCGCGTGCACAGTGCGACAAGCAGGCCTACCGCCTGAAGATGCGCGAGGTGCTGGAGTCGCAGGCGAATCTCAAGATCAAGCAGGCGGAAGTCGCGGATCTGATTGTGGAAGGCTCTCGGCACTCCGCTGTCAGCTCTCAGCCGGAAGCCGTCTCCCCGCATGTGGGGACAGCCGCCCTCAGCTGTCCGGTCGAGCGAAACTCGACTGTCCCCGACCGTAGCCGTGTTCTCGGCATAAAGCTCCGAGACGGCCGCACCGTCAGCGCGCACGCAGTCATCATCACGACTGGGACGTTTCTGAACGGACTCATCCATTGCGGCGAACAGCAGTATCCTGCCGGGCGTTCGGGCGAACCTCCGTCGGTCCTGCTAGGCGAAGCACTGAAGAAACTCGGCCTACGTGGATGCCGCCTGAAGACGGGAACTCCGCCGCGATTGGACGGGCGCACCATCGAGTGGTCCCGATTCCCCGCGCAACCGGGTGACGAGGATCCCACGCCATTCAGCTTCCGCACGAAGCGCGTTGCGCACCACGATTCGCAGGTGCCGTGCTACATCGCCGGGACGACGGCGGAGACGCATCGCATCATCCGCGAGAACGTTCACCGCTCGCCCATGTATAGCGGGCAGATCCAGTCCATCGGTCCTCGGTACTGCCCCTCGATCGAAGACAAGATCGTGAAGTTCCCCGACAAGGAAACTCATCAGCTCTTTCTTGAACCAGAGGGCTTGAACACGCACGAAATTTACGTGAACGGCATGAGCACGTCGCTGCCGGTCGAGGTCCAGCTTGCGATCCTGAAGTCGATTCCGGGGCTGGAAAACGCCGAGATGCTGCGTCCTGGCTATGCGATTGAGTACGACTCCATCGATCCGACCGAACTCGAGCGCACACTCGAGACGCGTAAGATCGCGGGACTTTTCCTTGCAGGACAGATCAACGGGACGTCGGGCTATGAAGAAGCAGCGTGCCAGGGATTGATGGCCGGCATCAACGCCGCGCTACAGGTGAAGCAGCAACCGCCTCTGATCCTCGACCGTACAGAGGCCTACACGGCGATCCTTATCGATGACCTGATTTCCAAAGGCACGAACGAGCCTTACCGCATGTTTACTTCACGAGCTGAGTTCCGGCTGCATTTGCGGATCGATAACGCCGACCGCCGGCTTACTCCCCATGGCCGCCGCGTTGGCCTGATCTCCGACCAGGCATGGGTTGACTTTCAGGCAAAGCAGGAGCGTTTGGCGCAGATGAAGAAGCTGCTGGAGGGAACGCGGCTCACGATTGCAATGCTTCAGTCGATTTCACCATCGGACGCCGGCGATGCTCATGTGGCGGCAGCCGCCATCGGCTGTCCAGCCGAGCAGAACTCGGCAGGATTGTCGTCTGCGCTGGGCCAGACCATAGCGCAACTCCTAAAGCGTCCTGAGATCACCATCGAGCAGTTGGTCCCGATTTTGACTAAGCTGGCCCCAGAGTTCATTGAAAGAAATTTGTCTGCCTCCTCTGTAGTGAAGCTTTCCTCAGAAGTAAGGAATGAGCTGAAGTCGGTGGAAACGGAAATCAAGTATGAAGGCTACCTGCTGCAGCAACAGCGCGCGATGGAGCGCCTGAAGAAGTCCGAACAACATTCGATTCCGGAATGGTTCGACTATCGCTCGGTCAGCGGCCTGTCGCGTGAAATGCAGGAAAAGCTGACCAACGTCCGCCCGCGGACCATCGGCCAGGCCTCTCGCATTCCTGGCGTGACGCCGGCCGCTGTTTCACTCGTCAACGTGTATATCGAAATTCAAGGCCGCCGCCGGGAACAAGCGACCGCGATTTAAAGCAAAGGCATCAACCACGAAGGACGCGAAGGAAGTTCTGAACGAAACCTTCGTGATCCTTCGTGCCCTTCGTGGTTGATGATTTTCCTACTGCAGGTCTTCTTTCGCGTGTAGTTCCTCGGCCCGCTTCATTTCGGTCGCCGCGGCTTCCTTCTCACCCATATCACGGTAGACCTGTCCGAGAAGGTAATGAGTGGTGGGGTTGTTCGGCTCCATCGTGACAGCGTGCTTCAGCGATAAAGCCGCGAGATCATAGTCTCCCTTCTTCTGCAGCACCTTGCCCATCAGGATGAAGGGCACGCTCGAAGTCGGATCAAGCCGGATGGATCTCTGCAGTAATCGTTGCGCCTCGTCGTATTTCTGATCCCGCGAGTACGCATCGGCCAGCTTGTAGTACGTCGCTGCGTGCGCCGGATTGATGGACAACTCCTTGCGGAATTCCGCGATTGATTCCGGCAGCCGGGACTTGTACAGATACAACTCACCAAGCAGATAGTGGACGAGCGGCAGCTTGGGATCCAGGGATGCGGCTTTCAGCGCATACTCCTCGGCGACCGGATCGAATTCCTGCCGCAATAGCATCCTGGCCGTGAACAGGTAAGCCGCCGCCGAGTCGGCTGGCACCTCAAACATTTTTCCAAATGACTGCCGCGCCTGATCGTAATTGCGCGTCTGAATGTAGCAAACACCCAGAATGTAATACCCGTCTACGTTAGCGCGCGAAATCCAACCTTGCACCTTTTCGAGGATCGGGATCGCGTCCGCCGGATGGCCGCCGGCGAAATACGACATGCCCAATAGTTGCACGGCTTCCCGATTGGATGGATCCTCGCCAGTCGCCTTCTTCAGATAATCAATCGCTTTCGGGTAATCACTCTTCTTGTAAAACGCCGTGCCCAGTTCAAGAGCGAGTCCTTTGGTGGCTGGATCGAGACCTTGCAGGGCACTAATGGCCTCATCGACCTTCCCTTGCTGCATCAACTTCCGTGCCTCTTCGAGTTGGGGCGATGTAAGCGATACCGAGGGCTTATCCCCGCTCGAGGGTTGTTGACCGAAACTTGAGGTATTTAGGAGTACGGCAAAAACGAAACAACGCCGGAAGAAACGCGCAATCATATTAGGGGATTAGAGCACAATCCGAAGGGAACATCGCAACGGTGCCTCTGCCTATTGCTCTCGTATTTCCTTCTTTAGAGCTTCCAGATTTTCTCCGCGATCGCTTGCGGCCCGTCGACAGGATCAGAAGTGAAGTCAGAAGTACGAACCGATGCCGGGATCCCCAAACCATAGAACCGCCGCAGATCAGACTCTCCCGATTCTATGAGCGGCTCGTCGGAGTGTCCATCCCTGCTCGACCCCAGAGGCGCGGGAAGAGGAATCCGGTACTTTGCCGATAGGCGGTGTACTGTTCGCCGAATTCGCGCGTCAGCATCGACTCCTCACGCATCGCCTTGCGGGAATGAGCTGCCAACAACAAGAAAACGGCCAGAACTCCGCGCCACTCTCCTACCACCAAGGCGGTACCAACACACGCCAACAGCATCCCGGTGTAGATCGGATGGCGCACATAGGCATAGGGTCCACTGCGAATCAGTTGATGACCCTCTTTCAGCGTGACCCGCGCGCTCCAGTATTCACCGATGCAGTACCGCGCCCAGATCGCGATGCCCGCGCCCACAAAACTCACGGCGATGCCCATATAGGCAATCCAGAGATCGGGCGGCAGGAATCGAAGACCGAGTGGTCCGATTCTTATCCATGGCTCAAACAGAAGCGCGTAGGCGGCGACCACCACGACAACGGTGAGCAAACGGTCGACCGACGTTTCCCTCGCCTTCGTTCGCTTGACCCGCAGAGCGGTGATGACCCAGTACGCGGCAAAGGCATACCATGGAATAAGTGCGATGTGCCAAATAGTGGGCGATTGCATACCTTCCTCTCAGCTTCGCGGCGTCGTCTTCGCCATGCGGCGCAGGCGCCGTATCCAGTCCTGCTCGTTTCCGATTTCTTTTCTCATAAAGCGAACGATTTCTCCACCGAACTTCCCCAGATCCATCTTGTCCTGTAAGGCTGCCAAAGCCTGATCCCGACGTTGCAGACGGCTTTCCCTGGCCGTGAAAACTCTCTCCTGCACCTCACGGGTTAAAAACGGAAACAATCCAACGCGAATGCGGAACGCTTCCTCTGAAGCTGCCTCGGCCTCGCTGATCTGGCTCAAGCGGCCGATCAGGGTTCGCCGGCCCTTTGCCGTCACTGCGTACTGTTGCCGCGTCTGTCCTCGCTCCCCCGGCACCGCCTTCTTGCGGACCCATCCCGCGTCCAGGAACCGTCGCAGCAGTGGATAGACAGTGTTGTTATGTAGATCGTCCTGGCCCAGCATCCATCCCGCCTCGCGCTTAAGCTGGTAGCCGTATTTCGGACCGCCCAGCAGCATCGCGAGCATAACTAGGTCATTCATGACAGTGTCAAATTTGACTCTTTTGACCTTCACTCTGTCAAGAGCACGTCGAACGGGTTTCCGGACCTGGGAGATGAAGCGATTGTTCCAAAGTCTGTAAAAAGTTGCGAGACACGGGATACCCCGGCGGCCCAACCTCGACCGGCCCCGTTTACAATGTCTTCGAATGATTGCTCACCTGCGCGGAAAACTTCTGGCCAAGCATCCCAACCAGGCCATCGTTGAGACTGGCGGGGTTGGCTACGACGTGACCATCAGCGTCCCCACATTTACCGACCTGCCGGCTGCGGGCGCTGACGTCGCGCTGCATGTCCATACCCACGTCCGTGAGGACATAATCGCACTGTATGGATTCATGCGCTCCTCGGAAAAGGTATTGTTCGAAAAACTGATCACCGTCAGCGGCATCGGACCGAAGCTGGCCATCACGATATTGAGCGGCATGCCTGCTGACGAGATGGTGGGCGCAATACGTGGGAATGATATCGCACGCCTGACGCGCATCCCTGGCATCGGGAAAAAAACCGCGGAGCGCATGGTGCTGGAGTTGCGGGACAAACTGCCGGAAGCCGTTCCGGCCGTCACCCCTGCCCCCTCAACGATGAGCGCCACGGAAGAAGACGTACTCTCGGCTTTGGTCAACCTTGGTTATCAACGCTCCGCGGCAGAGAAGGCGCTGGAAGCCAGCAAGAAGAATGGCAAGGGCGGATCGTTTGATGCGTTGTTTCGCGGCGTTCTCGCTTCGCTCTCCAAGTAAGGGCGAACGTCACTTGCTCGGTTGGGTCGCACCTGCCGTAGCGAGTCGCAGATTTCCCAACACCAGTTGCACGATCGGATGTGGCCACCACTCCAGGTCGCTCTTTCCCGCCTGCACGGGAAGAATCTTGTCTTTAAATGTTTCCTTCTTGCCGGGGACGCTCCCCATCACTTCCATGCCCACCGCGAGTTTCATTTTGTTGTCGATCGTGAGCGCCATCCCGATTCCGTTCTGCAATTCTTTTGGCTGCTCGAAGCCGAAAACGACATCCGCTTTGGTCGTGTCAGGCTGGTACCGGACCTCCACCACTTGGTCACCCTTAACGATGAGGTTCACTCCGAACTTGTCGCCTGAGAAAAGGTACACTTCGTTGTCCGACACGTAGGGCTGCTTCTCGTACTGGAACTCCTGGAATTGATCCTTGTCGACCTTGAGCCGCAACGTGAAGGGCTTGCGCATCACGGGACCCTTCGGTTTTGCGGTAGACGTCTGTGCTGCGAGTGACGCGATGCCGGCCATCAGGATCAACATTGGGACGAGGAAGGGACGAAGGCTTCTCATATCCCAGCAAGCTTACTACTACTTGCCAATGCAGAACGTGCTAAAGATCAAATTCAGGATGTCGTCGGTCGTCGTTGCGCCGGTGATTGCATCCAGGGGCCGGAGCGCATTGTAAAGATCGAGCAGCAACATCTCGTGCGGGACTTTCCCGTACACTGCGTTGCGAGCGGCATCGAGAGCGTTCAGCGACTCCTGCACCAGCTGTTGATGCCGGATATTGGTCAGAAATCCCGGCTCACTCCCCGTCCGCGCTTCACCGCCGATCTCGTGCAGAATTGCTTTCCGCAACTCATCGATGCCCTCGCCTGTAACCGCGGATGTGCACACAGTGGTGAAATCGTCGACCGTCTCAGGACGGGATTTTGCCGGGGCAAGATCAATCTTGTTTTCGATTACGACGAGACGATTATCCGGCGCTTTGTGAAGAAGCTCTTTGTCTTCCGCAGTCCACGGTTGCGAGCCGTCGTGGACCAGCAGGACCAGGTCCGCATCCGCCAGCGCTTCCATCGATTTCTGAATTCCGATTGATTCCGCTTCGTCGATCGCTTTCCTGATCCCGGCCGTGTCGACGAGCTTAACCGGAATGCCACCGATCGCGACCGTTTCCATGACCAAGTCGCGCGTGGTCCCAGGGCTCGCGGTTACGATGGCTCTTTCCCGCTCGACCAGGCGGTTGAACAAACTGGACTTGCCGACGTTGGGTCTGCCCACGATGGCCAAGGTCAATCCTTCGTGCACTATCTTTCCGTAGCCGAAACTGGAGCTCAGCATCCAGAGCGGCTTGTGGACGCAGAAAATGTGATCCAGAATCGCGTCGCCAGATAACACGGCCACATCGTCATCTGCGAAATCGATGCCGGCCTCTAGCAGCGCAATCAACTCGACGAGTTTCTGCTTGATCGGCTGCAGGCGGCGTGACAATGCGCCGTCCAACTGCTGGGCGGCGACCTTCGCCTGATACAAGGTCTGCGATTCGATCAGATCGCGCACCGCCTCGGCCTGGGTGAGATCAATGCGCCCGTTGAGAAAGGCCCGCATTGTGAACTCGCCGGGTTCGGCCAGGCGCGCCCCGGAAGCCACACAGAGTTCGACAATGTGGCGCAAGACGACCGGAGACCCGTGCGCCGAAATCTCGATGACATCGTCGGTGGTATAGGAATGCGGCTTCGCAAAGTAGGTGACGACAACTTCATCGATCCGCCCGGATTGTGTAGGGGCGGACGCCTCGTCCGCCCCCGAGCGAAGCTCGGCGGGGTGCCACGCTCTGATCTCGGTATTTCGGCGAGACAGGGCGGGAGTTTTGACTTCTTTCGGAGGTTCAATCAACTCTCCAAACACTGCCCGGCCGGGCTCGAGATCATGCCTCAGGCGCAGCATCGGTACAGCAATGGAGCGAGCGTCAGGTCCAGCCAGCCGCACCACACCGATCCCCCCTCGCCCGGGAGGCGTCGTGATCGCGACGATTGTGTCGTCCAGGTTCACGCCGCGATTGTAAACTGGTAATCAAAACCGTCGTTGGTCGCTTGTCGTTGGTCATTGGCCAGATCCATTCCGGTCAGCCTTCGTCAACGAACGAGGACCAACGACTGACGACGGGGTAAACCTTGTCCGTAGCCGACGAACTTCTACAAGCCAACGAAATCTTCGCGCGCAACTTCAACCTGGGCGACCTTTCAGTACGTCCGCGCCGTCATGTTGCGGTACTTGCCTGCATGGACTCCCGCATCCTGTTCGAGCACTGTCTCGGACTTCGTCCCGGCGACGCGCATATGATCCGCAATGCCGGCGGCATCGCCACCGACGATGCCATCCGCTCGCTGATCGTGTCGCATCACCTGCTCGACACGCAGGAGTTCATCATCATCAACCACACGGATTGTGGCCTGCTGAAGGTAAAGGAATACGAACTGCGCGCGAAACTAGCCGAAAAGATGGGTACCGTCGCCAGCGAACCCGCCCACTTCTATGCGTTCGACGATCTGGAAGAGAATGTGCGAGAGCAGATCCGGCGCGTGAAAACGCATGCATGGATCCCGAAGCACATCCCGGTCCGCGGATTTGTGTACAACGTTAAGACAGGACGGCTCACCGAAGTTCTGGAGGAAAGAAGAGTAAAGGCCGGTTAGTGCGAATCAGGAAATTCGAGCAGTAGTCGCTACCGCGTCACGACTTTTTCGATTTCCCCGCGGAGTTCCCCATAAGCCACCGCGCCCGGATGGTACCAGGCTACCTTCCCGGTCCGGTCGAGCAGCACCAGCGTGGGAGTAGTCGAAGCTCCATAGACCTCGAAATTTAACTTGTTGATCGGTACCGGCATGTCGAGCAGCCCGCTGTAGAAGCGGTGGCGTACGGCATCGATATAGCGCAGTTCGTCTTCATGCGACGCCTGCTCGCTCTGGGCCGTGTATCCGTAGAACCGAGTGGGCCCGATGACTTTCAGGCCCTTCGCCGCATATTCCGAACGCAACTGCGTGATGATCGGCGCCTCGGCCTTGCAGTCCCCGCACCAGTGCGCCCAGAAGAAAAGCAGCACCGGGGATCCTTTGAGTTCGGTCGATGCTGGCAGAGGTGCTCCGAGAAACTGATCGGATTTCAGAGCCGGCGCGAGTTTCCCCTGGAACGACAGCAGGTTCAGATTTTTCTGAATCCGGTCGTGAATCGATGTGTTCCCGTAAGTGCGCAGAGCGGTCTGCAGCAATGCGATGGCCTGCGCCTTCTGACCTCGCGCCGCCAGCACCTGCGACTGCACTTCGTAAGCCGCGCCGAGCGCCAGCGGCAGATGCGGCTCAGCATCGAGGGAACGCTGCTTCAACAAATCGAGTGCCAGAGCCTTTGTCTGTTTCGCGTAAGCCGCTGCCTGATCGTACTGACCCTGATCGAACGCGGCGCGGCCCAGCCACGAGTACGCTTCCAGATACTCGGCATCGGCGCCCCGCTGGCTGCGGTAGGAATCGAGTTGCGCCTCGGCGGCCGAAAAGTTGTTTTGCGCCAGCGCGAAGCGGACGCTTTCGACGACCCCCGCCCAAGACGCGGTTGCCGTCAGCAGAATTGCGATGAGAAGAATCCGTGAACGCATTCGCTCTTATGATGATCGTTTCCCGGAAAGGTGGCAAATGGCGGCAACAATCATGTTGCGACACCCGCCTCGGCGTCCCGCGAAGCGCAGGCGAACGGACCCGGGAGGCCACAATCGAAGCGCCTCGAAGAAAGCTATAACGTTATTTGTATCATCAAGTTACGAGCGTGCGTTCGCGAATTTTGTAGCTATTTCGGTGCACATTCACGTACAATGAACTTGCGTTTGACTTTAGAGTTCCTTCGCAGTACAAGCATCTCCGCTTAACCCAGCGTGTGACCTGCCTGCAGAAGAATCCCGAAAGTTTCAGCGCTACATCAAGAAAAAGGAACAAGCACCAACATGGAAACAGGAACAGTGAAGTGGTTTAACGACGCTAAGGGCTACGGTTTCATCAGCCGCCAGAACGGTGAGGATGTCTTCGTGCATTTCTCCGCCATTCAGGCCAGTGGCTTCCGCAGCCTGCAGGAAGGTCAGCAAGTGCAATTTGACGTGGTCAAAGGCCCCAAG
>Ga0209698_10007064_pt1 | contig 11836 bp, 7 predicted proteins | sample LitLauG_LLR_2012_FD_187203 | JGI IMG/M metagenome (GOLD analysis project Ga0209698, IMG submission 187203) | Freshwater sediment microbial communities from Pennsylvania, USA - Little Laurel Run_MetaG_LLR_2012 (SPAdes) (version 2) | ecosystem: Environmental > Aquatic > Freshwater > Creek >... | reverse complement strand
GTCATCGCCTTCGATACCGGGCCTGGCAACATGGTCGTCGATCAACTTGTGGAGCGCGCCACGCAGGGCCGGGAGCGCTTCGATCGCGATGGCCGGCTGGCCGCGAGCGGGCATGTGGATCGGGCGTTGCTTGATCGGCTCCTCGCCGATGCTTACTTCCGCCGCACACCGCCAAAAAGCGCGGGACGCGAACAGTACGGCGCTGCATTCGTGGCGCGGCTGCTGGAGACCAGCTTTCCGATTGAAGACCTGGTCGCCACCGCTACAGCCTTCAGTGCGTCCGGTATCGCCCTCGGCGTGCACCGTTTTGCGGTCGGCGCCGAAGAAGTCATAGCCTCCGGCGGCGGCACCCACAACCGGCAACTGATGGCCCAGATCGCGGCGCTGCTGCCCGAATGCCGTGTGACAACGTCAGATGAATTTGGCGTCGATGCAGACGCGAAAGAAGCTATTGCCTTTGCCGTCCTGGCGCATCGGACCTGGCGCCGCCAAACCGGCAACCTGCCCTCGGCGACGGGGGCACGCCGCGAAGTCATTCTGGGAAAGATCAGCTATTGACCGCCGCTTCACAGTAAAATAGCGGGTTGACCCCTGAACTGGATATCCCTGAAGTACAACCGATACGCGTGTCGGTCGTCATCGTTTCTCTGAACCGCATCACTTCGGTGCGGAAGAGTCTGGAAGCGCTCGGGGACGCGCATCAGATCGCCCTCGTGGACAATGGTTCCACCGATGGCGGAGCAGGCCTCGGCCGCGAGTTTCCCCAGTTGCGGTTCCACCGGCTGCCGCGGAACTTCGGGCTTACCAAAGCGCTGAACATCGGCATTCGCGCCTGCGACGGCGAATACATCTTGTTGCTGCATGACGACGTTCTGATTTCGGCAGATGCAGTTACTCGCCTCGCCGACTACCTCGCAGCGCATCCCGAAGTGGGCGCAGTTTGTCCGATGTTGACCGACGAGTCCGGCAATCCTGTGAAGCAGATTCGTGCGCTGCCCACTTCCGCCACGCCCGATCCGGCTTTCCGGTCTGCTCCGAACAAGAGCGACCACTCCGCCGGCGACACTACGGCCGAGTGTGTATCCGGGGCCGCGATCATGATGCGTTCGTTTTTTCTGCGCGCTCTCGGAAGCATCGATGAGCGCTACGGCACCTACGGCAGCGACATCGAACTATGCGCACAGGTGCGGAGGGCGGCGAAAAAGATCGTGGTGCTGGGAGACGTTACGGCAGTTCATCAGTGGGCTGTGTCGCCGGTATCGAAATCCGCGCTGGAAGGGGACCGCGTCCACGGCACGGCTGCGTTCCTCGGCAAGCACTACGGCATGATGACCGGCCTGACTACCCGGCTCGGTAGTGGTCTCGGAGCGCTTGCCTCGATGCATCTGCATAAATTAGGTGGAGCGCTGGGCGCTCAAAAAATCGACGGAAGCAGCTAAAATCGGGCTAAAATCAAAAAAGATATGGATCCGCTCCTGTGGATGACCTGGTCTGCGATCTGTGCCGTCGGCACGGGCCTGCTGGTCTACTTCGTCATGCAATCAAGAATGGAAGTGTTGCTCTCCAAACAGCGCGAAGACCTGGCGTCGGCCAGAGCAACGCTCGCAGCCCATCAGGAAAACCTGCAGCAGGCAATGAAGAATACCGAAGAAGGAGCCCGCCGGCAGGCCATGGACGACTTCCTGGCTGATATTCGAGTCGAAGAGAGACATTACACGAGGGAGCAAAAGATGCTCTTCCTGACGAAAAAATCCCTGGTGCGTCAGGAGCGAATTTTCTTTCGCAACATTCCGCTGTCTAACTGGATCGAGCAGGAAATGCCGATTCACGAAGGCGCGGATGTCGATAAGCTGGCCCAGACGATGTCGATTTTCGCGGGAGCGCTGCTGGAAGGTCCGCAGCACATGCCGACTGAACAGCCGCGCCGGCTGCTTGGACACTAAGGCCAAACGGCAACAGAGACGCTGAAGTCTTCCCGGTCCGGCTTAATAGCGCGGCACAGCCGGGTCGATTGCCTGACTCCACCCGTCGATGCCACCCACCATGCTCTGGCAATTTTCCACGCCCTGGCGGCGCAGCCAATTCACGACATTGAGGCTCCGCACCCCGTGATGACAAAACACCACCAGTGGCGGACCGTGGTCTTCGAGAGATTCCAGATGCTGCGCAATGATGCGCATGGGGATCAGCCGCGCCCCGTCTATCCGGCAGATTTGGTGCTCCTGGGGCTCGCGAACGTCTATGAGGCGCAGCAACTCTCCCCCGGCCAGGCGCTCGGCAACTTCGGCCGGTGTAATTTCCATGGGAAGAGACACTACAGTATTAGTCACCTGCTAACGAGAATAGCAGGCGCGGAAGCCCACAGCCGAAAATCAGGCCCGGCAGCCGAATCAACGCCCGCGGCCAAAAATCCAGGCACAACGAAACCCAAATCAATCGGCGTCGCGTCCAATGCCCTTGTTATACTTCATAGACAGATCATCGGTTTTCAACCGTTCTCGCTCAAGATGAAGCATTTCCGCCTCCCTCTGATGGCCGCTTTGGCGGCAGTGTGCGCGTTTGGCCAAACGCGGCCGGTCTTTTCCACAGGCCAGGCGGCACGCCTCGTGATTGGCCAAACCAACTTCACTTTCGCCAATTACGGCGCCAGCAACACGCTGCTCGGTTCGCCCAGCGGTATTGCGCTCGCCAACGGCGTCCTGTGGGTGGTGGACTCCAATCGCCTCGGCGCTACCCCGGACAACAACCGCGTGCTGCGTTTTTCGGATACCTCATCCTATCCGTCTCCCACCGATCCCCCCGACATTCCGGGCAACGAATGCGGCGTGTGCCGCGGCAAGGCAAGCCTCGTCCTGGGCCAGCCCGATTTCATTACTTCGAACTACGCACTCAGCCCCACCGGCATGCGCAACCCGACCGGCGTGGCCACGGACGGAAACATCCTGGTGATATCGGATACAGACAATAACCGGATCCTGATCTGGCATTCGCAGCCGACCGTCAATGGCCAACCGCCGGACACCGTAATTGGCCAGAAAGACCTCGTTTCCGGTGGCACCTCAGTACCGCCCACCGCAAGTTCGTTGCGCGGGCCAACAGGGGTCTGGCTCGCGGGCGGCAAGCTCTACGTGGCCGACACGCAGGACAACCGCATTCTGATTTTCAATAAAGTTCCGGCAGCCGGTACGAATAACGCCGCGGCGGATGTTGTGGTCGGCCAGCCCGATTTCACAAGCTTTGTGCAGCCGGACCTGACAAAGGCGGTTAACGCCACAACCACGGCCTCCAACATGCAGGCCCCGGTTTCCGTCACCACCGACGGCAAACGGATGTTCGTGACAGACCTCGGCCAGAACCGCGTGCTGATCTACAACACCATCCCGACGGCCAACGGCGTCGCCGCCGACGTTGTGGTGGGACAACCGGGCATGACGTCGGCCTACGACAACAACAGCTACACGACGGCCGACGCGAACGTGGATTCGGTCGGAAACTCCACCAGCGCCTCAGCCGTTCTTTGCCAATCCAACGGGACCGATACCGCTGGCACCGCTACTTATCCGGCCCGTTGTGCAGCAACCCTTTCGCTCCCCCGCTACGCCCTCTCCGACGGCACGCGGCTGTTTATCGCCGACGGCGGAAATGACCGGATTCTGATCTTCAACACTATCCCGACTACAAACGGCGCGCGAGCCGATGTAATCCTCGGCGAGCCGGATGAATTCAGCGACAATACCGGCCAGAACCCGGACGGTTCGGATGCTTTCCAGACGCCGGTTGCCATGGTGTGGGATGCCGCGGCAGGAAATCTTTACGTCAGCGATACCTATAACCGGCGAATCGTCGTTTACACGCCGGGCGTTCCGAATATCCCGCTGGCTGCGATCCGCAATGCGGCCAGCCTTGAAATTTACGCGATCGGCAGCGTGCAGCTGGCCGGCACGATCACGGCGAAAGACACTTTCACCATCACGATCAACAGCCGTAACTACACCTATACCGTCGTCGCGACCGATACGCTGCAGACCCTTACCGATAACATCACCAAAATCATCAACGCCGCACCCGACCCGGACGCCGTCGCATCGCGTGACGATGCCACCTATACGGTGATCATTACAGCGCGCATTGGTGGTGCGAGCGGCGGTAATATCACGCTGGCCGCCACTACGTCAGCGAATGCCACCGTTACGGCGAGCGCAAGCGGCGCCAACCTGAACATTTATCTGCAAAACCCCACATCCATCGCCCCCGGCACCGTCATCCAGATCACCGGGCAGAATCTGTGCGACACACCCGCCGCAGGCGATTTGTCGAGAACGCTGCTGGCCACGACTCTCGCCTCATGCCAGGTATATATAGACGGCGTGCGTGTGCCCTTGCTCTACGTTTCGCCTAACCAGATCAACGCTCAGATGCCGGTAGAATTCACCGACCGTACCAGCGTCAGCCTTTACGTCCGCGCCATCCATGCCGACGGATCGGTAACCGCCACATCGCCTATCGCCGCAACGATTGTGCCGCAGAATCCCGGCATCTTCGCACAGCCGGGCAGTGACCCGAGACCCGGACTCGTGTTCCACGGATCGAGCAATGCCGTTTCCATGATTTCGGTCGATGGCGGAATCAACGCCGGCGACACGGCTACGATTACGATCGGCACAACCGTGTATACGTATAAGGTCCTGGCAACCGACACGCTCGATTCCGTGCGCAACGCGTTCGTCAATTTGATCAACGCCGGGCCCGACCCGTACGTGTATGCGTCGGTATCGAACGAGTACGACCGCATCATTCTGACAGCGCTGACACCCGGGCCGGCTGGCGAGGGAACCGCCGTGGTCGCCGCCGTTACCGGCACGAACGCAGCACTCTCACTGACCGTCTTCAGTCCGACGCTCTGCTGCGACAACATCCAGGGCGCGCTTGTGACCACAGATAATCCCGCCATTCCCGGTGAATTTTTGTACGTGTTAGCCACCGGGCTTGGTCCAACCAATCCCGCCGACACGCCCACAGGGCAGGTTTATCGCGGGGGCGAATTAAATCCGCCCGCCGTCAATGTCGATTCCATTCTGACCGGCGGCAAGACGGCGAACGTCGTGAATGTCTCGCTCGCCCCTGGTCTGGTCGGTGTTTACTTCGTTGAGTTCGAACTCGACCCGGGTGTTACGGCCGACGTGGCGACTCAAATGACTATCGCGCAGCAGACCTTTGTGAGCAACGTGGTCACTTTTCCGGTGGTTATCCCGGCCGTGGCCGCTTCCGCGGCCAGGACCCCCGTGAATCCGGACCCGGTGAGTCCTGCCGCGAAGGCTCCCGCAACGAAGAGCGCATCATCAGCAGCAGCTCCGGCGAAGCAGTCGGCGCGGCGTAAAATGTCTTTGTTGCACTAGTTCGGGCACTCTCCGTTTGACCTGAGCCCGCGCGTTTCATGCGAAGCTGGCGTTTGCGGAACTACCGGAACCTGCTGCCGCTTCTGGCGTTCGTGTTGTTCGCCAACGCCCTTCGCGGCACTTTTCACTTCGACGATTACTCGCTGTTCCAGGACCCGGCCATCCTGTCGGCTTCCGGCTGGACGGCCATCTTCCGGTTCACAACGACCCGTCCACTGACCTGGCTCACATTTTGGCTGAACTACCGGCTCACAGGGATGAGGCCATTTGCGTGGCACATGGTCGATCTGACGATCCACGCCGGATGCGTCATGCTGCTCTACTGCTGTTTGCGGCGAATGATTCCGGAGCGGGCTACCCTCATTGGCACAATTCTCTTCGCCATCCATCCCATCCAAACTGAGACCGTCGCATACGTCTTCGCGCGGCCTACCTCGCTCGCTACACTCCTGTGTCTCGCTTCCCTGCTCTGCTGGCTCCGCGGTGCACGATGGCTCGCCGTGCTTTGGTTCGGCCTCGCAGTGCTCGCGAAGGAAGAGTGTGTTTTCTTCCCCTTCTTTCTCGCGCTCATCGAATGGCCGCAGAGGAAACGACACTTCGCGTGGCAGCCGCTCGCCGCGATGCTGGGTCTCTCGGCGCTGGCCGGATGCCGAGTGCTGTTGGCGACGCGGCTGATCACGCGCGCCGGAGCCGGCTTCGGATCGTCCGTCACCCCCGCCCAATATGCGCTCGCTCAGGGCGTCGTAATCTGGCGCTATTTCGGTGAGCTGCTTTGGCCGGCAACCATCACTTTCGATCCCGATCTCCATCCTTCCGCGATTGCAGGCGCCGCAGGATGGCTTGCCCTGGCCGCAGCTGTCTTCCTCGTCGTCCGGCGGATTTCTAACGCCACAACGGGCTCGCCCGCGCTTTGGTGCATCGGCGCTCTGACCCTGATTCTGGCCAGTTCCTCGATTTTCCCGGCGGACGATCTCGCGGCAGACCGTCGCGTTTATCTGCCGATGATCGCGATCTCGGCAGCCGCAGGTATTCTCCTTGACCGCGTCACGAAAGACGTGTACTCGCGCTGGGCTCTCGCGGCCTGCGGTCTCGTGCTGGCAGGCTTCACCATCTACCGCACAGACATCTGGCGCACCGAACTCTCCCTTTGGACGGACACTGTCGCCAAAGCGCCGCTCAAAGCGCGGCCACGCATCCAGCTTTCCCGCGCCCAGCGCCCCGCCGATGCCGAAGTCACTCTCGCCATCGCCGCTAAGAATAATCCCGGCAACCCGGACGTGGCGGCAGAACAAGGGAAGCTCTTCCTGCAAACGCACCAACCGGACCGAGCCATCGGCGCATTCGGCCGCGCCGCTGCGCTCGCCCCGCGCGACGCCCAGAACTGGAACAACCTGGGCGTCGCGTTCGCCGCTCTCGGCCAGCCCCAGGCAGCCGAGACGCAGTTCCGCCACGCGCTCACGCTCGACGCCTGCCTGCCGGATGCCCGCCGCAATCTGGGCCTTGAGGCATGCCCGGAGACCGCACCCCGATGACCTACCGGCTCACCTGCAGTATGACCGCGCCGGTGCCGCCCGAGCGCGCATTTTCGATCTTCGAAAATCCCTACAACCTCGCCCGTATCACTCCCGACTGGTTGAACTTTCGCGTCCTCACCCCCGACCTCACCATGCGGCCGGGTGCGGAAATCGATTATTCGATCAAATGGCTCGGCCTGCCGCTGCGCTGGAAGACGCTCATCACCGCCTACGACCCGCCGCACGGGTTCGTCGATCAGCAGGCCCGCGGTCCGTACCTGCTCTGGCGCCACACCCACACGTTCCATCGGACGGCCGCGGGCACGGAGATTCGCGATCAGGTCGATTACCGCCTTCCCCTCGGCATTCTCGGGCGTGCCGCCCACGCCATCGTCGTAAAGCGCCAACTGCTCGGGATCTTCCGCTTTCGGCAGCGCGCGATTGCGGCGATGCTGGCAGTGCCGGGCGTTGTGTATACCGAGCCCTCCTGCGCCGCAGTTTCTGAATGACGGAACACTCCGCCGCCAGTGTTATCATGACCGCGATGCCAAACTCGCTCGGCCGCTTCCGGGCGGTCCTGGGCGCAGGGTGGGTGCTGCTCGGACTGGGAGCGTGGTTCTACGCCCGCGCAAAAAGTGTTCCCGGTGGCGCCGCATTCGCAGTTGCGGCCGCCTTTCTTGTAGAATTCCCGTTCTATCTCTCCCCGGGCTTCGACGCCGTCCGCGAACGTATCGCTTCGCTCGGCCGCATTCGGCTCGCCGTCCTCCTGACCGTCAGCGCCATTGCGCCTTACCTGATCTACAGCGTGCCCGTGGGTTCCGTGAACGCGTTGTCGCTCTTCTTCCTGCTCGGAATCGGGGCTGTCGTCTCGTTCTGGTATGTGGTTCTGCCAGCGCGCCCGTGGACCGATGCGGCGCTGCTGGTCCTCCTTGCCGCAATTCTGCTATCCGGCATGTTCGACCGCATCTATGTTTCCCCGCTTCCGAAAATCTCCATCTCCGTCATGGGGCACGTGATGCTGATCCGCACCGCCGCCTGGGCCATACTGGCCATTCGCGGAGATGTGGACGCGAGGTTTCAGTTTTGGCCTGACCGCACGGAATGGCTGACCGGACTCAGCTACTTCGCACTCCTGCTACCCATCGCCGGACTCGCTTACTGGGCACTGGACCTCGTTCGCCTTCGACCACATCCTCTGAATCCCGGCCTCGCGATCGCAACCTTCTTCGGCGTCTTGTGGGTAGTTGCGCTTTCCGAGGAATTCTTTTTCCGCGGCCTGCTCCAATCCTGGATCGTACGCTGGACCGGCAGCAGCCGCGTTGGCCTGTTGCTGGCCTCGCTCCTGTTCGGCAGCGCCCATTTGGGCTTTCAACACCACTTTCCGAACTGGCGTTTCGCAACCGTTGCCGCCATCGCGGGTTTCTTCTATGGACTCTCCTGGCAGCGCGCACGCAGCGTGCAGGCCAGCATGGTGACGCACGCCCTGACGGTAACCTTGTGGAGGGTGTTTCTGCAGTAAGCGCGCAATCCGAACCACAAACGCTTCGAACTAAACTACATGCGATTCATTCCCACGGTACTGCTGCTTCTGTGTCTTGCCAGCCCCAGTTGGTCGCGCGACCTGCAGCGTTACGCCGTCATTCTCACCGATGAAGCGCCGGTCCGTACTGCGAACGGCGACCGCGCCGTACTCGAATCGGCCCGGGCCAATGTAGCGGCCGCCCAGGAGCGTGTGAAAGCGCAGCTTCAGGCGCGCGGCATCGCCGTCACAGGCCAGGCCCGCACTCTTCTCAACGCCATCTTTATCGAGGCCTCGCCCGCCGACGCGCAAGCCGCGCAATCGCTCCCCGGCGTCAGTTATATCGCCCCTCTGCAGCGCGTCCACCTGATGCTTGATCGCGCCGAACAACTCATCAACGTTCCGGCCGCATGGAACGCGCTCGGCGGCATTTCCAACGCGGGGGCCGGGATGAAGATCGCCATCATCGATACCGGCATCCAGTCCTCCCATCCGGCATTTCAGGACCCCTCGCTCGTGGCACCCAAAGGCTTTCCGCTCTGCGCCCCCGCCGACTGCGCCTACACCAACAACAAGATCATCGTCGCCCGGAGCTACGTCTCCCTGATTGCCGGCGGCCCGGCGGAAACGTCGCGCCCGGACGACATTTCCGTCCGCGACCGCGTGGGCCACGGCACCGCTGTCGCCATGGCTGCGGCCGGAGTCACCAACACCAGCGGGCCGGAAACGATTACCGGCGTCGCGCCCAAGGCCTTTCTTGGCAGCTACAAAGTCTTCGGCTCGCCCGGCGTGAACGATTACACCACCCAACAGGCAATCATCAACGCTCTCGAAGACGCTTTCACCGATGGCATGGATGTTGCTGTCTTATCGCTCGGCTCACCCGCTTTCGTCGGACCGCTCGATTCGGGCGCAGCCTGCGGCCAGAACGCCGGGACGCCATGCGATCAGGAAGCCGCCGCCGTCCAGAACGCGGTGAATGGAGGCATGACCGTTGTAGTCGCCGCCGGCAATCAGGGCCAGACCGGTGCGGTGCAGCCGACGCTCAACACCATCTCGACTCCCGCCGACGCACCCAACGCCATCGCCGTCGCCGCTACCACCAACTCACACGGCTTCGCCAACGCGCTCACCGTTCCTGGCCTCGGCTCCTTCCATTCCCGCTATGGCAACGGCCCTGTACCCGCAACGGCCTTTTCCGACCCGCTGGGCGACGTGGCGAGCGTCGGCGATCCCCTCGCCTGCACAGCGCTCCCCGCCGCATCTCTTACCGGCCTCTTCGCCATCGTGCAACGCGGTACCTGCAACTTCTCCGTCAAGGTTCAGAATCTTCAAGACGCGGGAGCCATCGGCGCGCTGATCGTCAATAATTCAGGGGACGACACGCTCATTACACCCGGCGGCCTCGGCGGCACTACCATCCCGGCACTGTTTGTCGGCTATGACGATGGACAGCAGATCCGCACCTTCCTCGCAGCCAACCCACGTGCCACAGCCAGCGTCGACCCCAATTCGCTGCCCTTCGACACCCTCACCACCGCCAACCAGGTCGCGGTCTTCAGCTCCCGCGGGCCGGTACTCGGTTCCGCCGCCCTCAAGCCGGACGTCGCCGCGGCCGGTGCCGATATCTTCCTCGCAGCCCAGACTTACGATCCCAACGGCGAACTCTACTCGCCCAGCGGCTACCTGGTCTCGCAGGGCACCAGTTTCGCCGCGCCTCAGGTGGGCGGGGTGGCTGCGCTCGTCAAGCAGAGTCTCAAGGCTGGATACCCCGGCCTCACGGCCCTACAATTGAAATCGGCCATCGTCAACACCGCGACTCAGGACGTCCTTGACAGCGGCGCCAGCGCCTCGGTGCTCGCTGTAGGTGCGGGAAAAGTGAATGCCGGTGCGGCGGTCTCCACTAATTTGCTTGCGCAGCCCTCCACCGTCTCCTTCGGCGCGATTCGTACCGGCGTCCTGCCGCTGACGCAGAACATTCAGCTCACCAACATCGGGACCGCCGCCCAGTCCCTCAGCGTCGCCATCGTTCGCCGCACCCCGGAAACGAACGCGCACCTCAGCATCGATACACCCAATCTGAGTCTCGCTCCGGGCCAGACCGGCAGCTTCAATGTGCTGCTGTCAGGAACGTTTCCAACGCCAGGCGCCTACGAAGGCTTCATCACGGTAACCGGTGCTGCTACCCTGCTGCACATTCCATTCCTTTACGTCGTCGGCAGCGGCACCCCTTACAACATCATCGCGCTGGCGGGCGACGGCGACGACGGAATTGCCGGCCAGCAGCCCGCGTTCGGGTACATCGTTGTCCAGCTAATCGATCAATACGGCGTCCCGGTCACCAACTACCCCGTGTACTACAGCGTTCTCCAGGGCGGCGGCAAGCTGCTCAATGCCCTCGCCGCGACGGACAACTACGGCCTCTCCGACGCGCAATCCGTGCTCGGACCTACGCCCGGACCCAATGTCTACACCGTGACCGCCGGCGGCCTCGCCACTACCTTCACCGCCACCGGACGTCTCCAGCCCACCATCCTCGGCAACGGCGTCGTGAGCGCGGCCAACTACGCCGCTACGCCCCCCGCGCCGGGTTCTTACGTTTCGATATTCGGCGCCGCACTGGCCGAGGCCACCCAGAGCTACTCCACACCCTACCTGCCTGTCTCCCTCCATCAGGTCAGCGTGAGTTTCGACACCGGTACGCTGAGCGTTCCCGGCCACATCGCCTTCATCAGCCCCGGCCAGATCAACGTCCAGATCCCCTGGGAGCTCCAGGGTCAATCATCGGTGCGGATGAAGGTCAGCATCGCCGATGCTTCCGGAGCAGTCTACACTCTGCCGCTCGCAACCTACGCGCCCGCGCTCTTTCAATATGTGTCGGGCACCGATACCCTCGCCGCGTCACTCGATGAAAATAATCAGCTGGTTTCCCCAGGGAATCCGGTCGCCCAAGGCCATGTTGTACAGCTCTTCCTGAACGGACTCGGCCCCGTCAGGAACCAACCGCTCAGCGGCGACCCCGCACCATCCTTACCCCTCGCGACCACCGTTCTGACGCCGACGGTCACGATTGGCGGCCTTCAGGCTCAGGTGCAGTTCAGCGGCCTTACGCCTGGCAACGCCGCGCTCTACCAGATCAACGCCGTGGTCCCGAACACGGGCAGCGGCGTCCAGAACATCTTTGTCTCGATCGGCGGCGTAGCAAGCTCAACGATTCACATCCCTGTTAAGTGAGCGCGCCTGGTCCGCTGTTACGTCAGATTCCATCGCGTAATTACCCGTGCGATGTGTTCATATCCCAGGGTCGATATGCCGGCCGGCGACAGCGCGAAATACCGCCCCCCATCGGGTGGCAGTTCCAGCCAGCACGCCGCCAGAATCCGCAGGATGTGCCCGTGCGCAAACAG
>Ga0209698_10007063_pt1 | contig 11836 bp, 8 predicted proteins | sample LitLauG_LLR_2012_FD_187203 | JGI IMG/M metagenome (GOLD analysis project Ga0209698, IMG submission 187203) | Freshwater sediment microbial communities from Pennsylvania, USA - Little Laurel Run_MetaG_LLR_2012 (SPAdes) (version 2) | ecosystem: Environmental > Aquatic > Freshwater > Creek >... | reverse complement strand
TCTCGTACACCGCTACGAGAAACCAGGACCAGTGCAGGAAAACATCAATTCCAGCAAAACCAAACAGGCGAATTGAGCCCTGACGGTCGGTAGGCATGACGGCAAGTCTAATTCATTGCGGAATGCTTGGGTCAACTGGAATGCCTGGGCCACCTGCAGAACGGATGTGTCTGAAGGACCTTTCGATGCGGGAATCGTTATTGCCGGTGAGCCGAAGCGCCCGCGGCCAGTTCGCGCAGCGTCGTCAGGAAACCCGCGGCGGTGCGCGGATCGTCCAGTGCATCCAGAGCGATGGTGGCCGAAAACTGAGGTGACTCCTGACGGAAGCGGACCTGAAGCACATCCTGCTGGCGCACAGTCATCAGAGTGTTGAGCTCGGGAGCCAAATCTTCCTGCCAATGCGTGCGCGTCGTAAGGACGATGGGGCCGGGCTCGTATATATCCCACTGACGCTGGTCTTTCTTGCGCGCCATGACGCCACGGCTGTGAGCGCACCAGCGATGCCGAATCACATCCAGCCGAACGCTAGGAGATCCGCCCAGGTCGGCTTCGAACGTCAGGGTCTCTTTTTGCTTATGGACCCGGCTCAGAATCCAGTTCACCGGCAGAGGACGCGGCCGGAATTTCAAGGTGACGCGGGCGTTCTCGAAACTGCGCGAAGGGAACTGCAGGCGCGCGTACAGACGGGAACTGTTCAGCCAGCGGGACTCGACGATTCGTCCCTTTCCCTCGCACGCTTTTTTGACCCAGCCGAGCGCTTCGGCTCCTCGACGACGATTGTAGGCAGCGAAGAAGAAATACCATCCGCCCAAAGCGACCACTGCTGCGATCGCGTCGATGATAAGCAGGCGTCCCACAGGCGTACCGCTACCCCTCTGATGCCGATGGTACGTCCGAGGTTGCGGGCTGAGCAAGAGGACATTAGTCCCCGGAGGGGACTTTTTTGCGCTACAGCAAACTGGGCTGTGGAAAATTAGGGCATAGCGCCGACGCCGGCTGTTTCGCGGTTGTCAAACAGCCCCGGCGCATGGTCTGGAATTGGGGAAAGGTCGTAAGTTCCGCGCTTCGCAGCCGTATAGTGCCGTCCTACGAAGGGCGTACTCCGAACGCTGGATGCCCGGGGCCCTTTACAATGTCGCGATGGCCATTCTGGTTCGCGCTTACAAACCCAAGGATTTCGAATCGCTATGGCGCATGGATCAGGAGTGCTTTCCCCCCGGAATTTCCTATTCGAAGCAGGAACTTAAGGGGTTCATGCGGCACCGAGGGTCGTTCACATTGGTGGCGACCGATGAGAAAGAAAAACTTCAAGGTTTCATCGTGGCGCACTGTGGTGCTGTATCGGGACATGTCATCACTATCGATGTTGGACCCGGTGCGAGGCGCGGGGGCGTGGGTTCGCTGCTGCTCCGAGCTGCCGAAGACCGTATGCGAGCCTCCGGCTGCCGGGCGGTAGGGCTGGAGACGGCGGTGGACAACATCACCGCCTTGTCCTTCTACAAGCGCCACGGCTACAACGTCATTCGAACCTGGCCGCGCTACTATTCCAACGGCGTTGATGCGCTGGTCCTCAAGAAGGATCTGAACTGAGCCCGAGTAAGAAATTGCATTCCCTGGGCTTCTCCTATACCTTGCCCTCTTCAGGAAGCGAAAGATGAAAGTTGCCATTCAAGGCGAGCGCGGTTCGTTCAGTCACGAAGCGGCTGAAAAGATGCTGCGGCACTGCACGGTTGTGCCTTGCGCGCGCTCGGCGGAGGTCTTTGATCGGGTCGAGGCGGGCTCGGTGCAAGCTGCCGTGATCCCGATCGAGAACACGCTGGCAGGGACCGTGGCCGAACATGCGGATTTACTGGTGACGAGGAACGTCTTCATACAGGCTGAGTTCCTGCTGCGGATTGTGCATAACGTCATTGCCGCCCCAGGGGTGAAAACCGCGTCGTTGCGGCGGGTGCTGTCGCATCCGGTGGCCCTCGATCAGTGCAGGGATTTCTTCCGGCATCATCCAGAGATCGAGGCGGTTCCTTTTTACGATACGGCGGGAAGCGTCAAGCACGTCACTGCGAATCGATTGAAGGACGCGGCCGGAATCGCAGGACGGCAGGCGGCGCGCGAATATGCAGGGAAGATTCTGCTGAGCGGAATTGAGGATGACAAGCGCAACTTCACCCGATTCTTTCTGATTCGGAAGCTCGGGCGAACTCGCAAAAGTCAAAGATCCCACCCTTCGGCTTCGCTCAGGGCAGGCCCTGTCTCGCCAAAAACCGGCGAGACAAGGATGGGGCACCCACTTTCCAATGCCTTCGATGGTGGGTATCAGCGGCTGATTCCGCCGGGGGCGAACAAGACTTCAATTGCATTCCAGGTGAAGAATCTGCCTGGCGCGCTGTTCAAGTCGCTGAGCGTTTTTGCCTTGCGGGATATCAGCCTGAGTAAAATCGAGTCACGGCCGATGCGCGGACGGCCGTGGGAGTACGTGTTCTACGTGGACTTCCTGCGTGGCGATGACGAGCCTGCAAGGAACGCGCTGCGACATCTGGGCGAGGTGGCCGAGTTCGTCAAGGTATTGGGAGTGTACCCAGCCGCGTAAATGAGGCGAACCCTTCTTCCGGGCATCACGTCAAACGAGGGGGAAGCCACTTCAGGAGGATCAAGTGCTGAAAAATTCGTCTCGCCGCAGTTTTCTGCGTCAGACTTCCATTGCTGGTGCCGGCTTACTCGCGCCCTTGGCTTTCGCTCAACAGAAGCCCGACGAGAAAGAGAAGGGCGCGAAAGAAACCGGAGACGAGAAGATCTCGCCGGCAGAAGATCTCATGCGCGAGCATGGGGTGCTCAACCGCATTCTCCTGATCTATGACGAGCACCTGCGGATGTTGGCCGAGAAGAAGCCGTTTGATGGCTCAATCCTGGTGAGTGCGGCCGACATCGTCCGCCACTTTGTCGAGGAATACCACGAGAAGTTGGAAGAAGATTTCTTGTTCCCCAGGTTCCGCAAGGCAGAGAAGCATACCAAACTGGTGGACACTCTGCAGGCACAACATAAAGCCGGCCGCGACTTAACCGCCAAGATTCGGGAACTCGGCGCCACGGCCACGCTCAAATATGTATCCTCGGACACTGATAAGCTGGCCGATGTCTTGCGGGCTTTCTTGCGGATGTACCGTCCCCATGAAGCGCGGGAGGATACGGTTCTGTTTCCTGCGTTTCGGTCGATCGTGTCGCCCCACGAGTACGACGCCCTCGGTGACGACTTCGAAAAGAAGGAAGATCAACTGTTCGGGGAGGAGGGTTTCTTCAAAGTTGTCGACCAGGTCGCTGCCCTCGAAAAAAGGCTGGGAATCTACGAACTGGCGCAGTTCACCCCAAGGTAACCCAACTCTCGATGTTGGTCGCCGTCACAGGACCGTGTGACGTTACACACACCCGACCCGCCGTTCCATTCATAAAATGTTCACAGTACCAACTAGGTGCGACCAGTTGGATCATTCTGGAGGAGATTTCATGCATTCATTGAAGATCATGGCGGTGGTGGTGTGTGTTCTTGTCGTGGTTCCGCTAGCGATGGCGGGTGGGGATATGGGGATCCGGGAAACGGGACGAGTTGATTTTGCTTCGCCGACTCGGGTGGCTGGCACTCTATTGCCGGCAGGGGAGTATGTCGTCCGGCACACCATGGAAGGGCAGGAGCATGTCATGGTATTTCAGTCGGTGAACCACAAGGTTCAGGACGTGAAGGCGAAGTGCCAACTGGTTCAGCTAGGCAAAAAGGCCGACCAAACCAGGACTGTATATCAACTCAACGCCGCCAACGAACGGGTGCTGCAGGAACTCGTGTTTGCGGGGGAGACCGCCAAGCACGTTTTCTAGCAACGCAACACGTCGAATCTCTGCACTAAGCAGCCCATAGGGCCTCATCTCCGGGGCGTATGGGATGCTGCTTCTCGTGATAATCCGTGGGGCTCCAAATTAAGACTTGCGCAGGGGCATCCTCCGCGTTAGCCTCTGCACCTTAGACACGTACCGCGAATGGCGCCGCGGAATAGAATGCGAACTTGGAAGAAGGGTTTCGGATCGGCTGAAACCTTTCACGGATAGATATCATCTAAACTTGAGCGAGTTACACTCAAGGAGAATCATGAGCCAACAGACCTCATCGGAGCGCTCTCCTAAGTTGAAGGAAACAAACGAGCAAAAATCGCTACCGGTACTGCCGGTAAGGGACACGGTGTTGTTCCCCCATGCCGTTTTGCCACTGACGGTAGGGCGTGAAAGCTCAGTTCAGTTAATCAATTCACTCGGAGAAGATAAGACCATTATTGTAGTGGCCCAGCGCGAAGCGCGCGTCGATGCGCCACAACCCAGCGACCTATACATGGTGGGCACTTCCGCAGTCGTTCACAAAGTCGTCAAGATGCCAAACCAGAGCCTGTTTGTGTTTGCCGAGGGCCTGGAACGCGTCAAACTCGGGGAGTTTACCCAACTCACACCGTTTATGAGCGCGCATTACTCCGCCTTGCCGGAGAGTGCCGCCCCGGTAGTCACTTCGGAGATTGAAGCCCTGCAGCGCAACGTTCTGACTCTGTTCCAGCAGATTGTGGCGGGGTCGCCGACGCTGTCGGACGAACTCTCGACCGTTGCCATGAATATCGACGAGCCGGGACGTCTGGTCGACTTCATCGCCTCGTCGTTGCCGTCGCTTTCTACGCCGGACAAGCAGGACACGCTGGAAACGCTCGAAGTCCACGTGCGTCTGGAAAAGATCAACCAGCACCTCGCCAAGGAACTCGAGGTCCAGCAACTGCGCAACAAGATCCAGAGCGAAGTGCAGGATCGCGTGCAGCAGACCCAGCGCGAGTACTACCTGCGCGAGCAGATGAAGGCCATCCAGAAAGAGCTCGGTGAGCAGGATGAAGGCCAGCGCGATGTCGAAGATCTGAAAAAGAAGATCGAAGAAGCGGGCATGCCCGACGAGGTGAAGAAAGAAGCCTTGAAGGAACTGGGCCGCCTCTCGCGCATGTCGCCCATGGCCGCCGACTATTCGCTGACCCGAAACTACATCGAATGGCTGGCGGTATTGCCGTGGGCCAAGACCTCAGGGCAGGAGATCGAAATCCCGAAGGCGAAGGAAATCCTGGACACTGATCACTACGATCTGGAGAAGGTGAAAGACCGCATCCTCGATTACCTCTCCGTTCGCCGTTTGAAACCGAACATGAAGGGTCCAATTCTTTGCTTCGTCGGGCCTCCTGGCGTCGGCAAGACTTCACTTGGCAAGTCGATCGCCCGCGCACTGGGTCGCAAATTCGTGCGTTTGTCCCTTGGTGGCGTGCACGACGAAGCCGAGATCCGCGGTCACCGTCGTACCTACATCGGCGCTTTGCCTGGCCAGATCATTCAGGGCATTCGCCGGGCCGAGACGAAAGATCCCGTCTTCATGCTTGACGAAATCGACAAGGTCGGGCGGGACTTCCGCGGGGATCCGGCATCGGCGCTACTGGAAGCGCTCGATCCCGAGCAGAATTCGACATTCCGCGACAACTATCTCGATGTGACGTTTGATCTGTCGAAAGTGCTGTTCATCACGACGGCGAACATGCTCGATCCAATCGCCGAGCCGCTGCGCGACCGCATGGAGATCATCGAACTCCAGGGCTACACCGAGGAGGAAAAGGTCCACATTGCGTTCAGGTACCTGATCCCGCGTCAGATCGACGAGAACGGCATCACGCCCGAACAGATCGAGTTTCCAGAAGAAGCGGTGCGCTACGTCATCCGCCACTACACGCGGGAAGCTGGCGTGCGCAGTCTGGAACGCACGATTGGCACGATTTGCCGGAAGCAGGCACGCCGGCTTGCCGAGGGTAAGACCGAAAAGCTGATCGTCAGCAAGGACATCATCCAGGAATTTCTGGGCGGCATCAAGATCCGCAGCGAGGGCGAAATTGCCGAGCGCACGGAGCGTCCTGGTGTGGCGGTTGGATTGGCCTGGACTCCTGCGGGTGGAGATGTGCTCTTCGTCGAAGCCAATGCCATGAAGGGCAAAGGCGGATTCACCATGACCGGACAGATTGGCCAGGTGATGCAGGAATCCATGCAGGCAGCATTGACGTGGGTACGCTCAAACGCCGACCGGCTGGGCGTGGCGGAAGACTTCTTCGCCAACCACGACATTCACATCCACGTGCCGGCGGGAGCGATTCCGAAGGATGGTCCTTCGGCCGGAGTGACCATGGCCACAGCTTTGGTGTCGCTACTGGCCAAGCAGCGCATCACCCCGCTCATCGCGATGACCGGTGAGATTACGCTCAGCGGCAACGTGCTGCCCGTCGGCGGAATCAAGGAGAAGGTGCTGGCGGCGAAGCGTGCGGGCGTTCGGGACGTGATTCTTCCGGCAGAGAACAAGATGAACGTGGAAGAAGATCTCACACCGGAACAGCTCGAAAACCTGACGGTCCATTACGTGAAGACGATCGAAGAGGCATTTCAGGTTTCATTGCCCGCAGTGGCTGAGGGACCCGCGGCGAAAATCATCCCGGCGGCACCGCCGAAGGATCCCAAGCAGGATTATCATGCGACGGAGCCCGTGAAAGAGCCCGAGCCGGTACCTGACCGGGTGCTCACTCGGGCTTGAGGGGTCGATTAGAGAATCAAGAAGCCAGCCTTCAACGAGGCTGGCTTTTTTGTGTCAGATTTTGCGATGGAATCCACGCGCTCCCGAGTCGCGGACCATCTCGCGTTACACTAAATGTCGCATGCGAGTACGGGTTCTATTCTTTGGAGTGCTGAAGGAGCTGGCGCGCAAATCCGCCGATGAGATCGAGTTGCTGGAAGGATCTCGGGTGAGCGATGTTCTTCAGCATTACAGGACGCAAGCTCCGGAGATTGCAAACCTGTTCTCCTCCATTGCATTAGCCGTAAATCAGCAATATGCCAGGCCGGAGACGACGCTGAAAGCGAACGATGAAGTCGCTTTGCTGCCGCCTGTCAGTGGTGGAGCTGTCGGAGCGGCGGGCGAGACCCACGCCGGGCAGCCGGCGGCACGCCCGCGCTACGCTAGCATGGTTCGCGAGACGATTGATACCCCGGGCATCGTTTCGAAGCTCAAGCGCGGGGAGGACGGCGCTGCGGTGGCTTTTGAGGGCGTGGTGCGCAATCAGACTCGCGGGCGCCGCACCTTGTACCTGGACTATGAGGCCTACCAGGATATGGCCTTGCAGGAACTGGAGAAGCTGGCCACTGAGGCCATCCAGAAGTTCCAGATTCGAGATGTTGCCATCGTTCATCGCCTTGGGCGGCTGGAAATCGGCCAGACCAGCGTGCTGATCGTGGTAGCGTCGGCGCATCGCGGGCCGGCCTTCGACGCCTGCCGCTGGATCATCGACACCCTCAAGAGGACGGTGCCGATTTGGAAGAAAGAGTATTTTGAGGACGGCGCGGTATGGGCCGATGGGGAACCTTTCCCGCCTGAGATTCCACGCGCAAATTCCTGATCCCGAGGCAGCCCCGAACTGTAGTCCGCATCTAAGTGAACGGCGCGCCCGTCGCGGCAGCGCTTGAGTTTGGAAACGCGAAGGTATAATTCCGTCATTCAATGAGAAAACCCGCCACGAGCCTGCTTCTGGCCATGCTGGTTTCCGCGTGCGGCCTCTGGGCGCAACAAGCTCCGGATCCCCAGAAGCCACAAGCACCCGCACCTTCAGAACGGCAGTCCGAACCGGCGACGACGCTGAAGGTTGATGTCAACCTGGTCAATGTATTCGTGACGGTAACCGACCCTCACGGTGCTCCGGTGGGCGGACTGACCCGGGACAATTTCATCCTCAAGGAGGATGATCGCGAACAGACCATCAAAGTCTTCGACAAGGAATCCGCTCTGCCCCTGTCGATTGCTCTGGCTATCGACACGAGCCTCAGCACGCGGCACGATCTGCCACTGGAGCAAGCTTCGGCCAAGCGGTTTGCACACGAGATCCTGCGGCCGGTTGATGGGCTTTCTGTATATGCATTCAGCGAAACCGTGCGCGAAGCGACCCCGGGATATACCTCCGAACTGAAGCGCATCGATGAGAGCATCGATCACATTCGGGTTGGCGCCGCCACGGCATTGTTCGATGCGATCTATCTCGTATCGCGGGCATTGGACCATCGCAAGGGTCGCAAGGTGATTGTGCTGATCACCGACGGTGGTGATACGGTCAGCCAGGTCGACTATAAAGCAGCGGTGCGGGCGGCCGAGGAGGCCGAAGCTCTCGTGTACTCCATCATCGTGGTCCCGATTGAAAGCAGCGCGGGTCGCGAAACTGGAGGAGAACATGCGTTGATCCAGCTCTCGGAAGATACCGGTGGCAAGTACTATTACGCGACTTCGATCACTCAGCTCGATGACGCCTTTCACAAGATCAGCGACGAACTGCGGACGCAATACTTACTGGCTTACTACCCGTCACAACACAATTCGTTCTCTGAATTCCGCCGCATTGAGGTCAAGATTGTCGGCGCACCGGACTCGGCAGGGTACCAGGTTCGCCACCGCGCCGGCTATTACACTGTGAAATCGGAGTTCTAGCAGGCTGCGGAAAAGTAGGCCCGTCAGCCGATTTTGGGTGGCGCAGCGCTTCACAGCTTGCGGACAAATGCAGTTTGTAAACCGTTTTGAAAGGGCGCGGCTTCAAGCCGCGCCGCTAAGTTCCACAAAATCAGTCCGGCTTTAGCCGCTGAGGTTGAGACGTGGATCGCGAGAAGGTTTTTCCGCAGTCTGCTGGAACTGCTTGCAAGCGACTGCTATCTCCTCAACAATAACGATACTGACTGTCTCGTAAACAGATGCCTCATAACAATCAGTGAAAAGACTCGAGTCGCTGCTCGCGTACGCTTTTCGGAAACACAGGCTACGTGTTTTGGAATGAAATTGAATCCGTCAGTGATAATTCGATCGCGTAAGATCAGCACTATCCTGATGCAAACGGTTGAAAAGACACCTCGAGGGAACAGTTTGCCGATCCCCGCAGAGTGTGGCTCAGGAATTGCTTTAGACTAGGTCACTAATCATTCCTTTTGCCGAGACGTGGTGGTCGTCGTACCCAGACAAATTCTGTTTTTCTGGCGAGTGTCTTCCCGCAACTCTGGGGTTCAGCAGTCCCGAATTACGTTAAGGCTCAAGGACAAGGAAGGTCGACAATGTCGAACTCTCAACGATGGTTGGCGGTATTGGTGTTCTGCACGATTCTCGTGACAGTGGTTGCCCCGGTTCTCCCAGCGCAAACAACGATCAGCACCGGAAGTGTCGTTGGAACGGTAACCGATCCTTCCGGAGCGGTGGTGAGTGGCGCCAAAGTTACCATCACGAACAAGGCCACAGGGCAGGTGATCACGACGACTACTACGTCGACGGGGACGTATGCTTCCGGGGCGCTCACTCCGGGCAACTACCAGGTCCGCATCGAAGGCCAGGGGTTTAAGACCACCGAATTCACCGCGACCGTGCAGGTCAATACGACGGCATCCGGCAACATGAAACTCGAGCTCGGACAGAGCGCGCAGGTCGTGGAAGTTCAGGCCTCAGAACTGGCCGTGAATACGGAGCAGGCCACCGTGCAGGGAGTGCTCACCTCGGAACAAATCGAAAACCTGCCCATCAACGGGCGCAACTTCTTGGATCTCGCGCAACTGGAGCCGGGGGTGCAGATCCAAGATGGCGGTACCTTTGATCCCACGAAGAATGGCTTCTCGTCAGTGTCGTTCGGCGGCCGCTTCGGGAGAACTGCCAGAATTGAAGTGGATGGCGTCGACATCAGCGACGAAACGGTAGGCACGACCACCCAGAACCTTCCATTGGGCGCCATTGAAGAGACTTCGCTTCAGCAATCTTCGCTGGACCTTTCGACCGAACTGACATCCTCAGGATCGGTCAACGTCACGACTAAATCGGGCACGAACTCGCTGCACGGTGAAGGCTTTTACTATTTTCGCGATCAGAGCCTTAACGCGAACTTGCCGGGCGCGTCCAAGAATCCATTCCAAAGAAACCAGTTTGGCGGCAGCCTCGGCGGGCCCATCATCAAAGACAAGCTGTTCTTCTTCTTCGACGCGGAGCGTACCAAGCAGGACTTGCTGGACCCCGTGATTCCGGGCGGGCCGTTTGGCGGTCTGGTTGGAAGCTTCAATTCACCGTTTCGCGAGACCGAAACGATTGGGCGAGTTGACTGGCAGCCGGGAAAGTACAAGATCTTTTATCGATTTACCTATGACCAGAACAAGAGTGTTCTGCCGTTCATTCCCAACTCGTTTCAGCCGTTTGCCAATGTCGACCACGCGCGCGGGCATATCGTTGGCGTCGATTTCAGTACAGGAAGTTTTGCTCACAGCGTCCGGTTTGGATATACGAAGTTTGAAAACGGCATCACAGACGCGGTCACGGGTTCGAGCATTTTTGATCCGGCGCCCGGGATCGAGTTGGCAATCGGCGGCGACCCGAACTGCCTCACCGCGGGACTGGATGTGTTCTGCTCCGGGCCCAACTTCCTCGCGCCCCAGGCGACCATGCAGTCTAACAAACAAATTAAATACGACGCGACGAAAGCATACAAAAATCACATTTTCCGGTTTGGAGCGGGCTTTAACCACATCCAGGGGGGCGGATACGCCAAGTTCCTGGGCCTAGCCCCCGCGGTTGGCTCACCCAACGCCCCTCCTGGATGCGTTGGGTCGGGGAATTGTCCATTTCCAGGCGGCGCTGGCAATCCGCTCAACTATCCAGTTACGAATGTGAACTTGGGCAATGGCCAGGGGTTCTCCTCCGAGCATCCGGCATTCGGTCTGCCGGGAGGCGGATTGGGACCGGACAATCGCTTCTCGTGGTACGTTGGCGATTCCTGGAAGATCAAACCCACATTTACGCTGACTCTGGGATTGCGGTACGTGCGCGACACGGGCCGTACTGACAGCGATCTCGGCCCGATTTCCGCGTTGGACCAGTTCAATTACAGCGACCAGCACTTTACCTACCGGGGCTTGGGAAATCGGGTTCGCCAGCCCAATGCCAACTTTGCGCCCCAGTTGGGATTTGCCTGGGATCCTTCCGGCAAAGGCACAACCGTGATCCGTGGCGGTATCGGTCTCTTCTACGAGAACTCGATCTGGAACAACAACCTGTTTGATCGGCCGGCGAGACTGCAGCAGGGATTGTTCCTTGGCTCAACTCCGGTCTGTTCCGCAGGAGCACCGCAGAGTTTGCCTTTCACCTCCAACATCGATCCAACAGCGATTTGCGGACAGCCCATCGGAAGCGTAGGTTCCCAGATCGTCACGCTGCAGCAGCAGTACCAGGCAGCAACTCTGGCGGCCGGACCGGCCCAGAACGGGGCATACATCGGCAATACGCTGGCGGATGGAATCGATGTGACTGGCACAAACTTGTTCGCGCCTGCCTATGTGACTCCGCGGTCTGTCCAGATGAATATCGGCATTCAGAAGCAGATTCGCCGCGGCACGGTCCTCACCGTCGACTTTCTGCGTAACGTATCCACCCATAACCTGCTCAGCATCGATACCAACCACGTGGGGGACGCACACTACCTCGACCAGGGAAATGCTCAGGCAGCGATTACGGCGGCAGTGGCAAATTGTGGACGCGGGGCCACCGTCGTCTCAACTTACTCCGGAAATTGCCCGAATGATCCGGCGAACGGAACGAACGACAGTGGCACTTGGGTGCCGCGGCCAGCGACCATCTCGGACTTCGCCGCGGCCGGATTGGATTCCGGTTACGGGCTTTGTGCCGGGTTCCCCTGTCCCAACGCTGCATTTCCCGGATCTAATAAGAACGTGGGAACCAATCAGA
>Ga0209698_10007062_pt1 | contig 11836 bp, 10 predicted proteins | sample LitLauG_LLR_2012_FD_187203 | JGI IMG/M metagenome (GOLD analysis project Ga0209698, IMG submission 187203) | Freshwater sediment microbial communities from Pennsylvania, USA - Little Laurel Run_MetaG_LLR_2012 (SPAdes) (version 2) | ecosystem: Environmental > Aquatic > Freshwater > Creek >... | reverse complement strand
ATTCTGGACGGTCGGATCTTGCGGCGCGACGAATCCCGCAAAAAGTATCGCGAGATGCACCGACAGCAAAAATGCGACTGCAGCAACGATTTTTCCGCGCCTCTCCATGCACTACTCCAGCCGCACTCGTGGATCTACGATCACCAAGATGAAGTCAGCCAGAAAACTGCCCAGAATCATGAACAGGGTCGAGGTCATCACGGCCCCAACCACTACGTAGATGTCTCTTGAGACGGCCGCCTCCAGCAGCAGCGGCCCCAGTCCCGGCCATCCCATGATCGCCTCCACCAGTAAGGAACCGCTCAGCAAACCAGCGATCGACAATCCAAACAAGGAGATCAGCGGGTTGGCGGCCACAGGGAGAGCGTAACGGAACAAGAGCCTGGTCCGTCCGATCCCGAATGCGCGCGCTGCCTGAACAAATGGCGCTCGCAGTGCTTCCACCATGCTGGTGCGCACATGCCGGATCAGGATTGGCAGGCTCACGAGCACGAGCGTGGTCACAGGAACCACCAAGTGTGCGGTCAAGTCCCACAGTTTTGACTTTGGTGTAAGACCGTCGAATCCTGCAGATGTCATTCCTCCTGCAGGCAACGCGTGCGTGCGAACGACCCAGTAAAGAAGAAACAAAACCAGAACCAACTCGGGCACGGCAAGAAAAAGAGATGTGCCCGTCAGCACGATCCTGTCCTCCCATCGACCGGCGCGACCGGCGATCCAAGTGCCAACGGGAATCGCGACCAGCCAGGACAGCAAAGTCGCCGACACGGTTAGAAGCAGGGTATTGCGTGCTCGGGCCAGAAGAAGGCTCCTAACTGGAGTGTTATATGCGAAGGAATAGCCCCAATCCCCTCGGATCACCGACATCATCCAGCGGCCATATCTCACCGGCAGCGGTTGATCGAGACCGTACTGTGAACGCAAAGCAGACACCGTGCTCGGAGAAATCTGCGGATTGAGCTTCATTTCATCAAAGAAACTTCCAGGGGCAAGGTCGCTGAACAGAAAGCACAGGACCGAGACGCCCAGCAAAAGCAGCGCTCCATGAATGGCACGCCGTTTCAGGTATCTCACGGCTGGCCTCCGGCTTGTGCGGTTCGGAATGCTGCTTCGACCACGTGGCATGCACTCACCAACTGCTGTGTATGAGGATGCCGAGGACGGAGGAATACGTCGTGCCGCGTCCCCCGCTCCACGATTTTTCCCTGGTGCATCACCACAACGAAATCGGCAACTTGCTCCGCCAAACTCAAGTCATGCGAAATCAGCAGGTACGTCAACGCATGCTTGTCCCGAAGATCCAGCAGAAGATTCACAATCTGAGCTTGAGTAGAGAGATCCAGCCCGGAAAGTGACTCGTCGAGAATCAGGAGAGCTGGTTTCAACGCAATCGCCCTGGCGATTGCCAGCCGCTGCCGCTGCCCCCCGCTGAATTCCAACGGCCGGCGGTCGGCCCAGTCTGGCGACAACCCGACCTCTTCCATCAATTCGCAGGCGCGGGTGCGCAACCCCTGACCCGTTTCTCGACCTTGGACCTCCAGAGGCTCGGCAATGATCTGTGCCGCCGAAAAGCGTGGATTCAGGGCCCCAGCCGAGTCCTGAAACACCATTTGAATCCTCGGGCGCAGCGGCCGCAGGTCCCGGTCACTGAGGCGTGATATTTCTTTCTGTTCGAACCAGATCTCGCCGCGATCGGGTCTCTCCAGCAGGGCCAGACAAGTCGCCAGAGTGGACTTGCCGGAGCCCGATTCGCCCACCAGCGTGGTGAGACACTCTGGGGCAATTTCGAGGTCCGCTTCGGCCACGGCATCGATGACAAATTTATTGCGCGAGAACGCGCTCCGCTGCACGTATTGCTTGCTTAGACCCCGCGTCGTCATTAGCGGCGCTTTTACTGCCCGCTTGGCTGCGGCTTCAATCCCCATAATTGAAACAGCTGACTCGCCGGCCGCGTTCCGGCGCGATTTCGGTGGGGGATTCTTCCTGGCAGAGGGCAATCCTTGCGGAACATCGCGGTTCAAAAATGCAACCCTGCGTCAAACGATCCGCATCGGTTAAGCTGCCGGGAATAGCAGGCAGACGACCGCGCTGCATCACGTTCTCCTGTTGCGATCCCCCAGGTATCAGTTGCAGCAGCCCCTTGGTGTACGGATGCAGGGGCCGCCGGAAGACTCGGGTGGCCGGCCCATCTTCGACGATCCGGCCCGCATACATCACGATGACACGATCTGCAAAGCCGGCGAGCAGCGCCGGATTGTGCGTAATGAAGATAAGAGCAGAACCCCACTTGCGGTTGATGGAACGCAACACGTCGAGGATTTCCATCTGGACGGTAACGTCGAGAGAACGGGTAGGTTCGTCGGCAATGATGAGCTCTGGCCGGCACACGAGTGCTTGAGCAATGGAGATACGGTGAAGCTGCCCACCGCTGAGCTGATGCGGATATGCGTTGTAGACGCGTTCCACCTCGGGAAGACGCACTTCGCGCAGGATTGCTTCACACTCCTGCTTCAAAGCTTTGCGGTTCGAGGGCCGATGCGCGCGGATCACCTCGGCGATCTGGTCCCCGACGCGCATCACCGGACTCAGCGCGAGTCCAGGGTCCTGAAAGATGGAAGAAATTCTGGCGCCGCGAATGCTCTGCCAACAGGATTCGCGAGCTTCCAACAATTCCTGTCCCTGAAAGACGATCGAGCCTTCTATGATCGCTTTGTCGGCCAGCAATCCAAGGAGGGATAGCGCAAGGGTGCTTTTCCCGGAGCCCGATTCTCCGAGTATCCCCACGATTTCTCCGGGCGCGAGGTCGAAATTCACTGCGCACAAGGCGGGGGCCGATCGGCGGCCTCGGCCGTAGGTTACGTTCAGTCCACGGACCGACAACAACGGTGAAGCGCCAGTTGGCACTGTGTCGGACGGTGTCGACATCGAGATAGTCTCCCCACGGCAAGCGTCAAGTCGATTGTGACGGAAGCAGTTAGAATTCCTAAATTACCGAGGTAACGGGCCGGGGATTTCCACTCTTGAAGAACCTAACGATCATGCTCGTGGCAGTCTTCTCGATTTTGGTGGAGGGAACGGCCCGGCTGCGCGGTGGGGCGCAACACGAGAAGAAATCCACGCCCACCTTCTATAAGGACGTAGTAGTCATCCTCCAAAATCACTGTCAGAGCTGTCATCGCAGGGGTGAATCTGCACCGATGCCGTTTGTGACGTATGAGCAGACGCGGCCCTGGGCGCGAAAGATGGCCGCGGCGGTGGAGATGAAGATGATGCCCCCCTGGTTTGCCGATCCGCGTTACGGACATTTTTCCAACGATCCTTCCATGACCGAGGCGGAGATAGCGACCCTTGTGTCCTGGTCCGAAGAGGGAGCGCCAGCCGGGGATCCTCACGACGCGCCCGCGCCAAGGGTCTGGAGTGAAGGTTGGAACATCCCCCAACCGGACATTCTGGTCAAGATGCCCAAGCCGGTGCAAATCCCCGCTCAGGGTGAAGTGGAGTACACGTACGAGATCGTTCCCACACATTTTGCGTCGGACCGGTGGGTGCAAATGGCTGAAGTGCGACCTTCGAGCGCCGCACACGTTCACCATGCCGTGGTGTATATTCGCCCCGCAGATTCGCCCTGGCTGCGGCATGCGCCTTTAGCCACGCCGTTCACAGCGTCCATGCTGAGCGATCCGGAAGAACGTCGGCAGGCACACGAGACCACCAGCGACCTGTTGCTGGTTTACGCGCCTGGCAGTGCGCCAGACCAGTGGAAGGAGGGGATGGCCAAGTTCGTGCCAGCGGGATCGGATTTGGTGTTTCAGATGCACTACACAACAAACGGCGAAGCGGCAAGCGATCAAACCAGCGTCGGCATGGTGTTCGCAAAGCAGCCGCCGAAACAACGAGTAGTCACGCTTCAACTGAATAACCACGCCTTGCTGATTCCGCCGGGTGCGGACGATTTTCGTGTCGAGGTTGAGGGCACGCTGCCGAACGATGCGACCCTGCTGAGTCTCTTCCCTCACATGCATTTGCGGGGAAAACGCTTTGAATACGACATTGTGAATGATGACGGGAGTGTGGAGACGCTGCTGCGAGTCAACTATCACTTTCACTGGCAACTGAGTTACAAGCTGGCGGAGCCGCGGGCATTGAAGGCCGGGACGAGACTGCGCGCGGTCGCATGGTACGACAATTCAAGGAACAATCCGCACAATCCGGATCCCAGCAAGCTGGTGAAGTGGGGCGACCAGACTTCAGATGAAATGATGGTGGGTTTCTTCGATGTCGCGATACCGGCGGGCATGGATAAGTGGCAATATTTTATGCGTCATGATGAGGCGAGAGGTAAGAAACCCTGATCGCGCGCACCGGTCTTTTTGCATCGTGGGGAGCCTGAAATGAATCAAAAGCGGCATTGGCTGATGAAAGAAGCGTGTTGCTTAGAGCCTGCGCGCAAGAGATTGTTTCGCGGTACCGCGATGCTCCCTATGCCGTCCACCTCGAGCCGTAGAGTGCTAGCAGTAGCGTCATTGCTGTTTTCTGCGTCGGTGGCAATCGCCCAGACATCGAGCCCCACTCCTACGATTTCCTTGCCCGGATCGCAAAGTCCGTTTACGGGCAGCGAGCCCGAAGGCAAGGCCACCTCCGAAGTCTTGCTACTAAGCTTGCAGGATGCCATCGACCGCGGACTGCGCAATAATCTCGGCTTGCTGCTTTCCAGTGACCAGACCCTTGCGGCGCGGGGCGAACGATGGAAAGAACTGAGCAACCTGCTGCCCAATGTCTCCGCACGTGTGCTGGAGGATGTACAGACCCAGAGCCTCGCCGCCCTCGGATTGAAGGGCAACCTGTTTCCATCCCCGCTTCCCCGCGTGATCGGCCCCTTCAACTACTTTGATGCGCGTGCGTCGGTCACCCAATCGGTCTTCAACTTCCACGACATTGAGAAGGAACGCGCCGCGGTCGAGAGTTTGAAGGCGGCGCAATACAACTACAAAGACGCGCGCGAGTTCGTGGTGCTGGCGGTGGGTAATGCGTATTTGGTGGCGATCGCTGGAGCCGCTCGCATCGAAACCGCTGACGCGCAGGTGAAGAACGCGCAGGCCTTATATGACAAGGCCGTCGATCAACAGAAGGCAGGTCTCAGCCCCGCGATTGACACTCTGCGTTCTCGCGTTGAGTTGCAGACCCGGCAGCAGCAGCTCATCGCTGCGCGCAACGACTTTGCCAAGCAGAACCTGTCCTTGGCCCGAATCATCGGCTTGCCGGCCGGTCAAGAATTCGTGCTGACTGAGAAGGCCCCCTATGAGCAACTGACCCCGCTGCCGCTCGAGGTGTACCTGCAGCGCGCATATGCGTCGCGGGCTGACTACCAGGCAGCGCAGGCGCAAGTCAGGGCCGCAGAACTTTCTCGGCGCGGGGCTGCGGCAGGGCGCTACCCCTCCCTCGACCTCAACGCGAACTATGGCGACATTGGCGTGAATCCCGGCCAGTCCAACGGAACCTGGCAGGTAAATGGTGGAGTCAGCATTCCCATCTTCCCTGGGGGCAAAGTCCACAGCGACGTTCTCGAGGCCGATGCTCAGTTAAAGCAGGCGCGTTCGCAACTGAATGACCTGCGCGGCCGCATCGACTACGAGGTCCGCGCTTCTCTGCTGGACTTGAACTCCGCGGCTGACCAGGTCGAGGTCGCCCGCAGCTCCGTTGAACTGGCGGAGGAGGCGCTCACTCAGTCGAGGGATCGCTTCACCGCCGGTATTACCGACAATCTGGAAGTGGTGCAAGCTCAGGAGTCTGTTGCCAGCGCGCACGAGACGTACATCCAGAGCCTGTACACGCACAACCTGGCGAAGATCGAACTGGCACGCGCCATTGGAAACGCAGAACAGGGAGTCAAACAATATTTGAAAGGCGCGCACTGACGGAAATTTATGGAACCGACGACGCAGAATCCGCCCGTGGCTGCAGCGGAAAATCCAGAAACCCGCACCCAGCCGTTGCCAGCGACGGAGCGAGACTTCCGCACTCGCCCTTCTCGCACCGAGAGTCCTGCTTTTCGCATCGGACTCGTCATCGGCGTGATTGTGCTGCTGGTCGTGGGATTTTTCGTCTATCGCTACGTAACAAGTTACGAGTCCACCGATGATGCGCAAGTCGACGGTCACGTGAATGCCGTCAGCGCTCGCATTTCAGGTCATATCGCGAAGTTGAACGTCAGCGACAACCAATACGTCGAGGCGGGCACAGTGCTGGTGGAAATCGATCCTGCCGACTATCAGGTCGCTTACGACCGCGCCAAGGCCGACTTTGAGAGCTCGCAGGCGGCTGCCGCGGCGGCAGGTGTTGACGTTCCAATCACTTCCGTTAGCACCAGCAGCCAGGTTTCTTCGACCGAGGCCGACGTAGCAGGCGCCCGCGCCGGCATCACCACTGCCAGGCAACAGTTCGAGGCGGCCAAATCGGAACTCGATCAAGCCGAGGCTAACAACGTAAAGGCGCAGAACGATCTGGGCCGCTACAAGCAACTGGTGGACAAACAGGAAATTTCACAACAGCAGTATGACCAGGCCGTTGCCGCCGCTACTGCGGGCGCCGCTGCTGTACAGGCGGCTCGGGCCAACGCCGATGCTGCCCAGTCGCAGGTGACACAATCCCAGGAAAAGCTACGCCAGGCTGAGGCCAACTGGCGTAGCGCCCAGACCGCGCCCCAGCAGGTTCAAATCATCCGTTCCCGGGCCGCATCGGCCCGGGCGGATGCTCTGCGCAAGAAGGCCGATCTTGATCAGGCAGCACTGAATCTGCAATACACGAAGATTGTCTCCCCGGTCGCCGGCGTAGTGAGCGACCGCACCGTCGAGGTGGGACAGAACGTCGCTCCGGGCCAGGAGTTGCTGAAGATCATTCCGCTTAATGATGTCTGGGTCACAGCCAATTTTAAAGAGACCCAGCTTCGCGACATGAAAGTCGGCCAGTCGGTTACCGTCGACGTTGATGCCAACGGGAAAAGCTACAAGGGGAAGGTGGATAGCATCGCCGGTGCCAGTGGAGCGCGTTTCAGCCTGCTGCCGCCAGAGAACGCCACCGGCAACTACGTGAAAGTGGTGCAGCGTGTCCCGGTCAAAGTCGTCCTCGATCCGGGAGAGAACAGCGACCACTATCTGCGTCCCGGCATGTCAGTTGTTCCCAAGGTCTGGATTCGCCAATGAGTGCGGCCGCTCCTCCGGAGAACGCCGAAGTCTGGCGGCCGGCAATCAATCCGTGGATCATCGCCATCACGGTGACCCTGGCTACGTTTATGGAGGTGCTCGACACCTCCATCGCTAACGTCGCGTTGCCTCACATCGCCGGTAGCCTTTCTGCCGGGCAAGATGAAAGCACCTGGGTCCTCACTTCCTATCTGGTCTCCAACGCGATCGTACTGCCTCTAAGCGGCTGGCTGTCGTCCATCGTGGGCCGTAAGAATTTCTATATGGGTTGCGTGGCGCTGTTCACCGTCAGTTCTTTCATGTGTGGACTCGCTCCCAACCTCGCCGTTCTCATTATTTGCCGCGTGCTGCAGGGAGCGGGCGGCGGCGGTTTGCAGCCCAGCGAGCAGGCTATCCTCGCTGACACGTTTCCGCCCGCCAAACGCGGCATGGCTTTTGCTGTTTATGGCATCGCTGTGGTCACAGCGCCAGCCATCGGGCCTACGCTCGGCGGTTGGATCACCGACAACTTTACCTGGCGTTGGATTTTCTTTATCAACATTCCGGTCGGCATCATTTCTTTGTTGCTGACCTCGCGGCTGATTCAGGACCCGCCGGACATGAAACGCCGCAAGCTCAGCGAAACCAAGATCGACTACGTCGGCCTTGGCTTTGTCGCGCTCGGCTTGGGAGCCTTACAAATCGTTCTCGACAAAGGCCAGCGCGACGACTGGTTCGAGTCGCATTTCATTGTGGTCCTCTCCATCGTCGCGGCGGCCGCCCTGATCTTTGTCGTCATATGGGAGTGGAGACACAAAGACCCGATCATCGACTTGCATCTGTTCAAGGATCGCACCTTCGCTGTTTCCAACATGCTGATGTTCATGCTTGGATTTGCCCTGCTGGGCAGCACTCTCCTGCTGCCACTTTTCAGCCAGACGCTGCTCGGCTACACGGCAGAAAAGGCAGGCTTGGCTCTGATGCCCGGCGGTTTCACGATCATCGTGTTGCTGCCTCTGGTCGGGTTCCTGCTTTCGCGCTATAGCCCGCGCTGGCTGCTGTTCTTTGGCTTGGCCGTGCTTTCTGGGTCGCTGTTCCACATGGCTGGATTCGACCTTGATATGGACTTCCGGTCGGTGGCCGTCGCCCGCATGTTTCAGGCGGCGGGGATGGCGTTTCTATTTGTTCCCATCAATACTGCCGCATATGCGTTCCTGCCGCGTGACAAGAACAACGCCGCGTCCGGCTTGATGAACCTTGCCCGTAACATCGGTGGCAGCGTCGGCATTTCCCTGGTCACGACTATGCTCGATCGGCGCACCCAAGTGCACCTGAACTACTTATCGGCCAACCTCAGTCCGGCCAATCCCGCGTTTCAGTCGATGCTGAAGGGCATTGCGCAAGCAATGCAGGCTCGCGGTGCGAGCGCAACATTCGCCACCCAGCAGGCCTATGCCCTTATCGAAAGCACTGTCCAGCGCCAGGCCACCATGTTGGCCTATCTCGACGACTTCCGGCTGCTGGCCGTGGCCATTCTGGTCATGATTCCGCTCGTCTTCCTGATCAAAAAAGGCAAACCCGGCGGCGGGATCGCGGTACACTGAAAGCAGCTACTAGCTTCTAGCTGCTAGGTAGAAGCCACCAGCTTTCCAATGTTTCGCCTCGTAACCATCGAGCGGGAGTTCGGCTGCGGCGGCGGCGCCGTTGCCGCCCAACTCGCCCACCGCCTGGGTTGGAAGCTCTGGGACCAACTGCTCACCAAAGAGATTGCCCGCCTGGCAAACGTCGATCCGTCGGCAGTCCTCCGCTGTGACGAGAAAATGGACAGCAGTTTCTACCGCCTCGCAAAGGTCTTCTGGCGTGGAAGTCACGAACGCGGTTCTACGCTCAGCAATCAGGCCTTCGACGCCGACCGCATGGTTACACTGATGGAGCAGATCACCCCCAGCATCGCTCGGGAAGGGAACGCGGTCGTAGTGGGCCGGGGCGCACCCTACTTTTTTCGCGAACAGCCGGATACTTTTCACGTATTTCTCTACGCGCCGCGCGCCGAGAAGATCCGCCGCCTGGTACGCGACGGGACCAAGTTGTCGGACGCCGAGGATCTGGTCGATACCGTGGACCGCGAGCGCATCGCGTTTGTCAAACACTACTTCGGCGCAGACTGGCCCACCCGCTCGCTCTATCACGTGATGCTCAACACGGCGGTGGGGAACGAAACAGTGATTGAGACGATTCTAGACACGATGCATCGGATTGCGGGCCAGCCAAAGGCGACGGGCTTTGAAGCCCCGCAAGTGCCCAGTACGGCGTAACTGAAAGAAGGCCTAGTTCCAGCTCTTCGGTACATTCACGTAGGAACCATCGAGCGCCGAAACCGACGAGCACCCCAGCAACCTCAGCGTGCGCTCTAGGTCCGTGCGCAGGATGTCGATCGCCCGGTGGACCCCAGCTTCGCCCGCAGCCGCCAGCCCGTACGCGTAAGCGCGACCGCACAGCACCGCGCGCGCTCCCATGGAGATTGCCTTCGCGATGTCGGCTCCTCGGCGAACGCCGCCATCCATCAACACTTCAATGCGGCCATTCACGGCTTCCACCACCTCGGGCAGCGCGCGCAACGAAGCTGGAACTCCGTCAAGTTGCCGGCCCCCGTGATTCGAAACTGAAATCGCCGCCGCTCCTTCGTCGATCGCATGTCGCGCGTCGTCTCCTGTCAGCACCCCCTTGACGATGATCGGACCGCGCCATAGCTCTCTGATCCAGCGCAGGTCGCCCCACGTCACGACCGATTCCGCCAGCGCTGCATTGATGTCCACCAGCGGCATCTGCTTATTGCCGGGGACGACAACATTCGGCAGGCCCGGCAGCCCGCCATCCAGCAAATAGTCAACCAGCCATCCCGGCCGCGAGAGAATTTGTGGAAGATACGGAAGCTTTGCCAGCGGTCCACCGCTGATCAGCTCCTTCATGCCGTTGCGATAGTCGCGTTCGCGAATTCCTGACACCGGAGTATCAATCGTCACCACCAGCGCGGAAAATCCGGCAACCCGCGCTCTTTCAATCGCCGCTTCCGCCGCGCCGCGACCTCCCATCAGGTAAAGCTGGTAGTAAACCGGTCCCGACGACGCAGCTTTTACGTCCTCCAGCTTGTGTCCGGAAATTGTGGAGAGAATGTAGCCGGTGCCGGCCTTGCCTGCAGCCCGTGCGGCCGCCACTTCTCCTCCGGGATGCATCAACCGGCTGTACCCGACCGGCGCCAGAAGAAAAGGCAGCGCGAGATCGAAGCCCAGAACGCGGGTCCGCAGATCGCATCGCTCGACCGCCACCGCGTGCCGGGGGCGAAAAGTAACATCGTCGAAGATCCGGCAATTCTCGCGCAGCGTCACTTCGCCTTCAGCGCCGCCGTCGAGATAATCGAACACCGCTTTCGGCACCCTGCGGCGCGCAATGCCGCGGAAATCCTCAATCGCAACCACCCGGGGCGACGCCACCGCCTGTGAGGATCGAGTCATGTGCCAATACCGCAGTCAGAGCGCGATGAACAGGCAAATATCCTACACCAGACAAAAACAGCGGACGACGGAGACTCATCGTCAGATTCCCGCTGTTTGATGGCGCAGGCCGGAACGAAGTACCATATCAGTATGGTTGGTGCCGGCACGTACTCCGTGGCTGTCCGCACCGAGAACGTCTGCCGTCATTACCAGATGGGCGAAGCGTCAGTTCGCGCGGTAGACGGTATTTCCGTCGTCATCCGCGCAGGCGAATTTGTGGCCCTGCTGGGCGCGTCGGGTTCCGGCAAGTCCTCCCTCCTCAACTTGGTTGCAGGGCTTGATCGCCCCACCTCGGGTTCCGTCATCGTGCAGGGAAGTGACCTGGCCAAGCTATCTCGCGAAGAGCTGGCCAAGTACCGCCTGCGCACCGTGGGTATGGTTTTCCAGTCCTTCAATCTGATCCCCAGCATGACCGTGTTGGAAAACGTAGAGCTTCCGATGCGTTTTGCCGAGGTGGATCGCGGAGAGCGAAATGCCCTCGCGCGGCAGTCGCTCGAGAGCGTGGGCCTGCAGGGCCGCCTGACTCATCGTCCGACCCAACTCTCGGGCGGCGAACAGCAACGGGTGTCGCTCGCTCGCGCCCTTATCAACCGCCCCCAGCTTCTTCTGGCAGATGAACCGACCGGCAACCTGGATAGCCGCACCGGCACCGAAATTATGACGCTGATTCGCCACTTCAACCAGTCATTGGGCATGACTGTGCTTATGGTCACGCACGAGCAGACTCTCGCCGAGAAATATGCCGGGCGAATGGTGCATCTTGCCGACGGGAAGATCGTTGACGATCTGGCCAACGCTCCGGCCGCCTCAACCTCTGCGCAGCAGGAACGGACACAATGAAGTTTTACGATGTTACCGACCTCGCGGTCCGCAATCTGCGCGAATCCTTCCTGCGCAATTCGTTGACTACCATCGGCATCTCCGTCGGGGTCGCCTCCCTGGTTGCGATGTCCTCGCTGGGTATCGGCCTCCAGCAACTCGCTTCCAGCCGGCTGCAGAAGTCCGGCCTGTTCGACACCATCGTGGTCACCTCGCGTCGCGACGTGCGCAATTTTCGAGATCAGCAGCAGGAAAGCGGCCCGGCGCCCGCGCTGAGTCCCAAGC
>Ga0209698_10007060_pt1 | contig 11839 bp, 7 predicted proteins | sample LitLauG_LLR_2012_FD_187203 | JGI IMG/M metagenome (GOLD analysis project Ga0209698, IMG submission 187203) | Freshwater sediment microbial communities from Pennsylvania, USA - Little Laurel Run_MetaG_LLR_2012 (SPAdes) (version 2) | ecosystem: Environmental > Aquatic > Freshwater > Creek >... | reverse complement strand
GCCTCGATGACCACCGAGAACGGGTCGAGCTGGATGTGCTCCTTGAAGATGAAGAGCCCGAGCAGGCTGGCCACCAGCGGGTCGACGATCGTGAAGCCGGGTTGCGAGGCGGCCAGCGGCCCGGCCTGGAAGGCGTGTGCCGACAGGATCATCGATCCCGCCCCCACGGCGATCAGGACGTAGGGCGACCACGTCAGGAACACCGACAACCCCCCGCCGGTGTGGGAACTCAACTCCTTGATGACCGCCGCCACGAAGCCCCACGAGATCCCGGTGGCCACGCCCAGCGTGGCGGCCTTGCGCGCCGGGGAGACCGGCGTGGCGCGGCGCCCCGGGGCGAACGCGAGGCCCGTCGTGATGACGGCCAGGCCGATGGCGGAGATCCCCGCGAACCACCACGACGACCCCGCAGCGTGGAGGCGGCCGCCCGAGGGGCTGGCCGTGAAGAGGAACACACCGAGGCCGACGGCCATGGCGGTGGCCGCCAGCCAGTCCTGGCGTGCCACCTGACGCGTCCCGATCACGGCCATGTATGCGAAGACGAAGAGCAGCTCGGTCGCCAGGATCGGCTGCACGAGGGCCAGGTCCCCGAAATGCAGCGCCGTGACCTGGAAGACGAACCCGAGGATCATGCTGGCGATACCGGCCACCCAGATGGGCTGGCGCACCAGGTAGAGCAGGAGCTTGGGGCTCAACCGGTCACCGCCGGGAGCGGGCGCGGCCCCGAGCCGCTGGCACACCGACGACGTGGCCGTGCAGAAGCTCGCTGCCAAGGCGAGGATGACCGCCTTCGGCATCAGCTCGTGCTCCGTGGTTGCATCGCCGACTCCATCACATGGGCACCACGGCAAATGCTATTGGCTGAGGCCGGCCGTTCAGGCCCACCGGTGCCCGGGGAGCCCGACGGGCCCGTCCCCCGGTGGCCGGCCGGGGCGAGGCCCCCCTCGGGGTCGGCGGCGTCCGGGCCGGCGACCTCCGGCCCCGGCCCTCTCCCCCCGTGTCGGGCCAGCCTACTGAGTGGTGACACCCACGCATCCCGGGTACCCGGTCGGGGTGCTAGCGGCCATCTCCCCGAGCCTGGGCGGCCGCCTCCCACAGCGCCTCGCGGGCGGCCGGGTGGGCAGCCTCCTCGATGAGCAGCCGGGCCTGGGCACGCTGGCTGCGCCCGAAGACGAAGGCGCAGCCCTGGTCGGTGACCACCACGGAGTGCTGGAACGAGGTCACCGGGGCCTCCAGGCGCCCCACGATCGTGGAGGTGTCGCTCTTGGCGTGCCACGACGGCAGGGCGATGATGGCGTGGCCACCCACGGAGTGCAGGGCCCCGACCACGAAGTCTGGCTGCCCGCCGAAGCCCGAGTAGATGCGCCCGCTCACGTAGCTGGCGTTGGCCTGGGCGTACAGGTCGACCTGCAGGGCGCTGTTCACCGAGCACATGGAACGGTGGGCGGCGATACGGACGGGGTCGTTGACCGTCTCGGTCCGCAGCACGTGGACGCGGGGGTTGCCGTCGACCCAGGCGTAGAGCTCGGCTGATCCGAAGAGGAACGACGCCGTCACCGGACGGGTGTCGTCGAGCGCGCCGGCCTGCTCGAGCCCCAGCACGCCGTCGCTGATCACCTCCGACCACACTCCGAGCGACCGCTTGGTCTGCAGGAAGCCGAGGACCGAATCGGGCACGGCACCGATGCCGATCTGCAGCGTCGAGCCGTCGACGACCAGTGACGCCACGTTCTCGGCGATGGCCACGGTCGCCTCCGACGCCGGGCGCGGCGCCGGCGACGGGAGGGGCTCGTCCACCTCGATGGCCACGTCGACGAGATCGCTGTCGATCTCGGCGTCGCCGTGCGTGTAGGGCATGTGCCGGTTGACCTGCGCCACCACCAGGCCGCCCCGGGCCCGGGCGCGCTCGATGGCGGCCGGCAGGAGGTTCACCTCGATGCCGAGCGAGACCCGGCCGCCGCGGGGTACCGAGGTGTGCACCAGGACCACGTCCGGGGGACGGGCCACGTCGAAGAGCATGGGGACGAGCGACAGGCGCATGGGCAGGTAGTCGAGCGTCGCCAGGCCGCGCATGCCCGGCCCCACGAAAGGGGTCTCCTGGACGACGCCGGCACGGGTCGGGATGAACTGCTGGGCGTTGAGCACGAAGATCCGGTAGCTCTCGACGGCGCCGTCGAAGAGCTCGACCAGGCGCACCGGCGTGGCGAAGTTCCCGCTGACCACGGCGCGCGGCTCGGCCCAGGGCAGGGCCCCGAGGCGGTGCACGAGCTCGCGCTCGGAGACGATCTCCACGGACGAGACCCTACGGAGCCGGCGGCCTGGCCACCAGGGACCATCGCCTCTTCCCGGTCGAGGCGTCAGGCGGCAGGGGCGGCGCCCGAGCTGCGGGCGGGCTCCGGGCTCGCCGGCGCCCCGTCTGGGGTGCTGTCCTCGGGGACGAGCGTGGGGGTCGAGCGGTTCAGGGTCTCGCCCCGGAAGAACGCCGGGCCGGCCAGCCGCCAGGCGGCCAGGCACACCACGCCCACCACCGCCGACACCAGTGCGATCAGGAACACCCCGCCGACGTTCGAGTGCGGCGGGAAGGGGAGATGCCACGAGGTGTAGCTCGCCGCCGTGGTGTTGTCGAAGTTCCAGTCCCTCCACAGGCACCAACCCATGGCGAAGTACAGCATCGACCCGCCGAGTGCCGGCAGGATTCCTTTCATCCACAGATCCCGGGCACTGCGGGTCAGAACCTTGCGGTAGTACCAGGCGCAGGTGAAGCCGGTCAGGCCGTAGTAGAAGGCGATCCAGATCCCGATGGCGACCACGGCATCGGGGATGAGGTTCCCACCCGCCAGGTGGTTCATGGCCAGGTAGAGGACGGCGGAGACCCCGCCCATCACCAGTGTGGCCACCGACGGGGTGAGGTTGCGCCGATGCATCTTCCCGAAGACGTCGGGAAGGCCCTTGTACACGCTCATCGACAGCACGGTTCGGGCCGTCGGGAGGATCGTGGTCTGGGTGGAGGCCGCCGCCGAGGTGAGCACCATGAGGATGAGCAGGTGTGAGAGGACCGAGCCGAACCAGGTGGTGCCGAACACCGCCGCCCCGAGCACGGTGATGACGTCGCTGCTGTGGGCCGGGTTGGCCAGGCCGATCCCCGTGGTGCCGATGCCCGCGTAGGCCTGGGCGGCCACGGTCACCAGGAAGTACATGGCCAACAACAAGACGGTGGCGATGATGGCCGCCAGGCCGGGGTTTCGCCGCTTGTCGGCAGTCTCCTCGTTGATGGAGACCGAGGTGTCCCACCCCCAGTAGATGAACAGCATGAGCAGCACGCCGCTCACCAATGCCGAGAAGCTCGTCCCGTGGAACGGGTCGAACCATGACCACCGCGGCGTCAGGTGACTGCCCGGCGCGCTGCCGAGCGCCACGCGCACCAGGGCCACCACGGCGAAGACGACGAGCATCACCACCTCCACCGACAGAAGCAGCCGCTGCACCCTGGCCGAGATCTCGATGCCGCGGTAGCAGACATAGGTCATCGCACCCAGGAACAGCAGGCCGACGAGCAAGACCCATTCGCTGGTGGGGTTGGCGCCGATGCCGTGGGCGTTGAACAGGTGGAAGCTGTACTGCCCGGTGACCTGGGCCAGGCTGGCCATGACGAGGACGTCGGCGGCGATGATGCCCCAGCCGCCGAGCCACCCCACGGTGGGCCCGAAGGTCCTCGTCCCCCAGGTGAAGGTGGTGCCGCAGTCGGGGTCGGCCTTGTTCAGCTCGCTGTAGCCGATCGAGACCAGCAGCATGGGCACGAAGGCCAGCAGGGTCACCAACGGGGCCTTCAGGCCGACCCCGACGACGATGAGCCCCAGGGTGGCGGCCAGGCTGTAGGCGGGGGCGGTCGAGGCCACGCCGATGACGATGTTCGAGAGCAGGGTGAGGGCACCGGTCTTGAGGCCCTTGTCCGTCGGCTCTTCGCTGGGGGTGACCGGGATGGCGCGGCCGCCGGGGGCGGCGACCTCGATCGGTGTCGTCGGAGCCATGGCGACCTCCTCGCACTGGGCGGACCGTCTAGACCGTGCCTTCGTCGAGCATGGCGTCGGCCACCTTGCAGAAGCCGGCGATGTTGGCGCCGGCCACGTAGTTGCCCGGCGTCCCGTTTTCCTCGGCGGCCTGCCAGGCCTGGTCGTGGATGGCGTGCATGATCGAACGCAACCGCTCGTCGACCCGCGGCGCCGGCCAGGGCAGGCGAATGCTGTCCTGGGCCATCTCGAGGCCGGACACGGCCACGCCGCCGGCGTTGGCCGCCTTGCCCGGCCCGTACAGGATGCCCGCCTCGAGGAACTGCGCCACCCCCTGCGCCGTTGTCGGCATGTTGGCGCCCTCCGCCACGAGGACCACCCCGTTTCGCACGAGATCGGCGGCGTCCTTGGCGCTGATCTCGTTCTGCGTGGCGCACGGGAACGCACAGTCGGCAGGAACGTTCCACAGGGGGTTCTCGCCGCCGGATCGCGACGCCGTGTAGGCGGCCCGCGCGAAGTGCTCGGCGTAGGCGCTGATCCGGCCACGGCGCACGTTCTTCAGGTCCTTCACCCAGGCCAGCTTCTCGTCGTCGATGCCGTCGGGGTCGAAGACGAACCCGTCGGAGTCCGACAACGTGAGAGGCCGGGCACCCATGCCGATGAGCTTCTCGACGGTGTGCTGGGCGACGTTCCCGCTCCCCGACACCAGGCACGACTTCCCGGTGAGGTCCTCTCCCCGGGTGGCGAGCATCTCGGCCGCGAAGTACACGAGGCCGTACCCGGTCGCTTCGGCCCGGATGAGCGAGCCGCCCCAGCCGGGCTCCTTGCCCGTCATGACCCCGGTGAACTGGTTGGTGATGCGCTTGTGCTGCCCGAAGAGGAACCCGATCTCGCGCCCCCCGACCCCGATGTCGCCGGCGGGGATGTCGGTGAACTGGCCGATGTGGCGGGAGAGCTCGGTCATGAAGGACTGGCAGAAGCGCCGGACCTCGGCGTCGCTCTTGCCCTTGGGGTCGAAGTCGGACCCGCCCTTGGCACCACCGAGGGGCAGCGTGGTGAGGGAGTTCTTGAGCACCTGCTCGAACGCCAGGAACTTGAGCACGCTCAAGTCGACTGTCGGGTGGAAGCGCAGGCCGCCTTTGTAGGGCCCGATGGCGCTGTTCATCTGGACCCGCATGCCGCGGTTGATCTGGACCTCGCCGGCGTCGTCGACCCAGTTGACCCGGAAGATGATGACGCGCTCGGGCTCGGCCAGGCGCTCGAAGATCCTGGCGTCACGGTACGGGCGGTGGCGCTCGAGCAGCCGTGCCAGGGATGTGGCGACTTCTTCGACCGCCTGGAGGAACTCCGGCTGGCCGGGGTTCTTGGACCGGATCCGTTCGACCACGTCTTCGGTGTACCGGTCCACTGCCGTCCCACCCTCGCGTCGTGTGCCCGTCGGTGTCTCCTCGCTCCGTCTCCTGCTCCGACCGTACGATCGGGCGCCGCCCCGCTCCAGGGCCGAAGGTCCCCCCGTCAATCGGCGCTGGTCACCGCCACATTCGTACCGTGACTGGTCCACGGTGCGCCCGTATGCTCGTCAGCGCGAACCACCGAAGGCGAGGCCCCATGCCCACCACCACCGACCGTGTCCCGCAGCAGCGCCGCCTGCTGACCGAGATCCCCGGGCCACGCTCGCGCGAGCTCATGGCTCGGCGCGCCGCCGCGGTCCCCGCCGGGGTGGGGACGACCCTCGGCGTGTTCGTGGCGCGCGCCGGCGGGGGGATCGTGGAGGACGTGGACGGCAACCGTCTCATCGACTTCGCCTCGGGCATCTCGGTCACCAACGTCGGGAGCAGCGCGCCCCGGGTCATCGCGGCCGTGGCGGAGCAGCTCGACCGCTTCACCCACACGTGCTTCCAGGTCACGCCGTACACGGGCTACGTCGAGGTGTGCGAACGGCTCAACGAGCTGACCCCCGGGACGCACGACAAGCGCTCGTTCCTGGTGAACTCGGGCGCCGAGGCCGTGGAGAACGCCGTGAAGATCGCCCGCTACGCCACGGGACGCCCGGCGGTGGTGGCCTTCGACCACGGGTTCCACGGGCGCACGCTGCTGGGCATGACCCTCACGGGCAAGGCCATGCCCTACAAACAGGGGTTCGGCCCGTTCGCCCCCGAGGTCTACCGGGCGCCGTACTCCGACCCTTTCCGAGGCACGGGCGCGTTGTCGGAGGTCGTGGACCTCCTCGACACCACCGTGGGAGCGTCGTCGATCGCCTGCGTGGTGGTGGAGCCCATCGCCGGGGAGGGCGGATTCGTGGTGCCCGAGCCCGGCTGGCTCCCCGGCCTGGCCGAGTGGTGCTCGGCCCGCGGGGTCGTGCTCGTCGCCGACGAGATCCAGTCCGGGTTCGGGCGCACCGGCGCCTGGTACGCGTGCGAGCACGAGGCCGTCGTCCCCGATCTGGTGACCACGGCCAAGAGCCTGGGCGGCGGCCTGCCCGTGGCGGCCATCACCGGGCGCGCCGAGCTCATGGATGCCGTGCACGCCGGGGGCCTCGGGGGCACCTTCGGGGGCAACCCGCTGGCCTGCGCGGCCGCCCTGGCGTCGATCGCCACCATCGAGGAGGACGGGCTGCTCGAGCGGGCCAGACGCATCGGGGACGGCGCGCTGCGGCGTCTCCGGGCCATGGCCGACACCCACGAGCTCGTGGGCGACGCCCGGGGGCGCGGCGCCATGGTGGCCATCGAGCTCGTGGGGGCCGACGGCATCACCCCCGACAAGGCCGCCACGAGCCGGGTGGCGGCGGCCTGTCACGCCCGCGGGCTGCTCGTGCTCACGGCCGGGACCTACGGCAACGTCATCCGGCTCCTCCCCCCGCTGGTCATCCCCGACCATCTGCTCGACGAGGGGCTCGCCATCTTGGAGGAGGCGTTGGCGGCCGTCTGAGCCTCAGGAGTCGAGGGCGCTCATGACGTGCTTGATGCGCGTGTAGTCCTCGAACCCGTACACCGACAGGTCCTTTCCGTAGCCGGAGTGCTTGAACCCGCCGTGGGGCATCTCGGCCACGAGGGGGATGTGGGTGTTGATCCACACGCACCCGAAGTCGAGGCCCTTGGCCATGCGCATGGCCCGACCGTGGTCGCGGGTGAACACCGACGACGCCAGGGCGAACTCGACGTCGTTGGCCAGGCGCAGCGCCTCGGTCTCGTCGGAGAACCGCTGGACGGTGATGACCGGCCCGAAGACCTCCTGCTGGACGATGTCGTCGTCCTGGCGCACGTCGCTCACCACCGTGGCCTCGTAGAAGTAGCCGCGGTCACCGATCCGGTGTCCCCCGGCGCGGACAGTGGCGTGCGACGGGAGGCTCTCGACGAAACCCGACACCCGCCCCAGCTGATCGGCGCTGTTCAACGGGCCGAAGTCGGCCCCCTCCACCTCGGGGCCGGCCACCGTCTGGCCGCGGGCCTGCTCGACGAGGGCGGCGGCGAAGTCGTCGTGGACACCGCGCCCGGCGAGGACGCGCGTGGCCGCCGTGCAGTCCTGGCCGGCGTTGAAGTACCCCGCCACGGCGATGGCCTCGGCCGCCTTCTCGATGTCGGCGTCGTCGAACACGATCACCGGAGCCTTGCCACCGAGCTCGAGGTGCACCCGCTTGATGTCGTCGGACGCGGCGATGGCCACCTCGCGGCCGGCACGGACGCTGCCGGTGATGGACACCATCCGGGGCACCGGGTGCGCCACGAGCGCCCGGCCCGTCTCACGGTCGCCGCACACCACGTTGAACACCCCTGGTGGGAGGAACTCGGCGGCGATCTCAGCCAGCATGACGGTGGTGACCGGTGTCGTGTGCGCGGGCTTGAGCACGACCGCGTTCCCGGCCGCGACGGCCGGCGCGAACTTCCACACGGCCATCATCATCGGGTAGTTCCACGGCGTCACCTGGGCGCACACCCCGACCGGCTCCCGGCGGACATACGACGTGAACCCGGACATGTACTCCCCCGCCGATCGGCCCTCGAGCAGCCGGCAGGCCCCCGCGAAGAAGCGGATCTGGTCGACCATCGGTGGGATCTCCTCGGAGAGCGTGAGCGCCCGGGGCTTGCCGGTGTCCCGGCACTCGGCGTCCACCAGGTCCCCCGCACGCGCCTCGATGGCGTCTGCGATCCGGAACAGCGCCAGGCTGCGCTCCGACGGCGTGGTGTCGCGCCAGGCCTCGAAGGCCTCCTGGGCGACGCCCATGGCATGGTCCACGTCCTCGGGGCCCGACACGGGCATCGAGGCGTAGACCTCACCGGTGGACGGGTCGCGGACGTCCTCCGTGCGCCCCTCCCTGGTGTCGACGTGGTCGCCCCCCACGAAGTTGCGCAGCACGCGGCGCTCTGCAGCCATCGATGGTCCTCTCCCTCGTGGTCGGTCTGGCCCACCTTCGCGCCCGCAGCGCTCCCCGACAAGAGCCGCCCCCGGCGCCCCACGGCGCCACGGGGACCTCCGGCCCTAGCCCTGGCGCCCCCGGCGAGGGAACATGGGGCCATGCGCATACTGCTTGTGGGAGCCGGAGGAGTGGGGACGGCGTTCGCCAGGACGGCCGCCCGGCGGGCGGTGTTCGAGCACATCGTGGTGGCCGACCACGCCCTCGACCGGGCGCAGCGCGCCGCCCAGGCCGCCAGCGACCGCTTCACCGCCGTGCAGCTCGACGCCTCCGACGAGAAGGCTGTGGCCGAGCTGCTGCGCGCCGAGCGCTGCGACGTCCTCGTGAACGCCGTCGACCCCCGCTTCGTCATGCCCCTGTTCCGCGGTGCGCTGGCCGCGGGCACGCACTACCTCGACATGGCCATGTCCCTCTCGCACCCCCACCCCGAGGAGCCCTACGCCAAGACGGGCGTGATGCTCGGGGACGAGCAGTTCGCCATGGCCGGCCAGTGGGAGGACCAGGCCCGGCTGGCCATCGTGGGCATGGGCGTCGAGCCCGGCCTCTCCGACATCTTCGCCCGCCACGCCGCCGACACCCTGTTCTCCCGGATCGACGAGGTGGGCGTGCGCGACGGGGCCAACCTGGTGGTCGAGGGCTACGACTTCGCCCCCACGTTCTCGATCTGGACCACCATCGAGGAGTGCCTGAACCCGCCGGTCGTCTACGAGAAGGACCGGGGCTGGTACACCACCGAGCCCTTCAGCGAGCTGGAGGTCTTCGACTTCCCGGCCGGCATCGGGCCGGTGGAGTGCGTGAACGTCGAGCACGAGGAGGTCCTACTCGTGCCGCGCTGGGTGGAGGCCGACCGCGTCACCTTCAAGTACGGCCTCGGCGACGAGTTCATCGGCGTGCTGAAGGCCCTGCACAAGCTGGGGCTCGATTCCACGACCCCGGTGCTCGTGGGCGACCGCACCGTGTCCCCCCGCGACGTCGTGGCCGCCTGCCTGCCCGACCCCGCCGAGCTGGGCCACAAGATGCACGGCGTGACCTGCGCCGGCACCTGGGTGAAGGGGACGGGCAAAGACGGACGGCCCCGCGAGGTGTACCTGCACCACGTGGTGGACAACGCCTGGTCCATGGCCGAGTACGACTCGCAGGCCGTGGTGTGGCAGACGGCCGTCAACCCCGTGGTCGCCCTGGAGCTGGTGGCCTCAGGGGTGTGGAGCGGTGCGGGGGTGCTCGGCCCCGAGGCCTTCCCGGCGCAGCCCTTCCTCGACCTCCTGGACGACCACGGCGCGCCCTGGGGCTGCGAGGAGCGCACGGTTCGCTGAGCCCCGTCGGGCCGGACCGCGTCGGCCGAGGGCGTCGGTGGCGGTCACTCCTCGCTGGCCGGGACCACCAGGACGGGGACCGTGGAGCGGTGCAGCAGCTTGTGGGGCACCGACCCCAAGATGGCACCCATGATGGGGCGCTCGCCGCTGCCGCCCACCACGATCACCCGGGCACGGCGCTCGACGGCCGCCTCGAGGAGCGACTCGGCGGGCCGGAGGGCGGCCACCACGGGCTCGACACGGACGGACGGGTCGAGGGCATTGGCGTCGGCCACCGCCGTCTTCAGCATGTCCGTCCCGATCCGCTCGAGCTGCTTCTTGTAGTCGGCGGTCTCGCCCCCCATGGGGTTGGGCTCGTAGCCGAACACGATGGTCAGCGGGGCGTCGAAGGCCTTGGCGACGGACACGGCGACGTCGAGGGCCGCCTTGGACCCCTCGGTGCCGTCGTAGCCGAGGATGACGTCACCGGCCATCAGTCGGCCACCGCGTGCACGCCGGGGGTGAGCGGGGGGGCCGACGCGTGCAGCGACGCAGCCACCTCACGGCTCCTTCTGAAGAACTCCACGTGTCGCAACCTCCAGATCAACATCAGGGGGATGCCGATGAGCAGCAGCCCGACTCCGATGACGAGGATGGGCGTCACACCCTTGGTGACGTAGATGTGCCAGTGGAAGATGTGGAAGTCGAAGTGGATGAACTTGAACCACGCCTGTCCGCTCACAGCGGCGTTCGCCGGGTTCGAGTAGTAGAAGACCGAAATCAGGAACATGGCCATGAGCATCAGCCCGCCGATGAACGGGGCCAGCCCCACGAACACGAAGTTCTTGAGGCTGGAGAAGATGAGCTTGCGGTAGTAAATCACGCAGGCGAACCCGGTGATGCCGTAGTAGAAGGAGATGCCGAACCCGAGGGCCAGGATCGAGTTGGCCAGCACCACGCCGGGGCTCAGGATCGTAAGCACGACGTACCACACGATCGAGAACGCACCGAAAAAGAGCGTGGCGAACCCGGGGCTCAGGAACCGGGGCGAGATGCTCCCGAAGCGGGCGGGCAGGGCCCGGTGCACGGCCATGGAAAGCGCCGAGCGGCCGGCGGGCAGGATGGTGGTCTGGGTCGAGGCCGACGCCGAGGTCAGGACGGCGATGATCAGCAGCTTGTCCCACGGCGATCCCAGGACGTCGTGGCCCAGGGCGCTCAGGATGTCGTTGCTGTGGTTCGTCAGGAAGCCGGAGCCGTGGAAGGCCTGGGCCGCCACCGACACCACCATGTAGATGGCCAGCAGCACCAGGGTGGACAGCAGGGCGGCGATGCCCGGCGTCCGCTTGGAGTCCTTGGACTCCTCGTTGACGGTGACGGCGGTGTCCCACCCCCAGTAGATGAAGACAGCCGTCAACATGCCCACCGAAAGCGACGAGATGCTGATCTTCCAGGGCTCGAACCATGCGAGGGTCGGGTGGAGGCTGTGGGCCACGTGGCTGCCGTACACCTTGGCCAGGGCCACGACGGCGAAGATGACGAGGATCACGAGCTCGGCGCCGAGGAGGGCCACCTGGGTGCGGGCCGACAGCTCAATGCCGATGTAGCAGATCGCCGTCATCACCACGATCCACGCCACACCAATGAACGTGACCCAGAACGTGCTGTTGGCCAACCCGTAGGCACCGAAGAGCGTGAACGTGTACTTGCCGGCGATCGAGCTGAGGCTGGGCATGACGAGGAGGTCGGTGACGAGGATGCCCCATCCCCCGAGCCAGCCCGTGCGGGGGCCGATCGACCGGGTCACCCAGGTGAAGGTGGTCCCGCAGTCCGGGTCGGCCCGGTTCAGGTAGAAGTACGCGGCCGCAATGAAGAGCATGGGGACGAAGGCCACCAGCATGACGGCCGGGGCGAACGCCCCGACCGCCAAGGTGACGAAGCCGAGGGATGCCGCCAGGCTGTAGGCGGGCGCCGTGGAGGCCACCCCGATCACCAGGGTCGAGATCAGCCCGAGCGCACCGACTTTGAGGCCCTTTCCGGCCGTCTCCTCCGGTCCCGAAGAGACGCCGACGCGAGCGGATGCGCTGCGCATGTATACGCTCGGCAGCGCGTGGTTTTCCCATGATGAGAGC
>Ga0209698_10007059_pt1 | contig 11840 bp, 11 predicted proteins | sample LitLauG_LLR_2012_FD_187203 | JGI IMG/M metagenome (GOLD analysis project Ga0209698, IMG submission 187203) | Freshwater sediment microbial communities from Pennsylvania, USA - Little Laurel Run_MetaG_LLR_2012 (SPAdes) (version 2) | ecosystem: Environmental > Aquatic > Freshwater > Creek >... | reverse complement strand
ATCGCAACCTGGATTTGATCGATCAGCCCCCACGGCGACTTGCTCATGGGGACGATTGCGGCGGCATTCGGCAACATGAGCCTGGCGGCGTCGAACATGGTGCCGTCGATGGCCGGGATGAGCCTGGCCGTATACAGGGCCGAGGTCCCGACCAGCGCGTTGATCGCCACCACGCGGCCTGCGCGCCAGGCCCAGGTGCGCAGGTCTGCATCCGCCTGTCCCAACAGGATCGCGTAGCCGCTTCCCAGCACCCAGAGCGTCGTGGCCGTCACGAGCACGGGAAAACCGTACGACATGAAGGCCGAGGCCACCGACGTCGAGTAGCCGTTCAGGATGGCATCGAATCGGTCGCCGACGTAGCTGAACATGGGCCCCTCGGATCAGCCTGCCGCGCTCGACTGCGCAACCCTTGCCCGCCGTTCATCCGAGCGGGCGCGCACGGCCTTCAGCAACAGCGGAAACCAATGGTTCACGTCGTCTCCCACTTGCGCGCGAATCTCGTCGAGCAGGAGCACGTTCTCGGTCGATCCGGACAGCGCCGTGATCACGCCGTCCATGCCGTGCAGGTCGAGTTCGCACACCGCGCTGCGCTGGCCCTGCTTGACCAGGAACCGGCGCGAGGTCGGCTGCAAGGACTTGACAATCTCGTACTCGGCCGCGGTGAGGCCAAAGCCTTCGACGTACTCGTCGAACTGGGCATCCGGGTTGGCCAGGCAGATCTTGGTGACCGACTGCTCGACCAGCGTGCGGCCGTTGGCGTGCTTCAGGATGTCGGAGGGGCTCTGCGTGTCGAAAATGCCAAGGCCGTTTTGCTTGCGGATGGTCTTTTGCTTGTCGCGCGCGAACTGCGCAAAGAATGGATCACTTAGCGCTTTCCAAAATTCCGAGATGACGTAAATCAGGCGCCGCCCGTCGACCATGGACTCCATCAGGTCCATCAGGCACATCATCATCGGGGTGCGGATCTCCTCGATCTTCAGGAAATCGGTGTAGTCGAAGCCCGCCATGTGAAGCGCCGTGGCCTCACCCATCCGGTCATCCGTCTCGTCGAACACCCAGCCCAGCGCCCCGCCCCGGCACCAGCGCCCCAGCCGCTCGTACAGGCTGTTCTCTCCGCTGTTAGGCAGGTTCTGCCGCACCGTGGTCAGGCGCCGCAGCGCCCACGGCATCGCGGCCACCGCCTGCACCGCTTCGCTGATCGCCCGCTCGTCGGAGGGCTTGAGCGGCAGCGCCGGCGACTCCAGGAGCTTCCTGATCCAGGCTTCGATGAAGGGCAGCCGAGCGCGGCTCATGTCGCGCTGCAAGGGGTTAAAGCCCGTCGGCCGGCCGGTCTCGAGCGCGAAGTACCGCCCGCCCATGGCCCGCACCGCGATCTCGCAGCTGCGATCCACATCGAAAACGACCAGGCGCGGGGCCGGATCGAACTTCTGCGTCAGCGCCACCAGGAAGAACTCCAGCGTCGTCTTGCCGGTACCGGTCGTGCCGAAGATCATCGTGTTGCCGGCGTTCTTGCGGTCGAAGTCGTCGCCCTTGTCCGAGGAGACGTGGAAGTTGAAGTAAAAGGGCTGACCGCTCGGCGTGCGAAGGATCGCCACCGCCTCGCCCCAGGGGTTGCCGTCGCGCTTGCCGCGCGCGAAGTTGTGACCGGCGGCGAGCGCCGCGTGCGCGCGCGAGGAGATCTTGGCTTCGCGCGGCCGCCACTTCCAGTTGCCGGGCCACTGCGCCAGCCAGGCGGCGTCGGCTACCAGGTCCACCGGCACCATCTCGACCGCGCTTTGCTCGGCCATCGCGCCGGCCGCCCTCGCGGCGCGCTTGCCCGCATCCTCGGGGCTGTCGCCGAACACCATCAGCGAGTAGTGGTACTCGCCCATGCTTATCTTGCCGTCGCCCACGTCGTTCATGGCCTCGTCCATCGCGGCGATCTGGCTGGCGACCACATCCTGCGAGGTGACGAGCTGGTTGCGCTGCACCTTCAAGGCCGCCAGCGCCCGCCGGCGCGGCAGGATCGAGTAGCTCATCGTCTCCAGGAATTCGCTGTCCTCGTACATCAGCGGATCAAAACTCCCGGGCTCGACTTCCTCGGCGTACTCCTTGATGTCGACGAAGGCGGCGTAGCGAGACTCGCCTGCCAGGCGCAGCTCGAACTTGTCACCGGCGAAAAAGGGCCTGGCGGCGGGAAGGATCCGGTACAGCGGCCCGCGCGGCGGGCGCACCGGGCGCCAGAAGCCGTTGACGAGAAAGAACAGGAACTCGGCGACCTCGCTGTATTCGACACCGTCGCGCACGCGGTTACCCAGCAGCTCCGGGTCGAACTCGCGCATCGTTCGCTCCATCAGCGCGGTGCGCTCCTCCATCACGGTGCGGGCCTCGCGGTGCGCACGCGCCACCGCGGCCTCGGTGCGCGCGGTCTTGCGCAGTTTCGCGAGGCCCGCAGCCGGTCGGTAGACGATCGTGAGATACAGCTCGTTGGACATGAATGGCTTTTCAAGCAGGCGCGCCCGGTAGGCGCGGTCCAGCGCCGCCGCAAAGCCCGCTTCGGGCGCCGTCAACTCATCGCGCATGCGCCGATGGATGCGGTGCTCCCACACCGCAAACTGCCCGCCGCCGAGGTTTCGCAAAAGCGAGGCCTTGGCCTCGTGCCGTTCCTGGATCCAGTTCTGGTCGGCGCACTCGAAAGCCACACCCCCCAGACGCCAGATCCGCATCCAGTCGCCGCTGCGGGCGAGCACGTCGTGGGCACTGACGAGCGAGCTCCACGGGATAAAACGCGCCAACGGCGGCTCGGCACGCGCCTGATCCAAAAAGCGCGGAAAGGCGGAAATGCGGGCACCATCCATCACACCCACCTTCCGCCGCGACGCCGCAGCTCGACCGGCGCGAAGCTGCGTGCGCCACCCCACACCCTCGCGCGAGCGACGGCACCGAGCCGCAGTCGCAGCAGGATCTGCCGCAGCCGCTGGTCGTCCTTTTTCGTGACGTGCCGCATCCACACCATCAGCGGCAGGTACGCGAGCACCACCGGCAACGCCGCCCACGGCCCGACCAGGATCAGCGCATACATCCCGAGCATCGCCGCTGCCGCGGTAGCAAGGATGAAGGGCACAAGCGGCACTCCCATCGAAACCGCCGGCCGCGTTGCGCCCTTGTAGATCAGTTCGCGCACGTGTGCCTCCCCTTAGACCAGCACTGCGGCGATCGTCGACATCGCGCCGATGATCGTGGCGCCGATCACGATCCGCTTGACGTCCTCCCACTGGGCTCCGCGGTGCAGCGTCTCGAACCCCACCCAGGTTCCTGCCACCGTCACGGTCGCCACCGCGATGCCGGCAAATAGGGTCTGCAGCCAGTTAAGCGCGTTGGTCAGGTTCGGCAGCCCGGCCAATGCCGGACCGGCCGCGCACGACCCTGCCATCGCCACCGCACGGAGCAGCCCCCAACCGCGTCGATTCACCTTGTGCATCTTCACGACTCCTCCATGAATTCGGTGCGAACCCGCGCCGCGACCCTTAACGCGCAGCGGCCTCCAGAACTCGGTCGACATAGCCTTCCCGAAAACCCACGACGAAGTTGCCGCCGTAGTAGCAAGACAGCGCCGCGCGCAGCCGCGCCTGCTTGTCCGCGGCGATCGAACCGGCGCGCGCATAGCATTCGCGCAAGATCCGCTGCATCGCCTTCAGGTTCGCGCAGGGGTCGAACACCGTCTCCACGGTGAGCCCCATGCGCCGCCAGTTGCGCACATTGATTTGCGCCAGCCCCGCGCTGAAGTTCCAGCCCGCCGCGCGCAAGCCCCGGGCCGTGGCGATCGCCTCGGCGCGGGTGCCGGGCTGGCGCGCCAGTAACCCGTCGACCACGCCGATGGCGTACGGGTTGGAGGACGATTCCACCGACACCAGCGCTTGCGCCGTTGTCACGTGGACGTACGGGGCGCATGCGAACACGACCGATGCGATATTCATAGGCACAGCTTTCCCGCCGAGCGCCCTTGCGGGCACCCGCCTCTACCGTTTGGTTGGACAACCGACGGCTGTCGAGCCGCCCTTCCCCGGCCGATTCGCTTCGCAGCGGCCGCCGTTGCCGCGGTGGTGCCTGCCGGTGCAGTCTTTGTTGGCTCGCAGGTCAGCGCTTCAACGCGCGCGTTGCTTTACCTCACCGACCGACTGCGCGTAGCTCGAAAGCTCTGTGACGGAGCCTCCACCCGGGTCCCAATAGGTCCTGGACCAATCCTGGCCGTTCAGGCGGACGACGATCACACCCCTGTACTGGCAGCCGTAGATCGTCCGGCCCGAGGGCGCGAACGTCGTCACGTACATCGGCGGACAGTTCGGATCGGGCGCCGGTGCCCACTGCGACAACCAAGAATTGGCGGCGCTTGCGGTGCTCGCCGAAGATGCGTTCGAAACGCTTGGGGTATTGGCCGCACCGCCCACGAAGTTGCAGCTCGGAAACGTGTCGCCGTCCAGCAGGTCCTGGAACAGTTGCTCGACTTCGCTCACGCACGCCGGAATCTTCTGCCAGGGTCCGGCCAAGCACAGCAGCACCTTGCAGCCATCGACCGCCTCGGCAGGCGCTGCGGCGCCGATAAGAATCGCCGCAAGCACCGCGATCAGTGTCTTTGAGAGTCCCATCGATCGACCTTTCCGCGCATATCGCGCTTGACACGAACAAGTTTCATCGATGACTCCAGTGGACCAGCATTCCAAGGTGAAATCAAATGTTCTGCTGACAATCGGGCCTACTTTGTAGTCACTGCTTCACGCCATTCGTTTTGTCGAATATTCATGCAAGAGAAGCGACTGAACAAACATAGTGTGTTTGTTGGAAGCGATCGATGCGACAAACATAGTGTGTTTGTCCTTAAGCTACGCTTGGATGCAGGTGCGATGCGCACTTATCCGCACTTCATTGGGGCGTTGTTCTGCAACGGGCAATCGAGCGGCGCGGAATCGGGCCGTGCCTTGTAGGGGTGTCTTAAGTCGGCCAACGAACTTCGCCGCTTAAGTCAGCCGCGTTGTCCACGGGAAGTGGCGGCGCGCATTGGTGCCGACTCGCCGCACCTTACGTGTAGGGCTTGTTGCGGGCGCGACGAGTTAAGGCATTGGACACGAAGTCAGGACTTTCGCAGGTGGAACGCGCACCGAAGCTTCAGGTGCGCGGTGGCGCGGGTCAGAGCTTTTCGAGGCGCTTGGCAACGGCGGCGCGCGAATACGGCAGCACTTGAATCACGCCGTTGTAGCCCAGCGTGTCGTGCAGCAGCTTGAACAGGACGTCCAGCCGACTGAAGCGCCTGGGTTTGGCCAGTTCGCGGAAAGTTGCCAGATAGCGAACGTCACGTTCCCTGCTCAGCTTCGCCAGCACGATGAACCAGCCATCCGCCTGCTGGAAGGCGACGCACTGATCCACGCGCCGGTCATCGATGAGCTGTCCGAATAGTGCGATCGTGATCGCGTTTTCTTTCGTCCACTTCACTACGCCTCGGCTGTCGATCCGAAGCGTTGCACCTCCATTGGCTTCGCGCATCCGGTTCCTATCCATGCTGCGGTTCGAATCGTTACGAGAAGCAGTTCGCCGTCGGCGTCGATCCCTTTTCGCTCGACGGGCGATCGCGGCAGCGATGGCGAAGTCGCCGCGTGCCCGCGGAGTGCTGCTCGCCTTCATGCCGCCCATCTCTGGTCAAACCCTTCCCGAACCAGAATTCGGCGAGTTTGCCGCTGCCTGTATAGCGGATGTGCGCGGCCAATACAAGCTGCGGCCTCTTGACAAAGAGCCCCTCTTTGTTGCTCCCCCACATGAACGTGGCAAGCGACGGGTGGCGAGCGGCGATAGCCGAGCTCGCATGCGGGCGCCAGCAGCGCATGGCGCGCCGGGCTTAGACAAAATTCACGATGTCCGATGCAACGCTCGTTACTATCCTCGACGTGCCGCGGTGGCGTCAGCGGGTGGTGGTGGTTGCGCCGCAGGCCGGTGCACATCTCTGATTGACGAATCATGTGGACGATCGTCCGTGGTGTGATTGGCATCATATGCGCAACATGTCTGGATGCCAATTTCCTCGCCAAGACATGCAGAGGACCCGGCGCTGGTAGCGCTTGGCAAGGCGATTAGGAAGGCACGGCTCGAGCGTGGAGTTTCCCAGGAAGAGCTTGCCGACCGCAGCTCGATCGACCGGTCCTACATGAGCAGCATCGAGCGCGGCATGCAGAATCCCGGAATCATCTCTGTACTGCGGATTGCGCACGCCTTGGAGATGACAGCGACGGAGTTGATGGCCGAGGCAGAGTTGTAGGCTGTAATCCCGATGGTTCGCCGGCTTTGCGACTCAATCTGCCTTCGTCAGCGTTCGGGCCTGGTTGTATCTTGTGCGCGATCCTCGTTTGCGCGCCTCCCATCGTGCTCGCGTTGCTGACCTTCGCGAGTCTGCTCGAAAGGTGGATGCTTGCCGGCCATGCGCTGACTGAAAACCGGCGCGGCCTGCAGGAACCGCTCGAGTTCCCCTGCCAAAGTCCGATCCTCGGGATCATGTGAACTTGCAAGGACCTGGCGCAGGCCCGACCAATTCTTAAGCGCCTCGTCACGCTCGGGCATCAGGGACTCACCGTTAAGCGGCGTTCGCTCGCGTCTAAGACGCCCCTCGTTGCGCGCTACAACCTCCCACAGACGATCGGGTCTGCGCATCACACCGCGCACCGCCTGCCTAGTGGCAGCCGCCTCGATGCCGTAGCCGCGCAGCGCGGCTGCAAACCGCTCGCGCCAGCGGTGCAGGTCCGCCTTGCGGGGATTTAACCGCCGCCCGTCATCGCGCTCGGAGCGCACGACCACATGCACGTGCGGATTTTCCTGGTGCTCGTGCAGGACCATCGCATAGCGATGTCCCATGAATTCCCCTCGCAGGAACTCGCGCGCCGCGTCCCGTATAACCGCCCCCTCCGTGCCCCGCGGCATCGACAGGACGAGGTTCAAAGCTTCCCGTCGGCGACTCACCTCGGGGATCCGCGTGCCGGCGTAGCGCCACTCCCAGGCCAGGACTCCGATCGCTTCCCTCCCCTTGTGGCGCTCCCCCTCCTGATCCTCGATCTCCAGCCGGCCACGCTTGGAGATATAGGCCATGTGCGCCTTGATGGCGCCCATGCCGCGTCCGCCGCCGGTCACCTTCACCATCACCTGCGGCGCGCGGCGCACCACCGCACGGACCTCCCGGCGCACGGCGCCGGCCCGCATGGCAGGAATCGGCAACCCATCGGATGGGCGCTTGCGGCGAAGCAGCCGATCGCCCCATTTCTCGAGCAGAGCATCAGTCTCGGCGATGGTCATGGTGAAGGCTCCGGGTTGCGCGAGACTTCGTCAGCGCTTGGCCCGGGTCCGCGGAGCCCGGATCGCGTGGAGAAGCTCCGAGGCAAGCTCCAGGTGCTCGAAGACGCGATGGGCAACCTCAGCCAGGTTTTCCCGATCGGCCAATGACACTTGGCTCGGATACGTATTCAGGGACCGGGCCACCTGGTTTAGATTCCGACCGATCGGCGCCAGACTCGCGGTCGATTTCACCAATGCCTCACGCAGCGTGCCGGCCGCCTCTATCCCCCGCATCGGCGCCGTAACGCCGCAATGCGCTGCCGATCGTTCGGCGAGCTCAACGGTGGCCGCGCTCACATAAGCTGACCGAGTCATGCCGGCGGCGCCAGCCGCCGCCGCGAGACGCGCGGCAGCGCTCTGCGGTACCTTCACACGGATTTCGTTGAAAGGCTCGCCCGGCCTGGCCGGCATCGGAGGCGAACAATCTCGCGCTTCATCGCGCAGCGCTTCCGCCATAGCTCGCCGCGCCAGCACCGACGGCGTGCTGCCGGCCGCGCTCGCCGCGGCGACAAGACGCTTCTTCAGATCCTCGCCCAGCGCGACCGTGAAGGACCCGGCGGGCTTGGCCATGTGTCCTTTCGCCGGTAGCAGGCACAGAGTCGGTCAATCCAGGCCAGAGCCGGGCGACTCGTCGGGCAGGCGGCTCACACCAGAACCTATTACCGCTTCTCGCCGAGTTTTGGGCCCGTTACCGTGTTCCTTTTGCGGGCGGCTTTCACTTCTTCCGGGTAGTTGCCTGGGCTCGCAGCGCGGCGCTGACGCGAGAGAAAGCGCAAACGTATGCAAGGCCTCAAGGCGAAAGCGAACACATCGTGGACCAAGCACCACTGTCGCGTTCTGGGGAAAGTCCGAGCGCTTGCGCAAGCTGTGGAATGCACGCTCGCTCACCCACAGCGTAGCCGCTGCGGTCGGAGCATCCACAAGGATCGGAGCGGGGATCGCCCGAACTGCGGCGTGGGATGTCTCGCCTGGCTGCAGGGTCGAGCAACAATCGCCAGTCACCTTGGAGTTCGAAGAGCGCTGCACGGAGGCCTCCTGCTGCTTCCGACTGATCTTCGCCGCAATCGGTCGCTGCGATGACCGCGACCGGACACGCGCCGATATTTTCAGGACTTCGCCTCGAGGTCAAACCTCTCGTCGACAAACCAGGCAGGTTTGTACTCCCTCGTTCACGCGAGAGATCCCATCTCCGCCGTCAGGTGCCTCGACAAACAAGGGTTGTTTGTCTTCAAACGCTACTCGCCGGAATGCAGAGGCGGAACGTTGGGGCCGTTGCGCGCCGCCGCCGCCACTGCCACAGCCGCATCGTCGACGATCACTGGATTCCAATTACGCGTGGTGTTGTGTCCGAGTACGCCGAGAACTTGTTTTCGAACAGAATGGACAACGGGCCGGTACTGGCGTCGAGGGAACGCCACTCCGAAAGACGATTTGCATGCGCTCCAAGCCTTCGCTAAATCCGGTAGGCTTTGTCATGCGAGTGATATGCGCCGAAAAACCGGAGGGCGCACAGACGCGATTACCTTCACTCAAGACAACCGAACTGCGAGATTACGTTGCGAACTGACACGCTATCTCATTCCGTTTCTCAACTGCAAGATCGAAAGGTTCTACTCGAAATGCAACTGCGCGAGATCGACGCCAGGCTCGGCATGATCGCACGCATCTTGAACGCCACTGGTGAAGCTCACAGCGTCACCGAGGGCGCCGCGCCAGCGCCTGCATCCGCCGCGTCTGAGAGGAGCGCACCCGCCAAGCGCCGGCGCAGGCAACGCTGGTTTGACGATGGTGAGGCAGTACGACTGATGAAGCGCCTCGCGCGCTCGCCGATGCCGACGGCCGAGATCGTCAAGCTCCTTACCCATGCGAAGGGCCACGACCAGGCGCCGGCGGCAGCGCGCAAGAAATTTCAGGCAGCCGCGTATATGGCGGTGGCAAACGCCGTGAAAGCGGGCCAAGCCAAGCGCTTCAAAGACGGCCGCATAAGTCTGGGATAGCCATGCCGACTGCCTGCGGTGCCGATTGGCATCAGGGCTGCCGGCACGCGCGCTCCCGGTCGCGCCGGCGGTCGCTGACTTGGCCCGCTCCGATCCCGTTATAGGAGCAAGCAGCTTGAAAGCCCTTCGTCAAAGTTCAGGGAGCGGGGCGCGCGATGCTTGCCAAGCTCGCGAGACATCCAAGCCCGCTGCGCGATTTACGCTTCAACATCTTGCGCACCTCCAGGTCGATTTCGAAGCTGATCCGGCGTCGGAAGCATGGGCCGCCCATGGTCGATAACCCTTTGACACCGGTCATAAGCGTGACAGGGGACCCGCCATAGAGGAAAATCCCTATCGGCCACTTCCAGACATAAGGCAGATTTCCCCAAAGCGGTCTATGCCGCACCTAGAGAATCTATTCGGGCAGATTCATTTTGCGCAGGAATGTGTTGAAGCGAGGATCCGTGCGAAGGTTTCGGAGAAGTGGATCGTACTTGATCTGAGTGCAACCCCAGTTGCGTCGAAGGTATGCGCGATCAAGCCATTTAAATGCCTCGTCTATATTCCCACGGTAGGCATGCATTGCAGCTATGTCATAGGCGTTCGCATCAGAATATTTTTTTGTATATTTGTAAAGCGCGGTATTTGCCTCACTCTTGCGACCTAGTGCGTAGTACGCGAGCGCCTCACCGCTTAGCCGATTCTGTTCGTCAGTTTCCAGGGCGATCTCAGCCATCGCTGCCGCAGCGTTGTTCTCATAAAGTTGTACAAGGCCGCCTACGAGATGTGCGTCGTAAGTCTTGGGATCAAGCTCCAACCATTTGCGAATCGTTTTAAGTGCGCTGTTGTACTGACCCATATAGAACTGTACCCAGGCAATGTTTCCGTAAGTGCGTACATCAAGAGGATTGCTGGCGAGACTTCTCTGAAAAACGTCAAGGCTGGCTTTCAGATTTCCCATTGTCTGTTCAAGCACGCCCTTCCAAGCTAACGCATCAGCGTTATTAGGTTCATGCCGCAGTGCTTCATCGATATGTCGACTAGCATCGGCCCAGTTCCAGTCACGGAGCAGCAGAATCTTTGCCATCGCATTGTGGGCGGCTACCAGCTCTGGATTGAGCTCAAGCGCCTTTAGAGCTGCGGCGCGTGCTTCGGCGAACTCTTGAAGGACGGGTTCAGTCCCTTCGAGCGCTTGGTTCGCACGCACGCCCGAGAGGCTCGCCCAGGCCGACGCAAACGATGGATCGAGCCTGATTGCCTCTTTCAGTAACTCGACTTCTTTCTGTAGCTCGGCCTTGGCAAATGTCGCTCGCGAGTGAATGGCTTGCGCACGCAAATAAAGATCGTATGCCTCCGAGATTCTTGTGCCGGTCGCTTTGGGCATGGAATTATCGAGCAACGACACTTTGAGTTTGGTAACGACCGCCTCCGAAATCTCCTCCTGAACCCTAAATATCTCGCTGGCTTCCCGATTGAAGGTCTGGGACCAAAGTTGATACCCGTCAGCGGCACGCACAAGCTGCACACTAATCCGAAGACTGTTACCAGATTTTCGTATGCTGCCTTCAATGATGTTTGCCACTCGCAGCTTCGTCGCAATAGAGCGTACCTCGTCCGACTTTCCCTTGAACGAGAATGCAGAGCTTCGCGCGGCGATGCGCAACCCCGGTACTCGACTTAATAAGTCAAGTAGCTCTTCAGCGATGCCGTCCGCGAAATATTCCTCGTCCTTGTTTTCGCTTAAATCGACGAATGGCAGTACGGCAATCGAATTCTCGGGAATCGCTGGCTCCGTCGCCGCTGTAGTGGCGGCTGGTGGAGGTGTGACGCTGCTACTCCGCGTCAGCAACACGGTGACAATGAACGCAAGCGCCACCGCAGCACTAAAGGCGATGCCAATGCGATGACGTATTCCGTACTTGTGCATCCGATAGAACAGGGTGTTTGGCTGTGCGTTGACCGATTCGTTCGCCAGGTAGCGCTGAAGGTCGGCGCCCAAGGCACCGGCGTAGGCGTATCTAAGCTCTGGGGACCTGGATAGAGCCTTGAGAATGATGGCGTCTAAGTCCCCGCGAAGCTCCCTGGCGAGTTTCGCCTTTGTCGTGGCCCGCACCTCTTCGGCGTCGTCCGCGATCTGGGTGCTGGGCGGCTGGATCCGAGTTTGTGCGGTGTTTGGTTCAGGCTGGGGCAGCGAGCCGCTCGTCTTCAGGTCGTATGGTCGGTTGCCGGTCAGCAGTTCGTACAGCACGACACCCAGCGAGTACACATCGCTTGCCATGTCCGCCACGTCGGCCTGTAGGTGTTCCGGGCTGGCGTAGTCCGGAGTCAGCGCTCGGCCATAGACCTGGGTGAGCTGAGTCATATTCTTTTCGTCGGCCAGGCGCTTGGCGATCCCGAAATCCAGCAGGCGCACTTGCCCGTCTTTGGTGACGAGGATGTTGGACGGCTTGATGTCGCGATGAATGACCTGCCGAGCGTGGGCGTACTGCACGGCATCGAGCACCTGCCTGAAGA
>Ga0209698_10007058_pt1 | contig 11840 bp, 10 predicted proteins | sample LitLauG_LLR_2012_FD_187203 | JGI IMG/M metagenome (GOLD analysis project Ga0209698, IMG submission 187203) | Freshwater sediment microbial communities from Pennsylvania, USA - Little Laurel Run_MetaG_LLR_2012 (SPAdes) (version 2) | ecosystem: Environmental > Aquatic > Freshwater > Creek >... | reverse complement strand
CCCAGATCGATGCCGATGGATGTGATGTGCATGTGATGATCCTCCTGATGTTAACTGCCGAGCAAAATCCTACTCGGCGGCGGACCATCTCATTAATCCTGTTGGAAGAGATGATGGGCACCACAATCGTAAGCTTTCTCCACTGCCAAAGTGCGCCGAGTCGCCAGAATATGGAGCCGTACCTGGAGCCAAAGAGTTCTTCCCGAAAGCTTACAATGTTCAGTTCATTGTGATTTCATTCTGACAGGGTGTCGTATCGGACGGCTTGGTTGACGGACTGGAATCAGGAGGGAAGTTCGATGTATCGCGCAAAGAGTGTAGTCCTCGCATTGTTGCTGGTCACGATAATAGCCCTTGCCGCTACGCTGAAATCGGTCTCGAGTTTTGATCTGCCCGGCTCCGCGGGCAAACGATTTGATTATCTGATGATCGACTACGACGACCACTACTTGCTGTCAGCCCATTTGGCCGCTGGACTTCTGTACGTCATAGACCTGCGCACCAACCAAGTGGTGAAGGCGATACAGGATGTGCCTGGGGTTGAAGGGGTCGAGTTCGTTCCGGAGTTGAAAAAGGTCTACACCTCGGATGCCGGGGACAACACAATCGGCGTCATCGACCTGAAACAGATGAAACTCATCAAAAAGCTGCCTACCGAAGCGAAGCCGGATGGCAGTGCCTATGCCCCTCCGTTTCATAAGCTGTACGTTTCCGACGAGCGTGGTAAAGCTGAAGCGATCGTCGATGTGCATCAGGACAAGATTGTCGAGACTCTGCATTTCGAGAGTGAAACTGGGATGCCGCAGTACGATCCAATTGCTCGCAAGGTCTACGTCAACCTCCAGGACCAGAATATCTTTGCGGTAATAGATCCCGCGACGGATGAGGTAGTCGGGCGGTACAGCGTGGGGAAGTGCGAGGGCAACCACGGGATGGCACTGGACCCTGAGCACCGGAGGGCTTTTCTGGCGTGTGAAGGCAATGAACTGATGACTGTCTTTGATTTGGAGAAGCATCAGGCCATTGCTTTTCTGCCGTTGGCTAAGGGCCCTGACGTTGTGAAGTTCGACTCTGGACTGAAGCGGATTTACGTGGCCTGCTACAGCGGAGCGATCTCCGTATTCCAGGAGGACGATCCCGACCATTTCCGCAAGCTTGAGGACTTCCCGGTGCAGAAGAAGGTGCACAGCTTGGCGGTAGATGAACAGACCCATCGCGTTTACACTCCCGAACAAGAAGTGGATGGTCGTCCTGCCTCGCGGATGACCATTTACGAGGCAGTCATCGGGCAAGCTGCTACGCTGCGCTGAAAGCGGCCGCGGTTCATTTCATTTCCGGATCTGGATGATCCTCAGGGCGTGGTTTTTTCTGTCTCAGCAGCCCGCAGTGTCTCTTCCGGCGGCTTTAATGCACGAAACGACCTGTAAAGAAGCAGGTCATAAGTCACCTTTGCTCCGCCGCCAATCAACAATGGAGCGGAGAAAGTAAAGACCTGCATCAGAAATCCTGCAGCCGCGGACCCAACGGCCCAGAATACATTGCGCGCGAGATTTGTGATTCCACTGGCATATGTGCGCTCGTTCGGTTTGACCATGGCCGCCACATAAGACTGGCGAGTGGGCACGTCCATTTCAACTAAAGCTTCCCGACAAAGGAAGAGCAGCACTGCCCACTTAAACGAGGGCGCAAAGGGCACGGCCATGAGGAACAGGCTGGACGGAAGATGAGTGAACACCATTGTGTTCACAAGACCGATGCGACGGGCCAACCACGCTGCGCCAAGGTGGGAACAGGCGTTCAGAATGTGCACCGCAAAGAAAACGAGGCCGAGGTTGTGTTCCCCAACTCCAAAGCGACAGAAGAACCAATAGGCGACCAGGGCATCGGTCAAAAAGCCTCCGCCAAAAGCATCCAGGGAAAATAGAGCCGTGAGCTTGCCGAGGATTCTCTTGTTTTCTGGGGTGATCCCGGCCCTCATCTTCGTATGTGCCGGTGGGTTATGAACCTCTACGGCTGGCGAAAGGACTGCGTACAGGGTGGCGACTATCAGGCAAAGCCCAGAATAGCCAAAGAAGACGACTCTATACGAGCTGAGTAACGAGAACGTGAGGCGATGTTGCAGAAACAGCGGGAGGCCAGCAGCTAAGGCTCCCAGCGACCCTCCACCATCGAGAAGGACGTTATACCAGGCTAGGTTCCACGTTCTTTTGGAATCGGGAGCCAAGCCCGGAACAATGGCTTGGTCGAGGGCAAAAGAAGCGGAGCGATCCGTGCCGGCGCCATTCAGCATGCCGATGAAGACCATCGTCAAAAGCACAGCGAGCGTGGGGGACAGAGCCAACGCCAGACCGCCGACACCAGTTAGGAGCGAGAGAACTAGGAGCGACTGCCTGCGGCCCAGGTGATCGGCTGCAAAGCTGACGATGATCGTTGCCAGGGCAGAGCCGGCCAGGCCGACGGCGATGACGAGCCCGATCGTGAATGAAGATAGCCCGACACGAAACAGGTAGATCCCCAGCACGACACCCATGAGTCCCACACCGAGCGAGCGCAGAAAGCCCGCTGCGTTGATCAGGACGAGATCGCGATGGGGGTGAGGAGTCACTTTCCTAGAGTCTGAACGTATGCGTAGAGAGCATCATAGACAGGAAACTGCATCGCGAGTCGATCCTCATCCGACAGATCCATGGCCGCAAACCCCTGGGCGATGGAGCGCAACCCGATGCCCTCAGCCGCCACACTCTCCTGCCCTTTGATATCGGCGGCGCGAACGATCAGTGCTAGTCGGATCAAAGCGACATCGGAGACTGCGTAGTCTTCAATGATCGCCTCGAAGGTGCACCGAGGACCGCGATGGTTAAGTTTTATGGTTGCAATCTTGGGTGCATCGAACGGAATGGCGCCTTCTTGTTGTGCCTTCTCAACCAAGTCCTTCTCTTCGACGAACAAGAACTCCGCCTGAGGGTCGATGAATCGCTTGATCAGCCACGGACAAGCGACACGGTCGACTTTGATGTCTTTCCGCGTAATCCACTTCATATCTACCTCACGGTCGCCACGAATATGTGTACTTGACGACGAATCGGTTCTCGTAAAACTGGGCCGGGTTGCTGGCCGCAAGGCTGGCGAATTTCTGCCCCGCCGTGTAGATCACATATAGATCGCTATCGGGGCGGTAGTTCCATCGCAGCCGGATGTTGGCGCTCGCGGCTTGTGCGTTGGCAGTATCAACCTGAAGAATCGTCGAAAGTGAGAGGAACCTGGAGAACGCATAATCTGTCTCAAGGGCGCCGAACACAACCGAGAAATTGCCATCCGCCACCGGCAGCCGAAAGCGGTTCCACTGTGGCCCAACGCCGAAAGAAAGTCGTTCGTTCGCGCGATAGGTGGCGCGCGTTCGAAATTCATTCAGCCTTCCGTTGTAATAACTTCCGAACCGCTCGTAGAACTGCACGATCCATCGGCGATCTTGCGGAGAGCCGTACGTAAGCTGATGCCGAGTCCAGTTGTAGACACCCACCGGAACATTGACATTCTTGTAGATGTTGAACGGCGTGGTGAGCCGCTGCGTAAACGCGTCCACGATATCGTCATCAGTGTAGGAACCGTTGTGAAACTCGGCCCGAAAGGTGGTCTGCCATTCCTGGGTCTGGACGGCATGGTGGGTGTCGGGGGCATGAAAGATGAAGCCTTCGAATTGCATCTCGCGAAGCCCCGCAAATTTAGGCCGAGCCTTGAAGGTTGCGTCGGCAGAATCGCAGATGCAGTCAGTGCGCTCAAGAAACCCAACCTGTGGGTTGAAGTTGGGACCGATCTTTCTGTGTTCCGCCGAGAAGTCGAGCCAGTTGGAGCGGAAGTTCAATCCCGCACCCAGATTGGATTGCCCGCTTGAATAGCCAGGGGTGCGGGTCTGAGCCGCGTAACCGTTCAGAACGAGATTTTTGAAAAAAACAAATCTGCCATCCACGCCCGCGGTTTGATTGAAGCTGGAGGGCACATCCGCGGATCGCTTGTCGATTCCCATCGCTCCAATGTATGACCCACTGCCCCACAACGACCTTTTCAAACGCAACACTGCGTAGTTCGCCCCTGGGTTGGGTCCGGAAGATCTGGTATCGACATCCATGACTCCCAACTCGAATCCGTCGAGCGAACCCGTCACCTTGGCCCCTCCGTTGATCGGAACCTGCTGCCCCGTGACTGGATCAATCCCGATCTGGCGGCTGAAAAAGAGCTGATCTCCGCCAGTGGCGAGACTCATCGGAAAGTCAAAGACGCCCGCGTTCTCCAGGAAGAATTGTCTTTTTTCAGGAAAGAACAATTTATAAGGCGTGAGATTGAACTGCTGGACATCTACGTCGCTGTCGGCGAAGTCCGTATTCACGGTGAGATTAGCTACCAGGTTGGAACGGAGCCCGACCTTGACGTCGACACCGCCCGTGTACAAGCCAGTCGTACCCGGCGTCAGGCCGCTAGCGGTTGCATTGGCAGGCAGGTGACTGAAGCCGCCTAGGGCATAAGGCTTAACGATGAACAGACGGCCACTGCCGATGTCGTTGATCCCGTGCAATTCCCCCGCTTGGCTGATCTTGTTTGCCCCAAACGTTCTGCGCCACCCGCTCCATAAGTCTTCTTCGTTCTTGCGGCGGATGAACCTCTTGAAGTTCACTCCCCACACAACGTCGCGAGACTGCATGAAATTCAGGGTGGAAAACGGTATGGCAATGGTTGCTGTCCACCCGTCTCGTTTTATCCGTGCTTCGGAAGTCCAGACTCCATCCCAGCCGGGATCGCCGTCCTGGGTGTCCCCAGCCTGCTCATCGGTGATGAGAGCGTCTCTTTGTGTGCCCAGCGGATTGACCTGGAAGACGTAGGCATTGCGCCCATCACGCCGGGAGTCGATCACGATCTCAAAGTAGTCATCCAATTCCTGAGTCACATCCCGTCGGAGCTGGGTAGCGACAGGGCCGTTAACAGCAGAATCGTGGCACGCCACTCCAAAGTAGACTTCATGCTTGGTGTAGAGGATACGGACTTCCGTCGGTTCAGTCGGGGCCTGCCCCTCGTAGGGTTCTCGCTGCAGAAAGTTTGTAATCGGAGTGGCTTGCTGCCAGAGGGGATCGTCAAGGGTGCCATCCATCTTCGGAGCTCGGTCAACCCGGCTTGCTTGCGCGGTTCGAAGTGGTTCCTGAGTTCCAGTTTGCGGCTGGTTGGTTTGTGGACTTGCGCCCGCCTGGGAATAGAGGGGTCCAGACGATGCGCACAGAAGCGTCAGAAGGACCAGGCAGGTTCTGAGGTGGCGGAAATCAGTCAGAGGGGACCTCATCGAGTTGTTCCATGTATGAGAACTCCTGCCGCTCCGGCCGCTAAGATCACGATGGGTTCAGGAATCTTCTTCGGAAGCATCAGGATGGCGAGCGTAATAATCCCGATGAGCACCGTTGGAAGATCGACCAGAGAACGACGCGCGAGGATGTATGCGGCCCCGGCGATTGCGCCAACTGCTGCCGCCGTGACGCCTTGGACGAAAGCCTTCACTTGCCAGTTCTGAGCAAACCGCCGGTAGTACGGTGCTGCGATGATGACCACGAAGTAGGGTGGTGCAAACACAGCCCACGCAGCCACGAACGCCCCAACTGGTCCGGCGACCAGGTAGCCGATGAACGCTGCAGTAATCACAACAGGGCCGGGCGTGATCATCGCTACCGCCACGGCATCCACAAACTGCTGCTCCGTGAGCCAGTGGAATCTCTCGACAACCCCACCATAGAGAAACGGCACGATCGCCAAGCCACTGCCAAAAACAAAAGCTCCTGCTTTCAGGAAAAACAGGAAGAGTGCACCTACTGTGGCCAAGGGAGCCAAGCCATAGATGCCCGTTAGGAGCCGGTCGAAAACGCCGACGAAGACCATGACGGAAGCCCGCGATGAGATTTGTGGAGGGGCTTTAACCAGTACCGCGATGATTCCACAGAGCACAAACAACCAGACGATCTCGGATTTGGTCCACGCCGTAGTCAGGGCGATCAAGCCGAAAATCGCCCAGAGGAGCCAGTCTTTCCCCACCGTCGTCCGGACAAGCTTGATTGCGCTTCGCACAATGATCGCAATGACCGCAGCCCCAATCCCGTAAAACATGCCTTGAATCCAGGGCAGGCTGCCGTAGTGAACATAGAGAGCAGCCACTGCGAGCACCATCAGGAAGGAAGGCAAGATGAACGCTATGCCCACCAGCGTTGCCCCGAGGGCTCCGGCACGAAGCCAGCCCAAGTACATTGCCAGCTGTGCGGCTAGCGGGCCGGGGGACAACTGTGAGAAAGCCAGACCCTCCAAATAATCCTGCTTCGAGACCCAGCGGCGACGTCCCACCAGGTCCCGCTGCATGTAGCCTGCGAGTGCGATGGGACCGCCAAAGCCCAATGTTCCCAGATGGAGGAAGTAGAGAAGGAGATCGCGCACGGTGAATGGCACTAGTGTCGATTCGGAGTTCTGCGTTCCTTTTGGGCTCATGTGAACGAAGATGGGGTACCCAAGTCACGCTCTTGTCTATTTCGCTGAGTTCGTCTCGTCGAGCGCGGTCCGCAAGGCCTTTGCGAGTTTCACCGCGTCGTCGTTTGCCCAGAAGTGCATATAGAAGAGCCTCGGTACGTCATCGAGTGCATGGCTGTGCAGAGCTACTGCTTCAATGCCGTTGTCATGCAGAGCCTTCATAACGGGTCCAACCTCTTTCCCTGCCATTGCGAAATCCCCGGCTATCGCCGCGCGTCCATTTCCCGTCGGCTGGAAATTGATGACGGTTCCTGCTCCCATCGAAGGCGGTGTATCCATACCTTCTTCGGTGAGCTTTTCCGCGCGTGGAAAGCTGAAGTGCAGGACTCCGCCACTCACGTTTCCTGGCCGACCCATAACCTTTTCCACAGCGGCTACGTCGAATGCAAGATCGGCGGCAGTTTCCTTTGTGCCGCTGGCTTGGGGAGCAGGTGTCTTGGTCAGTCCAACCGCTTGCTTGATCGTCTGGGCCATCTTCACCGGGTCTCCATGCCCGCCCATGTGCACATAGATAATCTTCGGCGATTCGCCTACCAGATGGTTGTGGATCGCTGTGACTTCGACTCCGCCATCTAACAGGGCCTTCATTACGGGAGCGACTTCGTCTTCAGTGAGCACGAGATCTCCCATCACCATCGCATCGTTGTCACCAACGTGGTGGAAAGCCGCCCAAGCGCCGAGTGCAAGCCCCGGTTTGATTTCGGTGCCGGCCAGAGTGACATGAAGGTCCTTGCGCGGCATGTTGAAACGGACTACGGCTCCGGGCAGGTTGGCTCCTGGAAACCCGAAGACGTCTTCGACCGTCTTCCATTCCCCTGCCGCTTTCTGGTCTGCCGTGGTCTGTGCCGGAGAGGTTGTGGATAGGGAGACGAGAAAGAAGATTGCGACGGCCAAGGTGCACGTTCTGATCGAAAACAGCTTTGCGTTCTGCATTGACTTTTTCCAATTCCGCGATGCGATGCTCAGGCTGCGAATCTGCCCTCACACTCACACCGCTTTAAGTGACAGTTGTAATCGTTGAGGTGGTACGGCGCTAACTAGTCCTTAGTGTGCCTGATAAACGCGAATTTCGACGCTCGTCTCACCTTGTTTTCGCACAGCAGCGAAAAGTTTCCCCCACTCCGGAACAAAAAGACCGGTTTGTGTGCCAGGTGGTGTAGGGTAACGGGCGATCCGGTCATAGTGATCGGGATCTTTCTGTTGAAAGACTTCCAGGAAACCCTGACTGGTGAGCACGTAGACCCTCCGGTTCCTTCCAGCCGTTTTCTGAGCTGCTTTGCCCCGGCGTATCCGACGATCACACCCTTGCTGCGGGCGTCATAGCGAATGTTGTCGGCGTCATCAGGAAACTTCACAGTGGCCACAATTTGAAATGTGGTCGCATCAAAGATCTTCGTGACCCCGTCAAGCCCGCAGGCGACGAACAGATGATTAGTGGAGGTGTCGTAGAACACTCCCTGGGGCTCGGCCAAATCGGTAATGGTGTGCACGCGCTGGCCGGATTTCAGGTCGACCACTTCGAGGGTGTGATTATCAACAGCGGCCACGAAGAGGCGTTGGCCTTTCACGTCGACGCTGAAGTGATCGATGCGTCCTTTGACGTTCGGCAGGGGAATATGGTTTTCAAGCGCGAAAGCCGAAGACTCTTGCCCAGCGACTGGACCGCTCAAAACGAGCACGGTTACAAGGAGCAATGATGCCAGAAGCGATGTTTCGGGAAAAAACTTTGCGATGAGGTGGTTCACAGGGTCTCCTCCACCGCCCTACTTCGCGGTGACCTTCAAGTCATCGAAATACGTAACGGAATCGGCCTTTGTCCAAAGGCCCACTTTGCCCGCGTCCTTGAACGTGCCGTCAGTGGCCTCGATTTTCTTGCTGCCGTCGTAATAGCAAGTGATCTTATTGCCAACCGCTTCTACGCGCAGTTCGTGCCATTCGGCTGAGGTCACTTTGAAGTTCGCGCCGGCGAACTGGCTTCGCCGACCGTTTACCACGCGATAGAGCCGGTAGTTGTTCTCCAGCACGTTTGCGCGAACGATGTAATAGTTGTTCGGATCTCTTAGACGGAAGACCAACCCTCCGGCTCGGTCAACGCTTCCAGAGACCGCCTTGAACTTCACGCTGAGATCCAGGTCTTGGAAAGTGCCCTCATCGGAAATCAGCAAAGGAAACCGGTAGTCAGTTTGATCCGTTGAAGTCTGGGCAACGACATTTGGTTTCGACGGAGCGGTTGGGTCGGTGGTCACTACCCACTTCTCTTGAGTACCTCCGCCGGTTTTCGCGCCGTGGAATTTGTCGGCCAACTGTCCGGGCATATCGCTATCGAAGTTGTAGGCAAACTGTTTACCCGAGGGTTGTCTGGGGGCGGGTCGTTCGGCGCCGACCGCGGCAGGAGTGACGGGACCTTCTTCTCCCTCCTCCTCTTCCTCGGCCGCTGGCTTCTCCGGGGGTTTTTGAGTTGCCGATTGCTGACCCGCTACAGCTTTGGAGACGCTGCTTTGCTGCTCGTCCGTGTCCTTGTCGTTGCAGGCCACGAGAGCCGCTAACCCGAAGACCACGGCCACCCACAGGGCGATTTTGAGTTTCTCCATAGACTTCTCCTTTTGCATCGAGAGCCTTGCGGCACGTCACACGAACTCAGTTGCTTTCGTCTTGGGGAGAAGATTAACTCGCAAAAATGAACGTTTGCTGAAAGTGTGGATTTTAGTCAAACTTTCAGATTGGCCTTCTAACGTTGACTGCGATTGACAGGTTCCTATGCGGGTATTGATTGTCGAAGACGAAAGGGAGATGGCACAAGTGCTGAAAGCGGGTTTGGAGGAAGAGAACCACTTCGTCAGCCTGGCCTTCGACGGTGTCAGTGCTCTGGAAGTGGCGCGGGCCTGCGAATTCGACGTGATTGTTCTCGATGTAATGCTTCCAAAACTCGATGGGTTTGAAGTCGCGCGTCGTCTTCGTGCCAAGGGGAATCGCACGCCAATTTTGATGCTGACTGCACGCGATACTGTGCCAGATGTCGTGAAGGGGCTTGATCTGGGCGCCGATGATTACCTAACAAAACCGTTTTCCTTTGCCGTGCTATTGGCGCGGCTGAGGGCAGCCAGCCGACGACAGTATGGGCAACCGACAAGTCTGCTACGAGTGGCGGATCTGGTTCTTAACCGCGCCACCATGCAAGTATTCCGCGGCCGACGTGAGATCAATTTAACTGCGACAGAATTTCGACTGCTCGAGTTTTTGATGCGTCGCCCTGGAGTGGTGGTTTCTCGTAACGCAATCGTTGAAGCTGTTTGGGGTTTTGATGACGAAGTGAACGACAACACTGTGGACGCGTTTATCCGCCTCGTGCGACGAAAGATCGATGACTCTCATGACGAGAAACTGATTAGAACTGTGCGAGGGATCGGATACGCCTTGCGAGCAAATCAGTAATTATGCGACCACTGCCACTGCGAGTACGGTTGGCTGCTTGGTACTTTGTGGTGCTTTTCCTGGCGTTTGGTGCGTTTTCGCTGCTTGCATTCTTCGAAGTCCGGGGAAGCATTCGCTCAGCCGTGGACGAAGGGCTCCGCGATCGTGCCGCCGACATTCAAGAACTTTTGGAGCGGCAGTGGACCCCGGAACAAGTGAAACGCGAACTGGCCGCAGGTTCTAGTGTTCGCGGGGAAGACGACATTTTGCAGATCGCTGAAACACGCGGAGAATGGGCATATAGCTCGGTTTCGGCCCTCCGCTACGGCTTACAGCTCGTGAGGCCAGCGAAACCAGGCGAGAAATCCCAGTTTTCGACGGTGTATTCGAAGGGCATGCCGCTCAGAATCCTGAACGGGCAACTGCGCACAGTTGACAAAGCCTACGATGTGCAGATTGCCGCTCCCATGGATGACTTTTATGACGCGGTGAACCGGTTCGGGTTACTGCTTCTGTTCTCTGTCCCCATCCTGTTGCTGGTTGCGTCAGCAGGCGGCTACTGGCTGAGCCGGAAGGCAGTGGCTCCAGTAGGGGAAATAGCGCGAGCAGCACAGTCGATCAGCGAACACGAACTATCCAAACGCCTGCCAGTCCCGCAGACGGGAGATGAGCTGCAAAGCCTTTCTGAAACCTTGAACGAGATGTTCGGTAGGTTGGAGAGCGCGTTCAAGCGGGTCACGCAGTTTACGGCTGACGCTTCGCACGAGCTGAGGACACCGGTTGCTCTCATGCGCACTCGGACTGAGGTTGCGTTACGGAAGCCGCGATCCGAAGGCCAGTACAGGGAGACAATCGTTCGCATTCACCAAGAATTGGAAAGGACTTCCGCCCTCATTGAGAATTTGATGACCCTCGCCCGTGCGGACTCTGGCAGTGAGCCGCTGCAGGTTGCGCCGACAAATCTAAGTGACATTCTTTTCGAAATATCGGAACCAGCCAGACTTCTGGCCGAAGGAAAGTCCATTCAGTACGACCAGCGGCTCCCGGAGACGGCGCTTTGGGTCAGCGGGAACGTTCCATCACTGCGGAGATTGTTTCTGATTTTGATTGACAATGCTGTGAAGTATACGCTCCGCGAAGGCCGCATTTCGGTTGTACTGGAGGCCAGCGACGGCGCTGCTGTGACAGAGATTCGTGACAGCGGAGTGGGGATTCCACCGACGGACCTACCTCACATTTTCGAGAGGTTTTATCGAGCCGACGAGTCGCGCTCGAGGGAGTCGGGCGGAACCGGGCTCGGTCTATCCATTGCGAAGTGGATCGCCGAAGCTCATCACGGCAGCATTTCAGTCGTTAGCAAAGTTGGTGAAGGGTCCATCTTTCGAGTTCAGATTCCGTTATCAGAGGACGGTCTTTAACGGAGACGGCGTCAAACGACTGACTTCGTACGCGTCTTTCCATGAACGCTAATGTATTTTCCCTTCGTCGGATTTTCAGACTGGGTAGGTCAAATTAGGGTCACGTTACCTGTAACGTCCAGTATTCATGCGGTCTCGTGGGTTGTCATCTGCGTCGCAAAGTATTTGAATTTGCAGTTTCCCACGAGCCTCATAAACCGAACGTCGGCCATTCCGCTGAATGCCCGCGACGAGTGGTCAAGTCAACTTTCGACCGGCCGGCAACCGAACGCATGACACCCTGGCTAGGGTTGCAATTCGAGGGTTTACATTTGGCCCAAACTGGCATGATTCAGCAAGACTGAGACGGTCGAAGCGCCACTCAAATGATTGAACAGCAACAGAATCAGCTCCACGCCCCCAAGTTCGGGACCAGGGGGTCGGAGGTTCAAATCCTCTCTCCCCGACCAATCTTATTTAAAA
>Ga0209698_10007057_pt1 | contig 11840 bp, 13 predicted proteins | sample LitLauG_LLR_2012_FD_187203 | JGI IMG/M metagenome (GOLD analysis project Ga0209698, IMG submission 187203) | Freshwater sediment microbial communities from Pennsylvania, USA - Little Laurel Run_MetaG_LLR_2012 (SPAdes) (version 2) | ecosystem: Environmental > Aquatic > Freshwater > Creek >... | reverse complement strand
ACATAAACGACCGGCGCGCCATCGACAAAACCTCCGGCGGTGATCGGCCGGAGGTGGGAATCCTTAACGGGGGCGTGAATTCCGCCTGTAGACATGCCCGACGGACGCGACTGTGGAACATCTTTGGATTTGCCGGAAACCGAGGTTGAAGGTTGCTGACCTAAACCGAGCCGCGATAATGCCAGACCCGGCAACAGCAGTAACGATAGGGTGAGAAGCCGCGAGAACAAACGAGACACAACAAGCAGCCTCATCTTGGCGCAACTCCCCGAGCGGGTTCGTCGAACTGGAGGACTGGATCACAGGAGATGTTTTCCGGAGTTTGAAACGTGCCGCTCGGCCGGTGGATTTCGATGGACTTGGTAAAGGATTCAGAGCCGAGGCCGAAGTGCATGTGCCTGTCCGACCGCGGCGCGGAAGAAAAGTCGGACCAACGTACTCGAACTACTTCGAAGGCAGGATTCGAATGCTCGGGAACGGCTGGTCCGGCCAATAGCAAGCCTAGAAAGCTAGAAACCGCGAGAGCGCCCATGCGGTCTTGATAGTACAGCAACTGAGCGCGGCGTTCAGACCACACAGGCTTTACCATCGCCGGTACGGAGGGAATGGAAGGAGGTATGCTTCCGGCTGTGAATAGCTTAGCCGGGAAGGTTCTGATGACATGTAAGTGCATTGACAACTCTTGGTCATTCAGGGAAGAGTCCCGTGGGGTGGCATTATTGAGGATTAGGAGGAGGTGCGTCTCTAGGGTCGACCCGGTTCACTATCGAGCAATCGGCGCTGAACGATTCTGGGCTAGAGACTGTCTTAATAGATTTGGCTCGAGGAGGGATCGAGTAGGCCCGGGCGTCCAACTCAGGGGGCATGTGGAAGTTGGAGGCAACTCACATGGGTGGGCTCGAGATTAAGATCGGCACACAGACACCAAGGCTTTGGTGATCACGGCCCTGCTACGCGCAATTCGAATAATAAGGTTTTTTCGAACCTGACATCCCGCGGAAGCGCCGGCGCTAAGGAAGGCGTAAATGAAGCACACTGTAATCGACTTTAGTCTCCGAGAAGGTTTCTTGCGATTCTCAACGCCATCTATCTTCACAGCTCTCGCCGTGCTCGCTACATTTCTCGTATTTCTAACATTACCTGCAATCGCGCCAGCGCAATCCAGTTCGGAGCCGGACCTCAGCAAGCAGCCCACGCTCTTCGTGGTTGGTTACGCCCATCTCGACACGGAGTGGCGCTGGGAGTATCCCAAGGTCATCAACGAGTACCTGCGCAATACCCTCCGCGACAACTTCAAGCTGATCGACAAATACCCGCATTATATCTTCAACTTCAGCGGGGCCAATCGATATCGTCTGATGAAGGAGTATTACCCCGCCGACTTTGAAAAGCTCAGGCAGTTAGTCAAAGAGGGGCGATGGTTCCCGGCAGGATCCTCGATGGAAGAAGGCGATGTCAATACTCCGAGCGCTGAAACGATCATTCGCCAGATCCTCTACGGGAACGATTGGTTCCGAAAAGAATTTGGCAAGGCAAGCGTCGAATATATGTTGCCGGATTGCTTCGGATTCCCTTCTTCCCTTCCGACCATCCTTGCCCATTCCGGGGTGAAGGGGTTCTCGACACAGAAACTCGTCTGGGGCTCCTCGGCTCCCGCAGGCGGCCCCGAGTCTCGGGAAAAAACTCCCGAGGGCACGCCGTTCAACGTTGGAGTCTGGGTTGGCCCGGATGGCGAAAGCGTTCTGGCTGGCCTGAATCCGGGAAGCTATGGCGGCGGGATCGATACCGATCTCACCAAGCCTTTGCCTCCAGAGAAGCCCGATGCCGAGCTGGCCGACCTCCAGAAAAAAGCTCACGAATTACGCGCCAAGCTAAGACAGGATGACGAGGCGAAAAAGCCGATTGATCAGACCGAAGTTCGCGAGTACATCCGGCTGCACAATCAAGCACAAGACCGTGGCCACGGCGATCAAGATCGTACGCTCGAACGGCATCAGGACGATTGGGCGGCTCGGGTCGAGCAGAACGGTAAGGTCAGCGGCGTTTTCACCGACTACCACTACTACGGCACCGGAGACATCGGCGGCTCTCCACGCGAGGACTCTGTCAAGCGCCTCGAGGCAATCGTAACCGGGGGTACAGCCGGCTTCCCGCCCGAAAACGAATACTATTCCGACGATCGACCCGGACCAAACTTTCCTGCGGTAAAAGCGGGCGACGGTCCGGTGCGAGTCGTTTCGAGCACTGCGGAACAGATGTTCCTTGCCATCACTCCAGCGGAAGCCGCCGGACTGCCGCACTACACCGGGGAGATGGAACTGACCAACCACTCTGCCGGCTCTCTCACCTCACAGGCGTATCAAAAACGCTGGCTGCGCAAGGAGGAACTGCTGGCCGAAGCCGCCGAAGAAGCTTCTTTGGCCGCAGAATGGCTGGGCGCGCGCCGCTATCCACTCGAGCGCTTGAACGACGCCTGGACCCTTCAAATGGGCGGCCACTTTCACGATCTTGCCGCCGGAACTGCCACTCCCCGCAGCTACGAATTCGCCTGGAACGACGACGTTATTGCTCTCAACCAGTTCGCCGCTGTCTTAACCAATGCCTCCGAGGGTGTCGCAGCTGGCTTGAATACCGAAACCAAAGGGATTCCGCTCGTCGTTTTTAACTCACTCGGGATCCCTCGCGAAGATGTCGTCGAAGCGAACTTGGAATTTCCTCAAGGCATGCCGAGCGCCGTTCACGTCGTCGGACCCGACGGCACGGATGCTCCCGCACAAATCTCCAATGGCAAGGTTCTCTTCTTGGCCCGAGTCCCATCCGTTGGGTTCGCGGTCTATGATGTCCAGCCGGGAGAGGTTGCAACAGAATCCCAGCTGAAAATTTCCGACCATTCCCTCGAGAACCAGTACTATCGGATAAAAATCAACCGCGACGGCGATGTCGAGAGCATCTTCGACAAAAGCCTTTCGAAAGAATTGTTAGTCGCCCCCGCGCGTCTCGCCATCTCCTACGACAATCCTAAACAGTGGCCCGCCTGGAATATGGACTGGGACCAGGAACAGGCGTCACCAACGGCTTACGTCAGTGGGCCGGCGAAGGTAAGAGTGGTTGAAAGCGGGCCGGTTCGGGTCGCGATCGAGATCTCGCGTGAGACGGCCGGCTCCCAATTCACCCAACTCGTCCGCCTTTCCACCGGAGACGCTGGCAAGCGCGTCGAATTCGCCAACGTCATCGATTGGAACACCAAGGAATCGAATCTGAAGGCGACCTTTCCGCTTTCGGCCTCTAACGAGTTCGCTACCTACAATTGGGATATAGGAACGATCCGGCGCCCTACCGCCAATCCCAAGAAGTTCGAGGTCGCTTCGCACCAGTGGATTGATCTGACGGATATGAGCGACGAGTTTGGTGCCACCGTCCTCACCGATTGCAAAAATGGATCCGACAAGCCCACCGACGACACCATTCGCCTCACGCTAATCCGAACTCCTGGGACGGCTGGAGGCTACCCAGATCAGGCCACGCAGGATATCGGCCATCACGAATTCGTTTATGGCATTGCGGGGCACGGCGGCGATTGGCGCCACGGGCAAACCGACTGGCAAGCACAGCGCCTCAACCAACCCCTGATCGGCTTCACCACGGCGCGTCACTCGGGCATTCTGAGCAAGGAATTTTCACTTGTAAAGATCGACAATTCTCGCATCCGCCTCCTCGCACTCAAAAAGGCCGAGCAAGGCGACGAGTGGATTCTCCGCCTCGTCGAACTTGACGGCCGTCCCCAAACCAATGTTCACGTCTCATTCACGGCTCCGATCGCGACCGCCCGTGAAGTAAACGGACAGGAACAACCCCTCGGTTCCGCGACACTAGAAGACGGCGCTCTGGTCACCTCCTTCTCCGCTTATCAGCCCCGCACTTTCGCACTGAGACTCGGTTCGGCTCCGGTCAAGCTTCCCGAAATACACTCTGTGCCAGTCGATCTTCGCTATACCGCCGCCGTCGTCAGCCACAACGGTGAGAAGTCAGGCCCCGGATTCGATGGCAAAGGCAATACCTTTCCCGCCGAAATGCTGCCTTCAGAGATCAATTTTGACGGTGTGAATTTCCGCTTACCAGCAGCCAAGATGGGCTCGCCCGACGCTATCGTCGCCAAAGGCCAGACGATCAAACTGCCTGCGGGCAACTTCAACCGAGTCTACATTCTTGCCGCTTCGAACGACGGCGACCAAAAAGCGACTTTCGACGTCGGAGGAAAACCGGTTGAACTCAACATCCAAGATTGGGGAGGTTTCATCGGACAGTGGGACGATCGTCAATGGACTTCCGTCGACTCTGAGCACGACCATTATGGTGAAATGACGGGCCTGAAGCCTGGCTACATCAAACGCGGCGATCTGGCATGGTATTGCTCTCATCACCACAACCAAACCGGAGAAAATATCCCCTACGCGTACTCGTATCTTTTTGCTTACGAATTACAGCTGCCACAATCAGTTCAAAGCATCAAGCTCCCGAACAACCAGAATGTCTTGATCCTCGCAATGTCCGCAGCCGAGTTGAACCCGAAACTCCAGCCAATCCAACCGTTATACGACACCCTTCCATTGCCAGCACCGGGGACCCGCTGAGTTCGCGGTTCGTCTCGCCATTACGTTGCTTGCAGAAGCACATCCGACACGGGTTTCCGTTCCTATTGAGAAACAGTATTAAAAAAAAGCGGATTTTGAGTACAAGTGCTGGTAACGGGAGCCTAACGGCAGTCCCAGACCAGGGGTTCAGCGCATTCCCGTTTGGCACAAATGGGATCACGTGCCTTACGAGCCTCCGGACATGTTGAATTCTTGCGGATAATCTGATAATCAGATAATCTGATTATATGAAAAAGACGATTATTAGCGTGACGGAGGCGGCCAGGAATTTTGCTGATTGCGTGAACCGTGCGCACTATCAAAATATTACGTTTGTTCTGCTTAGGAATGGTTCCCCAGTTGCCCGCTTGGTGCCCGATGACGAGAAGGTCTGTCTCGGTCGAGAACTATCCGAGGCCCTGGCTAAAAAACAGTTGACCGAAGACGAAGCCAGAGCCTGGCATCGTGAATTGCAGGCTGCGCGTAAAACCCTCAAGGCCCCGGTCGATCGATGGCGATAATTCTCGACGCCGATGTCATCATTCGGGGCGAGAGGGGCACTTTCGACCTCGGGAGCTGGGCGAAGTCTCGGCCGGACGATCAATTTGAGATCGCCGCCATCACCGTGGCGGAGCTGTGGCACGGGGTAGAACGAGCCCTAGGGGCGCATAAGACCAAACGCGAGCGCTACCTGCGAACCATTCTGGAGATGTTGCCAATCATTCCGTATACGGAGCTAACCGCGTTCGAGCACGCGCGTATATGGGCAGCCTTGGAGTCCTCGGGCAAAATTATCGGCTCCTATGACCTTATCGTGGCAGCCACCGCCTTGGAGCGTGGAAGTGCGGTGGCTACCTTCAACCAACGGCACTTTGCACAAATAGCAGGGCTGAAAGTGATCGAGCCAAAATAACTGGTAACAGCTCCGTTCGTTCCTGGTCCGCCGGCTCGCGTCTGTACAATGGCCACCGTGGCGGAAATCAAGGTTGACCACCCTCAGACGCTGGCAAAGGTCCAGATCTTTTCTGGGCTCACGGAATCTGAACTGGCTTTTCTGGCCCAGCGTGCGGTGCCTCGACGTTTTTCTCCGGGCGAAACCGTTTTCGGCGAGGGAGAACCCTGCGCTGGGCTCTATGTGGTTGAGTCCGGACACGTCCGCATCTTCAAAAGTTCCGCCAGTGGACGTGAACAGGTTCTTAGTGTCGATGGTCCGGGCAGCTCCATCGCAGAGCTGCCGGTCTTCGATGGGGGAAACTACCCGGCCTCGGTGACCGCGGTCGGCGATGCAACACTTCTGTTTGTCAGTAAACAAGACTTTCAGGCACTCTGCCTAGCTCATCCTCAAGTTGCGCTCAAGGTGCTGCGCGTGGTCGGTGCTCGGCTGCGGCGGCTGGTGGGAATCATCGAGGAGCTTTCATTTACCACAGTGCGGCACCGGCTGGCTTCGTTCCTATTGCGCCTCGCCCGAACTGAAGGCAAGCACGCGGCTGACGGAGTGGAAGTCACTTTGCCGGTCAGCAACCAGGAATTGGCATCGCAGATCGGCACCGTGCGCGAATTGATTTCCCGAAATCTTTCCCGCTTCCAAGCCGAAGGATTGGTAAGGATTGATGGACGCAGCGTGATCATTCACGATCTAAAGGCTGTGAGGTGCTCCAAGAACATTAGCTGAAGCTCTGCTACGATCTCTCTTCGGCTCCTCCGTGGTGGTGGCTGCCGCGGGCTGAATGAATTTTCCGAAGCGAGTTCCGGTATCGGCGAAGCCTCAGGCGGGTAGCTCAATTCGAAACGTTTCGAGCGCTGCAAAAATCTTGTCACTGGTACCTGAGTCCGTGCGAAACCACTCTTAAGCCTCCGAAGATTACAACCGTTACCGCGCCAAAGGCATGGCTTCTTAGCATTTTAATGCGTTTTGCAATACGAAACATATCTTGCGCTTACCGGGGCGATCAAAACGGTCCCAACGCAAGACATCGTTTTTGTGCAGATCAGATCGCAGCCGAGTTTGAACGCGCGCTCGGAGTGGGGCGATTTCACTCTGTAGAATGTTCCATTTAACGCTCCGATCTCGCTCGCAGAGAAGAAGTTGCATCGCGTGATTCGGTGGTTTACGACAACCCGAATGAGGCTGTTGAAAGCCGAAGAGTTTATCTCCTCCCCCGTTGTGCCCCAAATCGCGGATTCTTTGCTATCGAGGTTCGCTTTGCCCTGAAGGTACAAGAACCCCTTCCCACCCATGCAGAGCGACTAATCGAAAATTTCGCTTTGCAAAACTTGGAAAAATGGATCATCATGTCCCGACTTGTATGAGCCCCGCTGCTCTGACTCGAGACCGATACCTTGTTAAGTCCATCGTTCACTCGTCGCAGCTTCTAACGGCGTTTCGTTCGCCCGGGGAAGCCCTGCCACTTAAGGAAATCTCCGCCCGTTGCAGATTGCCTAAGACCATGGTATTTCGCCTTCTCTATACACTCGAGAAGTGTGGAATGATCGATAAGGTTGGCCAAAATCTTTATCAATCTTGTGTGCGACCGTGGAAGCAGAGGCTCTATCGGTTGGGATACGCGGCACAGGGCACCGATTATCAGTTCTCCCGAGAAGTGTCAGGGAGTCTGCAACGCGCCGCAGCGGCGGAGGGAATCAAGCTTATCTGCATGGATAACCGCTACAGCGCGAAGACCGCTCAGCGCACCGCTGACTTGCTCGTCCGTGAAAAGGTCGATCTCGCGATCGAGTTTCAAACCGACGAAGAAGTGGCGCCAATCGTAGCCGCCAAGTACCGCGATGCAGGCATTCCGATGATAGCCATTGATATTCCTCACCCCGGAGCAACTTATTACGGCGCCAACAATTATGAGGCCGGATTGATCGGCGGGCGTTACCTCGGCCGCTGGGTCAAGGAGCACTGGCACTCGGAAGTGGACGAAATTCTCTTGCTCGAACTCAAGCGTGCGGGCAACCTTCCCCGCATGCGATTGTCGGGCCTGCTCGTAGGGATCAACCTAGTCTTGCCGAGCACAGCGAATTGCCGCATTACCTATTTGGACGGTGATGGAGAGTTGGGTCCTAGTTTCGAAACGGTGCGGCGGCACTTGCGGTCTTCACACGCCAAGCACGTGCTCGTAGGGGCTATTAATGACCCGAGTGCACTCGGCGCCCTCCGTGCCTTTCAGGAAGCGGGCCGGGAAGAGAACTGCGCCATCATGGGCCAGAATGCATCGCCCGAAGGACGAGCGGAATTGCGTCAGACCAAAACCCAATTCGTCGGGTCGGTGGCCTTCTTCCCCGAGCGCTACGGCGAGAACCTGATTCGCGTCAGTCTTGACATCCTGAATCAACGGCCGGTACCGCCGGCAGTTTTCGTCGAGCACAAGCTCATCACTCCCAGTACGATCGACCATTACTATCCCAACGACGCAGTGACAAAGTTGGCTCGAACCGAACCCTATGACTTGTCGCATCAACGTCGCGCACGCTAGGACAGCCTAACAAAGCCTACTCCTCACCCGCAGTGCGAGGATGCTGAGTCCACGAGCACTCCTTTCAGGCCCACTCTCATCGCGACGATCACATGGCCACCGTGGCGTCGGGAAACTGGCAGCTCCCGTACGGCACGCACTTTGACGAAAGCGTATTGAAGGCCCTTCCTCCGGGAAGCGTCTATTCAGAAACCGGCGCGTGTGAACCATTTTGCACGCACTACCGACATGCCCGTCATCGTGCACATTTGTGGTTTCGGTCCTAGCGACACGAGCTATTTCAACCGTGCTGACGATCCCGACTTGGCGCGGGAAAAATGATCATTTCGAATCGCGGATATGGTGATAAGACTGTGCGTAACTTCATCGAAAATCCTAAAGCCACAGCCTCGCTGGCTTAGACGACCCTCACCTCCGATTTGCAAGAAAATCAGCCTTTGACAGTACCGATTTTCTTTGCCTCCCCGCAGAACAGCTGCTTCGCTCATTTTGCAGCGACGGAGCGTGAGACGGCGTGAGTCCAAAAAAAGAAGGCGCAAACAAGGGCTCTTTGCCATTGTCTGCGCTGGGTAGAGTCGGGTTCCGCGCCCGAAGGTTCTTACCGGGTGCTACCCTGCGACGCTGATTCTGTCATGTTCGCCTCATCGCCGAATGCCAGTGCGAACTTCTTGCCGCGGAATTCGATCTTGGTCACAGACTCGCTACCATCATCGTTCGTGCGCACCTCGTACGCGTTGGCAGGTTCGGGTCGACTCAGTTCAATCAAGTGAGCGGGCACAGTTGCCACGAGTTTTCCGTAGGACAAGATCATCAGCTCAATGTTGGAACCGGTTCCGTCCCAAGTAAGCTTGTATTCTCCGGGGGCCAGTTGATGTCCACGGATCGTTGTGGGTTGATCCAGTTCGATCGAGGCTTTGTTTGGTTTGTTGGCTGCGAATGCACTGGTCGCCACTAGCAGCGCCAGCCCAGGCAGCAGTGTCTTGGAGATTTTCGAAAGGCTCATTTATGTGTTTCCTTTTCTTTCCCGAAGGCGTCGGGAATCGTTTTCTTTCGGTGAGACGCCCGGCGACAGGCAAAGTTACAAAGTGCCTCGGGTAGCAGGACTGCTTAGTTCTTTGCGGGTGCCACTTTTTGCAGGGTCCCGAATCTTATAGCCGACGAGAATGGAGCAGTCGATGGAAGGCAAAATCGTACTGGTAACTGGCGCGAGCGGTGGCCTTGGGAGATACGTAACCCAGGCGTTTCTCGATGCCGGCTCGACCGTTGCCGGGGCATCGCGAAAAATACAGCAATCGGATTTCAGCAGCCCGAGGTTTACCGCCGTGCCTGCGGAAATCTCGAGCCGCGAAGACGCTCAAGGTTTGGTAGATCAAGTTGTCGCGCGTTTCGGAAGGCTCGATGTTCTGGCGCACACAGTGGGCGGGTTTGCCGGTGGTCAGTCGACCGCGGACACTGACGATGCTACCTTCCAGCGAATGTTAGACCTGAATCTGAATTGCGTATTTCACATCCTGCGGGCCACGATCCCAGCTCTGCGGCAGACGGGCAACGGGCGCATCATTGCGATCGGGAGTCGCGCGGCGCTGGAGCCCGGAGCCGGGGTCGGTGCTTACAGCGCTTCCAAAGCTGCCATGGTTTCTCTCATCAGAACTGTGGCCGTGGAAAACAAAGATGCGGGACTGACCGCCAACGTGATCTTGCCGGGCACCATGGATACGCCGGCGAACCGCACGTCTATTCCCAACGCAGACTTCTCGAAATGGGTTCGGCCTTCGACCGTTGCCAACCTGATCACATGGCTGGCGGGCGATGCCGGCAAAGACATCAATGGGGCAGTGATCCCGGTGTACGGCAGCGATGTTTGAAACTCTTGCAAAAGTATTTATCTACGTTCTGGAGACTTACGCTGGTCTCGGATTGATATTTGCCGTGCTGTTCGTGTGGATTGGAGTTCAACGTTTGGACTCTGAAGCACGGGGTTCGGGCATTGGTTTCCGGTTGCTGATTTTGCCGGGAGTCATGGCCTTTTGGCCTTTGTTCCTGCAGCGGTGGACGCGGGGGATTGCCGAACCTCCTGTGGAACGGAATCCGCACCGGGTTTGGAATAAGCCATGATTCAAGCACTCAGAACCACGCACCGCCGAGCATTTGTCGCGCTCTCTGTGATCCTGCCTGCGATTCTTTTGGCAGGAATCGAAGGACGGCATCCCGGAACCAGCCCGACGGGACGCGCTCCTGAACTGCCGGCGACCGGGTACCTGGTGCGGCAGTCGAACAGACTCTGGACGCAGCATTCGATTGATACGAAGTTCTACGGCAGATCGCAGAGCCCGAAAGACATCTACGTTGTTCTGCGACCGATAGAAGCGCTGAACGAGCCGGATTTGTTGCTGTATTGGAGCAGCAACACACCACAGGGAAACTCGTTGCCGAGCGAATCCCTTCTGGTAGCCCCATACGCCGCGGACCAAGCCTTCGCGCTTCCTCTGGAGAAGGAGCGAGCGGGCAACCTCATTCTTTTCAGCTTGGCTCATCAGACTGTGTTTGACGTCGCCAGAGTGGAGAAGTTGCCATGAGCGTTCAATACGGCGCCATCAGTTGGAACCGCCAGAAGAAGGTGTACGACCTGACGCTCGTATCCTTGCTCGCACTCTACCTCGCCCTCTTTGTCGGTGTCGGTGCGTGGCGACACCCAAGCGCGACCGCGGAAACGCTGTTGATTCGCGCGCTTGGAACCGCCGCATTCCTGTTGCTGAACCTTGTGCTCTGCATTGGACCGCTGGCGAGACTGGACCGGCGATTCCTTCCGCTCCTTTATAACCGCCGGCATCTGGGCGTCACCACATTTCTGCTGGGCTTGGCGCATGGAGGCTTCGCGCTGTTTCAGTTTCATGCGCTGGGGAATGCGAACCCTCTTGTCAGTCTGTTCGTCAGCAATCCGCGATACGGCAGTGTCCCCGACTTTCCCTTTCAGGCCCTTGGTTTCTGGGCATTGATCATCCTGTTTTTGATGGCTGCCACAAGCCACGACTTCTGGCTGCGGAATCTATCCGCACCCATGTGGAAGCGGCTTCACATGCTGGTGTATGTGGCCTACGCACTTTTGGTTGCGCACGTGACTCTGGGGGCGCTGCAGACCGAGACGAATCCCCTGCTGGCCCTTACCCTCATCCTAGGAGTCGCTACCGTACTTGCGCTTCATCTCGCGGCGGCGTTTCGCGAGAAGCGGGTGGACCGGGTAAGAGATCAGGCGGTCCACGAAGGTTTCGTCGAGGTCTGCAAAGTGGATCGCATAGCCGAGAAGTGCGCGACCATTATGTCTCTCTCCGGAGAGCGCGTTGCGGTTTTTCGCTACGACGGCAAGGTCTCCGCGATTTCGAATTCCTGCCAACATCAGAACGGACCGCTCGGGGAAGGGCGCATCATCGATGGCTGCGTTACCTGCCCATGGCATGGCTACCAGTATCTGCCGGAGTCCGGGGCATCTCCGCCGCCATTCAAGGAAAGGATCCCGACCTTCCGCGTGAAGATCATCAAAGGATCCGTTTTTGTTCATCCCCGTCCCAATCCACCCGGAACCCGCGTGGAACCAGCCCGAATCGATCTTTCTCAGGCTGAAGGTAGGGAGGCGCAACCGTCATGAGCGACTTCTACGTGGGTTATCTGACGAAGGCGCCCACCGCGCTGGCTGGTTTTGTGCGAAGGGTGATCAGCGTGCTTGGCTTGATTG
>Ga0209698_10007056_pt1 | contig 11842 bp, 7 predicted proteins | sample LitLauG_LLR_2012_FD_187203 | JGI IMG/M metagenome (GOLD analysis project Ga0209698, IMG submission 187203) | Freshwater sediment microbial communities from Pennsylvania, USA - Little Laurel Run_MetaG_LLR_2012 (SPAdes) (version 2) | ecosystem: Environmental > Aquatic > Freshwater > Creek >... | reverse complement strand
AGGGGCCGATCTTCCCCAGCGTCTACCCGAACTGGGACAACACACCCCGCTCCGGTCGTGGGGGGGTGCTGGCCACCGGGGCCACACCGGAGCGGTTCGGGTCCGAGGTGCGGGGGGCGCTGCGGCTGGTGCAGGCGCTTCCCGAGGCCGAGCGGGTGCTGGTCATCAAGTCGTGGAACGAGTGGGCCGAGGGCAACTATCTGGAGCCCGACCGCGAAACGGGACACGCCCGGGGCGACTCGCTGGCTACCGAGCTGCGGCGGGCCGGGTTCTGAGGGCTCGAGGATGTCGGTCGAACTCGCAACCGCCCGATTGCCGGCTTCCTGCGAAGATCGGCATGGAGAACGTCCGTCCGGGCCGTCTTGAGGAGTACCTGGCCGGGGCAGTGGTCCCCGAGGAGAATCTGGCTCGGAACGGCCAATGGGGGAAGTGCGTGACGCAACATGAGGGGCCAACTTCGGAGATGAATGACTTGTCGGGGTCCCCGATTGACGCGACCGGCAATGGGGGCGATTCGGGTCCCGCTGCATCGCAGCCACTCGTCAAACCCCATCACTTTCCGGCCTTCGATGGGCTCCGGGCCATTGCGGCGATCTCGGTGCTGCTCCTCCACACGGCGTTCGTGTCCGGATTTACCATGCGGTCGTCCTTCGGGATCTACACGAGCCGACTCGAGATCGGTGTCTCCGTCTTCTTCCTCATCTCGGGCTTCCTGCTCTACCGACCGTTCGCGGTGTCGCACCTGGCCGCGCGGCCATCGCCGAACACTCGGCGATTTTGGGAACGCCGACTCCTACGCATCGTTCCCGCCTATTGGTTAGCGCTCACGCTGCTCACCTACGTGTTCCACCTGGTGACGTTGGGGCCCGGGGTAGGCGAAGTGTTCATCCACTACTTCTTCCTGCAGATCTACTTCCCGAAGGCGGTCTTCTTCGGCATCCCCCAGGCCTGGTCGATCTGCACCGAGATGAGCTTCTACCTGTTCCTGCCCCTGTACGCCGCCGTGGTCGGGCTGCGACGCCGGCTGCAGGAGCGCCAGATGCTCGTGGAGCTGCTCGGCATCGTCGCCCTGTTCGTCACGAGCTTCGCCTTCCGCTGGTGGTCGACGCATCTACCGGTCATCAAGGTCGTGAACGGGCATTTCGAGGCAGTCTGCTACCCGAACTGCGCAACCCAGGCACCCGTGCCCGCGCTGATGCCCGACTGGCTGCCCGCCCGTCTCGACCTGTTCGCCTTCGGCATGCTGCTGGCCGTAGTCAGCGCGTGGTGGACGGAGCGGGACAGCGAACCCGGTTGGCTATCGAACCGATGGATGCCGTGGATCAGTTGGCTCGGCGCCGCAGTCGCCTTCTGGGCTTCATCCCATCTGGGGATCCCGGTAACGCCGCTCTACCTGACCACGCCGATCAAAGGCATCGAACTCCAGACGCTCTACGGCGTGTTCGCGTTCCTGCTGTTGCTGCCGGCCGTATTCGGTCCACAGGACACGTCGGTGATCCGCAGGTTCCTCCGGTGCTGGCCGGTGGCCAGTCTCGGGGTGATCTCCTACGGGATCTACCTGTGGCACCTGGACCTGATCAACCAGTTCATGTCGTGGTCCGGCTACGTCAAAGGCGCGGTCCCGTATTGGATCCTGGTGGGAGCAGTCATGGGCATGACCATTGTTGCGGCGTCGATCAGCTACTTCGGCCTGGAGCGGCCGATCCTCCGGGTGAAGAACCACCTTGGTTGGTGGAGCCGACCCACGGGAATAGCGGACCCAGGGGAGGAAGCAGACGTACTGACCAAGTAGTGCGGTCAGTACCGCGGCGCTCCAGACGAATGTCCCGACGGCACAGAAGTCACGAGGGTCCGGACTGCACGGCGCGAGGAGCCGGGCGGCGTCCACCATGTCCTACTGATCTAACTAGCATTTCAGCACTGTGCGGCGGTTGTAGCGGTCACCGGACACTGGCGGAGGAACGAACATGAGTGACCCAACGACCATGCAGGCAATTCCGACAAGGCGACATCTGTTGATCAGCCGGGTCGTGACTGCGGTGGCGGTCGCGGTGCCCCCTCTGCTCTACCTCGCCTTCGTCTCCCATTTCGCAGTCAATTCACTGCAGGGAGACGAGTGGAACCAGATCCCGTTCATCCACGACGCACTGCACGGGTCGTTCTCGGTGGGACAGCTGTGGAGTCAGTACGGGGAGCCCCGGATTCCGCTGGTCCGGGGATATCTCCTGTTCTTCGCGGAGGCGGACCACCTGGACCTGCGTGCGGCGATTGTCGGCAATGCGGTCCTGTTGACTGCGGCGTACGCGGTCCTTCTGGCGTTGTTCCGACGCTACGCGGGTGGGCGCCTGAATCCCGTTCCGGTGCTTGCCATCGGCCTCGTCTGGTTCAGTTTGGCGGACGTCCAGAACGCACTGTGGGCTTTCGAAGTGGGCTGGTACCTGGTGACGCTCGGATTCATGTGCATGCTCGGGGCCTTGATCCTCCCCAAGACAGGGCGGCCACTCTGGCTCGTGGTCGCCATGTTGGCCGCCGTGGTCGCGACACTCGCCTGGATCCAGGGGTTCGTGGTCTGGCCGGTAGGGCTCCTCTGTTTGCTGTGGAGTCGACCGGACTCCACGCGCTGGAAGCGGGAGGTGGCCGCATGGTGTGTCGCCACCGTATGCATGGTCATCGTGTACTTCGTCGGCTACGACCGCTCGATCACCAGCTGCAAGCCGTCTTTCGGCTGCGTGCCCACCAATCCGATCGCCCACCCGGTGGCGGCAGTCCACTTTCTGGTGGTGCTGGTGGGCAATGTCGTGCCCGGAGGCTTCCTCGACGGCGTGCCCCACTCGTACGTCCGGTTCGAATTGGTGGGGATCTTGGTCCTTGCTGCGGCGGCGTTCATCGTGGTCCAGTCGATCCGTCGACGCGAGGTGAGCGAATCGACTCCACTGCCGCTGCTCCTGATCGCATTCTCGATTCTGTTCGACCTGACGCTGGTATGGGGTCGCGTCGGAGCCGGACCGGTGTACGCGATCCAGGCCAACCGCTACGTGATGCCGAACGTGATACTCCTGGTCGCCATCGTCATCTACGCCTGGGCTCACCGGCCATGGGTGGGCAGCGCGGCGATCGGGTCCCCGGCGAAGGCGATGACCTCCTGGATCGCGTTCGCCGTCGTCTGTGGATTTGTTGTCCTCCAGGTATTCGTAGCCACGAACTTCGGCATCCGGGAGGCGAAGGTGACGAGATTGCTCGGGATCGGACGAGGGCAGCTCACCGTGAATTGGAATCTGGTCCCCCTCGCCGTCAGGGAGTGCGATTCGATCGGATTCTTCGTCCGGGGTGATCAGGTCCCGGTTGCCGCCGCAGACCGACTCGGTGAGTTCGGACCGACGTCGTACCGGTATTTCGCCAAGCTGGGCCCCCTGCTCGATCCGGCGTGCTCGGAGCCGCCACCGGTGTCGACAAAGACGGGACAATGACGCCCGAGCCGCCAAGGAACCCATGCCGGCCCTGAACGTGAGCGAGGCGGCGGTGCGGGGCATCGCCGAGCTTGGGCAGGAGCTCGGTAGGGGAGTCAGTGGCGCCGAAGGAACTTGCAGATCGACATGTCGGGTGCCGGCATCGGCACGTCGGTGACCACGATGGGTGGTGGCGGACCGGTCTGCACGGTGGGCGTGGCGGCGACGACCCCTGGGCCCTCGCCCGCCAGGTAGCGATTGATCATCGTGGAGCCGTACCAGTCGACCTTGATCGACTTGAGGTACGGGTCCGTGGTCACGGTGATGGTGTAGATGCCGTTCTTGGTCTGGGGGAACTGGAATCCGACGGAACTCGGCCACGGGACGTTGTTCGGGCTCGGGTTCAGGATCTGGATGAACGCCTTGTCGCCCGGCGCCGGACTCAGCATGAGTGTCGAGCTGCCGTAGGTCAGGAGCGGGACCTGCGGGCCGGTCCAGTGTCCGGTGTTGAACTGCATCTGGATCGTGTGGACCATGTCGGCACCCTGCTCCACCGGCGCCCAGACGGCGTGCATGACCTGCTGTCCGGGGGAGTGCGCGTAGGAATCGCCGGTCGACCGGTAGAGGGCGTCACAGTGGCCGGCGACGAACAGCGTCCCGGCGGGCGCGTAGTAGGGGAGCACCGTCCCTCTGACGGCCGTCGACTTGAGTGCGACCGGGGTGAACGACTGCTGGGCGGACACGAAGTTGGCCACCTGGGTCTTCGAGAACCAGGTGGACGGTGCCGCCGCGATGGCCAGGTTGGCGGCGATGCCGTAGGCGCCGACGGCACACACCGCCGCCAGGGTCCATGCCCGGGCCCGGTGCGAGCGGCCCTCCAGGCGCCGCCAGATGTCGACGAGGCCAATGGCACTGGCGATGATCAGCAGGGGCATCAGGTCGGACACGTAGCGGTAGGCGATGTAGCCCCACACCAGGACCCCGCCGGTGGCGATCGCGGCACCGATCACGATGAGTCGCGTGAGCCGCACGTTCCCGATCCCCCTGGGCCGGAACGCGGTGACCAGACCCCAGCAGCCCAGTAGGAACAGCAGGGGTGACGCCGCGGTGACGCTCGTCGTGGCGTAGGTCTGGTCCAGGACCACCGTGTTGACGGCGTGGGCAGGGGTGGCGGGTGCGGCGATGAACGGGAACAGCGACGAGAAGCGGATCGCCGTCGGGTTCAGGTACGCCCACATGGTGCTCGGAATGAAGCCGAAGCTGAACGCCTTGCCGCCGTTCGCGGCCAGGAAGTAGCGACGGTGGGCGTTGATGTGGGCCCATACCTGGTCGGCCATGGGCAGTCCGAAGGGCAGTCCGAACTTGGCGTAGGTGACCGCACAATTGGCAAGCAGCGGGATGATGCCGGCGGCCGCCAACCACCAGGCCCAGGGTCGCTGGTCCTTGCCGCCCTTGCCCAGCGCGAACCAGCCGGCCACCAGCAGCGCGGTGATCACGCAGGCGTAGCCGGTCGGGCTGCGGTTGAGGTTGGCGGCCAGGATCAGCAGTCCGCTGGCCACCGCACCCCTGGCCGTTGGGCGCTCGACCATGCCGAGGAGGGTGAAGAGCGCGCCGACGACGAGCGCCACGCTCCAGGCGAAATCCTCGTCGTAGGTCGACGGGTTGGCGGCGATGTAGACGAGCACCGAGCCGGCCAGGATGGCGGCCATGAGTGCGCCGTAGGAGGCCGCCTCGGCACGACCCAGGGCTGCCTCACCGCGGATGAGGATCCGGACCCGCCAGATGAGCAGTGCGGAGAACAGCGCGGTCAGCAGCCATGCGACCAGCAGCGACGGCGCCGTCAGCTTGCCGTCGAGGGCGTGGGTGACCGCCAGGAACGGCATGCGGATGAGTGAGGGCCAGATGCCGAAGTACGTGTACGTGTGCCCGGCGTGGAGGAAGCCCTCGATGCCGAGGGAGTTCGCCGGCACCCACAGGTGGCCGGAGAACATGCCGCGGGCCTGGAGCTCGTAGAAGTTGTCCGGCTGGACGCTGCGCAGCCCGGTCGTCGTGCCCGACCACAGGTTCCACAGGACCCACAGGTAGGGGAGCGAGACGAGGGCTGTCCCGACGCAGACGGCGATGGTGAAGCGTCGACGGGACACCTGCGCCTGCGTGCGGGGCTGCAGTGGCGACGGCGCCGCGGGCGCACCGCCCGCGTCGGTGTCGATGTCGCTGGCGTCCGCTCCGGTGTCGACCGGGGCCTCGATCACGTGCCCGGGGGGCTCTTCCGCCGGAGCCGGTCACCGAACGCCAGGACCTTCTGGGCGAAGTCGTCCGACAACCCGAGCTTGCGCTTGGCGAAGTCGTACACCCGCAGCACCTGCTTGTCGGTCCAGATGGCAATGGCGTGGAACCCGCCGTCGTCCGGCCGGGCCCGGTACTCGGTCGAGCGCACGACCGGGTCGTCCTCGAGGCTGAAGTAGTAGAGCGCCAGCGAGCGACGAGCTGTGCCTTCTGGGCACGTCATCGGGTCCGGGTGCCCGTGGAACGAGTCCTGCTCGGTGGAGAAGATGAGGACCCGGTTGGCGATCGGGCTGACCTTCTCCACGCATTCCGACATGTCGCGGCTCCATACCTCGAGGTCGCCCCCATACTCCGGCTTCCAGTCCGGGTTGAGGTAGAGGAGGATGTTGGCACGCCGCTGCAGCTTGCGGTTGTGCGGGTGCACGGTGAAGTCCGCATGGACGTTCAGGAAGCCACCGGTGGTCGACTGGTGCAGCCCGCCGCCCTCAAGGGTCGGGTCCGGCACCAGGTTCTCCACCCCGATCAGCTTGCCCACGAAGGCGACGAACCGGGAGGAGTTCAGGACGGCGAGGATCTCCTGCAGTGTCGGGCCCCAGGTGTCCGGGTCGGTGTTGGAGAACTTGCGCTCGTTGGCGTGGAGGTAGTTGTTCCACTGGGCAGGATCGAGTGGCGGGAACTCCTCGATGGCCCGGGCCACGACGTCCGGGTCGAGGAAGTCGTCGAACACCATGTGCGGGTAGGCGGGCGCGGCCATGTACTCGACGTGCAGTTCGTCCACATGGGCCTCGAGTGCGTCGAGGTCGAGGATCGTGGACCGGGTCTCCCCCGGCGATGCGTCAGTGGTCATGCCTGCTCCCCGTGTCGCGAGGGGGTAGTGACGCGGGCGGTCGGGGTGGCGCTCGAACTGCGATGCATCACGTCCCCCTCCTGCGGTCGTGGTGGAAGCTGCTCCACCCCGTGCCCCTCGGCGTCCGACGATCCTACCCGTGCCGGGTGGCCAATTGCACTAGCGGAGTCGTGCGGCGGCCGGGGCCGACCGACCCTGCCGCCCGGGTCACTCCACAGTGGGGGCCGCCATGCCGGGTGGGGGGACTGCATCCCCGGCACGAGGGTTGTCCCCCTTGTTGGTCCAGTGTGGAGACCACTTCTTCAACCGGAGGGCCGGACGCTCGATCAGCCACCAGCTGGCCACTGCCAGCGGGATGGTGGCGAGGACGCCCATGATGGCGAAGGGAACGTACCCCCACCGGCTGACCCCCCAGAAGGCAAGGAGGACCTGCACCGGGAAGGCGTAGATGTACATGCCGTACGAGTAGTCGTTGGTCGAGGCCAGCCGGTGGAACGGCAGATGGATCCCGAGCCACAGGACAGGCAGCACGACAGCGGGTGCGAAAAGGCTGGTGCTGGTCAGTGTGATGGCCGGGATGTCGCCACCCACCGGGATCCAGAGTGACGCCACGAAGAGTGCCGCGCTGGCGCCGGCCAGCAGACCGGAGTCGGGGATCGACTCCCGGTAGAGGTAGACGAGCGTGCCGGTAAGGAACAGCGGGACCAGGGACAGGTAGAGCGTGAGCTCGATGTGCTGGGACCCGAGCTGATGACGCAGTGCCGGTACGGAGGTGTAGAGGGCCTCAAGTCCCCAGGCCACCGCGGTCAGGGCGAGAACCACCCGGCGGCGGCGCAACAGCCCGAGAAGCGCCAGTGCACCCAGGATGAGGTAGCAGACGAACTCGTAGACGAGGGTCCAAAGCGATCCGTTCCACGCCGTGCCGGCGATGGTGGCCTGGCGGATCTGCAGGAACCAGTTGTTGATGACGTACCCGAAGGGACCGTCGGTCGAGTGCACGTACCTCGAGGGAGTGGCCGGCAGGTGGTAGGCGTGCATCAGGTGCTGCCAGCCGACGAACGCGAGGACGAACGCCGTGACCACCAGGCAGACCCAGAAGGCAGGCAGGATCCGGAGGCACCGCTGCCACAGGTAGCGCCCGCCGGCGTTCCGCTCGGCGCTCCCGGCGATCAGGAATCCGCTGATCGCGAAGAAGCAGTACACGGCGACCGTGCCGATCGTGGTCCGGTCGAGGATCCAGTCGTTCCAGTACAGCCCGAGGTCCAGGGCGTGGGAGAAGATCACCGCCGTGGCGAACACGAGTCGGAGCAGGTTGAGGCTGTTCGACTTCGGGTCGAACGCCTCGCCTATGGTCCGCCGTCGCTCGCTCAACTCCGGGATGCCGTTCCCTCGTCGGCGCCCGCGTGATCGTGGAGCTCCGCCTCGGCGATCTGGGCGAACAACCGGTTGAGGATGAGGAACTTCAGGAACCACAGGATGCCGAAGGCGGCGATGTTGGCCCCGACCACGAGCACCGTGCGTGCCAGGTGGTGCAGGTGGTGCGTGGCAGCGAAGTTCTTGGCGAGGTTGGCCGTCACCAGGGCGAACCCGATCCCGGTGATCGACATGACCCAGAAGGGAAGGAGCTCGCGCCACCAGTGGGACCTACCGGACTTCCCCCAGACCCACCGCCGGTTGAGGATGTAGGAAGGCACGCCGGCCACGACGTTGGCGAACAGCGTGCTCGGTACCGGCGCCCATAGCTGGAGCACGCCGTACACGATGGTCAGCACCACCAGGGACGTCATCGCGGAGATGGCCGACACGGCGGTGTACTTGATGACCTTGAGACCTTCGGGCGTGCCGGCCAGGCGCCACAGCTTGCGGACGGCGTCGACCATGGCGACCACGCTACTGCCGGTGCGGTTGCGTGGGCCGAGGTGGGGCGTTCCGGACATCTGGGTACATGATCAGCGGTTCAAGCGCTCGGGTCACGACGGCATCAGCCTGCCTCCTCCACCGGACTGCCGGTGGGGAACGATGAACTCAGGGAGAACGGCGCAAGGCCGTCATGACCGGCACAGGGTTCGCTCCGCTTCCTCGGGGTCGGCACTGAAGGACATGGTCGTGTTGGTCCACGAGTGCAGTACGTCCTGCCAACCCTGCGACAGGCTGAACGGAGTGGTGATGGCATGGAGGTAGGTGTTCAGGGATCCACAGTGGAGCGCGTGGCGAGCGGCGTCCAGCTCCTGTGGCGATATGCCGAACCGGGCGATGTCGGCACCTGGTCTTCCGAACCGGGCGATCATCCACACCGGGCCGACGGACTTCTCGTGGCCAGGTCGTCCGCGTCGCACAATTGTCATGTGTGATCCGATCGGGTTGGCGAGGGACAGCGTGTCGAACATGTAGACCCTCGGTCCGCTCACCAGGCCGTCGGCGCCGATGTTGTACGTATTCACGGCAAGTGAGAACGGTAGGGGTGACTCGGCCGGGAGGTAGTCGCTGGTCGTGACCGGCGCGAATCCAGCGGGCTGGACCAGCAGTGCCTGGCGATGGGACCGTTCGTTCGCCGCCGCCACACTCCGGTTCCTCAATCCGTAGTAATCGAACAGGAGATAGTCGCCCGGGACGATCGGATGCGCTTTGTGGTCTGCGGCGATCCAGACATTCCGCTCATTGGCGATCCCGTGGACGACGCCGAATGCGGCGTTTCCGACGTCGAAACGCAGCCAACCTGCGCATGCGATCGCCCATACGAGGATTCCGACGAGGGGAACGAGAGACAGGCCCCGGAGTTGGCCGGTCCCGACGAACAGGGGGAGCGACAGCGCGAAAAACGCCGGGAGGAGCAGCCGTGCGTGCATGTAGTCCCCTCCGACGTGGACGACGTAGATCAGATCGGCCAGTCCGGCCACGGCCGGGATCATCAGGACCGTGGCTCCCGGGTAGTCGCCGGACCGCCACCATCGGACCAGGCGCGGGACCGTCAGCGGAACGGCGAGCGCGAACGGGACCCACAGCCAATAGGGGTCGACGAAGTTCCACAGGTAGGTGAAGCCCTGCGACCACCAGGCACCGGTGCCCGACTTCGCCAGTGCGGTATTCGCGACCAGGAGCCCGAAATAGGCCATCCGGAACAACTCGTACAGGACGGGCAGGGCCAGCGCGGCGAGCACAGGGAGGATCCACCGACGCGTGGGCGAACGTGAACCCTTCCAACCGGGCGAGCCGACGACCACCGCCCATCCCATTAGGAACACTGCGGACATGATCGCCAACTCCGGTCGCACCAGGGTCCCCAATCCCATGATGAAGGCACAGGGCACCGGCCCCGATCGCTGGCGCTCGAGTCGGACCAGCAGCCAGACACTCGCACCCATCCAGGCGAACACCATCCCCATCTCGAGGCCACCGGTCGTGAACTCCCACACCCCGGCGACGACGGAGAAGATGAGGAGCCCGATCGGAAGGACGATCGGCTCCCCGCGGGACACGCCGAGCTGCTGGATGGCCCGCCCGGCGAGCACGACACCCGTGACCGTCCCGGTGATCCCGAGGATCACCGAGAGCCATTCGAGGGAGAGTCCGTGCACGACGCCGTGGATGCCCGCCAGAAGGAACAGCCACAGGGGATCGGAGTAGGCCTCGACCCGCTCGCCGACGTTGTAGACCGGCCCGTGGCCGGCCAGGAAGTTCTCGATGATGCGGAAATTGATGAAGGCGTCCTCCTGCACCCAGATATAGGCCACGGCTCCGCCGACCACGATCAGGAGGGGGACGGCGAGCGCGGACCAGGACCACAGCGATGCTTGCCTCGTGGCCATCGCCAGAGTCCCACCGCCGGAATCGGTGATCGACTCCTCGAACTCGTCCGACAATCGCACCGCTGCCGCCCTTCGCACCGTCGTTTCCCATGCCCGGAGCGCTGGAACCGAAACGTGCCACCGGCATCCATGTGATCCGCCCGCCCGGGCGCAGATTTGGTCGCCCCGATCATGACCGACCGACCGGCCCGCCGCACGTACCGGGGCCACCGGGTCGAAGCCGGCCTGCGCCGCCGCGGCTATAGGGCCGCTCACTACAGTGAGCCCGGATGGGGGAGCAGCCGGAAGACCCGGACACCGATGGGCCACGGTCCGGCGTCGTCCTGATGGACGAGCCCGTGCCGGCTCCTGCCTCCGGGGTGGCACCCCCCGTCGATGACCCGGTGATCGGCCGTCGCCGGTTCATCGTGTCGTCGCTCGTCGGCGTTGCGGTGGCCGCCGTCCCCTTTCTGTGGATCCTGTGGGGGACGTGGGAGTCGCCATCGTTCCTCCGGAAGCTGACCTACGAGGCCAACTTCTACGACATACAGACTCGTGCCATGTTCCACGGGACCCTGGCCATCCCCAAGGGGTCCATCGGGGTCGAGGCGTTCGTCCACGATGGGCAGAGCTACACGTACTTCGGACTGTTCCCCTCGATCTTGCGGATGCCGATCCTGGCCGTCACCGACTCGCTCGACGGCCGCCTGACCACCCCGTCGATCCTGCTGGCCTGGCTGGTCAGCGCCACCTTCTTCGTCCTGCTGGCGTGGCGGGTCCGGATCCTGGTCCGGGGCGACGCTCCCGTGGGCTGGGCGGAGGCCGCCTCGTTCGGCATGCTCACCACCACGTTCCTGGCCGGCTCGGCGTTCCTGTGGGTGGCGTCGACCCCGTACGTGTTCTCCGAGGACCTGGCCTGGAGCGTGGCCCTCACCGTGGGCAGCATCTTCTGTCTGCTGGGTGTGATCGACCGCCCCTCGTGGGGCCGCGTGGTGGCCGCCGGGGTGCTGATGATCGCCGCCAACCAGGACCGGTCCACGACCGGGTGGGCGACGGCGGTCGGGGCGCTGCTCATCGGCGGATGGTTCCTGCTCGGTCGGGGCGGCGACGACCGCAGACGCTGGGGCCTGCCGATGATCGGGGCCGGGGTGCTGGCCGTCGCCCTCGGCGCACTGGTCAACTACGCCAAGTTCGGCATGCTCTTCGGGCTCCCCATCGACCAGCAGGTGTACTCGATGGTCAACGCCTACCGGCGCAGGTTCCTGGCGTCGAACCACAACTCCGAGGTCGGCACGGCGTTCATCCCGAGCAACCTCCTCGCCTACCTGCGGCCCGACGGCATCCAGGTGTCGACGGTGTTCCCTTTCATCACCCTCCCCGCGTCTCCGGCCCCGGCGGTCGGCGGTGTGCTCTTCGACCGCCTCTACCGCACGGCGTCGCTCCCCTCGTCGATGCCGCTGCTGTTCGGGCTGAGCTTC
>Ga0209698_10007055_pt1 | contig 11842 bp, 1 predicted proteins | sample LitLauG_LLR_2012_FD_187203 | JGI IMG/M metagenome (GOLD analysis project Ga0209698, IMG submission 187203) | Freshwater sediment microbial communities from Pennsylvania, USA - Little Laurel Run_MetaG_LLR_2012 (SPAdes) (version 2) | ecosystem: Environmental > Aquatic > Freshwater > Creek >... | reverse complement strand
AGTTCACTGCCGCGCAGGCTTGAGGACGACGCGATGGGCTGCCGCCGAGGGGCTTCAGTCCTTTGAAGGCATGGGGCACCCTCGCGAGTCACCCCTCGCCACGCGATATCCGGAAGCTTGCCGTGGGGGGATTACGATTCCATGACAACCGGGTCGGGCGGGGCCGGACGCGCGCCAGACAGCACCGGAACGTCAAAGTCCTTCGGGGGCAGACCCTGCTGCTGCCGCTCCCACATGGCCCGGTAAGCCGCCTCCAGATGGCGGCAGAAGCGCTCCGTATTAAAGAGTGGGTGCGTGTGGCAGTTGCGGGCCAGGCGCCGCCGCAGCTCCTGCAACCGGTTCGCATCGCTGGCCAGTTCCAGTGCCCGAGTGCGGTATTCGTCCGGGCTTCCGGTAACCAACTCGGGAAGGCCAACGGCCAGCAGCAGGCTGGCGGCGACACGGCCCGGAAAGGCGTTCCCCAGGCAGGTAAGCACCGGCACGCCGGCCCACAGCGCATCGCTCGCCGTGGTGTGGGCGTTGTAGGGCAAGGTGTCGAGGAACAGGTCCGCGAGCCTGTGGCGGGCCAGGTGCTGCGCAGCGGGCAGGCGGGAGGCGAAGACCAGCCGTTCCGGGGCAACGCCCCGATCGAGCGCCTCGCGCCGCAGGTTCGGCGCCACTTCCGGATTGTCCTCCAGCAGCCACAGCACGCTGCCGGGCAGTTCCCTCAGCAATCCCATCCACAGGCCGAACAGTCCCGGCATCAGTTTGTGGTTGTTGTTGAAGCAGCAGAATACGAATCCGGCTTGCGGCAAGCCGCATTCGCTCCGGGTCGGCGCCTGCCCGGCGATCGGCCGACGGTCATCGTTGGCCTGGTAGCAATCGGGCAGGTAGGCAACCTGCTCCGCATAATGCGGCCGGTGCTCCGCCGGCAGTACGATCCGGTCGGCGAGGATGTAATCGATCTGCGGCAGCCCCAGGGTTCCCGGATACCCGAGGTAACTGACCTGAAGCGGCGCGGCGCGGCGCGCCAGGACGCCCGGACGCGAGTCCCCCGTATAGCCCTTGAGATCCACAGCAATGTCGACCTGCAGCGAACGCAGAAGCTCCACGACCTGCGCATCCGCCAGCTCGCGCACGTCGATGAAGCGGTCGAAGGCGGCTTCGAGCCGCTCGCGCATCGGACCCGGCTCCCGCGGGCCGAAGGACACCGCGATGGTCTCGAAGCGGCTGCGGTCATGCTTTTCGAACACCCCCGCCATGAGCATCGCGGTGGCATGCTCATGAAAATCCGCCGACAGATAGGCCACGCGGATCCGCCCGTGGGCTGGATAAGGCGCCTGCCAGGGCGCCTGCCAGTCGACCGGGATCATGGCGGCCACGTAGTCGCGCACGCAGCGCAGCTGCGCGGCCGGGCTGTCGGACAGGTTCAGAAACGTGAAGGGATCGATTTCGAGGCCGCCGCGTTCCACCGACTCGATCAGCCCCGCCGCGTCGGCATCGAGCGCCCGCCAGTCGCAGCAGGCCAGCCGCTGCCCGCGCAGCGCGCCGCGCGCAAACCGGTAGGCCGGGTCGATCTCCAGCAGGCGCCCATAGGCGGCCACCGCCTCGCCGTGGCGCTTCTGCATGATCAGGGCCCAGGCGCGTCGATTGTGGGCATCCGTCAGTTCCGGCTCCCGGGCGAGCGCCCGGTCGAAGTATTCCTCCGCCTCGCGGTATTGCCGGTAGGCCAGGAGGATGGTGCCGAGATTGCACAGCGCCACGGCATGGCCGGGAACTATCTCCAGCGCGCGTTCGCACGCGGCCACCGCCTCCTCATGCCGATACAGCTGACACAGTGCGCCGCCCAGATTGGAGTAGGCGTCGGCAAAGTCCGCGCGCACGGCGATGGCGCGCAGGCAGCGCTCCAATGCCCGCTGCGGCTGCTTCAGTTCCAGCAGCACGCTGGCACTGTTGCAGAGGCTTCCGGGATGATCGGGCTGCAGCTCGAGCGCGCGCTCGAATTTCTCCAGCGCCTCCCCGGGACGCCGCAGCCGCAGCAGTACGTTGCCGAGCCCGTACAGCGCCTCGGCCGTGGCGGGACGGAGCGCAAGGGCCCGCTCATAATGTTCGCGTGCCGCCGGCAGCCGGTCGAGCCGCACCAGCGCATGGGCGCAGTTGACGTGCGCCTCGGCGAGCGTCGGCTCGAGCGCCAGCGCCCGCTGGCAGGCGGACACGGCCCGCTCGAACTCGCCCAGCTCATACCGGGCGATCGCCAGGTTGTTGTGGGCGATCGCATGGTCCGGGTTGATCGCGAGCGCGCGCTCGAAGCTGGCGATGGCGGCCGCGCGACGCCCCAGCTTCATCAGGGCCTGTCCCAGATTGTTGTGGCCCCGGGCATTGCCCGGTTCCAGCACCAGTGAGCGCCGATAGCTGCCGAGCGCTTCGGCGTAGCCACCCTGGGCCAGCAGGGCATTGCCCAATCGCCGGTGCGCGCCGGCGTCCGTGTCGCGGAGCGCCACCAGGCGCCGCAGGCACGCGACCGCCTGTTCCGGTCGATGGTTCGCCGCGTGGATCTCCGCCAGCAGCTCGAGCGCGGTGGCGTTCTGCCCGTCGGCGAGCGCCGATTCGCACAGCCACTGCGCGTCCTGCACCCGGCCCTGCCGCAGCAGGGTGAGCACGCCGCTGTTCAACGAAGTCGCCTCCAATCCCATGGCCGCTTCCGCCTTAAGGATGCTTCTGGCGCTTCAGGCACTCGATGTCGTCGGGCCGGCAGTTGTCCTCGCCGAGGCCGATGACGAACACTTCGAGCCAGCTCAGCGCCGCCTGGGTGAGCGGTGCGGTGGTTTCGCGGCTCGCCGTGGTGTCGGCCGACGCACTGGCGTTCGCGCTGGTGCTGCTGGCCGCGCTCGAGGCGCCCGACAGCGAGGCGCTCAGGTTACCCACGGCGGGCGGAACACCGGTCGCCGTACCGCCAAAATTGACGTTGTCCGCACCGACGAATTCCCGCGCCGCAATATTTAGATTGCCTGCCGAACCGATGCCCGCATCGCCGGCATTGACCGCGCCCACCGGGGCGATCAGGTCGACATTGCCGGCCGGCACCGCGGGACCGGTCTGGATGGTACGGATGCCGCTGCCCGCCGCGGCGGCGTTGAACACCAGCTGCACGTTGCCGTTCCGGTCGATCGTCGTGGTGGGCGGCGGCAGCGACAGCGAAGTCTTGGCGCCGTTGCCGGCATCGATGCTGCCCTCCTCGGACCAGATGAGGATATTGCCGCCGCCGAGCGTGAAGATGCGCGAAGCATTCACGTTGACATCGCTCTCGGCGTAGATGCTCACGTTGCCGGCGCCCTGCGCCACGATGCCCAGTTGCGAGGGCGGCCGCGTGGCCAGATTCGTCGGCGCATTGGCGAGACCGGCGTTGATGGCCCCGCCGGGGACCAGCAGCGCGATATTGCCGCCGGAGTCCGTGTAGATCTGGCTGTAGCTGAGGCCCAGATCACCGCGGTACGGGCTCGCGCTGCCGCTCTGCGTGCCCGTCGGGCTGCCGGGAAACAGCGTGGCGATGGCCGCATAGCCGCGCGCGTAGCCGAGCGCCGGCGTTTGCGTGGCTTCGAGCCCCGAGTCGTTCAGCTCGCTGAAAAATACGCTGTCGATGAACGGCCGCTGCAGATCCGCCGACAGCGCCGCGAACAGCGCCTCGGCCTGCGCCGTCGTCAGGCCGACCTGTCCGGTCAGCGATTCCATGTAGCCGACGAGCTGCTGCTGGTAGCTCGCGGAGGGCACGATGACCTTCCGGTAGAAATCCGCGTAGTCGGGACTCTGCCCGAGGCCGGCGGCCATCGTAATGTCGGCGCCGGTCGCGGTGGGGAGATTCGGGTTGACCAGGTTGCCCACCGTGGTCACGCCGATCGAGAAGCCGAGGTTCAGATTGCGCTCGGCGAGGATGTCGAGCCGCCCGGGCCCGCCCACCTGCACCACGCCCGAGTTGAAGGCGCTGCCGTTGCTGGCAAACAGCAGCGTGTCCACGAAGTCGCGGCCCGCCGAGATCAGCGTCAGATCCGTCGGATTGAAATTCTGACCGTGATAATCGAGATTCACGATATCGCGGCCGGACGCGACGCGGCCGGCCTTCGGGATGGACAGCACCAGTCCATTGATGTCGCGGCCCGCGACGGCGGTCGCCGCCTGCGGGTCGTTCTGGTGCAGATCGCCGAAGAAGGGCTGGTAGATTTCATTCACGCCCAGCGAGCCCACGGCAATCACCGGTGAAATCGCCGTCGGCAGACTGGCGAGCGGCGCATCCGACATCACCATCGTGAGGCCGTCGATGTCGCGGCCCGCGTACAGCTGCAGCTGCCCGGCGGGCGAGGCATACAGCGTGCCGCCCTCGCCGGAAAGATCCCCGGTCAGCGACACCAGCCGCATGCTCGCGGGCAGCACGCCCAGGCCCGCAATCGTACCGGCGTCGGCCACCGCCTGGCCCACCAGGGCCGCCATCGAGGTCTGATCGTTGTGCAGCGTCACAACGCCGGCGCTCGTCTGGGCGCTCACTGATGAGCCGGCCCCGTAGCTGTAGAAATAGATGCCCGAGTTGGAGTTGATCGGTTGTGCCAGCGCGGTGGGATTGACGATGCCGCCGAGCGCGATGGAATCCTCGGCCCACAGCGACAGCTGTGCATTCTGCAGCGCCAGGAGCGACCCTACCGGTCCGCTGGCGCCGGTCAGGTTCGCCGCGAAGGACCGCCCGGCATCCAGGGTGCCGATGCCGTCGGCGATGTAGAACTGACCGCTGCTGATGTCGCGGCCCGCATCCACCTGCATGCCGCCGCTGGCGTAGAGCGTCTGGCTGGACACGCCCGCCGCGCTCGTGTTGACGAACATGCTGTCCGAGGCCGCGGCGGACACATTGAGCACGTCGCGCCCGGCCTCCAGCTGCACGTCGCCGCCGCCGAACGTGGCCACACTCCAGGGATTCCTGTTGAATGCCGCGAGATTGACGCCCCACTGGCCCAATGCGTTGCGGATCTGGCGGTACTGCCACTGCGAGACGCTGATCTGCACCGGAGCGCCCACGATATCGTTGCCCGCCAGAGCGCGCAGGTCGCCACCGGCCGTGGGGAAATTATTCTGGCTGGGGCCCACATCGGTACGGATCCTGGCGGCAGGGGCACCCGGATTCCCGGTGGTGTACGCCGATGCGCCGGCATCGAACACCAGGTCGTGAGCTGCCACCAGGTCGATACGACCGGTGCCGGTGGTCAGCAGCGCACCGGGACCGAGCACGAGATCACCGCCGCCGCCCGCTGCGACCGCCAGCGGGTTGGCGCTACCGAGATCGGCGCCCGCCACGAAGTGCAGCGAGGAGGACGGCAATGCCGACAGGACATAGCCCTGTGCTGAAATGCCGTCGGAAATGCCGGCGTTGATCCTCAGCGATCCGGTGGCCTGTACGGTCAGATCGATAGGCCCGGGCAGCGAGCCGCCCGGCTGCTGCAGGGCGTTGAGATCCAGCGCCTGGGAGAGGGTCAGATCCCCGGCCTGCTGCACGACGACGCCGGGCTCGACGAGCAAGGCCGGCGCGCCCGCGGCGGGCAGCTGCAGCTGCGCGGGTATGGCCGTTGCGGCCTGAGCCAGGTATCCGGACACGGCCGTCTCGATCGGTGCGAAGTTCGCGGTGAGGTCGCCCAGGCCCTGGAACACGGGCAGCACGGGGACGACGGTGATCTGCCCGAGGCCGGTCAGCGTCGAGGCCAGGCTGGATATCGCGACGCCGCCGGTGCCCAGTTGCGCCGGCGCCCGCAGCAGCAGCGAACCCGCCTCGGCCGCGCCGCTCGCCGAGATGACGCTGCCGCTGTCCAGCGTAAGGGCGCCGGTGACCGTGGACAAAGTGATTTCGCCGCCGCGGCCATCCGGCCCCGCGCCGTTGGCCACCAGGCTGGCGGTGGACTCCAGCGTCACGCCGGTGCCGGCATACAGGCCGATGGCGCCCCGCAATGCGGCCGACGTGGCACTGATCGTACCGGCCACATCGATCAGGCCGGTATCGGCCGTCAGCGTGACCTGATTGCCCGTCAATGCGCTGCCTGCGACGCTGTCGAGATCGCCGCTGCGCACGCGCACATCGATGCGGTTGTTGAAGCCGCCGGCAGTCAGCAGCGCCGTCAGCGGGCCCAGCCCACCGCTGAGCTGTCCCGCGTCGAGAGTCAGGCTGCCCCCCGCGGCGCCGCCCTGCGCCGCGCCGTTCAGCGTGGCGTTCGCCGTCACCGTGCCGCCTCCGACCACCGTCAGCGTGCCCGCCGGGGCGGCGCCCGCGCCCGCGACGCTGATGGTCGCGCCGGCCGGCATCGCGAGGTTTCCCCCTGCGGAAAGAGTCACCTGGCCGCCCTGGGAGCCCTGCACCTGGTCGACGGCGCTCACGCTGATGCCACCGGCGTCGATTACCGCCGCGGGACCGAGCGTCAGGTCTCCCGCGCTGAGAACGGCGATGCGGCCGCCCGGCACGATGAGGCTTCCGGCGTCCTGCACCTGCTGCGCGACCAGGGTCAATGCACCACCCAGCGAAGCGCTGAGGGTGGCCGCGGCATCGGCCGTGCCGTTCTGCTGGATCTGCAGCGTTCCCCCCGGCACCCACAGCGTCGTCAGCGGTTGCACGAGCGTCGTCAGCGATTGCCCCGTGGCCGTCCACTCGGTGGCCGCCACCGACACATTCCCCGACAGGGCCAAGGTACCGCTGTCCTGTCCGACCACGGCGCCGCTTACCTGGACCGTCGTCTGCGCATTGCCGTTGAGGACCAGGTTGCCGGCACCGAGATTCAATGTGTCGGCGATGAAGTTCAGCGTGCCGCCACCGGGGCTGGGCGCCGCCTGCGCCGTCCCGCCCGCTGCGCCATTGCCCTGCAGCATCAGCGTCCGGGCTGCGAACGTCGAGGTCCCGCCGGCCGTGTTGTTGATGGCCGAAGCCTCCAGCGTCAGCGCCGACATCGCGGGTGCCGCCCCAGTGCCGTCGGCCCCCAGGCTCACGCCCGTGCCCAGATCGATGGCACCCGTGCTGGCGAGGCGCAGCGTACCGGCCGATTGCATCTGCGCCAGCAATGCGGGGTTGATTGACAAGGCATCGGTGCCGCTACCGGCGGCGACGAAGCCGATGCTGCCCGATGCGAGCGACCAGCGGGCGCCCGGCGCCGTGATAGTTCCGGCCGCCGTGACCGCACCGGGCGCGTCCAACGATACGGCGCCACGCGTGCTCAGGGTCGCCCCGGAGTCGACTGACAGCGTGGCGCCCTGGGGGCCGCCCGGGCCCTGGGCGCCCGTCGGGCGCAAGGCGATCGGCAGCGCCGTGTCGGACACGGCCAGGAGCGCCGCGCCGGACGCCAGCGGCGCACCCGGGGCCGCCGACTGCCTCAGGTTCAACATGAGATTCTGAGGGGCGGCCGCCGGCGCGGTCCCGCTGATCCCCGATTCCGAACTGACCACGGCGCCCGATTGCACCTCGATCGATTGGCCTGCCACGGCCAGGACCTGGCCGGCACTCAGATGCGCGCCCGGACCGATCGTAATGGTGTCGGCCGTCACGGTCAGCGAACCGCCGTCGCCCGAGAGCTGGCCGCCCAGTACCAGGTCGCCGGCATTCCAGCTGCTGATCACCGGAGCACTGATCGCCACGGCCGTGCCGCCGGCCGGGGCCGGCTGCGTGCCGTCCGTGATCAGCAGGTTCGTGGCGCTCACGTCGATGGTCGCAGCGCTCCCGCCATTGCCGCCCGCGGCGTTCACACTCCCGAGCGCGCTCAACGAATTTCCCGCCGCGATCAGCAGCGTGCCGGCGTCCGCCGGCAGCGTGGGCGCTGCAGGCCCCGCAGCCGACGCCGCCGCTGCAAAGTAGGTCGAGGCGCTGCTCAGGGCGTAGCTGGCGAGCGTTTCGCCATGGCTGCCCGGCCAGACGGCGAAGCCGGTGTAGCCGGAACTGCTGCGCAATCCCGTATCGCCAAAGCTCAGGTAGCCGGCGATCACGGGCGTGCCATCGGCCAGCGCGCCGATGGCGCCGGCCACCTGGCTGTGCACCGCGGGCTGCGCCTGGATCAGAAAGGCGCCCGGCAGCAGCGCATAGCGCGCCGGCAGCAGCGGATAGAGGCCCGCCGGCAGCCCTGCGACGCCGCTCAGGTAAACGCTCTGGCCGGCGCCGACCGCGGAATTGCTGAATTCCTGCAGGTCGTAGGCCGCGTATTGACCCTGCAATGACGGCATCACCGCATACAGGCCCGCCGCGCCGGAGACCGCCGGCGCGAGCGCATCGACGGAACCGCCGGTCCCGGGCACCCATTCGTAGGCCGACAGGTCTCCGCCGCCGCTGACATCGACGGTGGCACCCTTGGCCAGGCTGATCTGCGGCGCATTCAGCGATACCTGGCGCGCGGGCACGCCCGTGACCTGGGCGGTGCTGTTGCCCGCCTGGTAGATCCATTCCTGCTGGCCCAGCGAAGTCTGCCCATAGGGCAGCGTGGCGCCGTTGGCGCTGACCGAAGTCACACTGCCGGCCTGCAGCGTCAGGGAATTGCCCGCATTGAGCGTGAGGGTTCCGAACGGTGCCATGAGGGTGCCGCTGCTGCTGATGTTCGCGGCGTCGATGGTCAGCGCGCCATTGACGGACAGCGGCGTGCCCGGCGATGGCGAGCTCTGGGTGACGGACACGGTGCCGCTGCCGGCGTCGATGAGGTAGTTGGCGTTGGTCGACGGGTAAAGGCGCGCGGCCGCAATGCTCAGGTTGCCGTTCAACGCGAGCGCGCCGGCGAGTTCAGTCGAGTTCTGCGGCTCGAGCTGCACATCGCCCGTGCTGTTGAGCGTAAGGCTGGCGGCACCCTGCAGCGTCGTATAGCCGGACAGCACGATCTGCTGGGCGTTGACGGCGAGCGTGCCGGTGCCGATGAGGGGAACGCCTGCGGGCTGCACCTGCAGATTGCTGTCGGTGAACGCCACGTAGGGCGCATTCAGCGCGGCATTGGCGTCGTGCGAGACCGAAATCGTCGGTGCATCGAGCGTGATGGCGCGGCCGAGCACCAGTGGCACGCTGCTGTCCAGCGCGATCGAACTGTCCGCCCGCAGGCTGAGCACATCGATCCCGGATTGCTCGAGCTGTGCGACGCCCAGCACCGCCAGGTCGCCATAGGACGCGGATACGCCGCGGTTGCCGGCATCGGCCGCCAGTTCGATGATCGACGGCGCCGTTGGGAAGGGATTCTGGAAGGCACCGGTGGAATTGTTGGCGATGAAGCCGTGGCTCAGATCGAGCTCCAGCGACCCGCCGGCCAGGGCGCCGCTGCCGTTGGCGCCCGCCGCGGCGGATAGCGTACCGAGCAGCGAGGCCGACTCGATCGATTGCACCAGGATCGATCCGCCGGCGCTGCCCACCGTGGTGAGCGCAAAGGTCCCTGCCCCGCTGATGGATTGTTCATCCAGCGATGCGCTTGCGCCTGCGACATTGATGAGCGATCCGGCATCGGCGACGACCGAGCCGCGATCGGCAATGAGCTGGACGCTGCCGCCGGGCAGCACGGTGCCCAGGGCGAGATTCAACGCGGTCGGCGTCTGCACCAGCACGCCGCCGGCATCGAGCGTGGATTGGGGACCGAGCTCGATACGCTGGCTCGGCAGATACCCCGGATCCTGCAGGGGCGTATTGCCCGTCAACGTCGTCAGCGTGGGAATCAGCGCACGCAGAGTGCCGCCCGGTGCGCTGAGCGTACCGTCGACGAGGACACTGCCCTGGCCGATCAGCGTGATCGAGGAGCCCAGGCCACCGCCAGGCGCCGCCACGATCCTGGCGCCGGACTGGACATCCAGATCCCCGACCGTGCTGAGTTCCGGATTGGTGAAGGCCGGCGCCACCTGCAGGGTGAGCGCAAAGGGTGATCCGCTGGCGGTCGGCAGGATGATCGGGCTCGCCAGGCCCATGATGTCGCCGCCGCTCGCATGCTGGTAGAAACCGGCCTTGAGCTGCAGGGACTGCGCCTGCGCCGTGATGTCCGTACCGGGCAGCACCGTCAGCACGTCATTGCTCGTGGCACCCGTGAGAACTGGCGCGGCGGCCGTCAGGCTCACACTCGAGAACCCATCGGAGGTAAACAAGCCGGCGCCGAGCACCAGGGCGCCGCCGGGCGTGTTCAGCTCGTCGACCCGCTGCGCCAACGCCCAGGCACTGCCGGTGCCCACCACCAGTCGTGGCGCCAGGAGCGCAAACGATCCGCCGGCCGCGCCCGCCACACCGAAGGCGTCCAGGCCCACCTGGCTGCCCAGCTGCAGCGCCGACTGGTACGGCGAAGCGTCGAGCGTGATGCTGCCGCCCTTGCCACCCACGACCTTGTCGCTGGCCTGGACCCAGGCGCCGCCGCTGGCTTCGAGATTGACGTCCGTGCCGAGTACCAGCTCCGCACCGGCGCTTTTCGCGGAAGTGCTTGCCGCGAGCGACAGATCGATCGTGCCGCCGTTCTGGAACGTCGGCGCGATCGGGGACGACGCGGCGTCGGGCGAGTCGTTGGTCCACTGCCCGCGCACATCCAGCGTCACGCCATCGGCGATGTCGATGCCGCTGCGCAGCGCGCCGCTCGTGGCCAGGAACGGTGCCGTCTGCGCCGCCTCCAGCACGATCGACCCGCCCGGAGCCGTGATGCTCGACCCGATGTCGATGCGCGGCGCCTGCACGAGGAGCGATCCTCCCGCGCCCAGATTCAGCGGCACACCGGCCGGCACCGTGACCGTGGAATCGCCATAGATCTGCGTCGCGGCAAACCCCCCGGCCGTGAGGTAGCTGACCGGCAGCTGCAGCGGCTGCACCGGCAGCGCGGCCCCGTCGGTGATGGCAATCGGCGCGGCCGCGTTCACGAATTCCACGGCCGGTGCAAAGAACTCCGGGTAGCCGCCGGCGCCGCTGCCGGCGGCATTGAAACTGCCGATCGTCAGGGTGGCGCCGCCGGCCATCGCCACGGGACTGCCGGAAGGAATGGCGGCTGTACCGCGCTGGTAGGGACCATTCACGGCGGCTCCGAGCAGGGTTCCGCTGATGATCATGGCCGGGGCCGCGATGCTTACGGAGCCGGCCGAGAAACCCTGCACATAGCCGCTCTGGTACTGGCCGAAGCCGGGCGTCGGCTGCGTGATCTGCACGCCCCAGTTGCTGTAAGTCTGCTGATAAGTGGGATTGAGCACGCCGGTGTAGGTGAGCAGCGGATTCGCCGTGGCAATGTTGTAGGTACCGCCATTGGCCCCGATCAGTTCCGAGGTCTGCACCACGCCCGGCGCGTACACCCATTGTCCGCCGGACACATTGACGCTGGCGCCGCTCTGCACCACCACATCGCCTTCGGAGCGGAAGTTGACGCTGCCACCGCCGGCCGTGCGCTGCGCGATGTTCTCGCTGATCCCCGCGAGCGCTGAAGCCCAGGAGGCGCTGCTGATGATGGGCGGCTTGCCATCGCGCGTGTCGACGATCACGGTCTGGCCGTGCAGCGCGCCGTTGCGCTGCGTCGGATCGTCGGCGAGTTCGTTGCTGCGCAGCTGCAGGCTGACCAGATTCGCCGACATCGGCAGGTTGGCCGTACTGCCGGCGAGATCGATGTTCGTGCCCTGAGCGACGCGGATCTGCGCCGCCGCATTGCCGGCCGTGGCAATGCCCTGGTTGGGATTCGCGGCGGCCACCACGTTCAACGTGCCATCGGGCGCCAGGATCTGTCCGCCGTCCATGAACACCTGCTCGCCGCGGAATTGCAGGCTGGACTGCAGCTGCTGCTGGCCGACCACGGCCGTGGTCGGATCGGCGCTGTCCGGAGTCAGCTCGATATCGCTGCTGGCGCCCAAGGTCAGTGTGCCGCCGTGCGTCGCGCACAGCGAC